>Ga0187873_1004271_pt1 | contig 9878 bp, 10 predicted proteins | sample June2016WEW_16_1_2_FD_133012 | JGI IMG/M metagenome (GOLD analysis project Ga0187873, IMG submission 133012) | Peatland microbial communities from SPRUCE experiment site at the Marcell Experimental Forest, Minnesota, USA - June2016WEW_16_100 | ecosystem: Environmental > Terrestrial > Soil >... | reverse complement strand
GGAAAATTGAGTCCAGAAAAAAGGGGAAATATTTTTCCGCCAGCCTGACGAGTCGGCAGCCGGCCTCCGTGGGGACGTGCTCTAACCACCCCGCACCTATGTCAAAATGAGAATTGCTGCCCGGAAGGGGGCTCTCGTCCCGAAGGGACGATTGAGAAGAGTCCTGGCTTTCGACCGTCCCTTCGGGACGGAAAGGCTCTATTGTGCCGGACACCCGGCGTTGAAACGCCGGGCTCTTCTCGGATGTCCCTTCGGGACAACGGCCGAGCCCGCCCCAGCGACTTGCGGCCTGCACCCGGTTTGGCATTTCCGAGGTAGTTTAACGTTGTCAAAGTAGCCAGCCAGGCGCGCGGAGTGAATATGCGGACGCAGAAGACCCCCGCCACAAACACCCCCGTGTCCATGACGACGGAACTCACCTGGCCCGCACCTCTCGCAACGCCTTCTCGACAATGGCCCGGATCTCCTTCGGGGACTGCTCGCCGACGGGGGTTTGGGCCAGCAGCGCCGCCACCTCCTCGGGCGGAGGTGGTTTCACGGGCCGGATGAGCAGGCCGTCCTCGCCCAGATCAAACACATTCAAAGGTCCGCCGTGCTCCAGGCCCACACGGCGGCACCATTCCAAGGGAAACACCGTCTGCCGCTTCCGGGTCAACGTCATCGTCGTTGCTTTCATGCGTAATATTCTACTACCTCTTTGGGCCGGCGCAACTTCCGTTCCCGCCTATGGTCCATGGCTGCCCTCTTTCATCCCGGGATTGTCTTGTGCATGGAGCCGGCCAGGTTTAATCACAGATGTACGGATAGACACCAATCATGGCCCTGCCGATTATCGAGCGCGAGCTGCGGGTTGCCTTGCGGAAAAAGCGGCCGGCGCGCAGCCGGCTGATCACCGCCGCGGTTTGCGTCGGGGGAACGCTGCTGTTTCTACTGATGGCGCTTCTGACCGGCGACCCTGGCATAGGCCGCGCCCTGCAGCAGGCCCTTTGTCTGGCCGGGTGGTACCTCGTACTGCAGACAATGCCGCTTACGGCGGGCGTATTTGCCGAGGAGCGGCGAAATCAGACGCTGGGGCTGCTGTTTGTGAGCGGGCTCAACGCGGGCGAGGTGTTCGCCAGCAAGGTGCTCAGTGCGGCGCTGGTGGCCCTGACGCGCTTGCTGGCGATGTTTCCGATGCTGGCGCTGCCGTTCCTGATGGGCGGAGTTTCGTTTGATTCGTTCCTGGCCACGGTTTGCTCGCTGCCCAACCTGCTGCTCTTCGCGGTGTCGGTCACGCTCCTGGCTTCGGTCTTGACTCAGGACGGCGGCGCGGCGGTGGTGCTGGCGGCGGTGTTGGGCCTGTTGCTGTGCGCCGTCACACCGGCGTTTTACTTCGCGCAGTCGCATTTTGCCGCCGCCAAACCGTCGCTCCTTTGGCTGCGCCTGAGCCCGGCCTATGGAGCGTTCTTGAACTTGACGGCGCGCGGCCCGTTTCCTGGACGCGAGGTTTGGAGCAGTTTCGGCTTCACACTCGGTTGGTCGGTGTTGTGCCTGGGCGCGGCGGGAATGGCGCTCAAGCTCCTGTGGCGGGAACGCCCCCAGGGTGGGCCCTGCACCGCGTGGCGCCGGCGCTGGAACGTCCTGGTTCACGGGGATGCGGCGCACCGCCGGCGATTGGCGGCGGAGTGGCTCGAGGCGAATCCGTTCGTTTGGCTGGCCGCCCGGGATCGCCAGCCGGTGGCGCTGGCCTGGGCGGTGGTGGGCGGCATCTGCGCGCTCTGGCTCTTGTGCTGGGCGGCCTGGCCGCGGAGATGGCCCAGCGTCCCGAATCTGTTCTTCACGGCAACCTTGATCAACGCGGCGCTGCAGTGGAGCATCCGGCACACCGCCGCCCGGAGCCTGGGCGCCGGCCGCCACGACGGCACCTATGAACTGCTGCTGACCACGCCATTGCAGCCGAGCGACATTGTCTGGGGCGCGCTGGAGGCCCTGCGCCGCCAGTTCCGGGTCCTGGGCCGGTTGGTCCTGGCGCTCGCGGCGGCCATGATGCTCCTGGGCCTGGCCTTGCGCTCGTGGAATGAGGGCGCGCTGGCGGTGTATTTCGTGGCTTGGGTCTGGCTGCTGGGATGGGCCTGGAGCCTCGGATCGCGTTGGCGCGCCTCCTTGCCGGTGATGTGGGTAAGCCTCAACTGCGGACGGCCCGTGCTCGCCGCCCGGCTGGCTTCCAATTCCTTCTGGCGAGAAGCTGCGCTTGGGCCTGCTGACCTATCGGGCGTGCTCGCCGCCTGGCAGGCTTCCGGTTTCTTCTGGATCCTGTTGTGGAGCCTTTACAACCTGCGCCAGGCTTATTCGTTCGCCCCGGCTTTTCCCACCGGGGCGCCTTTGGAAATCCTGATCGCTGCGATCACCTCCCTTTTCCTGTTGCCCGTCATTCTGCTGCCCTCGCGGACAACCCCTGCCGAATGGGAAATCCGGCTGGTATCGGAGTTCCGCGAGATTGCGCGCGAGCCGGTGCCGGAAGTGGACGATCCGCGCTTCAAACGGTGGGATCACCACGAACGGTTTCCCTGGGGCTGGACATTAGTCCAGCAACAGCTTCATGAGCGCCTGGCAAGACGGCGATGGAACTGAATCGCGGGAACGGCTAAGAGCTTTCCGCTTTGGGGGGAATGACCCGCGCGGGATTGCCGACGGCCAGGTGGCGGGCCGGCACGTCCCGGGTGACGACGGCGGCGGCGCCGATGACGGCGCGGTCGCCGATAGTGACGCCTTTGAGGATAATCGCCCGCGCGCCCACGAAGACGCCTCGCCCGATCTTGACGGGCCGGGCATTGGCCTGGTGTTCGTCGGCCCAACCCCAGTCGCCCACCGGCCGGTGAAAGTCGTGATCCAGGACCATGGCCCCTGCGCCCATGATGGTGCCCTCGCCGACCTCGATGGAGGCGCCGGCGCAGAGCACCGTGGCGCTGATTCCCACATTGCGGCCCAGGATGATCTGCGCCCCGGCAGCCATCGCCCTGAGTGCGGAGGGTTGAAGGCACCCCAGCGGATTGGCCCGCACGGCGCTGGCGACGCGGACCCCGTCCCCCAGGACGATCCGGCCCCCCTTGGTCACACTGACCAACGGCCGGCCCAGGAACACGCTGCGGCCCTGGAATTCCACCCCTTTCAACTGCGCCTCCCATCGCCAGAGCAACGAAGGCCAAAGCCGCGCGCGGGCAAGCATTGCCCCGATGAACGTTGCCGGAGTATGTTGGCTCATCGGGCTCATCTGCGCAGCAGGTAAAACGAACTCCCGCGGAACCGGAAATTCTCCGCCAAGGGCAGCCGATGCGCCGCATCCACCATGGCTCCGGATTGCTCCGTGAGCAGGTTCATCGGCAACAGGACTTCAAAGGCATTATTGAACATCAGGAAACATTCCAGGAAATACTGCTCGTTCCAGAAGCGCTTCCAATACACGAGCCAATCCAGCGGATATTCGTAAGGCGAATAAATATCGTGCAAATGGAGGACCGTTCCCGGAAGCAGGCGCGGATAAATCCGAACGAATTCAACGGCGACATCGCTGCCGAACTTATAGACGTGGCTGGAATCGACAAAAACAAAGCGACAGCCCTCCAGCAGCGCCTCGAACCCGACCGACTGCAGGGGTTGGCTGAGGATGGTCATGCGGACCCGCTCCGGGCACTGCAGGCCGGCGGTGCGCTCGTAAGGGTCGATCGAGACAAACTCGACGGACCGGCCCGTTTCCTGCGTGTTCCGTTGCAACGCCCACATGGCCACCTGGGTTGAAATCCCTTGCCCAACCTCGATGAGCTTTTCCGGTTTCAAGTCACGAAGCATCACGTATAGCCCGAGGGCGTCGAAACCTTTGAAGTACGGATTGTCCTCTCTAAAACCGTTTCTCCGGCACGCCTCGGCGTACTCCGCTCCGTAGAGCCCAAAGAGCCGCAACGCCCGCTGCTCGCACTGCGCGAACCGCCAATCGATCCCCGTCAGCGGACGAGGCCCGCCAGGGTAGAGCCTGGCCACGGTCCGCGTATTGGGCACGATTTCATAAAAATGGTCGCCCGTGATGTGGAACCCGAGGCGTTGAAAGGCCCCGAACAGGAATCGCCTGGCCACGAATCTCTGAATGGCGTTCTTTTCGTGGAGGCCCTTATAGAGTCGCTCCCTTAGGCGTAAACTCATTTGCAAAGTGGCATAGTCCAGGATTTGAACGGCTCAAACAGCCCTTCCGAGACGTCGGCCCGGCGCCCCCGTTGACGCTCAGCACGCGCGAGCCCTTGCGCTATCGCCGAGAGTATGGGCATCCCAAAACCACAATGCAAAGCAATTTGCGCCAGAGGGAGTTTGGCGGGCGCATCCCACCTTTGTCGACCTCCCCCCAAATTTCATTAACACCCTGCTTCAGCGGGGTGTTACGCGCCGAGCGAGCGAAGGTCAACCGTTTTAACGGTTTTCGCGCTGCCGTATCTGCCACCCTCGACAAGGCCGCGATGCGCCTGAGTTTGGCCCTTGGCTGATTCAAGCCCGCCACGGCATTCGGACTCGGTCGAACCCGGCCTGCCGCATCAATGCGGCGTTCCGACGGGACAGGGGAACCCCGCGAGTGAGGCCGGCTTTCCCACGGTGTTGCCCTCCGACCAGTGGACCGAACTACTCCCGCACGCGGATCAGCGTCTTCACCGCCCGATTTCCGGCCGCCATAGACTGGAAAAGCTTGGGCAGGTCTGTCAAAGGACATTCGCCATCCACAAAATCGCTCGAACGGATCACCCCCGACTCGACATAGTCCAGCGCCCGGCGAACGGTCCGCGGGGTATGATGGAAACTGGCCACCAACGCCAGATTTGAGTAATGGAGCAGCGACGTATCCAACGTGACAGTCGTGCCCGAAGGGCAACCGCCGAAGAAATTGACCGTCCCGCCCTTGCGCACCAACTGGACTGCAGCCTCCCACGTTTCCGGCTTGCCGACCGCTTCGATGACCGCGTCGAAAACGGCCCCGTGCGCAACCGCTGAGGGCAGACTCGTCCCCGGAGTCACGCTAAAGACCTCTTTGGCCCCCAGGCGCAGAGCGGTCTGGAGGCGATTCTCACCCCGGCCGGCCACGGCCACCGAACAATCCAGGTGCCGCCCCAGGGCAACGAACATCAATCCAATCGGTCCGGCCCCGATGACCAGCAGCCGCTGCCCCGACCGCAGGCCGGTGTCCTCCACCCCCTGCGCGACGCAGGCCAAAGGCTCGACCAAGGCGGCATCTCTAAAACCCGTCCCGGGTTTGAGCCGCAGCAGGTTCGCTTGCGCCAACCGGGCGGGCACCACGATGGACTCGGCGTAGGCGCCGTTCAGGAACAACAGATCGTCACACAGGTTCTCCTGGCCGTTCCGGCAATGGAAACACTTCCCGCATGGCGCCGAATTGGCCGCCACCACCCGTTCCCCCACGCGCCAGCCCGAAGCCTCCGGCGAGACCTCAGAAATGACCCCGGCCAGCTCGTGCCCGAAGACCGCCGGCGGCACGATCATCTTTGCATGATAGCCCCGACGGAAGACTTTGAGGTCTGTCCCGCAGGTCAGCGCCGCCTCGATCCGGATTCGCACCTCCCCGGCCCCCAGTGCGCGTGGCTCGATCTCTTCCACCCTGACTTGTTCTTTCCCATAAAGAACGGCGGCTCTCATCGGCTCTGTTTGACGAATTTGGTCTTGCGCAAGTATATCGGTTGCATCTCCTCGCCCGCAACGAAATCCGAGCGGCCCAGGGCCAGCCGCCCCAAGGTCGCCGCATGGGGAAGGAGAACCCGGCTGCCCGGAAACCATCGGCTGGCTTCCGGGCCCATGGGCCTGCCCCCGGCCCGCTGACGCTCCTGCACCTCGGCCAGTGTCGCCAGCCGCAGCGGCTCTGTCTCCCGCCATCCGCCGGCGCTGATATCATAGCCGGCCAGGTAAAACTCCTTCCGTTGCGCGTCGATCACCACGTCCACCCGGCCCAAAAGACCCTCCGCGTGCCCCTGCGCCGCCAGGCACTCCGCACTGCTGATCGCCAGCAGTCCTACCCCCCGCCCAAGCTGCCATCCTTGCGCCAGGGCTATCGCCGCCCGAATGCCCGTGTACGAGCCGGGGCCAATCCCGACCGCCACACACTCGATCTCCTCCCGCTCAACTTGCGCCTTGCCCAGCGCCTCCTCCACCATGCCCACCCAATCCGTGCACCGCCGGTCCGCATTGTCCATGGCCGATTCCCAACTGGCTATCACCCGTTGCCCTTGACCGCCGCCAGCAGTCTGGACGACCGCAACGCTCCGGTGTGGCGATGAAAACTCAACCGCTAAAATCCTCATAAATAACGCGTCGCTCCGTCTCGCTCACGGCCTCAATCTGCACCCATCGCCACCAGCTCCGCCTCCAAGCCCCACCTCCCCATTCCGCCCTCGGCTCTCCGCCCTCGGCCCTTCGCCCTTCGCCCTTCGCCCTTCGCCCTTCCTCCTCCCCCAACCTCTCCGCCCACTCAATCACCGTCACCCCTTCCGGCTCCAGGTAATCCTCCAACCCCGCCGCAAAGACCTGGTCCGGCGTGTTCAGCCGGTACAGATCCAGGTGAAACAACCTCAGGCGCCCGCCCGCATACACGTTGACCAGCGCGAAGGTCGGCGACTGGACCCGGGCCGTAATGCCCAGGCCCCGGGCCAAGCCCTTGACCAGTTGAGTCTTGCCCGTCCCCAACTCGCCGCACAGCCCGATGACCAGCCCGCTTTCGGCCTCCCGGCCCCAGGCCTCACCGATAGACTCAGTCTCAGCGGGACTATGCGAAATGCATGTAGCCATGGTCTGTCAACGGCCGCACCCCTTGCTTTTCGCGAATCGCCAGGCCCGCTTTCTCAGTGATTTTTCCAATGCAGGTCAGCCGCAGGGCCGGAAACCGCTCTCTCCAGGCATCCAGCAGCGGCACCGCTTGGCGACCCGCCGCCGTAAAGAGCAGCTCAAAATCCTCGCCGTCCGTCAGCGCCGCCAGCAAGGCCGGCCTGGATGATGTGTTCGCCTTGGCTGCGCGCCGCGCCGCCGCGCTGATCGGGATCGATGCCGACAGCAGTTCCGCGCCGACCCGGCTGGCCTGCAGGATATGCCTCAAGTCGCCCGCTAAACCGTCGCTCAAGTCCAGCATCGCATGAATCGGGAATTCTTCCGCCAGCCAGCGCGCCTCGACCAGGCGCGGCTCGAACTCCAGGTGTTTGCCCGCCAGCGAACCACCCAGTTCGCCCGTCACGAAAATCGCGTCCCCCGCCTCCGCCCCCGAGCGCAACACCCCCTTGCCCCGCGCCACCCAGCCCAGCAACGCCACCGACACGAACAGGCGCTCGGGATTGCTCGTCGTCTCCCCACCCACGATGGCCACTTCGTGCCGCCGCGCCAGCGCATTCATGCCCCCATACAGACCTTCCACATAGCCAACCTCGAAGTTCCGCGGCAGCCCCAGCGTCACCAGCGCCGCCGTGGGCGTGCCTGCCATCGCCGCGATATCGCTCAAACACCGCCCCAGCGCCTTATGGCCAACCTTCCCCGGGGGCGTCCCCGCAGTGAAATGAATGCCCTCGACTACCGCGTCGGTCTTGAACAACAGCAGCCGATTCCCCAGGCCGCCGTCCAGGACCGCGCAATCGTCTCCTGCCCCCACCACCACCGACTTGTTGCTCGGCAGCGCGCGCGTGACCCGCCCTATCAACTCGAACTCGTTCATTTGACCAATCTGAGCCTACTTCGAGAAATGCAGCAGGGCCAGGTTCAGGGCGTTGAACACACTGTGGGCCACGATGGGCGCCAGCAGGTTGTCGCTCCACTCGTAAAGGGCCGTCAGGGCCAGCGCCAGCACCAGCAACGGCACGAACAGCACCAGGTTAATATGGATCGCCGCAAACAGGATGGCCGTTCCCCAAAGCGCCATCCGCGGGAAACCCGCCTGTTTGATCCAGGGATAGAGGAGGCCTCGAAACAAGAGTTCCTCCCCAACGGGCGCCAGCACGATTGCCATCACCCCCAGCGCTAGGCGCGAAGGCCAGAAGACCGCCTGCTGGATCACTTTCACCGTCTGCTGCACCTCGGGTTCCACCCCCAGGCCAGGCAGCCGCTCCAGTATCAGCACCAGGGCCTTGTCAAGTTCCCGAGTCAGCGGGAACAGGACCCCTGCGGCTACAGCCCCAAGCAGCACCGCCTGCCCCAGCCGGTTGCGCAATCCAAAGCCCCACGCCCAGCCCACCCCGTGCTCCCGCAACAAACAACCCGCCAGGACGATCATTGCCCCGTGGCTGCTCAGCGAACTGATGATTGTCTGCCGGGTCGAGACCTCCTCCGCCCCGGCGCACTTCTCAATCCACACGCCAACGAGAAAACCGCCATAAACGCACCCCAACGCCGCCAGCAAACGGCGCATCACGTTCTCGGCCTGCCAGGACCTCCGCAGCAGGACCAGCGCCGTTCCCATGCACCCGAAAGCAACCGCTGCCGCAGGGTAAAACAACTTCCCCCCGGCCTTGCCGCCGATACTGCCATAATGGAGTATGCTTTCCACCAGCGAGCCGCAATAAACGCAGGTCAGCACGCTCAACAGCAAGCGCACCACCGCATCCGCTCTCCACGGTTTCGCTGAAATCATCGCCCCAAACTATCCTACTACTCTCCCAGTGACGATGGAAAAAACCCTTTAAACATAGACCGCAGCCCAAAAACAGGCGCCGACTCCGAGGGTCGAGGGTCGAGGGAACGAATTGCCGCCCCTCGGCCTCTGGATGCCGCCCCGACGTCCCGGCCGATCCATCCGCTCCGTCCGTGCCGTCGTCCGGCTTGATGGCGCCGGACTCTCCTGCCAGCTTCACTCCATGCAACGACTTCACGCCCCACCGCTTCCCGAATCCGGATGCCTCGGCCGAGGTCATCACCCAAAAGCTCCGTCAAACCCAATTCCCGATCAGCCTGCGCAGTGTCCAACGCGCCATTGCAGACCTCGGCCTTCAAAAATCGGACCTATCACGGGTATTGAGGTCAAACCCGGCGTGGGACCTCAAAAGCCACAAAAAAGCCGTGTAAGGCGCAGCCTGGGTGCGATTAAAACCGTCGGTAGTGTCCTAATTTGAATTTTTTTGCCGTTTTGCCGTGGTCGGGTTCATTTTCGGACCCCCTTAATGGCCGCGTCCTTGTTCAAGTTACTAACGGAGTAGGTTTTTACGAGTTGGGCGTAATCCACTTCCGCCCCGAATCCGCGCTCCATCGCTTCCGGTTAGGCCGCAAGCTGGTCAGAGGAAACCTGAATCCGGTTGGCCATTCGGGAGGGGAGGTCTTCGATAAAGGCGTTAGCGTGGTACGCGTCCCGCTTGCCAACCAGGAACGACGGGATCAGCTTCGTGTCAGCGTCCAGGGCGATGAACGTCCAGACATCGCCCGCTCCGGTGTTGCGCTCTTCGGGCGTGGCGTTCTTATTCTTCTTGCCGATGAAGCCCCCAATCTCGTCAATCTCAATGCAGCGGGGATTGACGTTGCGCATATTGGCGTCGTGTATGGCTGTGCAAGCCTCACCCACCCTGACGCCAAGGCGCATGATCGTGTCCCGGTGGACGCCGGTCATCCGCTCGATCCCACGGATGGAGGTCTGAGCAAACCGCCACACCTGAAAAGGCCTTTTCATAACTCCCTTGGCCATAGTGAGTTGCGTTGGAGGCGATTTAAAAGAACCCCTGGTGGGTTTTTCACCGGGCGGTTTCATGGTAAGAGATGCCCTCAAAAAGATCTCTTGCCTATGGACGACTTCAACTTTCCGGGATGGCAGCCAGAGAAGTCGATCAACGTGGTCGCCGGTGAGCGGGTGACTCGGGTGTTCGTCAAGGGCCAGCCGTACATGAGTTGGC
>Ga0187873_1004265_pt1 | contig 9885 bp, 11 predicted proteins | sample June2016WEW_16_1_2_FD_133012 | JGI IMG/M metagenome (GOLD analysis project Ga0187873, IMG submission 133012) | Peatland microbial communities from SPRUCE experiment site at the Marcell Experimental Forest, Minnesota, USA - June2016WEW_16_100 | ecosystem: Environmental > Terrestrial > Soil >... | reverse complement strand
GCCTGACCGCCTACTCCTCACTCACCGGAGGCGAGATCAACCTCCAAACGGCGCAGGAGGTGCTGAAGAACCTGATCGACTCGCAAGTCCGCAAGATCACGATTGAGTCGATCCAGAAGGCGGTTTGCGAACAGTTCGGGCTGCGGTTGCTGGAGATCAAGTCGAAGAATAACTCGCGCGTCATTGTGTTTCCGCGGCAGATTGCCATGTACCTGGCAAAGCATCTCACCGACGCTTCGCTTCCCGAGATCGGGCGCCAGTTCGGCGGCAAGCATCACACCACCGTTCTGCACTCGGTGGGCAAGATCGAAGAGGTGCGCAAGACCGACAAGGATTTGAACAGGGTACTGAACAAGCTCACGGAGAGCTTGGGCCTATGAACCGCGCCTCAAGCGCGGTTTTTCACTTTGGGAGTGAGTTTTCTTCGCGGTACCCTGTGGATGCGATGTGGATTGAGTGGAAGCTGGGGAAGGAATTCTGCTTACCGACCGGATCGCCACAGCCGGCCACAACCCGAAATGCAGATTTTATACAGCCGCGAGCGCTTTCCGCCTGCGGTGCCCGCAATTCTGCTCTAAATTTCCACTTTTCCGCAGTGCCTACTATTACTACTGGTTTTATATGTTTTTGATTTGATATAAGGAGTAGCAGTATTAAGAGGGCCGGGCGAATGCCTGCCGAGGTGGGATTGATGGTTGCCGAAGCAACGGGAGCAGTACAGGGTACAGCGATGGAAATCAGTGTCAGCAAGTTCGAGTTGCTGAAGGAACTGACTGCCACACAGGGTGTCGTCGAACGCAAGACCACGATTCCCATCCTCTCCAACTTTTTGTTCGAGGCGGCCAACGACCGGCTGACCATCACCGCAACCGATCTCGACCTCAGCCTGCGCACTTCCTGTGCGGCCAAGGTGAAGCGCGAAGGCGCCTGTACGATTCCCGCGCGCAAGCTGTACGACTACGTGAAGTTGCTGCCCGACACCGATATCTCCATCAAGCTGCTGGAGAACCACTGGGTCAACATTCGCGCCGGCCGCTCCAATACGAAGATGGTTGGCATGGCGCGCGCCAACTTTCCGGGACTGCCAACGTTTCCGGCGGCGGGTGCCGTGAAGATTCCTGCTCAGACCTTGCGCAGCATGATCGCACGGACGATCTTCGCGATTTCCAGCGAGGAGTCGCGCTACACCCTGAACGGCGGACTGATGGTGCTGAAGCCGGAGTCGATCACCATGGTAGCGACGGACGGGCATCGCCTGGCGCATATCGAGAAGCAGGGCGAAAAGTTCGACGTGAGCGGCGAGAACCGGACGCTTGTCCCCAAAAAAGCCATGAGCGAGATTTACTCGCTGCTGCAAAACAGCGATGTGGAGGCCATCGAGTTCGCCAAAGACGAATCGACGCTGTTCTTCCGGATCGGCGAGCGGCTGCTGACCTCGCGCCAGTTGACCGGACAGTTCCCCAACTACGAAGCCGTGCTGCCGCGCGAGGCCAACAAGTTCGTGGTGCTGCACGGCGCCGACCTCAATACCTCCATCCAGCGCGTGGCGCAGTTCGCCGACGAGCGCTCGCGGGCCATCCGCATGAAGCTCGACAAGAACGAGCTGAAGATTTCTTCCTCGTCGACCGATGCGGGCGAGTCGGAAGACTCGATCGAGATCGCTTACACCTCCGACCCGGTGACCATTGGCTTCAACTCGGAATACCTCCTCGATTTCCTCAAGGCCTCCGATGGCGGCGACGTGCGCCTGGAGTTCAAAGACGCCCAGTCCGCCGGCCAGATGCGTCCCGAAGATGCCGGCGACGATGGGTTTAAGTACCGGTACGTCGTGATGCCGATGCGGATCTGAGTACTTGCAATACTAAGCAGAAGCATTGCTACGAGGGCGGCGATGCAAAAGCGGTCATTGTCAATTTTGAGGGCTGGTTCCCGAAATCGGAAACGCGCCGCGCCCTTGTCCAATAAAATTGGCCTTGTAGCCTCTACTAGGACTTAAACTAGGTCTTGTGGATTGGACCTTTTTTCTGACTCGACTGTACCGATTTACGTTTACCCCCTTCGATCTCAGAAACATCCACAGAGTCGGCCGGCACGACCGCTGCTCGGTCCTCGCCATAATGCGTCAGGAATATTACCTGACGATTGAAGTGAACATCCTCAATAATTTCGGCGAGTATTTTCCTAGCCTCAGTAGCGGCAATGCGTTTCACGGTCGCCTCTGGCGTCGATTGTATAACATATACATTCTGTACATAATTTACCTGTTGCAAATGTTGTACAACATATACAATAATAGCGGAAGTGATCGAATACTGTTGACCTGGCAGCATCCAGGTGATAAAAAGCTGCGTCTAACTGGAGTACGGCATGCCTTTGGTGGTGAGTAATCGCGAGCACGACGAAGCAGTGATGCAGTATGCCCTTCAATACGTATTTGCTGGGTACGACGTGCGCGCACGAATCGAGGGCTGGTTTGAGGCCCCAGACTACATGAATGGCTACAAGCCCGACATCGTTGCACGGAAGGAAGATCACTTCATCATCATCGAAGTCAAGAAAGGCGACGCTGATTGGCCGAAAATATCGGCTTTCGAGCTGTTCGCCCGAGATCATGGCGGATTTGAGTTCAAAGTGATCGTACCGCCGCCCGCCGCTCCGATTAACGAGGAGCAACGGGTGCATGCCCACTAGTACTCGAGATCGATTCCTCATCGCGCTCTCCAAGTTTCTGGGCGTAAGCCCTTCTCAGCCGAATCCCGTGCTGGCCCTCGCAGTTTGCCCGGAGTGGCTATTTATTGAAACCCTCAATGAGGTACTCGAAGGCGAGTCCCTGAGACTCGATCTCGAAAAGTTCAACCGCCTAATGTTGAATTGCGGTCGACGTATGGCCACCAGTCATTTCTTCGATTTTTTCTTCGCAGGGGTTGGTTCCATTGAAAAGTTCGAAGCGGCGGTGGAAAGTTATCGTAAAAAAGCGGTGTGGCTCTATGGCAACTTTCGCTATGCATATAGGCTTTTAGCGGCCGCGTCGAAGGCGGACTTCGATGCGGAGCTTGCCAGAGCAGAACGCGTGGATCCAGCAGATTATGAAGCCAGAGAACCCTTCGACGACATTGAGGCAATCGATCTGGAGGATCTAGACCTGCTCGGCTACATTTCAAGTAGCAAAATTCGCGACTTCGATTTAGCAGTCTCCCTGCTCGACCAGCTTGGCGCGGCCTCCGACGTTGAGGCTGCGCTTTCCAGTCTGGGTGCCGAAAGACGCCAAAAGGCTTCAAATGCTCTGGCGGAGCACGGATTTAGGCTTGCAGACTCCGAAAAGTCCATGGGGAGGGAGGGGTTGGATGAGCTTCGACGTGCGGCACGTGCGAAGTTGGACGAACTCGTAAAGCGTCAAGATGCCGCCATTGCAATAGGCAAGAGGAACACACACAGGTATCTCAGCCTGCCGCACCTTGACGTGTATGTTGCGACGTCCATGCGCGAGAAAAAGGATTTTGCTTCGCAACACAAATTCATCCGTGGCGTGTTTTCGAACGCGAGCGTCTCGCCCCTAAAATTGCGCTTCTTCGATCCCACTCTCTCTTATGTGGACGACCGCATCACAAAAGGCCTGATCGAGATGTTGATGCTGCTGCGAGCGCAGGTGACAATTTACAATGCAGGTGTGGACGACACATTTGGCAAGGACTCCGAAGTCGCTGCTACCTTGGCCCAGGGCAAGCCCGTTATCGTTTATGCCGACAATGAAAAGCGAGCCAAGATGTTTAGAGTAGATCATCCACTCGGATTGCAAATATCCGTTAACACCGGTGTGGCCCACGGAATCATTGTCGTCAAGACGCCGGAAGAATGCGCTGAGATGTTGCGCAAGGTCATCTTACGCGAGCTGGACTTCGAAATTGTGCACGAGGGTGGCAACTACAAACTGAGAGAAACCACCACGGGTAGCGTTGTCCGGGTCGTTTCGGATGATCCTTTTCTGACGCACTCATTTTGGACCTATTATCATCGCCAACTCTCCTGATAGCCGCTCAGGCTGTATTTTTCGGAATTGCTCGCCCCCGCTAACCCTTTTTCCCCACCCACGTCTATTTCTACAAGCAGGGAGCGATGCTCATGAGGGGCATGCGGGACGTTCCACTCCGCTAGTTCGCATGCCCCGGGCACCGCAACAGCCCTCCCTACTCTCCTCATTCGCAACGGAACTTGCAGGAGCTCCTTCTCGTACCACTACGAGGAGGAGCACTGTGAGCAAAATTTCCCTGATTCTCCTGCTCTGCGTTTCGTGCCTGGGCCTGTCCGCCTCTGCGGAGGAATGGACCAAGAGCTACCAGGTCAGCAACACTCCCAGTCTGCATGTCGATACCAACGATGCTTCCATCGAAGTGACGCACGGCGTCAGCAACACAATTTACGCGCGGGTGATTACGGACGGCATCAGCATTGGCGGCAGCGGTGTGCGCATAACCGAGCGCCAGGATGCCGACAAGGTCGACCTGCAGGTTCACATCCCCAACGACTGGGGATTTCACTTCGGCATCCATCGCGGAGTGCGAGTGGAAATCCAGGTCCCGCCGCAATCGGCCCTGGACCTGCACTCCGGTGACGGCCACATCCTGGTGAACGGCATCTCCGGCCAGGCGCGGCTGGATACGGGCGATGGCCATATTGACGTTCAGAACTTCAGCGGCGCGCTGCATGGCCACACCGGCGACGGCCACATGACCATTGACGGCGTCTTCACCGACCTTGACCTGCGCAGCGGCGACGGCCATATCGATCTCACCGTGCGCCCCGGCTCGAAGTTGAACGGCAGCTGGCTGATCCACACCAGCGACGGCCGTGTCGAAGCTAAACTTCCGCAGGACCTGGCTTGCGAGCTCTACGCTCATACCGGCGACGGTCACATCCAGCTCGACATGCCGGTGACGGTGAGCGGCTCCATTGAGCACTCGCGGGTGCGCGGCAAGCTGAACGGCGGTGGCCCGCTGCTGGAAATCAGCACCGGTGACGGCAGCATCCGGATCGGCAAGTTCTAGCGGCTCCGGTCAAGCGAGGGCGTCGTTCCGCCGATAGAACCAGAGAAGCGGCTATCGGCACATGGACCCCTTGAACGGCTATCGAAAGACCGGCTCTCGAACGACCGGCGATCGCAGCTCCCCCCATCGCAGCAGACGCAAGCTGATTCTGTTTTGCCGGCATCCGGTTGCCCAGGAGCGGTTCGCGCGCCTGCTGAGCAAAGCGGGATTCGACGTGGCAGTCAGCCCGGAGCTGCGCCTGCAAAATCCAGACAACGCAACCCACGAGGCAACGCCAGCCACCCTCGTGATTCTCGATTGCAGTGACCCCGAGGCAGCGGTAGAATTCGTCCGCATCCTTCGCATCAAGCAGCCTAGCCTTCCCGTGCTGGTACTGCTGCCCAAACTGGAAGGTCCGCACACCTATTCGCTGCTGCGGCTGGGCGTGAAAGGGCTATGGGCCTACAGCCAGGCGCCGCGCGAGCTGGCACGGGCGGCCTGCCAGGTGGCCGGCGGCGGTTACTGGGTCCCGCGCGAGTTGCTGGCCAGCTTCATCGAATCGATCCTCCCTGAGCTTTACGGCAGCAAGTCGCTCACTCCCGAAGTCGAGATCAGCCGTCGCGAACGCGAGGTGCTGGACCTGCTGCTGGAAAACCTCTCGAACAAGGAGATTGCCGCCAAGCTGTTCGTGGCGGAGCGGACGGTGAAGTTCCATGTTTCCAACCTGTTGAGCAAGTTTGGGGTGCATCGTCGTGCTGACCTTATCGTCATGTGGATGCGGCGAGCGACGGCGTTTCCGTGGCAATCGCGGGAGCGGGAGCAGAACGTTTCGACGCGCGTTAACTAAGACTCGTCCCCATTGAATCGCTTTGGGTCGTGACGAACGGCGCGCAACAACGGCAAGCGCTTTAGAGTCTGCGCAGGTCCGTTGAGATATTCACTCGCAGGGGCGCGCCTTTAGGCGCGCCATGAAGCCGTCGGAACCCGCCGGCTTTAGCCGCCGAGGGAATTCGTTTTCTGTACAGGGTCTGCGGAATTCGAGTTTCCTCAGTGGCTAAAGCCCGCCGTCAAGGTGGCGTCGATCGGCGCGGCTGAAGCCGCGCCCCTTCAAGAAGGGCGTCGCCCTGACACGAACCGTGGCGCCGCAGGTTGCCAGCAGGCCCTGCGGCCCGTTATACTTTTTGTTTGCCCTATTCAAATTTGTGTTAGTGAGGAGCGCCGTTTTCGCATGCCGAAGCGCACATTCCAACCCAACCGTCGTCGCCGCTCAAAGACGCACGGATTTCGTTCTCGCATGAAGACCAAGAGCGGCCGGGCGGTGCTGTCGCGCCGTCGCGCCAAGGGACGCAAACGCGTCTCCGTGAAGCCTGGCTTCCGCGAGTAAGCCACAAGTACTGATTCCTGCGCTATCGCAGCCTTTCCGATGGAATTATTAGGGGTCGCCGCCGAGCGGGCCGCAGTATGAGAGTATCCGGCGTCCGGAGGCGAGCGCTGAATGCCTGGTAACAACTCCGCCGCCAGCAGCAAGTTTCCTAAGTCGAAGCGTCTGCTGAAGCACGCGGATTTTCAGCGGGTGTATCAGAACGGACGCCGCCAGTTCACGGGGAACATGACGGTGTTTTTTCTGCGGCGTCAGAGTGAAGCGGCGCCGCCGAGTTCGCCCCGGGTGGGATTCACGGTCGGCAAGGTGCTGGGCGGAGCCGTGGACCGCAACCGTATCAAGCGCCGCATGCGGGAAGCGGTGCGGCTGTCCTCATCGGCCTGTGAGGGCCCAGTGGACATTGTGTTCAACCCGCGCAAGAGCGTGCTGACGATGCCGTTCGCGGAAGTGGTCAGCGAAGTGGCGCGAGGTTTGCGTCTGGCAGCGCAGCGGGCGCGAGTGGCGGAAGCGACGCGCACGGTCAACGGAAAATGAAGCAGGCAGTGCAATTCGGGTTGCGGATGTACCGGCGGTTCGTCTCGCCGATGCTGCCGCACTCCTGCCGCTTTGTGCCGACGTGCTCGGAGTACGCGATGGAAGCAGTGGAGCGCCATGGTGTATTGCGAGGCATGCTGCTGGCGGCGGGAAGATTGCTGCGATGCCATCCCTTCGCGCGCGCGGGATATGATCCGGTGCCGGATCGAGGCACATCAGGACGCGGATCGGTGGAAGGGCATGGCTTTAGCCGTGCCGAAAGCCGGTAATTTTTGAAGCGGGCTTTAGCCATGGATACCAAGGCTAAAGCCATTGTGTGATCACGTCCGTATTCGCCGGACTAAAGTCCGGCGCTTCCACTAGCGTGTGTACCTGGAGTCTGGCTGGCGGCAAAACCTGGTTGTTGAACGGAAACTAGAACTTGGCTGAATACCGCAATCCCCAACAAGAACCCGGCGGCGGTGGCGACAAGAACATGATGATGGTGTTCGCCGTCATGATTGCGCTGATCATCCTCGCCCAGGTTTTCCTGTTGAAGAAAAGTCCCGCCACCCAACCTGCGCAGAAGCCAGCAGAAACAACCCAGAGCACTCCGGCCGCGACTCAGTCCTCTGCGTCCGCCGCACCCGCCCAGGCGTCGAGCCAACCGGATGCCAACACTCCGAAAGCTTCCGTAGCCCCGAAGGCCGCGAGCAGCGAAGTCGAGACGACGGTCGAGAACGACTTCTACCGCGTTGTCTTCACCAACAAAGGCGCGCAGGTGAAGTCGTGGGTGCTGAAGAAGTTCAAGGATGACGACGGCAATCCGCTGGACATGGTCAACAAGGACGCCGTTAAGCTTGGCCTGCCGCTTAGCCTCTATACCTACGACGAAAATCTTCGCAACCAGATCAACTCAGCGTTGTACGTGCCGAGCGCCGACAGCAGCATCGCCGCTCCCGGTGAGTTGAGTTACGAATATGCCAACGGCGACACCACGGTACGCAAGACCTTCCAGTTCGGCGACACCTACGTCATTTCGGTAGAGACAGAAGTGACGCAAGGTGGCAGAGTGGTGGCGGCCTATCCCATGTGGCCAGCCGGCTTGGGCGACGAATCCACTGCGCCGTCCTATGCTTCGCAAAAGATCGAGTACATGGCCGACGGTAAAGTGGAGCGGCTGGCGCCCAAGAAGGTCAGCGGCGCGAACACGCTGCGCGGGCCATTCAATTGGGCAGGCCCGCAAGACCAGTTCTTTGCCGCGATATTTCTGCCGGACAATCCGGACACGGCGGCGATGGTCACGATGCACAACTCCATCTCCGTTCCCAAGGATCCCAAGCACCCCGACCCGAACAATGTGGTCAAGTACGAAGTGCTGGGCGCGGCGGTGGGCGATACGACGGGCGTCACGAAGCTGCGGCTCTTCGTAGGGCCGAAGACGCTGAATGTGCTGGAGTCGGTCCGCTCCAATAGCGCTCCGGGCCAGATGACCGGCCCCGATCTGCGCGATGTGGTGGACTTCGGCTTCTTCAGCCTGATCGCGCGCCCGCTGTTCCTGTGGCTGAAGTGGACGCACGAGCACATGGCCAGCAATTGGGGCGTGTCGATCATCATCCTGACGATCGTCATCAACCTGGCGCTGCTGCCGTTGCGCATCGTAAGCATGAAGTCGGCGCTGAAGATGCAGAAGCTACAGCCGCAGATGAAGGCCATCCAGGAGCGCTACAAGAAATATCCCATGCGCGATCCCAAGCGCCAGGAGATGAACGCCGAGATCAGCGAGCTGTACAAGCAGGAGGGCGTGAATCCGGCTGGCGGTTGCCTGCCGCTGATCATCCAGATGCCGTTCCTGTTCGCCTTCTATTCCATGCTGGCGAATGCCATCGACCTGCGCCAGGCGCCATTCTTGTGGCTGCACGATCTGTCGTCACCCGACAAGCTGTTCATCATGCCGGTGATCATCGTCGTCAGCACCTACCTGATGCAGAAGATGACGCCGAGCTCAGGCATGGACCCCAAGCAGCAGCAGATGATGACCCTGATGATGCCGTTGATGATTGGCTGGTTCAGCTTCAGTCTGCCTTCGGGCCTAAGCGTGTACTGGACCGTGGGCAACATCATCGGCATCGGGCAGCAATACATCATGAATCGCACCGGGCTGGGCCGCGAGATGCGCGAGGAGATGGAAAAACGCGCCCGCAAGAAGGCGAAGTAAGTAGGAAAGAATTGTTTCACCACGGAAGCACGGAGGGCACGGAAATTTCTTGCACTTGTGAACCGAACCGCCGGCATCCGATCGTGACTCCTTTCAATTCCGTGGCTTCCGTGCTTCCGTGGTGAAAACGCTTTTGAATAGTTGTGAAAACGGTTTTTGAAATGCCGATACCTGACAAAATCGCCGCCGCCAAGAAGATCAGCGAACTGCTGAACACAATATTCGCCACGGGCGATTTCCGCCTGCGCTACAAGATCATCGTGGATCCCGTCGTGGGCGCCGATCGCGAATGGGAGCGCCCGGAGATCCTGGTGGAGCTTTCGGGCGGCGACAGCCCGCTGGTGCTGGAGAACGGCGGAGAACTGCTGCGCGCCTTCGAACACATTGCGCAGGAGATGCTCCGTCTGGCCCCCGACCAGCACGAGAAGATCAGCTTCGACTGCCAGAATTTCCGATCGTCGCGTTTGCAGGAACTGCGCCTGGCCGCCGGAGTGGCCGCCGAGCGAGTGCGCGAGATTGGCGTCCCATATGCCTTCGGTCCCATGTCCTCACGCGAGCGCCGCATACTTCACCTGGCGATGCGCGAGCTCGACGATCTGCGCACGGAGAGCGCCGGCGAGGCCGCCGGACGGCACGTCGTGGTCTATCCCAAGAACTACAAGGGCGGACCGCCTGCGCCACCGATATCGCGAAGACGGTGAGCCGCCGTTCGCTCTTCGCTTTTCGCCAATCCGCAACGCCGTACTGGCCAT
>Ga0187873_1004264_pt1 | contig 9885 bp, 4 predicted proteins | sample June2016WEW_16_1_2_FD_133012 | JGI IMG/M metagenome (GOLD analysis project Ga0187873, IMG submission 133012) | Peatland microbial communities from SPRUCE experiment site at the Marcell Experimental Forest, Minnesota, USA - June2016WEW_16_100 | ecosystem: Environmental > Terrestrial > Soil >... | reverse complement strand
TTTAATAATTGCGGGAGTGATACAATCACACATCAGATAAATGACTATGCTGGAATTAATGAAATTCCTTCTAATAAATCTATTGCTATATATCCGAATCCAGCAAACAATGAATGCACTATAACCATTAAAAGCTGGCAATCCGAAGCTGCTGATATTTCTATTTATAACATTGTAGGTAATATAGTTTATAGTTCAACTATTGCTTTGAATAGTGGAAATAATAATATTAAAGTTGATACGCGAGACTACATTGAAGGAGTTTATTTCATGAGGATCAAAACAAATTCTGGCAATTTCACAACTAAACTTATTAAAGTTAAAGAATAAGTGGAACATCATCACACTAACAATCTTCATCACCACGAACATGCTGTTCCATTAACTAATGCGAATAAGGCTTTTATTTTAGGTATCCTGCTTAACCTTTTATTTGTAATTATTGAAGTTGTTGCAGGGCTTTTCATTCATTCTCTTTCTTTGCTTTCCGATGCGGGTCATAATCTTGCCGATGTGGGAGCATTAGCTCTTTCACTACTTGCATTCCGGCTTTTAAAGGTAAAATCAAACGAACGCTATACATATGGCTATCGCAAAACCTCCATTATAGTTGCCTTAATGAACGCAATGGTATTGCTGGTTTCAATTGGAGCTATTGTTTACGAAGCTATACAGCGATTTATAAACCCTGTACCAATGCAAGGATCAACTATTGCAATTGTTGCGGGAATAGGCATTATTGTCAACGCTTTTACTGCACTCATGTTTCTCCGGGATAAAGATAAAGACATCAATATTAAAAGTGCTTACCTGCATATGATGAGCGATGCGCTTGTTTCGCTGGGGCTGGTAATAGGCGGGGTAGTGATTTTCTTTACACAATGGTTCTGGATGGACAGCGTATTGAGTATTTTAATTGCAGTTGTTATTCTTATTAGTACGTGGAAACTGCTCAGGCAAAGTCTGCGATTAACCCTCGACGGCGTGCCAAAGGATATTCATTTTGACGATATCAAAGCTACTGCTATAAAAATTGAAGGAGTGAAAGCCCTGCACCATATTCATATCTGGGCAATAAGTACTACAGAAAACGCTTTAACGGCACATCTTGTTTTGAAGCAGGGCACAACACTGGAACAGGAGAAAAAAATAAAATACGAACTCAAACACATGCTTGAACATAAGAACATCCATCACATCACGCTTGAAACAGAAAGAGAAAACGAACTTTGCGAATCGGAAGATTGTTAATTCAAGCTATTCCAACCTTTTTTGTGCGAAAGACAGCCATTAATAATGGATTCCTAAATTAGTTGTATTTCATTGATTTTTTGTATATTTGTTAAAATTTATGGAGTTTTTTTCGCCTTAAATATCTTCCATTTTTGAAATGTTGCGCCTTTAGAATTACACTGATTAATTTTTTATTACCATTCTCTTTATAAATGTTTCAATATTCTGCCGAATCTATACAGGAAGTAATGAATTCAATTCATGATGCCTTATTTATTCATGATTCGGAAACAGGGAAAATTGTTTTTGCTAACCAGCGTGTGGGTGAATTGTATAATTGCACACCAGAGGAAGCATTAAACATTTCCGTTGGAAAATTAAGTTTGGGCACACCACCTTACAGCGATGAAGATGCTATGCGCTGGATCCTAAAGGCCAAAACTGATGGAGAACAGATTTTTGAATGGTTAGCACGTAAAAAATCAGGTGAAACATTTTGGACTGAAGTGGCTTTAAGAGCTGCTGCAATTGATAAGAAAAAATATATCATTGCCGTTGTCCGTGATATCTCCAAAAGAAAAGAAATCGAGTTTGAACAACAAAAAACAGTATCGCAGCTTCAGGCTATCCTGGATGCCTGCACTGATGTGATTGCTATTGTTGACAATGAGGGTGTTTTCCATGGCGGAAATAAAGCATTTTTGGCAAGGTGGGGGAAAACTTACGATCAAATTATCGGGCATTCAGCTAATGAAATTTTGCCGCCACATATTTTTACCAGCAGGCTTCAAATAATCAGAGAAGTAATTAAATCCCAAAAGAGCATAACTTTCATTGATGATTATAATGGGCATTGGTTTGAAAATACAGTTTCACCGGTAATAGAAACAAAAGGGATATCTGAGACCGTAGCCATGTATTCGAAGGATATTACGGAAAGAAAAAATTCAGATGATCTTATCAGGGAATCTGAAGCATACTATAGGATAATTTTTGAAAATACAGGCACAGCTACTGTAATTATTGAAGAGGATACCACAATCTCTCTTGCTAATTCTAAGTTTGAAGAACTTTCAGGATACACCAAACAGGAAATTGAAAATAAAAAAAGCTGGAAAGATTATGTTGTAAAGGAAGACTTGGAAAGGATGGCGGAACAACACAAACAGCGCAGGATTAACGAAGATGCTGCATTAAAATCATATGAATTCAGATTTATAGATAAAAGCAGCAGAGAAAAACATATTTTGCTGACAATTGATTTGATTCCTAATACCAAAAGGAGTGTTGCATCTTTACTGGATATTACAGAAAGGAAAAAAGTTGAAAATGCATTACGCGAAAGCGAAGAAAAATATCGAACTCTTATTGAATCGGCCACAGACAGCATCATGATCATAAAAGACGGGTTTATACAATATGTAAATCATGTTCTTACTGATTCATCAGGGTTTACAGAACAGGAACTGGTAGGACAGCCTTTTATAAATTATGTCTCTCCAAATCACAAGGATAAGGTTCTTGAGTACTATAAAAAAAGGATAGCAGGAGAAACGGCTCCCATCGGTTATGAATTGGTTGCTTTAAAAAAGAATGCCGAAGAAGTTCCCTTTGAAGCCACTGCCTCTATATTAACTTACATGGGTGAAAAAGCCGAACTTGTTTTCCTGCATGATATTACCGAAAGGAAAATTGCTGAAAGGGAACTTCTCCGGAATAAGCAGGAACTTGATTCTATATACAACACCGTTGGTGACGTGATTTTTCAGTTAGCAGTGGAAGATGGAAATAACTTTCGTTTTAACAGTGTAAACAAAACATTTTCAACTGTTACCGGTCTTGATGCTTCAATGGTAATAGGAAAAACAGTAAATAAAATTATCCCTGAACCATCATTGAGTATAGTACTGCCGAATTACATTAAGGCCATTAAACAAAAAACTATAGTCAGGTGGGAAGAAACAACTGAATATCCTACAGGAGCATTGACCGGAATTGTAAGCGTAGCACCGGTGTTTGATCACAATGGAAAGTGTACACATCTGGTTGGTTCGGTACATGATATCACTGAGCGAAAATTGATAGAGAATAAAATCAAAAAACTTAACGAAGAACTTGAGGAACGGGTTAATTTGCGAACAATACAACTTGAAAATGCGAATAAGGAACTGGAAGCATTTGCTTATTCCGTTTCTCATGACCTGCGTGCTCCTTTACGCGCAATAAGCGGTTTTTCAAAAATTATAATTGAAGATTATTCAGATAAAATTGAAATAGAAGGACAGCGAATATGTAATGTTATCCAGAACGAAACCTCACGGATGGGACAACTGATTGATGACCTTCTTACATTTTCAAGGCTAAGCAGAACATCAATGCAAACCTCACTAACAGATATGAAGTCATTGGTGCAACAAATATTTGATGAAACGAAAAAACAATATGAAGACAAGAAGATAAATTTTATTCAGGGAGATATTTTGCCGACAATATTTGATATTAGCCTGATGCGGCAGGTGTGGGTAAATTTATTTTCTAATGCTTTTAAATTTTCATCCCGGAAGAAAATCATAGAAATTGAAACAGGCAGTTATAGGGAAAAAGGCGAGATCATCTATTTTATAAAAGATAAAGGCGCAGGATTTGATATGAAATATATTGATAAACTTTTCGGTGTATTTCAGCGGCTGCATAACCTGGACGAATTCCAGGGAACAGGCGTGGGATTGGCAATTGTCCAGCGTATTATTCACAGGCACGGAGGACGCGTATGGGCAGAAGCCGAAATAAACAAAGGAGCAAAATTCTATTTTTCATTACCAGATAAAAAAGAAATATTATGACCGACATTAACACTATCGACATATTGCTTGTCGAAGACAATCCACATGATGCAGAACTGACAATGCGTACACTTAAAAAAAATCATGTTGCAAACAGAATCTTTATTGTCACTGATGGCGAAGAAGCTCTTGACTTTCTCTATTGCAAAGGGCAGTATTCACAGCGTATCAATCATCTTCCCAAAGTGATTTTTCTTGATATTAAACTTCCCAAACTGAACGGACTTGAAGTTTTAAAAACAATTAAATCTGATAAAAGTTTACATTATATTCCGGTTGTAATGCTCACTTCTTCTGTTGAAGATCCTGATATTAAAGCAGCATATTCGCTTGGAGCAAACAGTTATGTAGTGAAACCTGTCGATTTTGAAAACTTTTCAAAAACAATCAACAGCCTTGACATGTACTGGCTTGTTGTAAACCAACCACCAAAACAATAAAAATATGAACGTACCCATTAGAATACTCATTGTAGAAGACAGTAAAAGCGATATTGAACTTGCACAAAGGGAAATAAATCATGTGCTTAAATCCTGTGAATATGCTTCTGTTGAAACACGGGAAGATTTTTTAGCTTCCCTGCAAAATTTTCAACCTGATGTGATCATTACAGATTACACCATGCCACAGTTTGATGCTATGACAGTTATTTCTCTTACACAACAACATGCTTCCCATATTCCCGTGATCGTATTTACAGGATCCATTGACGAAGAGACTGCAGCCGAAAGCGTAAAAGCAGGCGCAATTGATTATGTTCTAAAAGAGAATATTATCAGGTTAAGACAGGCTGTCCTTAATGCTCTTGAAAAAAAACAAATGTGGCAGGAACGCATACAAGGTGAAGAAAAACTACGCATAAGTGAAGAAAGGTACAGGCTTATTTCAACGGTATCCAGCGATTATATGTTTTCAACCATTGTTAAACCCGATGGCTCTCTTGTCCTGAAGTGGGTTGCAGGTGCATTTGAAGAAATTACAGGATATACCATTGAAGAATACAAGGCAAAAGGAGGTTGGCGTGCTACAATTTATCCTGATGATGTTGTTATTGATAATAAAGATATGGCCAACCTTTTAGTAAATAAAAAAGTAGTAACAGAAATACGTACAATTAAAAAAGGTGGAGAAATAGCATGGGTGAAAGTTTATGCACACCCAGTATGGAATAAAAATAAAAACTGCCTGGTGGAGATTTATGGCGCAGTTCAGGATATAACAGAACGAAAAAATGCTGAAGAAGAAACCAAAAGGTTAAACAAAGATCTTGAAAAACTTGTAAAAGAACGGACATTAGAACTTGAAAACACAAATGTCAATTTACAGGATGAAATTGCAGAAAGATTAAAAGCCGAAGAATGTATAAAGCAGCAATTGCAGGAAAAAGAAGTGTTGCTTAAAGAAATTCACCACAGGGTAAAAAATAATATGCAGGTGATTGTTAGCATTCTTAACCTTCAGGCTTCATTTGTTAAGGACAAAAAAGTTTTAGATATTCTGCAGGACAGCCAGAGTCGTATTAAAACAATGGCACTGATACACGAAAAGCTTTATCAGACAAAGGATTTATCAAACATTAATTTTTCAGAATATTTAACCAATCTTATCAAATATCTCTTTGATTCTTACAAATCACCCAAACAAAAGGTAGAATACGAAATATTGACTGATCCTTTCCCCATTTGTATTGACACTGTCATTTCACTTGGATTGATAACAAATGAACTTGTTTCAAACTCTTTCAAATATGCTTTTTCAGACAGGACAAAATGTAAAATTGAGGTTTCCCTGAAAAAGTATGATGGGAAAAACCTTGTGCTATCAATAAAAGATAATGGCAAAGGACTTCCGCCGGAATTAGATTATAAAAAAACCAAGAGCCTTGGTTTGCAACTGGTGTGTTTACTGGCAGATCAAATACAGGGAAGGCTAGAGGTTAAAAGTTCCGATAATGGAACAACGTTTTCGATAATATTTCCAGGTAAATAAGTTATTTTTTTAACTTAAGAGCATCGGTGGTCTTCTCTCTCCTGAAAAGATCGATAAGGGCATCAAATTCCCTGCTATAAATAATTCCCACGCCCTGTGTATAAGGAGCATTGGAGTTAAGCAAGTCAACAGTATTCGATTTATTATACCCTTTAACGCGCAGATGCCCGTCTTTGGTGAGCTTATATTCAAGATTCACATCGCCTACTATATTGCTGGTTTTTTGCGCGTTGCCTTGTGAAGTATTTGAAGTACCCGAAGTGCCAAAGTTGCCATCAACGCTCAGCCTATCGTTAAACAACTGCGTACCTAAAGCAACCCGAATTTCATCGCTTGTCATCTGGGTGCCGGGACGGTAATTAACGCCTACATCGAACTTCTTACTTATCTGCGAGAGCCAGTTGTTAAGCTGATTTGACAATAATTCGGTGGAAGTGTTGCTGAAACCATTGCTGACATAACTGCCATAATCTTTATTATTTGGCGCTATAAAACTATTCATGATCAGCAGCGAAAATACTTGCTTATTCATATCCTCATCAGTTGGAATTGCGCTTTTCACAAGAGTTTTAGTATCATCATCAGAGTTTGGAAGATCAATATCAAAACTTAAAGTCGGGTTTAATATCTTATCCTTCATACTAAGCAGGCAATTAACTTCGATTCTTTTACTATAAGTTGCACTATCTTTACTGTTCTCCTCCTTAAATAAAGGCAATAAATCAGTCCTTACAAGATAAGTTGCATTAATATCTGCAATACCATCATAAGGGTTCCCATTAAATTTAATAGTTGAACCCTGCTGAATGATAAATTTTTTATTAACAAGATTTCTCAAAGAAAACAGATAATCGCCTTCATCTATTGCATAATTTCCATACATATTGAAATCGCCCAGTGTAGTAACCTCCATCCTGATATCGCCGCTTCCTTTGGCTTTAATTATATCTCCATAATTTTTCGAATCATACATTATCTGCACTTCGGCATCGTGCGTAACATCCAGATTAATGTGAAGCTGTATTCCTGAAAGGTCGGGTTTATACACGTCCTTTCTAATTCCATACGATTTCTTATTTATAAATTTTATATAGTCATTATCCGAAATATCCGATTCGCTGGCTATAGGGACATACAGATGAGTATTTTTATTTGTCGTAGCATTTACATCTATTGTTATGTTATCAACACTGCCCGACATTCTAACTAATCCTGTTACAAATGCTTTTCCATAGTATAAACTATTCTGCGCTGCATCAGTATTCAGGCACTGGAAATGATACGGATGTATAAAAATATCAATACTGAAATCCCTGTACTTTTTATGCATAATCTTTCCATCGCAAACGGCAGTATCACCATAAGTATCTTTCAACACCAAATGATCAAAAGAGATTTCACTTTTAGAAATGGTAATACTGTCGTTAAAAGAATATGTCTCGTTAAGGTAATCAAATTTTACGTTCTTAACCAACGCTTTTACCCTTCCACTAAGTTCAGGATCGGAAGTTGGACCTCTTAATTTTAGATTTCCCGTAGCATAACCTTTTAAGTTGGAAGTAAACCCTGAAAAATAATGATTAAGCAAATGCAGTTTGAAGCTGTCCAATTTAATGTTAATATCGAAGTTATCAGTTTTTCTTTCAGGGTAAAAGTTACCAAAAACAGAAATAATTTTACTCGACTTGGTTTTACCCTCATAAATAATATCCATGTTTATTGCAGCTGCTTTCTGCTGACTGTTCCATACTGTTTTCATAACCGCTTTTCCATACTTTTCCTTATTTATATAAAAATCATCAATCACTACATTGGAAACTATATTGAGCGATTTATAAACATTCGAAACATCAACACTTCCATCAAGGTTTCCGTTGAAATTATAGCCGGATGAAGCAATGAACCTATTGGCAGAAGAAACATTAAATTTACTAAAACTGATATGCAAAACATCTTCAGGATTTTGAGAAACACCACCATTGATACTTAATTGTTGATTCCCTGAAGTGAAAACCAGATTATTTATTTTAATTGAAGAACTGTCGAAAGTAATATCATTTCCTTTATCTATATTCCATGTTGAATCGTTTATCACCAGCTTAGCCTGATTGAATTTTAATTCCATTTGAGGCCTCTTGTAAAATGACAGAAATCCTTTAATATCGCCACTGTTTTTCACTTGGTTATTATTGTTGTCCCACGAAAGATGATAATGAAGGCTGTCGTTCCTTGTCATGCTGTTCAATGTAATATTATCAATCCTGGCGCTATCGCTCAAATTTAAATGCTGGCAACCTACACTGATAATAATTTTTGAATCTTTTGTTTTGCCTTTTATATATAAGTCTTTTAATATATATTTCTTATACATAGCCATCGGCGAAGTAATATTCATGTCGAGAAGGCTCTGCCTGGTATTATATGTGCCTTTTAAAATAGTATTGGCGGATATAGCCAATTCAGGCATCAATAATTTTGATAAAGGAGCTGTATTCTTGAACCTGACTGAATAAACAAAATTCTGGTCAGGGATGGTATCGAGATTATCTTTTATCCATGTGCTGTATGACGGTAAATATACTTTCAGGAATTTAAGCGAAGAACGGTAAAGTTGCCTGAACATAAAATTCCCTGATATATCAGCATCCAGGTAATCAGATGTCATATTCAGGGTCTTGTTCCCTTTGCTATCGGAAGTATTGGTAAATTTCAAATTATCCAGTTCATACGTTTCTCCTTTATAGATAAATGAAGTATTCGTTGCATGAATAGTTCCCTGAATGTTATCAATATTGTTGCCTTCAAAATTCAATTCAAGATTAGTGGAAAACGATGACATAGAATCACCGGTAAGTTCCATGAAATGCAGCCTCGACATGCGCAGGTTCTCAATTTTAGAATTTATATTAACAACAGGTAATTTCCCGCTGTAATCAATTGTGCCGGTAAAATCAAGATTTACATTCTTATCATTAACACTTACGTAACCATTGAATTTCTTCTTTGCCAGTTCGCCTCTGACTTCAATATTTGAATAATGATATTTACGGTAATCAATAGCAGCAATTGTGCCTTTCATTTTTATTGTTGCATTATCCGGATCAAACCCCGAACCTGTAACATCTGCATTCATAGTTATAAAGCCCAATTGATCGGGCATTGCCAGGATATTTCCGATATTAAGGTTAGTTGTTTCTAATTTCCCGTCGTATTCCAATTGATAAGTAGTTCTGTTTTTCCTGAGTGTTATGTCGGTTGATATCTTACCCATATCAGTATAAAAATCACCGGTTGCAACAAAGTCGTTGTAGAAACCAGTAAACTCACCTCTGAACTTAATATTACCGAGCCGCACTAATTCATCGGGAAGCTGAAGATGCTGCACACTTTTCTCCGAAGGAAGTTTAAACGCCTGCAAATCGCGTTGCGAAGTATAAAAAGACCTTACATGGAAATGGATATAAGTGCCTTCAATATCGGGCAAGCCCGTAAATTCAAAGTTTCCCATGAAGTATGTTGACTTGCCATACAGCAACTGAAAATTCTTTCCGTTCAGGTCCGAAATCTTTCCTTTTATCTCGCCTGAAACATTAATAATGTTATCCATCCCCCTGAAAGCCGGTATAAAATAAGCCATGTCCTTCATATCAATCCTTGATGGCTTGAACGTAACTTGAATCTTTACTTTATTCATCAGGTCGTTGAAATCGGCGAAAGATTTGAAATTAAAAGCACAATTCATGGATACATAAGAACCGGGGGTTTCAAGCTTCAGATCAGCAATCGTTATCCCTGTACTTTCAATCTTTGCTTTGGCTGA
>Ga0187873_1004262_pt1 | contig 9886 bp, 8 predicted proteins | sample June2016WEW_16_1_2_FD_133012 | JGI IMG/M metagenome (GOLD analysis project Ga0187873, IMG submission 133012) | Peatland microbial communities from SPRUCE experiment site at the Marcell Experimental Forest, Minnesota, USA - June2016WEW_16_100 | ecosystem: Environmental > Terrestrial > Soil >... | reverse complement strand
CTCTCCGAAGCTCGCATGCTTTGGAATACCTATTCATGGCAGCAATGCGGAAACGCACGAACGGTTCACTCAGTCCAAGGGAGGTTTTCAAAAAACACTGGACACGATTAAGTACTATGTCAGCCAGGGATTTGATGTCAGGTGCATACCTGTTCTTACTGGTTACAACTACAACCAGATGTACGACATCATCCGCTTGGCAGTTGATCTCGGAATGGAGTCTGTGTTTGTCGATCGATTCGAAGACGGCGGTCTCGGAGCGCAAAACTTAGCAGTGTTCCAATCTTTGGAGCCAACGCCTGAGCAGTTTCGGATAGCAGTCGATCAAATCATCGAAGCAAGACACGCCTTTACCAGCTTGGATGGAAAGGTAGGGTTTGGAACTGCCATTCCGTATTGTCTGGATCAACGCATCATCGAAGAGGGAATCCAAAGCGCATGCGGCGTAGGCACTTCATTTTGTGTCCTATCACCCACGGGCGAATTCCGAATCTGTAACCAGTCGAAAGTGGTCTACGGAAACGTCCTGGAACAGTCCGTCGAAATGCTCTGGCACAAACGGTCACTAAACGGTTTCCGGTGTTTGGGATGGGTTACGGAGCCATGTGCGTCTTGCCCGCTGCTCATGGAGTGCGCAGCCGGTTGCAAAGTGGATGTGAACCATTCCGATACGTACTGTATAGATTATGCGGTAAGAGGGTTAAAAGGTCCAAGCCAGGAAATTTTGGATAAACTCACTTACCCGGAACCTACGGAAACCTATCCCGAACAGATGCGTCGGTTCAGAGTCAATAGGTATACCAAAATCACGACGCGTTATAAAACTCCTCTGCTTGTCACCCGTTATCAAACGGTGGAACTCGATGCAATGGCATTGGAGATGACCCAGGATATCTGCAACGGATTGGCCGTCGATGAACAAAGCCTGATCGGTCAGTTTCAAGAAAAAGTCGAAGTACCGGAAATCCGACGCTTTGTAAGCAGACTCTTTCAGGTAGACGCGCTTGATCCGAACGGTGAGGTGTAAAATGAGGATTCCCACCGAAATCCATTGGGAGATCACAAACGCCTGCAACCTCCGATGCAAAACGTGTATTCAGTTATCAGGGGAACCCAGAGCAGATGAGCTCAGCACGGAAACGATCAGGAAGATCATCCGTACATTTGCCCAACGCCGGGTTTCGAGGATCTGTTACACAGGAGGAGAACCGTTCAGCCGTAAGGATTTCCTGGAAATACTTTCCGCGACGGTTAACGCGGGAATTGCCGCCGAGGTCATTACCAATGCAACCTTGCTGACGCCTAAGACGTTAGATATATTGGCGTCATATAGGGTTGCCCTTGGAATAAGCCTCGATGGTTCACGACCGGAAACTAACGATCTAATTCGCGGGAAGGGCTCCTTCACAAAAGCGGTCCTTTCAATGAAGCAAGCAACCGCACGCAACATTCCGGTCCACGTCTATGTCACAGTAACAGAGTCCAACATCCAAGATCTTGAAAACATCGGAGCACTCGCAATTCAGAACGGCTGTTCGGGAATTCACTTCAGCGAAGTGACTTTGGCCGGACGCGCCCTAACCTCTCCCGAGGTAATCGCGCTAACGCTAAAGAATCACGACCAGCTTCCTGCGCTTTCCAGTCGGATTGCAAAGAAAATCTACAATGAAAAGCTGGAACACCTCGATGACGGATGTTGGATTGATTCCGATTCGGCATGGTATGTGAGAAGCGATGGAGAAGTCTTTGCTTGCAGTGAGATCGGATTGAGGCGCCCAAAATCCTCACTCGGTAATATCCGATCGCTTGCCTCTCAACACACAGGCATCCGCCCGCAGCCAAAGAGTGATTTCCACAATGGTTGCAGCTACTGCGTTTGGGCAAGCATGCATGTGACTCTCATCACTAACACATGGTCCATTTGTCCGCTCACAAGCTCAGGAGGCCAAATACGGACACTCCAGGAACTTTATAATGAGCTTGATACTTTTTACCCAGACATGCGGCAGTTTTGCGCGGAATGTAAGGACCCGGACTGCATGGGATATATCTGGGTACTACCAGAGGAGTCGGACACGCTAGTCGAATCAGGCGTCCCGATCGTGCAAATCAACGACGGTCCGAATTTTATTCACTCCTTTTCAACCGCAGAGGATGGTAATATAAACGTGGAGGCTCGATACCCAGTCTGCAAATACGCAGAAGCCCCCTGCCGCAGATGCGGAATATACAAAAAGCGACCAATGGTCTGCAGACTTTGGCCGATAGGACTGGAAACTCACGACGGGAAGGTGGTACTTGGATTACACCTTGACTGCCTCTTTGTGAGGTATCTGCAGGAACATGGTTTGGTCCCAGGTTTCAAGCGCCGCGCGCTTAACCTGATGACCCGGTTATCGCCAGACCTGAAGGAAGCGATTGCTTCGACCTATTTTGCGGTTGACGCGATTGCTAAATTTCCAAATGGCGAAAACCGGTACTTAATCCTTCAGGAATTCTAGAGGAAAGGAGGATGCCAACATGTCCAAGTGCAAAGCTGTGCTTGACAGCAAGAAAATCAAGAAGATCGTGGTCAAGAAGGCCCCGGCCAAGAAGTAAGCTCGGCGCATCACACAAAGCTGTGATGTTTCCCTTGCCGATAAGCTAAATTGACCCGGGTCGCGATTGGGTAGTACCATTTTGAACGTAAAATGGTACTACCTTTTTTTTTGGCTAAAATTGTTAATATTAAAATCTTGATCAAGTTTAATCTCCCTACATTACCCATTATTCGTCGCATTTTTGAAGCCAAGCTGAGCATCATGGTCTGGAACCGTTCGATCCCATAACCACTTAAATAGCAGCATACATCTCAAAAATACGAATTTTTGCTATATAATACAGTCATGGAACAGGCAAGTGGGCAGAATCCAATTGATAATCTTGAAGAGTTTCTGACAAAAAGCGGTATAGAATCGACCTCGATGTCTTTTGACATTGTCTTTAAAGGTCTGAAGTACGACTGGGAAACAAATTTAACAAAAGATAAACCAAAATCATTGGACGAATTTTTAAAAACAACTATATACAATGCCGCGGCAAAGAGAATCGGTTTGCAAAAACAAGCTGGTACTGATTTGGGACAACACGGATTAGAAATACCAATTTCTCAAGAGGAAGCTCCTGACGCTTTTTATATGGAGGTTTATCACTGGGAAAATGTCAGAGGCGCGGAAAAACCAGAACCGGTTACTTCAAGAGTTGTAACACTTACCGGTATTCCTCAGCTTGAAAGCGAAAAATCTTTAGAATATCTAAAACGTCTTTCATCTGAACAAAAAGGAACTTATAGCGAAGAGGAAAAAGAAGGTAAAAAAACTATAAAATTTGAGGCTCCCATACAAGGTATGCCAGATTTTAAGACGGTGGTGAAAATAGAAAGTGTAAAAAACGAAAAAGGATATAACTTAATGGAAATTGCATTAGATGTAAAAATTCCCTACGAGGCTATTAGTGGCTGGCTAACTACAAAGTCAAACTAAGCTTTTCAAGATTATTTCTCCGGACAGCGAGCGTGTGGTACGAATGTTTGAGTTAAAAAATAGAGGTTTTGAAGGTATTTTCGGGCTAATCTGGGCTTCACGGTCACTGGGGTGCACGTGTTGGCTGCGGGACAGGGATTTGAACCCCGATACCAGCCTCCAGAGGGCCGTGTCCTACCGTTAGACGATCCCGCAATGTACAAGGCTATTTTAACACCTGGAAGTATTTATTTCCGAGAAAGAATGAATTTTTGGATCAAAGGATCAACATCAGACGTAAACTTATTTAACACTTCTTTTGCATCAACCCATTCAATTTCTGCAATTTCGTAAGCCTCACCTATAGCAGCCACCGGGCTCCCCTTTAGCTTGCAGTCGAAATACACAACCTGAACAAAAGTATTCGGGTGTTTTCTCTCCAAAAGTCTTTTAACAACCTCCACGTCTAAGCACACCTCTTCTTTTACCTCCCTAACAACAGCCTGCTCTTCGGTCTCTTCCCCCTCAATAATTCCGCCCGGAAACGCCCATTCCACCTTAAAAGAAGGCAACTTCCTCCGGATCAAAAGGAATTTCCCTTTGTCCGAAATCAAGGCCAAAACAACCTTTTTTGGATGAAAAGTAGGCTCCATGGCAATATTTAAGCGTATTATACTACTATGTGGTATGTTTACATTCTTTCATGCAGCGACGGAAGTTTTTACACAGGCATCACAAATAACGTTGCCAAAAGATTTAAAGACCACCTTAGTGGCCGTGGCGCCAAATATACCAAAAGTCACAAACCGGAAAAAGTAGTTTATCGGGAAGAGTTTTCATCCAAATCGGAAGCTTTAAAACGGGAAGCCGAACTCAAAAAATGGCCAAGGGCCAAAAAAGATGTTTTGATAAGATCAAGATTTTCTACCACCAAAAAGACGCCTATCGAGTAAAGTGCGCCCATGACCACGTCGATAAAATAGTGTTCACCAAGGTATATCACCGCAAACCAAACCCCCAGCATATAAGGCAGAAAAATAATTCCGGCCTTTTTACTCCATTTGTAAAGGTATAAGAAAATTATGGTCGGAAATGCTGCGTGAAGAGACGGCATAGCCGCAACAGCGTCTCCGCCAGCCAGAGACAGAATCGACGGCAACGTTATATTAGATTGAAAAAAATGTGACATGACAACCCCGGTAACTTCCTTTATGGGAGGGATATAACCCAAACCGCTGGCCATCCACGGAGGCATTGCCGGGAAAATAATATAAGTAACAAATGCTGCATAGGAAACCCCTAAAATTCCGAAAGTATATTTTTTGAAAAATTTTCTGTCCTTTAGCCAAAAGTAATATCCGACAATCATCGGAGCTACAAAATGGCAAATATAAAGAATAACGGCAACGTAGTCATACCACATAAGACGGTTGGGATTATAAAGCAAGGCCTGAAGTTGAACTGTCGGGATGAAACCAAAAATAAATTTATCTATATTAATCATTGGAAAAATATGGGCATGATTACTAATGAAAGGAACAAGTCCCCTTAAAAATTCATATCCCAGATAAAAAAGAATAAACGGCACCCAGTCTTTGAGAAAAAGCCAGGCTCTTCCTATAAAAACTGTACCGATTAACCCAAAAACAAAAAACTGATCGGGGGAAAACCAAATCCGATGAGAGATCATATAGACACATACAATCAAAATATAAATAAGCGTTACTATCTTTACCGCTCCGAAGCCGCGGATTTTCTTCAAAAGATTTTTAACCAATTTAAAAAATTATATTTTTGAAATCTGAAAATTTGATGAAAAGTTTCAATCCGAACTTGATAGTATAATTGTTATAACAAAATGAAAACAGTTAAATATGTACTTTTGCCACTAATAATTCTTATCATCGGCTTTGCCGCTGGCTTTACTTTTTTAAAAATGAAAAATGCCGGCAATGTTGTTATCTTAACACCACTGCCTATTATTAAAACTTTCCCCTCGCAGGCTTCCTCTTTCTCGCTGGAAAATGCACCAACTGAATCTCTCAGGGGTCAGATAACGGCGATGACTGGTGAGATTGATTGGACCGGAAGAACCGCAACCGAAGCCGCAAAAATTTCTTCACCAATTACAATCCAACAAGGCGAAGAATTAACTACGGGCAAGAACAGTAATCTGTCTCTTGTATTTACAGGTGCCTGCATGGTGAAACTTTCACAAAAGACTGATATCCAAATTATTCAGACATTGCCTGCAAATATTGTTTTTAATCAGGTGGAAGGAACCGCCGAGTTTATTAAGACAGGGAACAACGCAATTTCTGTAAGGGCGCTAAATCTTTTGACAGAAATTAATGGGGACGTCACTGTTTCAATAAATCCAGCAAAACCGATTATCACTTTAAGTTTAAAATCTGGACAAGCAACTGTAGCTTATAACGATCTAAAAGATGTCAGTCATGAAGTTGAAATTTCCGCGAGGCAAACCTATACATTTAATTCTGGTACCCGGCGAGGGGTTCTAAGATAGTTTTTCCTTCATAACCCAGAGCCCAAAGAGCAATCCCCCCCAGAGAATTATCATTGGCCAGATTAACCTTAAACTGAGTCGCGTTTTTATCGGGATAAAAAATTTGCTGGTACGTTCCCGTTGCCGTTTTGTAAATAATATGAGATTCCTCATCTGTACTATCGAAAACAGCACTACAGGAGGCACAACCGGCTAATAAATCCTCCGCTCTTTGGTTGCTTATAATCAAACTTGTTCCAGGAATTACAGCCGAACGCGGAACATCCCCGATTGTTTCCCATTCATACCCGTATAAAGGAATCCCCAAAATAATCTCCTGGGACGGCATCATTTTTAAAGCGGCTTCTACCGCAGTTTGAGTATCAAACTCCGAAATAGTACCTGCCCCGAGACCCGGAGCGACGGGACCGGTTACAAACGAAACAGAACTATGATAATCATAAGCCATAAGAATAATTTTATCGGCAATGGGAGCAAGAGCCACAGGATCGGCCAAATTCGTATCTTTAACAAAGGAAATCGCACTTATATCAACACTTAACGTTCCAGCTTTTGCATTAACCAGGTTTGCTTTAATATCTTTCACAAATTCCGTAAAACTCAATCTTGCCGCAGGTGAGGCATCCTGAGTTTGTTCAACATCCAGGTTTAAATCAGTAAAACCATACTGCCTCATTATCGGAATAATATCTTGGGTTAGATTATTGGCGGATATAGCGGGGTCTTTCAGCATTTCACTAATATCACCATCGTTTCCACTAAAGGCGGTTATTGAAAGATCTTCGCCTTTCGCTTTGGCGGAATCTAAAAAAGGATCAATTTTCCCTTGCTGAAGTGCAAGATACCCAGGTTCACTCTCGCCCGGCCCGGTATATTTTTGAATAGTTCCGTCTTTGTCTACTGTTAAACTAAAATAGGTTAGATTCGTAACATACTTTGAATAATCCGTTTGGGCTTTATCGGTAAGCCAATACGGCAAAAACCCTAAGACTTCTTTTTGAGGAATAATAATATCGGCAATAGGTATATTTTTCTTTAAGGTTCTTGGAAGAAAATATTTGTAAACCAAAAGAAACGCAACCAGGATTGCCACCAATACTGTCACTAAAGCCAAAACACTCTTCCTGGACATACTGCAATTATATAATGAAAAAGGACAAGACAACTTTGATATAATTTAGTATGGCATTGCTACTGCTATTCGCTTTCATATCCGGACTCGTGACAATTCTGGCTCCGTGCATTTGGCCACTTCTCCCAATTGTTCTATCATCGGCAATCGCGGGCCACGGACACAAACGTCCGCTGGGAATTACCCTCGGAATTATAATTAGCTTCGCCGTATTCACTTTGGCAATTTCCACTTTGGTCCGAGTTTTCCATCTGGACGCCAATGTTCTCAGAATTGTTGCAGTAATTATTATCGCCGGACTGGGCCTAACGATGGTTTTTCCGGCACTTTACACAAAATTTGAGATATTGGTAACTAAACTTGGAAACATCTTCGGAGCGAACAAGGGCCATGAAGGCAACGACTTTTTACCGGGACTTGTTACCGGACTTTCCCTTGGAATCCTTTGGACCCCGTGCGCAGGACCTATTCTCGCCACGGTTGCCGTTCTAGCCGCAACAGGAAAAATCAGCATGGATGTAATTTTGGTAACAGTTTCTTACTGTATTGGGGTGGGAGTTCCGCTTTTTATTTTTGCTTACGGCGGACAAAAAATTATTTCAAAACTTAAAGGAGTTTCGCGTTATACCGGAAGAATCCAACAAATATTCGGAGTCATTATGATTCTTGCGGCAATTGCAATTTACACAAATTATGACCAGACACTCCAGTTAAAACTTATTAACACATTTCCTTCATTCGGCAATGCCGTTAACGGCTTTGAAAGTAGCACGCTTGTAACAAATCAACTAAACATTCTCAAGGGAATGACGCCCGCCCCGGTTTCCGAAGTTACTGGGCTTTTCAATACTGATATTCCAGCACCGGATTTTACCGGAATCACCAACTGGCTCAATACGGACAAACCAATTTCAATTAAGGATTTAAAAGGAAAAGTCGTACTTGTAGATTTCTGGACTTACACCTGTATAAATTGCATCCGGACGCTTCCCCATATCACCGCCTGGTACAACAAATATAAAGATCAGGGATTTATTGTGATCGGCGTTCATACTCCAGAGTTCCAGTTTGAACATAATACGGGGAATGTCGAAAACGCAATAAAAATGTATAACATCACTTACCCTGTTGCCCAGGACAATAATTATTCAACCTGGAATGCCTACAGCAACGAATATTGGCCTGCCGACTATCTTATAGACACAAACGGAAATATCAGACGCACCGACTTTGGTGAAGGAAATTACTCCGAAACCGAAATGGCAATTCAGGAACTTTTGAAGGAGGCCGGACAAAAAGTGAATACACCGCTTACAAATATTCCGGACCAAGCACCAACCACAGAGATTTCCCCGGAAACATACTTGGGGTCGTCACGGATGCAATTTTACTATCCTTCGGGAAGTTTGGGCAATGGAACTCAAACACTTACCCTCTCAGATAATATAACTCAAGACAGTTTTAGTTATGGCGGAACTTGGACAATAAGTAACGAGTATTCAACATCGGGCGTCAACGCCACTATTAATTACAATTTCAAAGCAGGTAAAGTATTTATCGTTTTGCATCAGGGCAGTACGGCTGGAAAAATTAAAGTCTACCTCGACGGAAAGGTAGTTGGTCCGGCTCAATCAGGAACTGACGTCAAAAACGGAATAATAACGGTTGATTCTAATAGACTATACAGCGTTATCGATCTAAAAGGTAAAACGGAAAATCACATTCTTAAACTTGAATTCCAAACCTCCGGAATCCAAGTTTATACCTTTACCTTCGGATAATGCTTTTGGTGTAATATACTTGCAGAAACATGTCCCCTAAAAAGATTTTTATCTTGGTTGCAATTTTAATTGTGCTGGGCGGATTTTTTCTAATTAAACCGTTCTCGGAAAAAAGCATTAAATACCCATCACAAACAATCCCGGCACCCACTCTTCAGAAAAGTTGTCCTCCAGGATTCATAAAAGTTCCGGGAAACTCGAATTACTCCACAAGTGACTTTTGTTTAATGAAATATGATGCCAAATGCGATAACCCCAACCCAAAATGTATTACAAAAGAAGGAGTTTACAGAAATGACTTACCGGGGTGCTCATGCCAGGGAAATTTCCAGGTAGTTTCTACCGCAAGCGGTGCCCCTATCACTTATATTCCTGAAGATGACGGAACCAACCAAAATGCAATCACATACTGTAAAAATGCCAGTTGGCACTTGGTTACGAACAACGAATGGATGACAGTTGCAAGAAATGTAGAAACCGTTTCCGCAAACTGGTGTAACAAAGACGGGACCGGATGCGGGTATTCTCCCGGAGCTCCCGGTAAAATTTTAGTCAACGGACACAATGACAGCAGTCCCAATTACGCCCTACCCGAATCAACCGACGATAAACCATGTTTTGGAACAACAACGGACGGAACAAATGTTTGCGGTGATAAAAGTTCTCAAAAACGGACTCTAACTTTGACCAACGGCGAGGTGATTTGGGATCTTGCCGGTAATGTCTGGCAATGGATCGATGCAGAAATTGCAAGAAAAGATGAGCCACGTACTATAGTTCCAGGTGAAGGAAATCTACGTTGGACGTGGGGAGAATTTCAAACCGTCCCATATAGCAACGATTATAGTTCTTCAAACCCTGCATGGAATTCAACTCAGGGTATAGGCAAAATCTATCACTACAACTCCATCGGCGATAAAGATACAACCCTCTACACTTATATCCG
>Ga0187873_1004258_pt1 | contig 9890 bp, 9 predicted proteins | sample June2016WEW_16_1_2_FD_133012 | JGI IMG/M metagenome (GOLD analysis project Ga0187873, IMG submission 133012) | Peatland microbial communities from SPRUCE experiment site at the Marcell Experimental Forest, Minnesota, USA - June2016WEW_16_100 | ecosystem: Environmental > Terrestrial > Soil >... | reverse complement strand
TTCACGCGATGACCGAGGTCAGGAACAAGCTCATCGATGCCTATACCCAAGTCATGAACATGTCGGTTTGATCGAAGGCAAGAGGCTTAACGCATGGCTGAAATCGTCGCAACAGCGCCCAAAGGCATACTGGATACCGTTCCCGGGCTCAAGCAAGTCGCATTGCTCACGGGTGTCGCAGCGGCGGTAGCCGCGGCCATTTGGCTCGTGCTTTGGTCTCAGGGCCAGAACTACACGGTCCTCTACGGCCAGCTATCGGACCGTGAAAGCGGTCAAGTCATGGACGCACTGACGGCCGCGGGCATCGAATTCAAATTGAATCCATCGGGCGCCGTGCTGGTGCCGGACTCCAAGGTACAAGAAGCCCGCATACGCCTGGCGAGTCAGGGCCTGCCGCAGAGCGATGCGATGGGCATTGAGATGATACAAAAGGAATCATCGCTCGGAACGAGTTCGATGATGGAAAGTGCGCGCTATCAATCGGTGCTCGAAACCGAGCTCGCCCGGACGATCATCAAGGTGCAAGGGGTTCAGACCGCACGAGTGCATCTCGCATTGCCCAAGCCCTCCGTATTCCTGCGCGATTCGCATAAAGCGACGGCGTCGGTGATGCTGCAGCTCTACCCGGGGCGGCGATTGGAGCCGGGTCAAGTGGCGGCGATCGTGCATTTGGTGGCATCCAGCGTGCCGGAACTCTCCGCGACCGACGTGACGCTCGTCGATCAGGCCGGCACGCTGCTCAACTCGTCCGACAACGATTCCGAAACCGCCGTCAGTACTCGGCAGTTCGAATACACGCGCAAGCTCGAGGAAAGCTACCAAAAGCGCATCGTCGAGCTTCTCGAACCGATGGTCGGCGTGGGCCGCGTGCGGGCGACCGTGACCGCGGATCTCGATTTTACGGTGACCGAGGAAACCCGCGAGAATTACGATCCGCAAAAGACCGCCGTGCGCAGCGAACAAACCAGCAGCGACACGCACAAGGCGGGAGACGGCGGCGCCGAGGGCATCCCCGGCGCGCTCAGCAATCAGCCGCCGGGCACTGCCGGCGCACCCGCGATACCCGGCGCGCCCGGAACGGCGCAAACCGCAACGGCGACCAACACGCCGAGTTCGAGTTCCTCGCGCGCCACGCGCAACTTCGAAATCGACCGCACCTTGCAATACGTCAAACAGCCGATCGGCACGCTGAAGCGCCTCAATATCGGCGTCGTGCTCGACGACTGGCAAAAGGTCGACGACAAGGGCGTGGTCACGACCACGCCGATGAACGATACCGATATCAAGCGCTTCAACCAGCTCGTGCGCGAGGCCATCGGGCTCAAAGAGGATCGCGGCGATCAATTGAACGTGATGAATCAAGCCTTCAAGACCGATGCGCCCCTGGCGCCGGTCGAGGCTCTGCCGTTCTGGCAGCAGCCCTGGGTCACCCAATTGGCGAAGCAAGGCGTGGGTGCTCTGCTGGTGCTGATCGTCGCATTTTTGGTGCTCCGGCCGCTCATGAAGTCCTTGACCAGATCAACGCCCATGTACGCCGAATCGTCGGGCGGCGAATTGAGCGGCGACAAGGTGACCCTATCGGCCAGAGGCGAGAAGGAACCGATCAAGCTCGCCCCGAGCTTCGAACAACAAGTCGCGGCGGCGCGTTCGCTCGTGATCCAGGATCCCAAGCGCGCCGCGCAAGTCGTCCGAGATTGGGTCGCCGCCGATGGCTAACAAGGCGGATGGCCTGCAAGGCACGCAACGCGCGGCGATTTTGCTCATGAGTCTGGGCGAACAGGACGCCGCGAATCTGCTCAAGCAGCTCGACGCGAACGACGTGCAGAGATTGGGCATTGCGATGACCGAGCTTCAAGACGTGTCGCGCGATCAGATGACCTCGGTTTTGCAGAATTTCATCGGCGTGGTCGACGGCAAGGCCGAATTCGCCTCCTCTTCGCAAGATTACGTGCGGCGCGTGCTGACTCAAGCCGTCGGCAAGCAAAAGGCCGATTTATTGCTCGACCGGGTCTCGGGCGGCCAGGCCGGTCAGGGTATCGAGGCACTCAAGTGGATGGAGGCGAAAGCCGTCGCACAAATCATCAGCGGCGAGCACCCGCAGATTGCGGCGCTGGTGCTCTCCTACCTCGAAGCGGAGCAGGGCGCGGCCATATTGGCGCTGTTGCCCGAGGAAATGCGCACCGAGGTCCTGATGCGAATCGCATCGCTGAACGAGGTGCCGCAATCCGCGCTCAATGAACTCGACCACCTCGTCGAAAAGCAGGCAAATGTGCCGGCACCGGCAGCGCTGCGGCAAATCGGCGGACCAAAAACCGTCGCCAATTTGCTCAATGCAATGAAGAAGGACAAGAGCGGCGAGGAACTCGGCAAGATCGAACAAGCGGATGCCGAGATGCATCAGAAGATCAAGGATCTGCTGTTCATCTTCGACAATCTGCTCGATATCGACGACCGCGGCATTCAAGCGGTGCTCCGCGACGTGGGATCCGACGTGCTCGCGCTGGCGTTGCGCGGCGCCGAGCCGGAGGTGCAGGACAAGATCATGCGCAACATGTCGAAGCGAGCCGCGGAAATTCTCAGGGACGACATGGAGGCTCGCGGTCCGGTAAAACTCGCCGAAGTCGAAGCGGCCCAGAAGGAGGTCGTCACGATCGCGCAGCGTCTTGCCGAAGAGGGAACGATCAGCCTGGGCGGAAAGGATGGCGGCGACTATGTCTAAAGTGGAGGTCTGGTCACCGCCCGACATGAGCAATGTCGGTATCGCGAAAATGGCCACGGTCGGAGGACTCGCGGATTTGCAGGCCGAAGCCTATAAGGAGGCCTTTGAACAAGGCCTCGCCGAAGGCCGCGAGGCCGGTCAAAAGGAAGCGCGCGTGCAGGTCGAGCGTCTTGCCGGCATGTTCTTCGATCTCGCGAAGCCTTTCGAGGTGCTCGACGAGGAGGTCGAGCGCGAATTGCTGACTCTCGCGATGGCGCTCGCCCGGCAAATCGTCCGGCGCGAATTGAAAACTGATCCCACGCAGATCATCGGGATCATCCGCGAGGCGATCGCGGCATTGCCGGTCGCGGCTCGGGAGGTTCGCGTGCACCTGCACCCCGAGGACGCCGCCGTGGTGCGCGTGCATCTCGCGCCCACCGAGAGCGAACGCGCGTGGGCGATCGTCGAGGACCCGGTGATGGCGCGCGGTGGATGTCAGGTCACGACCTCGACTTCACGCATCGATGCGCGCTTGGAGACGCGGCTCGGTGCGATCCTGAGCGAATTGTTGGGCACCGAGCGCGAGCTGCGCGGTCCGCGCGGCGGAAATCCGGCATGAGCGAGACGCAACTGCGGCGGCCGCGGCCCAAGCAATGGGCGCAACTCCTCGCTCAAGCGCGCACCCGCATGGTCAATTCAGGCGCGATCGTCGTCGAAGGTACGCTGAGCCGCATGGTCGGCATGACACTCGAGGCGATCGGATGCGAGGCCGCCGTGGGCGGACGCTGTCTCGTGGATACGGCGGAAGGCAAACAAGTGGAAGCCGAAGTCGTCGGGTTCTCCGGCGACAAATTATTTCTGATGCCGACGGGCGACATTCGTGGGCTCATGCCCGGCGCACGGGTCATCCCGATCAACAGCGTATCCGCGATACCCGTCGGCGACGGGCTGCTCGGAAGAGTGCTCGACGGCGCGGGCCGGCCGCTCGACGGACTCGGGGAATTGCGTTGTACGGAACGCTTGGCGTTGTCGGCCGAACCGATGAATCCGCTGATGCGTCGCGCAATTCGCGATCCGCTCGATGTCGGCGTGCGCTCCATCAATGCACTGCTGACGGTCGGCGGCGGCCAACGCATCGGACTGTTCGCGGGCTCCGGCGTCGGTAAATCCGTGTTGCTGGGCATGATGACCCGCTACACCAAAGCCGACGTAACGGTCGTCGGTTTGATCGGCGAGCGCGGCCGCGAAGTTCAGGATTTTGTCAGCAATACCTTGGGGCCGGACGGAATGCGGCGCGCGGTCGTCGTGGCGACGCCCGCCGACAATCCGCCGCTGATGCGCCTGCACGGCGCGTGGCTTGCGACGGCAATCGCGGAATATTTCCGCGATCGCGGGCTCAAGGTGCTGTTGCTGCTCGATTCGCTGACTCGATTCGCACAGGCGCAGCGCGAAATTGCATTGGCGATCGGCGAGCCGCCCGCAACCAAGGGCTATCCGCCCTCGGTGTTCGCGCGGCTACCGCAGTTGGTCGAACGCGCCGGCAATAGCGACCGCGGCATCGGATCGATCACCGCCTTTTATACCGTTCTCGTCGAGGGCGACGATCAGAACGATCCGATCGCCGATGCGGCGCGCGCGATTCTCGACGGCCACATCGTGCTGTCGCGCCGATTGGCGGAGAACGGCTTGTATCCGGCCATCGACATCGAGGCGTCCATCAGCCGCGCGATGCACCAGATCTCGACCCGCGAGCAACTCGATTTAGCCATGAGGTTCAAACAAGTGTATTCCGTCTACCAACAAAATCGCGATCTGATCACGGTCGGCGCATACCGGCGAGGCGCCGATCCGCGCGTCGATCTTGCCGTGGAGCAATGGCCGAAAATATTGGAGTTCTTGCGCCAGGACATGTACGAGCCGGTGGGCTTCGAACGAAGTTATGCGGATCTGCACAAACTCGTGACGCAATTCTCGGCGCCAGCGGCGCCAACGGGCCGATAGTGTCGTGACAACCATGAAATCCAAAAGATTCGAGCCAATCCGGGATATCGTCGCCAATTCCGCACATGAACTGAGCCGTGCCATGGCCGACGCCGGGCGTCGCGTTGCAGACTTGGAGCGGCAGCATGATCAGCTCAAGATCTACCGCGACGAATATATGCGCAGGGCGGCGCAATCCGGCGCCATGGATGCCGTGCGCATGCAAAACTATCGCGCCTTTCTCGATCGATTGACCGATGTGCTGCGCCAGCACGTGCAACGGCTGGGTGTGGCGCGGGCCGAGTATGAGTCCCGGCGCGCTCAATGGAGCGAGAAGCGAATTGAAGCGGAGTCTCTCGGGCGTGCGGTGCAGCGTTTTCGGCACGAAGAGCAGCAAGCCGCCGATCGTCGCGAACAGCGCGAGGGAGACGAGTCCGCGCTGCGTCTATCGCTGGCGGCGGGGCCCAGGGAAGGCCGGTAAAGCCGCGGTTGGCATGGCGATTGCACCTGCTGGGGTATGAACGCAACGCAACCGGTCTTGCAAGTCACGATTCCGAACGATGCTTTGGCGGCGATAGGCGCTGCGCCCGGCGCGACTCCCGCTAGGGGCGTGAAATCGAAAGATTTCGCGATCCTTTTGACCGTGGCTGCCAAGAATACCGACAAGAATGCGGCCGCGGCGGGCGTCGCTGCGCCGACGCCGATCGGCTTGGCCTTGCCGTCGCTCGGCAATCCGCCGCCGCCTTTGCCGCTTGCCACCGGCATCGTAACGCAGCCGGTCTCACCGGCCGCAACGAATTCGCCAAGTAAGGGGTTTACGACCGACCTCGGCGCAGCGGCGCCGGCCGTGCCGGCAACAGCAATCACGGCGGGCGCGACGGCACCGGGAGACCCCGCAGGTGCGAATCAGGCCGCATTGTCACGGCAGCAGGCGCTGATCCGTGCAGGCGCGAGCGAGGGCGACGGCGCGGGCGACGGCGTGGGCGAAGGCGTGGGCGTCGGCGTGGGCACGGGCGCGGATGCGGGTGCTGCGATTGCGCCGAGCCAGCGATCCTCGTTGGTCCCAATCGATGCAACCGTTGCGCAAGATCCGTCGAACCAGCCGCTCGCCGCAAACTTGCTCGACGCGGCCAATGCCGGCGCATCCAATTCGCAAATCACGCAACTCAAACAAATCGCTGCATCCAAGCAGCTCGCAGCCGATGCGGCGAGCGCCTCGGGCGCCCTTGCCAAAGCCGACGGCAATCAGGGACCAAGCCCGACACGGTCCACCGGCGCGGCATCGGAGGCGCGAGTACATGCGAGCGGGTCAGTCTCTTCGGCCCCCGATGGCGCGACCCGCAGCTCCGGCGCCGCGCCGGGCTCGTCGAGCGCCGCCGTCGCCGATCCTCCCCAGAGCGCCCTTGTCTTGAGTTTCGGCGCGCAGATCCAAGCCGACGCGAGCGACTCGGCGCCCGCATCGCCGGTACCAGTCAAAGCCACCGGTATCGCCCCCACGGCTGCACTGTTTGCGCCCGGCACTGCCGCATCCGCGGTCGAGGCCGAGGCGACGGCCGACGCCGGCGCCGCGATCGCGCCGGCTCAGATTGGTGCGTTCGCCGCGATGCTCGGCGCCGCCGATAAGCGCGGCCACGACACCGCAATAGATACCGTGGATGCGGCCGGCGCAGCGGGCGGCTCGGCGGCGGGCGGCTCGCCTGCTTCCGACGGCGCTGCGGCGCTGCAAGCAAACGCGAGTCAATTGCCGCCGACGGTCAGCGCAACGATGACGGACGGTCTTGCGAAAATCGACGCCGGCATCAACACACCCGAATTCTCCCAGGCGCTCGCGGATCGCGTCTCGTGGATGGCCGGCAACAATCTCAATGGCGCTACGCTGCAGGTCAATCCGCCGCAGCTCGGGCCGATCGAATTACGCGTCTCGGTCGAGAATGGCCATGCGCAGGTGTGGCTCAGCGCCCATAGTCCGGCCACATTGGACGCTCTGCAGTCGAGTACGCCAAAGCTGCGCGAGATGCTGAGTTCGCAAGGTTTCGTCCAGGTCAGCGTCGATGTCTCGCAGCGTTCGTTCCAGGATCGCTCCCCGTATCCGCAGAACAGCCAGTGGACGCCATCCTCGGAAGACGAAGCCGCGGCGGCGACGTCAGCGGTTGGTGCAGCCGCATCGCCTCGTGCCGCACTCGGCGTGGTCGATGCCTATGCCTAGCTCAGCCGCGCTTTCATTCAGGCCAAACCGCCGCTGATCGATATGATTTGTCCGGTGATGTAGGCGGCTTCCTCGGACGCGAGAAATGCGACCAGACTCGCCACCTCGTGCGCCGATCCGGCACGCTTCATCGGCACGATCTCGGCGATACGCGCCGCATCGAACGAAGGACTCGCCATGCCGGTCGAGATGATTCCCGGAGCGACCGCGTTGACTGTGATCCCGCGGCTGGCGACCTCGAGGCTCAAGGCCTTCGTGGCCGCATTGAGCGCGCCTTTGGCGGCGGCATAGTTGACTTGACCGCGATTGCCGATCAGTGCCGTGACCGAGGATATGTTGACGACGCGGCCCCATCGCGTTCTGATCATCGGCAGAATGAGTGGCTGCGTGACATGATAAAAGCCGTTGATCGATACGTCGATGACCCGATGCCATTGCGCGGTGGTCATGCCCGGAAATGCGGCATCGTCGTGTATGCCCGCGTTGTTGACGAGGATTTGGATCGGGCCCCGCTCGATGACGGCCTCGAGCGCCGCTCGGGTCGCCGCTTCCTCGGTAACGTCGAAACATATCGCCTCGGCCCGGCCGCCGGCGGCGATGATTTCGGCGGCCAGCGTCTGTGCGGCGACGGCACCGCGATTGGCATGAACGTAGACGTGGTGTCCTTCTTTGCCGAGACGGCGGCAAATCGCCGCGCCAATGGCGCCGCTGCCTCCGGTCACGAGCGCGCGCTTGATGGTCTGACTCATGCATTCACCGTGCGGTTCAAGGCCCTTTTGCATCTTGCAGGGCGATAGTAGCGCGTCCGCTCAGCAGAGTTGCAATGTCGGATCCCTCGGCCGAATATTCGTTTTGGTTTTTGGCGGCACGGATTGCGAATTCATAAACGACGGAGTCTTGATCACCGGCAACACGCGTGGCCTCGCAAATCAAATCGCCGGTGATGTCGTCGAGTCGCGCGACTTCGAGCCTGACGCCGCGCACGCTCGCGAGATATCCCGCTCGCGGCGAACCGGCGGGCGGGCCCGCGACCAGAGCGCCATGCACCGCCATGGCCTGGGCCGCGTATTCGATACCGCAGGCGACGCCGAGGCGGCCATTCGCGCGTAGCGGATGGTCGGCGCATCGGTGCGTGCCGCTGCGACAGCGGATCCGATGCGCATCCCAGTCGAGCACCTCGTCGAGCAGGCACATGCGGCCGTGATGCGGTATGCGCATCTCGATCCAGGCGCGGTCTAGCGGCATGGGCTCACCTCGATCGCGAGCCGAGTGTCATCCAGATAATCGAGCGTCGTGCGGCCATGCTCGCGCAGCGCGAGTTGCCGCAGCAGCGGTAGTCCGCGGGCCGCCGGAATCGAGAGCCGCAGAGCCTCGAGCTGGGGCTCGACGAGCGTATCGGATGCGCTCTCGGTCATGCTTATCGCGATCCTTGCGATCGACGAGGAACGCTGCTCCGACGCGAGTACCAGAGCGATTCCAAACGCCTCGGGAATCGGACGCTTGGCGTGCAAGGGCTGCGGATATTCCGAGTCGTAGGCCGCGAGCAGCACCGGCTCGCGCTCCACGCAGACGTGCGCGACGGCTTCCAGGAGCCCCGCGCCGAAACTCGCGTCGAATGCGCACAGCACATTGGATGCGCACATCGAACCGGTCGCGATACTCCAATAGCCCGCCGCTGCATTGTGTACGGAGTTCGCGAACCGAGTCGGGGATATTTCGCGGCTTGCGGCGGCGAGCGCTAGGCAAATCTCATGACAGTTGTGGCCATCGGCGCCCGACGACGAAAAGACGCTCGGCAGGTCGGCCGGATTCATGCCGGCCTGCCGGGTGGCTTCCAGCCCGATGCCGATCGCGAGTTTCACGACGCGACCCGTGCGCCGGCGTTCCGCGGCCGGCAACAGCGCGGGCGCTTCAAGTACGGTGGCAGCGGATCGATAGGCGCGGCAATCCGTCAGTATGGCCGCGGCCTCCGGCCAGCCCTCCAAGCCCGGACCCAGGACTCCGATACCCTCGACGTACGCCGAAAAGTTCATTCGGCGCGCCCGAAAATCAGACTGCAGTTGGTGCCGCCGAAGCCGAACGAATTGCTGAGCACGCGCGCAAGCGGGTAGCGCCGATTTTCCTTTAGATAATGCGCGGTCAATAGGGGGTCGACCTGGCTCGTTTGCACGCCGCCGGGCATCAGGCGGTTCTGCAATGCGAGCGCGCAGATGACGGCCTCCAGCGCTCCCGCCGCGCCCAGCGTGTGGCCGGTCGCGCCCTTCGTCGAGCTGCAGGGCGTCATCGGTCCGAACACCGCGGTCACCGCGTGGCTCTCGGACCGGTCGTTGCTGGGAGTCGCCGTGCCATGGAGATTGATGTAGTCGATGGCGTCCGCATCGAGATTCGCCGAGGCCAGTGCGGCGCGCATCGCCATGCGGGCGCCCAGGCCTTCGGGATGCGGCGCCGACATGTGATATGCGTCGTTCGACTCGCCGACGCCGAGCAGCAACACGTCGTCGGCATCCAAACTTTTGGGTTCGCGCTCGAGCAGTGCAAACGCAGCGGCCTCGCCGATCGAGATACCGTCGCGTGCGACGTCGAAAGGGCGGCACGGCGCCTTCGACGTGAGCTGCAAGGAATCAAATCCATAGAGCGTCGTCAGACACAGAGAATCGACGCCGCCGACGACCGCCGCGTCGATGAGCCCGGATTCCAGGAATCTTCGTGCGGATGCAAATACTTTGGCGCTGGACGCGCATGCGGACGATATGACTACGGCGGGGCCCTCGAGCATCAGCCGCCGGCGCACGTAATCGGCGACCGAAAAGGAGTTTTGGGTCGCGCCGTAATCGAACTCCGCGGGTAGCGCGCCGGAGAGCGCATCGCGCCGACGGTAAGCCTGTTCGGTCTGCAAGATTCCCGCGGTGCTCGTGCCGAGGATGACGCCGATTCGACGGGCTCCCCATCGGCCGGCGACCGCGTTGACGGCCTCGAGGAATCCATCTTCGTTGAGCGCAAGTTCGG
>Ga0187873_1004237_pt1 | contig 9942 bp, 4 predicted proteins | sample June2016WEW_16_1_2_FD_133012 | JGI IMG/M metagenome (GOLD analysis project Ga0187873, IMG submission 133012) | Peatland microbial communities from SPRUCE experiment site at the Marcell Experimental Forest, Minnesota, USA - June2016WEW_16_100 | ecosystem: Environmental > Terrestrial > Soil >... | reverse complement strand
TTTGAATTTCAAACTAGGACACTACCGAAATCCGACCGGCCTTCACCCATGCCCGTCCGGGTTGATGGCCGTGAAAGTCTGCTGGCGAAAAGAAAACACTACGGTCCAAAACAGGATTTGAAAAGGCTCTTGCCGACACTAAGATGCGCACTTGTTCAGGGTGGCCGTGCTGGAGGGGTGAGTGAAGGCCGAAACCCGAATTGTCGAAATCCGACCCGCTGCGACGGCGCGACAGTGCGGCGAGAAGAAGCCCGAATTCCGAAGGCCGTTCGGAGTCCCGCCTTCAGGCGGAAAGACTCCAAGCCTTGAAGGCCGGCGAAATCCGGATTCGGAATAGCAAATGCCCAGGCAAACCGGTAGCCTCGCGCCATGCTGTTGACTCTAACCACAACGCATCAACCAGCCACCGACCTTGGTTACTTGCTTCGCAAGAATCCGATGCGTCCGCAGTCATTCAGCCTTTCATTCGGTAAAGCGCATGTGTTCTATCCGGAAGCGACGCCGGAGCGATGCACAGTGGCGTTGTTGGTGGAAGTTGACCCTGTTGGCTTGGTGCGAAACCGTCGCGGGCCGTCTGGCGAAGGCGGTGCGTTGGAGCAATATGTCAATGACCGTCCTTACGCTGCCTCGTCCTTTTTGAGTGTGGCGATTGCCGAAGTGTTTGGCAGCGCACTTTCCGGCAAAAGCAAGGAGCGCCCCGAACTGGCGGACACGCCATTGCCGTTGCGGGTGACATTCTCCGCGCTGCCGTGCCGGGGTGGTGAGGAGTTTTTGCGGAAACTGTTTGAGCCGCTTGGCTACACCATGTCCGCGCGCCGGCTCCCGCTGGACGAGAAATTTCCCGATTGGGGAGAAAGCGCCTATTATCGCGTCGTGTTGGAAGCCTGGCTGCCGCTGCAAAAGCTTCTCTCGCATCTTTACGTGCTCGTTCCGGTGCTGGACAACGACAAGCATTATTGGGTTGGCGATGACGAGGTGGAAAAGCTTCTGCGCCACGGCGAAGGCTGGCTGGCGTCGCACCCCGAACGCGAAGTCATCACGCGCCGCTATCTCAAACACCTGCGCAGCCTGGTGGATGACGCTCTGGCGCAGATCACGGATGAAAGCGAACCGAATCCCGATGTTGTCGCAGAGACTCACGCCCAGGAGGAAGAAGCCATTGAGCGCAGCATCAGTCTCAACGAACAGCGCCTCGGTTCAGTGCTTGCCGCGTTGAAAGCCAGCGGTGCGACACGTGTTTTGGATTTGGGTTGCGGTGAAGGCCGCTTGTTGCAGGCATTGCTCAAGGAAAAGCAATTCACCGAAATCATCGGCATGGACGTGTCGCATCGTGCGCTCGAAATCGCGCATGACCGGTTGCACTACGACCGCCTGCCGCACGTCCAGAAGGAACGCCTGCGTCTGCTGCATGGCTCGCTTATCTATCGCGACCAGAGGCTTGCCGGTTTCGATGCCGCCGCCGTGGTGGAAGTGATTGAACACCTTGACGCGCCGCGCCTGGCCGCATTCGAGCGCGTGTTGTTCGAGTGCATCAAACCGAAGACCATTGTCATCACGACGCCCAACCGCGAATACAACGTGAAATGGGAGACGCTTCCCGCCGGCAAATTTCGTCACCGCGACCATCGCTTCGAGTGGACGCGGGCGGAGTTTCAGGAGTGGGCCAACCGCGTCGCCGTGCGCTATGGTTACAACGTCCGCTTCCTATCCGTTGGCCCGGAAGATTCGGCGGTGGGTTCGCCGACACAGATGGCGGTTTTTGCACGTTGTGCTGATTAATAAAGGGTCTATGCGCTGGAAATTTGTAACTGAGGAAACTGCAGGGGAATCCGTTGAACGTGCTGCTGTTAAGCAACGGATTGCGAAATGGTGGCAATCGTTCGCTGAACGTATAAATGATCTCGATGCGCTATTCGCTAACAAAACGGAGTGGGATTTGCCTGGCTGGATGCATGACCAGCTAAATGCTATTTCTCCCGAATTGATGTGGGAATTTGGTCCGGGATTGTTGGGAGGCCACCGACTGGTGATTACGCCGGAAACCAGCCACCACTTGCGTCCCATGGTCGATGAGATTTTAGCGTCGGCGCCCAAGATTTCGGGTTGGGAATTTTACTCGCACAGATTGCCAGAGGGTTTCGACCAAGCCACATTGACAGTGGACGCCCGAGGCGGAGGGATGCTTTCAGCAATGCATTTTCAACTCACTGGCGGTGACTTCCATCGGGTTGATGTCCGCTGTCTTGTAAAGCCGGATTATCCGAGGGATCTGATGAAGGCAACTGGATTTGTCGCCATCGAAACACTGCTGGGGGAAGAACTGCTTGATCGCTGGATAGGCCACATCGACCACGAAGTGGTTTCCGAATTTCCGCCCGATGCTGTGCAAGGGGGTGGTCTGCTTAATGAAGCCCGATTGATCATCTCTCAAATCGTTGCCAGCCTTCCCTCTGATACATGGATCGGGCGTTGCGAAAAAATCCAATGGTCATTGTTCACGCTGAAGCCAACGGCGGCGGACGAATATCCTGGCAGGCGAGATCAGCTTACACAGGTATCACCCTATCCAGAGCTTCATCAGTGTATCTTTAATAGCTCGGCCTTTGACTCTGTTCGATTCTCGCGTTGCGGCGAAATATTTGCGTTCGTGAAAATTGACGGCAAGGAGGGTTTGCCGGACTGGGGGTTCAAAGACCGAGAGGACATCGAGAAGGCTTTGCAAGCCGGGCTCGAAGCCACCGGCTTGGGAAGTATGATTGGAGGCGGGAACGGCCTGCGATACTGTTACGTCGACCTTGCGCTTCTCGACGTTATCAGGGCTGTTCCGGTCATACGTGAAGTGCTCGCGCGTGGTGGAGTATCCACCCGCAGTTGGTTGCTTTTTTCGGACCGGGACTTCTCGGAAGAATGGATTGGCATTTATCCTGAATCCCCGCCGCCTCCATTGGAAATCGAATGAAACTCACCATCCCAGAACTTTCCTTTGTCGTGCTGATCGGCGTGTCCGGTTCGGGCAAGAGCACGTTTGCGCGGAAGCATTTCAAGCCGACGGAGATTCTGTCCTCCGATTTTTGCCGCGGGCTGGTGTCGGACGATGAGAATAGCCAGGCAGCGACGAAGGAGGCTTTTGAGGTGCTTCACTTTATCGCTCGCAAGCGGCTCGCGGCGGGCAAACTGACGGTGGCGGATGCTACGAATGTGCAGCCGGAATCGCGCAAGCCGCTCGTCGAAATTGCGCGTGAGTTCCATTGCCTGCCGGTGGCCATCGTGCTGGATGTGCCGGAGCGCGTGGCACACGACCGGAACAAGACCAAGGCTGACCGCGATTTCGGTCCGCACGTCATCCGCCAGCAAGCGCAGCAGTTGCATCGCTCGTTGCGCGGGCTGGAGCGCGAGGGTTTCCGCCACATCCACGTGCTCAAATCATTGGAGGAAATCGAAGCCGCGGTCATCGAGCGACAGCCGCTGTGGAACAATTTGAAGCAGGAGCATGGGCCGTTTGACATTATCGGCGACGTTCACGGGTGTTTCGATGAATTGGTCGAGCTTTTACGAAAACTTGGATATGAGGAAACGGCAGTCAGTGCGGGAGATTATTTTCAAATTGGAACTGCGCGCGAAAGAATAATTGGTGATGATAATTCAACGGGAAGCTGGCGACATCCCGATGGCCGTAAACTCATCTTCGTGGGTGATCTTGTGGATCGTGGTCCGAAAATCCCCGAAGTCATGCGGCTCGTAATGAAATGTGTTAATGCAGGTAGCGCACTTTGCGTTCCGGGCAATCACGACATGAAGTTCATGCGGAAAATCTGGGGCAAGGACGTGCAGATTACCCACGGCCTCGCAGAATCTCTCGCGCAGTTTGAAACTTATGAACAGAACTATCGCGGATTCAGTCGGGTCGCAGCCGAGTTCATCCACAAACTCGTGAGTCATTACGTTCTCGACGATGGCAATCTCGTCGTTGCCCACGCGGGCATGAAGGAGGCGATGCAAGGGCGCGGCTCAGGCGCGGTGCGTGAGTTTGCATTGTTTGGTGAAACGACCGGCGAGACGGATGAGTTCGGTTTGCCGGTGCGCTACAACTGGGCTGCCGAATATCGCGGTGCGGCGGCAGTTGTGTATGGACACACGCCTGTGCCTGAACCGGAGTGGTTAAACCGGACCATCAACATTGACACCGGCTGCGTCTTCGGCGGGAAGCTGACCGCACTGCGTTATCCCGAAAAGGAACTCGTCTCTGTTCCCGCCAAACAAACTTACGCCGAGCCGCGCAAACCGTTTCTGCCGCCGGAAGATCAAGCACCAACCTTGTCCGCGCAGCAGCAGCACGACGACTTGCTCGACCTTGCCGACGTGACGGGCAAACGCATCGTCAGCACTCGACTGCATGGCAACGTGACCATCCGTGAGGAGAACGGCATCGCCGCGCTGGAAGTGATGAGCCGCTTTGCCGCGAATCCCAAGTGGCTGATTTATTTGCCGCCCACCATGTCGCCGAGCGAGACGAGCCATGCGCCGGGATTGCTGGAACATCCGGCGGAAGCTTTCGCCTACTTTCGTCATGCCGGCGTGCCGCACGTTGTCTGCGAGGAAAAGCACATGGGTTCACGTGCCGTGGTCATCGTCTGCCGTGACGAAAATGCCGCGCGAAAGAGTTTTGGTGTGACCAGCGAAGGCCCCGGCATTTGCTACACGCGGACTGGGCGGAGGTTTTTCGACAACGCGACTTTGGAAGCGGAATTCCTTGAGCGCGTCCGTGCTGCCGCCACTGCCGCCGGACTTTGGGATGAGTTCAAAACTGACTGGCTCTGTCTGGACTGCGAATTGATGCCGTGGTCGGCCAAGGCGCAGGAATTATTGAAGCAGCAATATGCCGCGGTCGGCGCATCTGCGCGGGCAACGCTTGCCAATGAAGTGGCTATGCTCGAACAAGCCGCCGCGCATGGGCTGGACGTGAGCAAATGGCTTGCGCACACAAAGGAACGGCAAAAGATGGTTGACGACTATGTCGCTGCATATCGCTGTTACTGCTGGCCGGTAAATTCAGTGAACGATCTCAAACTTGCGCCGTTTCATTTGCTGGCCACGGAAGGGAAAGTTCACGCGGATAAATCGCACGACTGGCACATGCAAACACTGGCGCGACTCGTTGGCGGCATTATCATCGCCACGCCGTTCCGCATCATTGACCTTACCAATCCTGAAAGCGAGACCGAGGGCATCCAATGGTGGGAGGAATTGACCGGACGCGGCGGCGAAGGGATGGTTGTGAAGCCGTTGGAATTTATCGCCAGAAGCCGGCGTGGACTGGTTCAACCTGCTGTGAAATGTCGTGGTCGCGAATATCTTCGCATCATCTATGGCCCGGAATACACAGCGGCAGAAAATCTCGAACGCCTGCGTGCGCGCGGACTTTCCACGAAACGCTCGTTGGCTCTGCGCGAATTCGCGCTTGGCATCGAGTCGCTCGAACGTTTCGTTCGCAAAGAGCCATTGCGCCGCGTGCATGAAGCTGTCTTTGGCGTGCTCGCGCTGGAAAGCGAGCCGGTTGATCCCAGGCTGTAAGCGTTAGAACAAATTACTTTTCCGCGGCGAAGACGGCGTAGCTGTGGGGCGCGAGATGGAGGTTGAAGGACTCGCGGCTTTCCTCGGCGTCGCGCCAGCGGCCCCGGGGCGGGGTCGGGGCCTGGCTGGTAAGCACTTCGCCGGTGACCAGGTTTTTCAACCGGGTGAAATTTCCGGTCAGTGAAACCTTCACGTCGGTTTCGGCGGGCAAATACGATTCCACGACGAACGTGTGGTTGTCATAGGCGAACAGCGCGACCTGGGCGGGGCCGTCCAGCCGGACGGGGAATCCGCGCATCACGTAATTCTTGATGGCGCCCGTGACGCTCGGGGGCAGCGAGTAAAGGTCGTTGAAATTTTCCGGCATCGTCCAGATGTACAGGACGCCCTTGGAATACCGGTCCATCAGCAGGAGCGGATAGCCGTTGCCGTTGGCCAGGAGGCGGACGACCGGCCAGGCGTCGTTGGTGAGAAAGAAAATTTCTGGAAAGAGAATGTTCTCGTTTTTCCCGCCGTCGAGCACCGCGCCGTTGCCGGCGCCGAAGCCGCCGACATACTCATGCGCGAGTACCTTGTGGTCGGTGTACCGCACTTCGACGATGTCTTCGATGCCTTTGTGCTGGAGCGCGTGCAACAAGCCGGAGGTGATGACCACCGATTTGCCGGCGGTCAACTGGCCCTTGATTTTGGCGACGATGTCGGGGTCGAATTTGGCCGATTCGGTCAACAGGACCAGGTTTGCGTTGGTCGGGAACTGCGGATACAGGTCCATGGGGATGCCGATCATCCCGAGATAATTGTGGAGAAAATCCTCGCCGGTGGATTGATACGGTTTGTAGCCGGCGATGCCGATGGGATTGCCGAGTTTGCCGAGGAACGGGTCCACCTGTTCCAGGGCATAACCGGCGACGCGGGCGATGGTGGGTTCGGGCAATCCGGCCGGGGCGTTGTTCGTGTAGGCCTGCAACAACTGGTTGTAATCGAAGCTCGTGTGCAAATCCTGCCAGGCGGCGCGGTCTCCCGGCTGGATGGGGCGGCTCATCGCTGACCACTCGAACAGCATGATTTCCGGCGCCTTGGCGAACAGCGTGTCCCAAAGCTGCTCGGCGTAGCGGTCAATATAGCGGAGGCTGTAGGTGTCCACCCAGCCGCCGCCGTTGCCGCCGGGCTTGATGTTCTCGAAGTAACGGATGATGAGGTAACTCTCGTATTGCTGCAAATGCTGGTCGGTGATGACCGGGTCGCGGGTTTCGGTGCCGGTATAAATGCCGTCGAACAGTTTCGGTTCCCGGTCGAGGTCGTAGCCCAAACCCTGGAAATGTTCGTACCAATTGGGGAATTTGATGACCAGTTTGACCCCGGGGTTCACCGCCCGGGCCGGTTTGATGATCAGGCTTTCCGCGGCGTCATCCATCAACTTCAGCCGGAATTGCGTCCAACTATTCGTTCCCTGGGCGGCGATGTCCGAATCGTTCTTGGTGGTGACAAAAAAGAAATCGTCCTGGATGATTTCATCGAAATGGCGCGCGGCCAGTTCTGTGGCCTGCTTGATGAACTCACGGTCGGCGGGGTCGGTGTAACAGAACGAGCGGAACTGGCCGGAACCGCCGTCCGACAACGCCATGCCGCCGGCGACGCGCACGCCGCGGTCAAGGAAGAATTTTTTCACCGATTCGAGCAATGCGTCACTGGCGAGGTTCCGGTCGCGCTGCACTTCAATATAGACCTTGTCCACCTTCAACTGGCGGCGGATGCGGTTCCAGTCGTTGGTCAGGTTTTCCGGATTTTCAAAACTTTTCACCACGCCCACGGGAATGTAGATGGCGACGTTGAAATTGGTGTAGTTGCCGGCGAAGCAGCAGGTGGCCGCGAGTAGAATGCTGCCGACGAACGTCCCGGCGACCGAGCGTAGAGAACGGAATGGATTCTTCATGTGGTGGGCACTTTCCCCAAAAGGTCAGGGGGAAACAAGCCGGAAGAACACGCTGCCATTGGTTGGATTGATGGGAATGAGCACCCGGTTCGTTCCGCTTGAGCCGGAGACGGTCACCCAATTCGTGGTCAGGCCGGTATTAAGGGTGTTGGTCTGCGCCTGCAGCGACCAGTCGGCGTAGGCCTGCGGCCAGGTGAGTTGCACCTGGCTGTTGGTGAGGGAGCAAACAAGTTGCGGCGGGGGCAGGTCGCCATAAATGATGCCGCGCCCTTCCGTCCCGAAGTAAACCCGGCCAAAGACGCGCGGATCGGCGCAAAAAACATGAATGCTGGCCAGGCCGAACCGGTGCTGGTCGTCATTGATGCGTACCCAGGTGGCGCCCTGGTCGTCCGAGCGGAAAATCCCCGTGACGTTGGTCACTTGGCCGCTGATAAAAACGGCCGGGTAACTCTGTCCGGGTGCGGCCTTGCCCACCGCCACAAACGAAGCCTGCTGCACACTGGACAGGGTGGTGAAGCTGGCGCCGGAATCGGTGGACCGGGACAGGCCGCTGCTGCCGCGGGGAAGCCAGAGGTGCCCTTCGTGGCCGGCAACGGCGATGGGTGTCAGGCCGGATGAAATGGCCGCACCCTGGCTGTAGGTCACGCCTCCGTCCGTGCTGACATACATCCGGCCGCCGGAACTGCTGGAATAAATGTAAAACTTGCTGCTGTTGACGCGGTCGGCGACCGGCACCCGGGTTCCCGTGGGGCCGCCGGTTGCAGCCTTCCACGTGCTGCCGTTGTTGGTCGAGTAATAGGCCGCGGAATTCTGCGGTATCCAAACAATCCGGCTGCCGTCGGCGCAAACGTCGATACTTCCCACCCCGTTACCGATGGTGGAAGGCGTGCTGGCAAAGTCGTTCCACGTGGTGCCGCCATCCAGGGAATACCCGCCATACGGCGATTCCGAGAAGAGCCGGACAATAACATTGGGATTGTTCCCGGCAAAATCGATGCCGTACGACGTCACGCGATGCGTGGAAAAATAATCCGCGAGGGGCGGGGACACCTCCAGGTTGAAATGCCGGAAGCCGCCCTGGTCGCCGACCTGGCTCAACAGATGCGGGCCGGTGGGCGGGCTGGCCAGCCCCAGGGGCACCGTTTCCTCCAAGCCGTCGCTCGTGAAGGTCCAGTTCACCGTTCCGCCCGAATCGGCGGCGGTAAGGTTGGTGCAACTGAAAACGCCATAGCCGGTGACATACCAGGCGCGGTTGGAATCGAACGGATCCATTTGAACGTTCTCACACCAATGCGGCGTCCGCGCAATGGTCCACGGAGCGCCATTCGTCCCCGGCAGGGCCAAGGCGGTGGTTGCCCAGGAAGCGCCGCCGTTCGTACTGCGATAAATCTGGTCATAAGGTGAAGGCCACCAGCGGTCCACGGTCGAAACCACCACGGTGGCGGGATGCTGCGGGTCCACCGACACCCCGCCCCAGCCGCCTTGTTCCCCCGATTGTTTGATCGGAGACACGTTGGCCGACGCCAGGCTGGACAGGTTGATTTTGCAGACGGCGCCGGTCGTGACATTGTCGTTCGGGCCGCAGGTGTCATTGAAGGTGATGTATATGTTCCCCAGTCCATCCTGCGCGGCGTGATGCGGCATTTGCGTGGCGGGTCCGACGTTGGCCACCAGCGACCAGTTGGTGCCGCCGTCGGTGCTGCGATAGAGGTTGTTGCCGGTCTGAGAGACACCGGCGAAAAGGGTCGGCGTCGCGCTGCCGGGCGTGCCGCTGCTCCTGACAAACTGCACAAACACGATGCCGACGGTATTGGCGGTGGTGGTGACCGGGAAGCTGCTCACCAGGGACCAACTGGCTCCGTAATTGATGCTCTTGTAAAGACCCTGGCTTTTCGTGCCGTAAAACAGAATGCTGTTCAGGTTCGGGTCCACCGCCATCCGCTCGCCGCCACCCCGGCCCCGGGCATTCCCGTCCAGCGAAAACGGAGGCGTATTCGACGAAAAGGTCGCACCCCGATTTGTGGATACCAGGATGAACTTCAACGTTGACGAGCCGCGGCTGGCAGCGATGTAAAGACGATTGCTGTCCGAGGGATCAATCGCCACGCTCTCGATCCCGTAGATGTTGGCGTCCGCGCCGAAGTCCAGCAGGGGAATCCAGGAATTGCCGGCGGCGTTCCAGCGATACGCGCCGCCAATGTCGGTGCGCGCATAAACAACCCCCGGGGCATTGGGGTGTGTCATCAGGCCCGAAACGAACCCGCCGCCTTTGATCACCACGTTCTTCCAGTTGTATGACTGCCCGGACACGGACACGGCCATCGAAAAAATTCCGGCCAAGCCGAGGCCGGCCAGGAGCCGGGGCAATGGGAATCGTCCGCGTTTCGTTTTTTTTGCTGCCGGGCACATGAAAAGCGGGTGGGGGGGGGGACTTAACG
>Ga0187873_1004234_pt1 | contig 9948 bp, 7 predicted proteins | sample June2016WEW_16_1_2_FD_133012 | JGI IMG/M metagenome (GOLD analysis project Ga0187873, IMG submission 133012) | Peatland microbial communities from SPRUCE experiment site at the Marcell Experimental Forest, Minnesota, USA - June2016WEW_16_100 | ecosystem: Environmental > Terrestrial > Soil >... | reverse complement strand
TATCTCTACAAGCCCGCGGAATTGGAGAAGTGGAAAGAAAAAATAGAAATCATCGCGCACCGGGCCGAATCAACGTACGTAATTGCCAACAATCACTTTCAGGCGAAGGCCGCGGTGAATGCGCTGGAGCTGAGGCATCTGCTGGATGGAAAGAAAGTCCGCGCCCCGGAAACGCTAGTGAGACACTATCCCGAACTGAGAGAGATGGTTGAGATCGAAGACGCGGGCGGGGATTATTCGTTGCTGGGGTGAAAGGAGCTGTTCGCCAGACCCTGGGGTGCTGTCCCGGAAAATCCACTCCGCCGCTGGCCGTCCGCCGGCCCACGTCTCGAAAAGCGCGAGACGTGGGGCACCCTGGTTTTCTCCTCTGCCAACACTACGAGTCAATCCAGTGCGATATGCTCTTAGAAAGAAATTCCCGAAGAGATTTCTGAGGATGAGCGAAGGCGTCCAGACCACGAGCGGCAGTTGGTGGAAAACATCGCTGTTAGGTCGCGTGGCCGAATTGCGGCAGCGTGAGGGACAGGTCTTTCTGGTTTTGGCGCTGGTCATCGGCGCATTGACCGGGTTGGCGGTCGTCGCATTCATCCTGCTGACGGAACGCATGGGGATGCGGCTGTACCCGGTGGGTGGCGCTCCGTGGCGGCGGTTGCTGTTCCCGGTCGTGGGGTCGCTCGGAATCGGTTACTTGCTGTATCGCTATTTTCCTGATGCGCGAGGCAGCGGCGTGCCGCAGACCAAGGCGGCGCTGTTTGCGCGCGAAGGGCGCATCACGTTGCGCACCGTGCTGGGCAAGTTTTTCTGCACGTCGGCAACGCTAGCCAGCGGAATCCCGCTGGGACGCGAAGGGCCTTCGGTGCAAGTTGGTGCGGGCATTGGTTCCGTGCTTGGACGCCTCCTCGGACTGCGCACCGAGCAAGTAAAGAAGCTGATCCCGGTGGGAGCGGCGGCGGCCATTGCAGCCGCGTTTAATACGCCGCTGGCAGCGGTGCTGTTTTCGCTTGAGGAGATCACGGGCGATCTCTACGCGCCGGTGATGGGTGCGGTGGTGCTGGCCTCGGCGACTGCGTGGATGGTGCTGCGCGTGTCGCTCGGCAATCATCCTCTCTTCAAGGTTCCGCAATATCAACTGGTGCATCCGGTGGAGTTTGCGGTCTATGCGGTGCTCGGCGTGGCGGGCGGCGTGGTTTCGGCGGCCTTCGCGAAGCTCTTGCTGGGCATGCGGGCGCGCTTCCTGCGGTTCCCCCAGAAGACGGTCTGGTTCCAACCGGTGGCGGGAGGGTTGCTGGTCGGCGTGATGGGTTGGTTTGTGCCGCAGGTCCTGGGCGTAGGTTATGGGTTTGTCGGCGAGGCGCTGAACGGAAGGATGGCGTTCCAACTGATGCTGCTGCTGGTGGTTCTGAAACTTATCGCCGTTACTGCCAGTTATGCTTCGGGCAACGCGGGCGGTATCTTCGGGCCCGCTCTGTTCATCGGCGCCATGTTAGGAGGCACGGTAGGGACTGTGGCGCATCATTTGTTCCCCACTTACACCGCGACGCCGGGCGCTTATGCGATCGTCGGGATGGGCGCGGTGTTCGCGGGGATCGTGCGCGCTCCGATGACCTCGGTGCTGATGATCTTTGAAATGACGCAGGACTATGCGGTGATTGTCCCGCTGATGATTGCGAATCTGGTGAGCCTTTTCATTGCGTCACGATTGCAGCACGAGCCCATCTATGAAGCGCTGGCCGTGCAGGATGGCATCCACCTGCCGACGGCGAAGACGCGCCAGCGATATGGCCGGCGTCAGGTGAGGGTTGTCATGCAGCCCGCCGGCGAGTCGTTGCCGGCGGAGATCACGATCCGGGAAGCGCTGGAACGGGTGCGATCGAGTGAGGTCCGAACGTGGCTGGTGACGGATCGACGAGGCGTGGTTGGCGTCATCAACCTTTCGTGGCTGGAGCGAGAGCTGGCGGAACATGCCGATAAGAAGCTCGGCGAGCTGGTAGATAAGCTGGTTTTTCCGCACGTCCACGCCGACCACGGGCTGGATTTGGCGCTGGAGCGCATGGGGGCAAACCAGATCGAAATCCTGCCGGTGGTGAACCGCGCTGATGTGCACAAGTTGGAAGGAATCGTGACGCTGCGGAATGTTTTGGATGCGTACGGTGTGGGCCGCGCCTGATTCGTCGCAGAACCAAACACCATACGGTGGAGTGACGGGCGTCTCGCCCGTCCCGCCGGGCGGGAACGCCCGGCGCTCCCCAAAAAAACTGGACACTCGCATCGCATTGCACATATTGGATTTCGTGTGTTAGTTTCGACTTCGAGAGGTCCGCTTGCGACACACGGTTCCGGCGGGAATGAACCGCAAGGAAGGCGACGTTTATTTGCGGCTCGATCCGGCGCGTCTTCCCCAGCATATCGCCATCATCATGGACGGAAATGGGCGCTGGGCCCGGCGCCGGCACATGCCGCGCGTTGCCGGGCACCGCGCCGGCGTCGCCGCCGTGCGTTCGACGGTCGATACCGCGGCCCGCATCGGGATTCCGGCATTGACGCTCTACGCCTTCTCCGAGGAGAACTGGAAAAAGCGCCCGAAAACGGAAGTCGATTTCCTGATGCGCCTTTTGTGCCGCTATCTCAAAGCGGAAATCAATACGTTCAACGAAAACAATATACGTTTGAAATACATCGGGCGCCAGCATGAGTTACCGGATCTGGTGCAGCGCGAAATGGAAAAAGCGAGCTGCGCCACGTCCGGGAATACCGGGATGCTGCTGACGCTGGCGCTGAACTACAGCGCGCGCAGCGAGATCGTCGACGCGTTTCGCTCGCTGGCGGAGGCTGCGGCCTGCAATGGCGGCCTCGATCACATGCAAGTCGATGAGCAGGCGATTAGCGATCATCTCTACACGCGGGGGCTGCCGGATCCGGACTTAGTAATTCGCACCAGCGGCGAGATGCGGCTGAGTAACTTCCTGCTCTGGCAACTGGCGTACGCCGAGATTTACGTGACGCAAACGTTGTGGCCCGATTTCCGCGGCGTGCAGTTGCTCGAGGGCATTGAAGAATATCAAAAACGCGAGCGCCGCTACGGCGGGCTGGGGCCGGACGGGCACGCTCCGCAGCATACGCCGCACCGGGCCCACTCTGAGGCAAAACGTTGATTGGGCAAGTGGCAAAAGACTTTGTCATCCCGAGCGAAGCGAGGGATCTGCAGTTCGCCGCAAAATGCAGATCCCTCGCTTCGCTCGGGACGACAATTCATGAAAGCTTTCGTTGCGCATTGCTCCGGCCCCGGCCTTTGCCGCAGGCTCTTAGGCGAATTGTAACCCCCTCCCCATGATCAAGCGCGTCGCGACTGCCGTAGTCCTAATCCCCCTGGTTCTGTTGCTGGTGCTGAAGGCGCCGAATTATGTGCTGGCCATTGTGGCCGGAGCGATCGCGGTGCTGGCCATCGCCGAGTTCTTGAAGCTGGCGACGCACTACGGAGTCCAGCCGCTGGGGCCGGCGACCTATGCCTTCGTCGCGCTCTTCTTTGTATTTGTGATTTTCGTTTCCACCAATCGCACGCCGCTGGTTGAGACTACGGCCATCCTCTACGGGATAGCCCTGGCGGCGGCGCTCGCGCCTTTTGTATTTCTGACCGTGGCAATGAGAATGACAATGAAGCGCGCCGACTTGGCCAGCGGCTACCCGGCGGCGGCGGCTTCGGCGTTTGCCTTCGTGTACGTTGCGATCCCGATGGCGCTGCTGCTCGCGATCCGCCAGCAACCGGCGGGAGCCATTTGGACGATCTACACGCTGCTTGTTGTGTGGGCGGGAGATATTTTCGCTTACTTCGTCGGCAAGTTGCTGGGGCGGCACCGCATGTCGCCGCGGATCAGCCCGAAGAAAACCTGGGAAGGCGCGGTCGCGTCGATCCTGGCCAGCGTGATCGTCGGCGCGCTATGGTTTCAGCACGCGCCTGGAATCAGCGCCGCGCTTCTGCGGATTGGATTGATTGACCGCCGCGATGGAATGTGGGGTTTGCAGCAGCCGCAACTCGGGCCCATCATTCTGCTGTCGGCGGTCGTCAACATCGCGGCGCAGTTGGGAGACCTGGTCGAGTCCCTCATCAAGCGCGGCGCCGGAGTAAAGGATTCCGGCACGATTCTCCCCGGCCACGGAGGCATGCTCGATCGCATCGACGCCATGCTGTTCGCAGTGCCGGTGGTGTGGGCGTACGGCGCTTGGCGGCTGATGCAGTAGGAAAAACAGCCCCCCATTGTGTGAGTTACACCTGCGCCACGTTTTTCATACTTGGCGATCATGCAGAGGGAACGATAATCTGAGCGATGGTGACAACAGGTGGATAGCCACCAAAGGCGATCGTTTAGGAGGGTGGGGCGGCCAGGCTTTCCGCACTCCGCCAATAGCGCGGAGAAACTGAATGTGCCGGAGGGACAGGCTGTGTCATCAAAGGCCGGAGCCAACACAAGCGAACTCGCCCTTGGATTTTGTCTAGGGACTGTCATGACGATAGCCTTTTCGTTGATGACTTGGGGTTCGGTTCCCACGCCCAGGCGGCTTCTGTTCAGTTTAGTTGTCATGTTCTTGTGTGCTATTTATCCGATGTGGTGCGCAGCGAATGGTGCGGCGGGAAAGTTTTTCAAAGCTAAACGCTCCGCCGTGATAGCACTCAGATGTATTGCCCTGTTGGCCCCTGCTGTATGTACGACCTTGTGGGGAAGAGAATTGTGGCCGAAGCCTCCGCTCATCGAGATGAGGATCAGCCCGTCTGGATTTCCGCTTTCTATTCCTCCACACTCCCTAGTTTCGATACTGCGGATACATCCCTACATTGCGCTAACAGATTCGACAGACTTCCTACTCAAAGATTCCAACGATAGTGGAAAGGAATTTTTCTGGCCATCACAACAGGAGATAGATAGCAAGTCTCCCGACGACCACGAAACCGTCTACCGAGTAGAGGTTACCAACCATTCTCCAGAGACCCTTGTGAGTGGAAAATTGTCCTTTCAACTGCAGTACGGTCCGGGGGCATCTACCGGTTGTATGCCATCAGCCGACAGCGTTAAGCGGGAAGATGTTGTTCTAATGCCTCAACTAGATCCGGGCAAGTCGCTTGAGTTTTACGCGATTAACCAGAGCGACCTTTGTGCATGGCTGATTCCCCCTGGCATCGCGACGATAAGAATGATGAACGATGAGACGGAGCGACAAGTACCACTCACATTCGACAAGAATCCCCTGTACAACTCCGGGGCACCATCCTTTATGCCCACAAAGATAAAATGGGAAGGCCTTCCAAAGACTCCGGGCCCCCACTACCAGATTCAGCGAATTACACATTGAGGATCCCCAACGCACCCAGCCCGACAGACTCCGAGCTACGAACTACCGTCCCCATCCCTTACAATAAGATCTGATCTCACGCATGAAACGCATCGCCATCCTGGGTTCGACGGGCTCGATCGGCCGCAGCACTTTGAGTGTGGTCGAGAGCTATCCCGACCGCTTCCAGGTCGCCACGCTGGCGGCTGGCAACAATGCCGAACTTGCCTTTGAGCAAGCGGTGCGCTGGAAGCCGCGAGTGGTGTCGCTGGCGGACGAAGCCGCGGCGGAGGCGCTCCAGGCCAAGCTGCGGCAGGCTGGCTTAGGCGAAACTGAGATCGAGGTCGTGCACGGCGCTGCAGGCACGGTTCGGGTGGCGACCCATCCCGAGGTAGATTTCGTGGTCAGCGCGATTGTGGGCGTCTCCGGCCTGGAGGCGACCTACGAAGCGGTGCGCGCGGGCAAGACCGTTGGCCTGGCCAACAAAGAATGCTTGGTGGCGGCGGGCGAGCTGATCACCGCCGAGGCACGCAGGCAGGGCAAGCCGCTGCTGCCGATCGACAGCGAACATAACGCCGTCCACCAGTGCCTGCGCGGCGGCCGCATGGAAGAGGTCGAGCACATCTGGCTGACGGCTTCCGGCGGACCGTTTCTGAGGACGCCCAAGTCGGAATTTGCCTCAATTACGGTGCAACAGGCGCTGAATCATCCCACCTGGAAAATGGGAAAAAGGATCACCGTCGATTCTGCAACATTGATGAACAAGGGGTTCGAGGTGATCGAGGCCTGCCGCTTGTTCCAGGTCCCGCCCGAGCGCGTGCAAGTCGTTGTGCATCCGCAGTCTACGATCCATTCGCTGGTCGAGTTCGTGGATGGCAGTATACTTGCTCAAATTTCCGTGACCGACATGCGCCTGCCCATTTTGTATGCGCTGACGTATCCGGAGCGAATCCCTTCGGATTTGCGCTTCTCGGTCATGGATCTGCGGCATCTGGATTTCTGCCCTCCAGATATGGCTAAATTCCCTTGTCTTCGTTTAGCTTACGAAGCGGCCGCCACGGGAGGCGCGAAGACGATCGCCCTGAACGCTGCCGACGAAGTCGCGGTAGCTGCGTTTCTGGAGGAGCAGATCGGATTCGGGGAGATTCCGCGGATCATTGAAGAAGTAATGTCTGCAACGCCAGCCGGGCATTTGGAATCTATACAGAAGGTACTCACTTTGGATACCGAAGCCCGCCTTTTGGCAAGGGAAATGGTAAAGCAGTTCCGCCGAAGGGGATCGCCCATCGGGGCCATTTCGTAATGGGAATTAGGGAGTAATCTGGGAATGATGCCGCAGCTTTTGTCCATCCTTCATACCATCTTCATCATGGGAATCGTGCTCGGATTCCTGATCCTGATTCACGAGTTCGGCCACTTCGCCGTCGCCAAGTATTTCGGCGTCCGGGTGGAAGTGTTTTCCATCGGCTTTGGCAAGCGTTTGTTTGGCTTCAAGAAAGGCGAGACCGACTATCGCATCAGCGCCATTCCGCTGGGTGGGTACGTGAAGATGTCGGGCGAGAACCCCATGGACGACCGCACCGGCGATCCGGGGGAATTTCTGTCGCATCCGCGCTGGCAGCGCTTCATCATAGCTGCAGCCGGGCCGGCAGTGAACATCATGCTGGCCGTCGTCCTCCTTACCGGCGTATACATGGTGCACTACGAATACCCCGCTGTGCTCGATGAGCCGGCCTTTGTGGGATGGGTGAATCCGAACACTCCCGCCGAAAAAGCAGGAATCCAGAGGGGCGACAAGATTGTCCGGGTCGAAGACGTCGACAATCCGACCTGGGAACAACTGGAAGTAAAGTGCGCGCTCAGCCCGAATCAGCCTTTGAAGTTTGGCATCGAGCGCGACGGCAAAGTCATGGAGAAGGTCCTGGTTCCGGAGCCGTTCGGGCCCAATCAATACGGAGACATCGGCTGGGTACCGAAAGAGCCCAGCGTTACTCTGACAGTCGTCGAACCCGGGATGCCCGCCGAAAAGGCCGGTCTCAAGATCGGAGACCAGATCCTCACCGCGAACGGGCAGGACATTCCCGCTCTGCAAGCGCTCATCCAGATGTTGAACCGCACCAAGGATCAGCCGCTGGAACTTGTGGTTCTCCGCAACGGCCAGAAACGGACCTTCACGGTGAAACCGGTACTCGACGCCGGAGGACCTGAGCAAGAAACTCGCTACCGGATTGGCGTCGCCAGCGTTCCCACCAAAGTTATTAAGCTCAATTTCTCGGACGCGTTCAAACGCTCCCTATCGGAGAACAAGAAAAGTTCTTTCCTGATTTTGGAGTTGCTGCAAAAGATGGCGCAGCGCAAGGTGTCCATGCGCCAAGTCGATGGCCCGATCGGAATCGGCAGCGCCGTCGGCCAAGCCGCCCGCGAAAAGGGCTGGACCCCGCTGCTGGAAATCACCGCCGCCATCAGCTTGAACCTCGGCATCATGAACCTGCTGCCCATCCCCATCCTGGATGGCGGCGTGATCCTGCTCCTCTTCATCGAGGGCCTCATGCGGAAAGAAATCAGCCTGCCCATCAAAGAACGCATCTACCAGGCGGCGTTCGTCTTTCTCGTGCTCTTTGCCGTGATGGTGATCTATAACGACCTCGTCAAGACCCTGCCGGGGCTCACGCGGATGCCGTAGGGCAGCTTTCAGCTATCAGCAATCCGCCTTCAGCGCCGCAGTTTTCGCTGCTCGCTGTTCGCTTTTCGCCATTCGTTCCTCCGGTCGAGGGGGCGATCTTCTTGCCGTAACCTGCTAAAATGAAGCTTCCGACATGGCCGAAATTCATCGTAGAAAAACCTTTGCCGCCACCATCGGCGGCGTCCGCGTGGGCAGCGATGCACCGGTTATGGTGCAGTCCATGACCAACACCGACACCGCGGACGTTCCCGGCACTGTAAAGCAGGTCGCCGCGCTGGCGCGTGCCGGCAGCGAAGTCGTCCGCGTCACGGTCAACAATGACGATGCCGCTAAAGCCATCCCCTACATCGTCGAAGGACTGGAAAAGCAAGGCTTGCGCGTGCCCATCGTCGGCGACTTCCATTACAACGGACACCTCCTGCTAACAAAATATCCGGCCTGCGCCGAAGGCCTCGCCAAATACCGCATCAATCCCGGCAACGCCAGCATCGGACGCAAGAACGACGACAACTTTCGCACCATGATTGAGGTTGCCGCGAAGCACCAGAAGCCCGTGCGCATCGGCGTGAACTGGGGATCGCTCGACCAGGCGCTGCTCACCCGCATGATGGACGAAAATTCGCGCCTGCCGGAACCGAAAGACGCCCGCGACGTCACCATGGAAGCGATCGTCGTAAGCGCGCTCAGTTCGGCGAAACTGGCCGAGCGGCACGGACTGCGGCCCGACCAGATCATCCTCAGCGCGAAAGTCAGCGGCGTGCAGGATCTGATTGATGTGTACCGCATACTCGCCGCGCGCTGCGAGTACCCGCTGCACCTGGGACTAACCGAAGCTGGTATGGGAGCCAAAGGCATCGTGGCCTCGAGCGCGGCCATGGCCGTGCTGCTGCAGGAAGGCATCGGCGACACGATCCGGGTTTCGCTCACTCCCGCTCCTGGAGGAGATCGCACCGAAGAAGTCCGTGTGGCGCAGCAAATTCTACAGTCGCTCGGCATTCGCAGCTTCACCCCGCAAGTCACCGCCTGCCCCGGCTGCGGCCGCACCACCAGCACCTTCTTCCAGGAAATGGCCGAGCAGATCCAAACATACCTGCGCGACCAGATGCCGGTCTGGAAACAGACTCACACCGGCGTAGAAGAAATGAAAGTCGCGGTGATGGGCTGCGTGGTCAATGGTCCGGGCGAATCGAAGCACGCCAGCCTCGGAATTTCTCTGCCAGGGACCGCCGAAGAACCGAAAGCCCCCGTCTACGTGGACGGCCGCCTGTTCACCACGCTCAAAGGCGACAAGATCGTAGCCGAGTTCATAAAGATTCTCGACGACTACGTCGAGTCTCACTACGCCGCCAGAGAAAAAGAAGAAGTCGGCGCGCGCGACTGAGCTAGCCGAACAAATCGCCCTGATTCTCAAGCGTGCTGCGTCCGAGTTCCGCTTGGGCGGGGTTTTTCGTCAGATAGATACGCTAGCCTGGGACCACTTGTCCAGCCGGCCCACGCCGCGCAGTGTACTACTTCACGACGGGGAGGCACTTCACGTTGTCATGGCCTTGCGGCGAAATCCGGCTCACGTACCCGAGAGCGCCGGGAGTGACGGCTACGTATTCGATCAGGGCGGCTTCGGAATCGAAGGTTTTAGGCATGGCGCCCTGTCCGGTAAATACCGCCTTGCGCCATTGCGCGCGGAATTCGTCAGGGTCTTCGCGAACGTGGTTTTTCAAGAAGACTTCGTGCGCCTGTCCACCCTTCAAAGTGACCGGCACGGCATGGGAGCCGTCCGAGAATCTGGTCTTCTCTCCCATAAATATGGCGCGTAGATCGGCATCTCTGATGCCCGAAATCTGCACGCCTTTGTTCGCCACCAACACGACATCCTGTGCCCTGGCCGCGGACCAGCAAGCGAGGAAACCCAGCAGGATTAACCAGCGAGTTTTACTCATGTCTCT
>Ga0187873_1004225_pt1 | contig 9967 bp, 5 predicted proteins | sample June2016WEW_16_1_2_FD_133012 | JGI IMG/M metagenome (GOLD analysis project Ga0187873, IMG submission 133012) | Peatland microbial communities from SPRUCE experiment site at the Marcell Experimental Forest, Minnesota, USA - June2016WEW_16_100 | ecosystem: Environmental > Terrestrial > Soil >... | reverse complement strand
CGCCTCTTCCGAGAGTGTGGAGATGCCGTCGAAACCGATGTAAGTGAGCACGGCGATCGATGTCCCTCCGAGCACAGCCTTCGTGTTCCACAGGCTCGGGTCGTAGAAAGGGCGTGTGTAGAAGCCTGCGCCGTCGTGCGGATGCCCGAAAACGTAGCGCGCCGCGACCACAAAGAAAATTGCGATCACCACTCCCATCGCCGCCGCCAGCGCCGAGTTCACGCGCGCCGAAGTCTTTACTCCCTGAATGTTCAGCAGCGTAAACACCAGCGCAAAGAAGACAGCCCACGCCCAGTACGCCACGCCGGGAGCAAACACGTGCGCCTGCTGGCTGCACCAGATGGTGCAGATAATCGGATTGAGCATGTAGTCCATCACCATGCTCCAGCCGGTGACGTAACCAAGCGCGGGATTGATTTCCTGTCCGACATAGGTGAAGGCCGAGCCAGCGCTGGGATAGGCGCGCGCCATGCGGCCATAGCTGATGGCGGTGAACAGCATCGCGACCATCGCGATCAGGATCGTCGTGACCACGTGCCCATGTCCGCGGTCGCTGAGCACCCCGAACACCGACATGGGGGCGACTGGCTGAATCACGATGACGCCGTACAGAATCAGGTCCCAGAGCGTGAGCGAGCGCCTCAGGCGCAGCGCGCCAGCAGGCGGGTTGGCAATAGAACTCATTTCTCGATCTCAAAATAAACCCCATTATCCTGCGGAGATAACGGGGTTTGGGGGACCGGTACTCGTGGCTCGCGGGGACGCAATAGAGCACCTCAGAAGATTACTATGCCATAAATGCGGATGTGGAGACCCAGACTTCGCGGCGGAGCAAGATTGGCTTCGAACTTTCAACACAAGTTCTACCCCTCACAAGACTGATCGCATATCCGTGACCCAAGTGCTCACGGCTGCGAACTGACCTCGAGCAGCAGATGATCCTTGAATTCCGCTGCCAGTTTCGCCACGCCATTGGCCGCCGCGTCTACCGCGCCAAGGTCTTTTCCCTCGCCGTAGTCACTCACCCGATACTTCCCGGGCCGCAGTCCGCGCAGTTCGACTTCGCCTTTCCATTGAGACGAGGCGAAGAACGCGTAATACATTTTGTTGTCTTTCGCGATGGCATATCCCTCGGGCACGTCGTAACCGGTCACGTAAAGGTCCCTGAACTCTCCCTTGGATAGCATCTTCTGGTTGTACAAGCCGATCCATTTTTTCCAGCGCTCTTCTTTCGCCGCGGTCAGATTGACGTCCTTGAATTTCGGGCCGGGATCGGGCCAGACGAATTTCGTCCCCACCACGCCTCCAGCCCCAATCGTGGAAGCAAAATCGTCGCCGTGTTCTCTCCAGTCGTTGCCCACTTTTGTCATCGCGGAAAGTTCGACGTGATCGCCGTAGACCGCCGATTCGGGTCCGAGCAATGCCTTATACATTTTGATCCGTCGCCGCACTTGCACAGCCCCCACCGGGTCGGCCGTCACTGCTTGGTCCATGAACGGTAACCAGGCGAGTGATGGCGGCGTGCCGCACGGACAGCTCTGAGTCACGCTCTGCGGCTTGAGGGCGCGTGTCGTCTGGAAGATTTCCTTGTAGACATCCCCCATCGCATTCACCGAATCCTGCGGCGACTTGTGATGGTGCGCTGGGTTGTAGCAGGCCGGAACGCTGTAGATGTTGTCCAGCTTGCTGCCGTCGAATCCCCAGTCGCGAATGAATTTTTCCGTAAGCTGCTTGTGATACGCCCGCACTTCCGGCACCGCCGGACACAGCGTCGCCAGACCGCGAGTCATGTGCGCATGCTGGCCGTTCTTGTCCAGGATCAGCCACTCCGGATGCTCCTGCACGACTTTCGAAACGGCGTACTTGTGCGACTCGTACCTTCCCTCGCCATCCTCGACCCCGAGCGGCAGCCACCACAACTGCGCCCGCATGCCTTCCTTGTGGAAGGCGTCCGTCATCTTCTTGATGGAGTCTCCGGGAAAAGTATCCGCGCGCGGATTCCAGTCGCCATAGACGTCGAACCAGCGATCGTCGAGCGTTACCCACTTAATGCCCATCTCTTTCAGCTTCGGAACCGTGCCCAGCATCTGCGCCGGTGTTACGTCGGCTTGGTATCCCCAGCCGCACCAGCTCACGTTGTAGGCTTCGCTCGATGGCTTCGATAGCTCCCATCCTTCTTTCTGTAACACGCTTGACCATATTCTCAGCGGCTGATAGAAGTCGCCCGCATAGACGGAGACGAAACTGCGCGGAGTGGAGTACGTCTCGCCCGGCTTCAGCGTGATGTTGGCAGTGAAGTCCACCTCGGTATTCACGCGTCCATCGGCTCCCACTTTTGCCGGGATCGCCGCGGAAATCGGAATCGTTTCCACGTGCCCGACCGCTTCGCCCACCTGGCGCGTCCAGAAAGCCACCACCGGGATCCCGCCACCATAGCCGCCTTTGACCATTTCTCCCATGACGTTTGGCTGGAAAAAAGCCGGCGTCAGCTTCACGACATCATCTTTTCCCCAGTCGTAGCTCGAGCCATGAAACGACCACATTTCCCAAGGTTTCGCCTTCGCATCGCCCAGCCGCGCGTTCAACCGGCGCCGCTGATTCACGCTTTTTTCGATGACCACTTCGCTCGCGCCGCTGTTCTTGTATTCCACCGTGCTCAGCAGAATGTTCGGGAACTTGTCATAGACTTCGAGCGCCAGCACGCGCTGCAAATCCGTCCCCGATGGCCCGAGCGGACGCGCCGGAATCTCCACTCGCTTGCCGACTCCCATTTTCCCGATCGCTTCGTGCACTTGCGCTTGCTCGAAGTCGAGCGTGAAGTGCACATCCTTGCCCCCCACCCGCACAAAATCGCTGTCCGACGGAGCGCCAACGTTCGGTTCGTCCAACGAAAGTTTCTTGCCGTCCTTCTTCTGCGCGTCTAGCAGCAGAAAGGCTTGCACATAACCATCCGGCGTCACCTGAAACTCGGCGGCGCTCGTCGTCAGCGTCACCGGTCCACCTGCCTTCACGTCCACGTTGATCGCAGAAGGCTGGGTGGGTTCGGGCTTGGCGGTCCCGGTCTTCAGAGGCGACTTCGGCAACTTCGAGCAAGCCATCAGCAGGAGTGCAAGATCGAGCGTGATACAAAGCAGCGCAGTCCTGTTTCTTCGGGCGATCATGGGTAGCCTCTCTCTTTGTTGTTCCGAGCTGTTGTTCCGAGCTCCGGTAAAATATGGCAGTTGACAAAAGCTATAAAACGAAAGTAAAAGTAATTGTTCGTAATATTACACCGAAAGCTTGTCGTCCCGACTCCCGAACGTTCGCCGGGCCCAACCAAGCTGCTTGCGAACATTCGGGTTTAGCGTCCAGGAGCCTCGCCATGCCCATCCGTTTCCCTCGCCTGCAAATTCTCTCAGCCCTCATTCTTCTTATGACCGTTACCGTTGCCACGCCGCTATGGGCGCAAAAAGATGCCGGAGCCATTGTAGGCCTGGTGCGCGACCCCAGCGGTGCGGTGATCACGGACGCCAAGGTCACCGTCACCGACGTCGATCACGGACAGAACTTCATCGCAACCACGAACGAATCCGGAGAATACGTTGCCAGCCCCCTTCGTGTGGGGCGCTGGGTCGTGACGGTTGAGCATGCCGGCTTCAAGAAGACGGTTTCCTCGCCGGTCGAGATCAACGTGCAGGATCGCGTCCCGGTGAACATCACGCTGCAGGTCGGGCAGGTCAACGAGCAAGTCGTGGTCACAGGAGCAGCGCCCCTGTTGCAAACGGAAACCTCCGAACTGGGCCAGGTCGTCGACAGCAAGCGGGTCGCAAGTATGCCGCTCAATGGACGTAATTTCGCGCAACTGGCGCTGCTCTCGGCGGGCACCGCTCCGAGCGAACCCGGCGCCCGCGATGAAGGCGGTTTTGGTTTCAGCTCCAATGGCGCGCGTTCCCTGCAAAACAATTTCCTGCTCGACGGCATCGACAACAACTCGAACTTGCCGGACCTGCTCAATGAAACCAACTTTGTGATTCAGCCCCCGGTCGATGCCCTGCAGGAGTTCAAGGTTGAAAGCAACGCTTACAGCGCAGAGTTCGGCCGCGGCAACGGCGCGATCATTAACGCAGTGATCAAGTCCGGCACCAACGGTCTCCACGGATCGCTGTGGGAATTCTTGCGCAACGACAAGCTCGACGGACGAAATTACTTCGACGACCCGACCAAGGCCACGCCGCCCTACAAGCAGAACCAGTTTGGCGGCACGTTCGGTGGCCCGATCGTCATTCCCAATTTTTACGATGGCCGAAACCGCACTTTCTTTTTTGTGGACTATGAAGGACTTCGCATCCGCCAGGCACAGACGCAGACCGCCCTAGTGCCGAGTCAAGACGAGCGCTTGGGGAACTTTACTGAAATCCTCACCAACCAGCCGGTATTCAATGGCGACGGCACCACCCCGGTTTTGGACTGCAGCGGCAACCCCACTTTTGCCGGAGAGATTTTCGATACGAGGCTCACTGGGCCTTACCCCTCCAACGACACCGGTCTCTGTGGCGTGCCTTTCACGGTGAACGGGGTCCTGAACATGATCCCTACGACTCCAAACCAGACGGGAGGCGGGTTCCTGGATCCCCTGGCGGCGAAGCTGGCCGCGCTTTATCCGCCACCGGGCCCGGTTCAGCCGAATTCGGGGAACAACTTCCTCTCCAATCCGGTTCTTAAAGAGACCAGGAACAACTTCGATGTTCGAGTCGACCAGAAGTTCAACGATTACGACTTTGCCTTTTTCCGCTTCAGCTATGAGGACCAACCGCGCAGCATCCCGGGAACGTTTCCTGGAGTTGCCGATGGCGGTGGTTTCTTCAGTGGAGACGAAGAAAACTCCTACCGCAGCTTTGCGACCAGCTGGACTCACATTTTCCGCCCGCAGTTGACCAACGAGTTCCGGCTCGGCTACAACCGCATCAACTCGCAGCGCTTGGAACTGAATGCCAACACGGATGTTTCCGGGCAAATCGGCTTCCCCGGTGTTTTTTTTGCTCCGGGCCTTGGCGGTCTGCCTCAGCTGACCTTCAACGAAGATGGCAGCGCGCCCACGCTCGGCAGCCCGACATTCCTTCCCTCCAAGGAACTGCAGAATTCATACACTCTCTCCGATAACCTGACCTGGGTAAAAGGTGCTCATAGCCTCAAGTTCGGCACGGAGATCCGGCACGAAGAATTCACCATCTTCCAGCCCGATGCTGCGCGCGGCACGCTCGACTTCAGCTCCACCCTCACCGACAATCCCGGTTCCCCCAATCCTGGTACTGGCGGTCTCGGATTCGCTTCCTTTATGGCCGGGCTGGCAGATGGCGGCAGCATCAACAACCTGCACAATGTCGACTACTTCCGGCAAACCTATTCGTTTTATACCCAGGACGATTGGAAGGTGTCTAGCCGTCTCACATTGAATATTGGACTGCGTTACGAACTGTTTCTGCCAGTCACCGAACGCCACAATCAGGTTGCATCTTTCGATCTGACAAATCCTTCCAATCCCACTTTGATAGTTCCCAAGGGACTGAGCGTCCAACTTACGCCCACTGTTGCTCAGGCCGTAACAGTGAGCGCAACCGGCAGCAAGGGGCTGATCAACACGGATTGGAACAATTTTGCGCCGCGCATCGGGATGGCGTTTCAAATCAATCCCAAGACGGTGTGGCGCGCGGGCTACGGGATCTTCTATGGCGGGCAGGAGAACGGACCGTACTCGAATCCCAGCCCGGGCTTTAATCCTCCCTTCTTCACCAACGAGTCTTACGTTACGCCGTGCAGCGCCCCCTCAGCGAACCCCAACCTCAACCCGCCGCTAGACTGCACCATCCCTGGATTGCGGTTTCTGGCCGGTGGATTTCCCGCCAGCTCTCTTACGGATCCGAATACGCCGATCTTTTTCTCGGTCGATCGGAATCTGCCCACGCCCTATATGCAACAGTGGCATATGTCGGTACAGCGGGAGTTGCCGGGACAAGGCGCCCTGGAGATTACCTACGCCGGCTCGAAAGGAACAAAGCTGTATACATTCTTCAACGGAAATCAGGCTGCGCCGAGCGCCAATTCGGCGGACGCGACCGCTCCCCGGCGGCCGGTGTTTGCTTCTCTCCCTGGAGCCGGCCCCTGCACGCTGGCGACGTCCAGCAACTGTAACCCGGTCTTCGACACCAGCATCGACTGGTTCCGATCGACTGGCAAATCCATGTATCACTCGCTGCAGGCGCACTACGAGAAACGCGTCACGCGCGGTCTGCAATTCCAGGCCTCGTATACGTGGGCACACTCGATCGATATCGCTTCGAACGCCAATCTCGGTCCCACCCAGAACAACAGCGACTTCCGGGATTTCCGCCATCCTGAGGCCGAGAAAGGCAATTCGGACTTTGATGTCCGGCAGCGCTTTGTCGCGGGTCTTCTCTACGAACTGCCTATGGGACACGGCAAGTCACTTTTCGGAGATGCCCAAGGGGTTTGGAACCAGATCGTAGGCGGATGGCAGACAGCCAGTATCGTCACCATCTCCACGGGGAACTGGTATACGGTTCTGGATGGCAACGGGAACTTTGCTAATGCCGACGGCGGCGCTGGCGGCGTCTCACAACGGCCCGATCAGGTGGGAGACCCTCGCGCTCACCCTTGCCTTCCGGGTACGTTCTTCAACACTTGCGCCTATGCCGATCCGAGCCCGGGTTCTTTCGGCAACGTGGGCCGCAACACCATTCAAGGCCCCGGAAACCGCGTTTGGGACTTCTCGTTATTCAAGTTTTTCAAGATGACGGAACGTTCAAACTTGGAGTTCAGAGCTGAGTTCTTCAACGTGCTCAATCACACGAACTTCCTTTTCGCCAAGCCAGGGCCGCAGAATGGAAATCCGGCAACCGTGTTCGGCGATCCCCATTTTGGCCTTCTGACCGCGTCACGCGATCCACGCCAGATTCAACTGGCTATGAAGATCAGCTTTTAGATCTCAGCAGCTTACCAAGAACTCACGACGGTTGTTTCGACTAATTTCGTTTTCTTTCGAGATACAGTATGCGCTCGCCTCGAATGGCTGAACCGATCCCGGCCGCGTTTCTCTGTTTGGCGCTGCTGGCCGCGACCCATGGTGCCGCCCAACAAACCGGCATCGGCTACAAACCCGCCACCGACGCCGACAGCAAGAAGACCATCCTGCTCAAGGACTTTCAACCCGAGCCCACGCTTCATTCCGCGGTGCACGAAATCCGGCGCGCGAAGTTTCCCGTGATCGATGTGCACACCCACACCAACGATGCGGTCGGCATCGGAGACCGCGTCGATCCCAAAGAAATGATCGCGCGCATGGACCGCCTCAACATCAGGACCATCGTCATCCTCACCGGCATGTGGGGCGACAAACTGCAGACCATCATCGACGACATGGTCAAGCCCTAGCCAGGGCGGTTTATAGTGTTCACGCAGTTTGACTGGTCCAAGATCAACGATCCGAATTTCAGCCAGCTCATGATGCGCCAGATCGACGACTCGGTTGCCCGCGGGGCGCGCGGGCTGAAGGTTTTGAAAGAACTCGGCCTCGGCGTGCGCGATGCGACCGGCAAGCTGATAACGATCGACGATCCGCGCCTCGACCCGGCATGGGAAGAATGCGGGCGGCTTGGCATCCCCGTGTTTATTCATGTGGCCGATCCAGAAGCATTTTTTCATCCTATCGATGCCCGCAACGAGCGCTACGAGGAACTCATCGAGCATCCGGATTGGAGCTTCTACGGCCCACAGTTCCCATCCCTGCAAGAGTTGTTCGCCGAGCGCGATCGAATGTTCGCCAAGCATCCGCATACGACGTTCGTCGCCCTGCATTTTGGCAGTTGGCCGGAGAACCTGGATTTCGTCGAACAAACGTTTCAGAAATTTCCTAACGTCATGATTGAAACCGGGGCGCGCGAAGGAGAACTCGGACGCCAGCCGCGACGGACCCGCGAAATCTTTCTGAAGTATTCCGACCGCATCATGTTCGGCACCGATGAAGGCGCGGGAGAGGCTATGTACCAGAACTATTTCCGCTGGCTCGAGACCGAAGACGAATACTTCCCTTACGCGCAATATCCGCAGCAGGGGCGCTGGATGATTTACGGCATGGGCCTGCCCGATACCGTGCTGGAAAAGGTGTACCACGGCAACGCGGAGGCGCTGTTTGCGCGGTTCAATAGTTCAGAACGGCGTGCCGAACGGGGCGCTGGACAAGGTATTTCTGGCGGAACACCCGCCGGGATGCAAGCGACCAAATAGCCCTTGACAATCCCGACGGCCAGCACGAAAGTTGCTATTCGAAACAAATCGAAACATCATGCCCCCGAACGGTCTGCTCAACGAAGAACGCCGCCGTGAAATCCTTGGGATCTTGCACCGGGATGGACGCGTGCTGGTCAAGGATCTGGCCCGGCATTTCCGTATTTCGCAGATCACGATCCGCAAAGATCTGGAGTTTCTCGGCGGCCAGGGGGTCATCCAGCGTACTCACGGCGGCGCTCTGCCCGTGCAAGCCGGCGCGCTGCTCGATCCGACGCTGCGCGAGAAAGAGAAGCTCCACCGCAAGCAGAAGACGCAGATTGCCCTCGCCGCCGCCCGCTTAGTCGAAGAAGGCCAGTCCGTGTTGCTCGATTCCGGAACCACGACGACGGCCATTGCGCGGGCCCTGAAAGACAGGGCGCAGCTCACCGTGATCACGAACGCGATCAACATCGCGGCAGAGCTGGCGGGCACGCACATTGAAGTGATCCTGACCGGAGGCATGCTGCGCAAGAACTCGTTTTCTCTGGTCGGTCCCCTGGCCGAGCGGACTCTGCGCCAACTCAGCGCCGACATCCTGTTCCTCGGCGTCGATGGCTTCGACACCAAGGCTGGCCTTTTCACTCCGAATTTATTGGAGTCCGAAGTGAACCGGGCGATGGTCGAAATTTCCCGCAGGACGATCGCGGTTTGCGACTCGAGCAAGTTTGGCCGCCGCAGCCTGTGCAACATCATGCCGGTCACGACGGTCCATGAAGTGATTACCGACAAGCAGATTCCGAAGTCAGATTTGCACGCGCTGAAGGAGGCGGGAGTGAAGGTCACGTTGGTGTAATCGGAGCTGAACAGACGCAATGAAATCGGCGGAAATCACGGAACAGGGCCAGCACACGCTGAGCGAGATTCTTTCCCAGCCCCAGTGCTGGAGCACGTGTCTAGCCCAGCTGGCAGCCAGCGTGGAACTTGGTGCGGTCGTTCAACTCGCGCGGCCCGGAGCGGAATGGATCTTTGTGGGCTGTGGAACAAGTTACTATCTCGCGCAGGCGGCCGCATCGAGCTTCAACTATCTCAAGCTACCGGCACGGGCCGTCCCCGCTTCTGACTTGCTGATGTATCCCGCACTAACTCTGCACGCCGGACGGGATTATGTTCCGGTTGTGATTTCGCGCTCCGGCCGCACGTCGGAGGCAGTTCGCGCCGCGCAGATGTTGGAGAAGGATCACAATCTGCGCACCATCGCCATCACCTGTGCCGACGGCCAGCCGCTGGAGCCGGCATGCAGCGTGACGATGAAGCTTCTCGACGCCGACGAGCAGAGCACGGTCATGACGCGATCGTTCACGTCCATGCTGCTGGGGCTGCAATACCTCGCGGCAACCGTCTCTGGCAATGATGCGTTCCGTCGCGCATTGAGCGAACTCCCGCAACAGGTCGAGCCGCTACTGAAAGACATTCCGCAACGTCTGCGGTTGTTTGTCGAGTCTCGCAGTTTTTCCGATTTCGTTTTTCTGGCACAGGGCCCGCTGTTCGGCATTGCCTCGGAGTGCATGTTGAAGGTGACCGAATCTTCCTGCACCTATGCCCAGGTATTTCATTCTCTCGAGTTCCGTCACGGTCCGAAATCCATCGCAGGTCCAGAAACGCTGATCACGTTTCTTATGTCGGAAACTTCCTACGACGCGGAATT
>Ga0187873_1004220_pt1 | contig 9978 bp, 7 predicted proteins | sample June2016WEW_16_1_2_FD_133012 | JGI IMG/M metagenome (GOLD analysis project Ga0187873, IMG submission 133012) | Peatland microbial communities from SPRUCE experiment site at the Marcell Experimental Forest, Minnesota, USA - June2016WEW_16_100 | ecosystem: Environmental > Terrestrial > Soil >... | reverse complement strand
CCCGGGTGGCGCATACATGCCCGTTTGGCATGTATGCGATCATGGCACCCCGCACTGCCGTTCCCGGGGGACCAGTACGTCGCATACATCACAAAGAAGCTGTGAAAAAATCAAGTACTCTCACCACAAAGGCACAAAGACACAAAGGAAAGGTCCTTTCTTCGCAGTTCTCTCCGCCTCTGCGCCTCTGTGGCGAGAAGGTCCTTTCAGAATTTATTCACAGCTTCAAACCGACGTTAGCGCCACCCACGACTTGCGACGCCCATGTCGCGCCACTGACTCCGGTGACCGGACTTCATGTCTCTTGACAGGCGGAATAAGATAGGCTAGAATAGTAGGCGGGGTTGTGGAAGAAACTCGATTCATGAGTCAGGAGTCAGGATTGAGGAGTAAGGATACGGAAGAGCGGTCGCGGGAAGGGAATTGTTTGGCGAATTGTGAATTATGGATACGGTAGGTGGTAGGTCGTAGGGGGTAGGTGGGGAAGGGCAGGATTCAGGAGCCACGAGCCATAATGAAGAGCATCTGCTTTCCACCGAATGCCTTCTGCTTACAGCCGACCGCCTACTGCAATTGGTAGGGGTTTTGGTCGGCGGGACTCTTGCCCGGTACCGCAGTCCACGACAAGATGTCAACGCCGAGAGGGAAGGGAAGAGCTAGTAACTTTAAGAATTGAACGAGCAACGCGGGAATGTCTATGAAAACAAAGGACCGCCGTGGAGAACTTGCGGATAAAGCCGGAATGTCATAGAAAACAAAGATAGTTACGCGTTGTAAGCGGGAATGTCATTGAAAACAAAGTATGTTAGCTGTAAGTCGAGAGCTGTTTTCGCCCCAGCCGGTGAGATTAGTTAGCGGTGCGCCGCTTGACCCGTTCCGAGCTTCCGCGGCTTCTGAGGGCGAAGGACGACTGCAGAGATCCTTCGTCCGTCAGGCGACGGACTCACGATGACAGATGACTCCAACTTCGGAATCCGAGTTGAATAACCCTCGCTGACATCCTCCCCACTTCCGAATTCGGGACCACCTTTTCAGTGCTGGACAAAGCAGGCTCATTGCACAGCGGTGCGATGGGGAGGTGGCTTCAGGCGCGCGACTTCCGGCAGCCGCATGAGTCGCGAGGCGGGCGCCAATTGCACCTCATCGCTTTCGAGTTGGGGCAAAAACTTGGCCAGTGCGGCGATCGTGGTTGGGTAGGGGTGGCCGATGGCCAGGGCCGTGCCCTGCTCTTCCAATACGCGCCGGAACTGGCGGAGCTGCCCAAGCGTATAGGGCGCGGTCTCGATGTCGTCCAAAAACACCGAACGATAAAATGCGGGAAGGCCCTGCTGGCGAGCCGCCTCAAGAGCCACGCTGGCTGCTGTGGTACGGCTATCCACGAAATAGAGGTGGTGCCCGGCAAGCGATCTCATTACCGCAGTCATCAGGCGGGGATCGGCGGTGGCACGTGACCCCATGTGGTTGTTTACGCCGACCGCATGTGGAACTGAAGCCAGGTCTGATTGCAGGATGTGTTCGACCTCGAAGCTGGTCATGCCAATATGGATTTCTCCCTTCCCCGGCGAGGCCTGGGAACCCGCTTCCGGCTCCATCGGAAGGTGAAGCATTACCTCGTATCCGGCGCGGTGAGCTTCTTCGGCGGTTTCCACAGAGTCGCGAAGATAAGGTAGAACGGAGAATGTCAGGGAATACGGCAAAGCCAGCAGTTGGCGCGCAGCCTCGAGGTTTCCCCCAAGATCGTCAATAATGATGGCGGCGTGAAGGATGCGACGGACCTCATGGAGCTTCCATCGAGACACCTGCTTTCCATAACGTAACAAGCGGATATCAGCGACTCGCCATCCCCCTTTCGTCCGGGATTCACTTAAGGCACATTCCAGGTGGTTCTTCTCAGCCTCGTGCTGCAGGGCGGCCATGACCGTCGAATAGACCTCAGCGCCGACCCGCGCTTCAACGGGAGTTTCAGGCTTTCCGGAGGTGAGACCGACGGGTGACTTAACCCAGACTTGGGATCGTCCAGTAGCTTCGATAGCATTCTCGACCTTTCGCGCCAGTTCCCGTTGATCCTCTTCGCGCAAGGGCGCGAAGACAGGCCGTTTACAACTGCCGGCACAAATGGCTAAAGCCAGAAGGAAAGCAAACCGTACCGTTGAGGCTTGAATACCGTGCGGAGTGGAAATCAAGGGTAGAAATACTCGCAGGATCGAGCGCAAGGTTGAGTGTTTAAGTAACCGTGGCAATGCCGGCGCGGGACTGATCAAGCAGCCTTAGCAGATGACGACGAATGCATCAGGATTTCAATTGCCTTGCGAAGCTGCAAATCATCCTTGCCACCGAAGTGTTCGGGGTTCTGTGTCTCCTCTTCGCCGTCGATATCAGCGGAGGTACTTCCCGCGCTTTGGAGCACGCTGGGCGTAACGCCGTTATCGCTGATCGCCTTGCCGTCAGCTCCGTAATATTTCGCCACGGAGAGCAGCAGCGCTGAGCCATCCCCAACCGGGATCGTTTTCTGAAGAACTCCCACGCCAAAACTGCGCACACCGACTACCTCACCGCGCTTGTTGCCCAGGACGGCGGAGGCGACGAGCTCCGCAGGCCCGGCGGTGGATTGGTTGATGAGCACCGCTAGGGGAAGGTTGGATACGCCTTCAGTGGTATGGGCCGTGATGTCCTGCCTGGGATAACGTTGGCCGGAAAGGTAAGTAATCAATCCCTTGTCCAGGAAAAGGCTGGTTGTATCAACGGCTTCCTGCACACTGCCGCCGGCGCAGTTTCTCAGATCCAGAATGATCTTAAGAGCTCCATTCGCCTCAAGCTCTTTAAGCTTGGCAGCAATCTGCTTAGCTTTCCCCTTCTCAAAGGTTGCAACGCGTAGATACCCGTCCCCGTCGTCCACTATCTTTGCCACCACCGGAGGATAATTTAGTAGGGTGCGGGTCAAGGTGATGAGCGCCGGCTCGCCTTGTGCTTCCCGCACCACGTAAAGCTTTACCGTGGTCTCGGGCGCCCCAGCCAGCAGGCGCTGGATTTGCACCACAGAAAGCTCCCGTGTGGCCGAACCCTCGATGCGATCAATTAAGTCACCGGCCCTCACGCTGGCTTTCTCAGCCGGACTCCCTGGGAGCACGGAAATCACGGTAGCATAACCCATCCTCTTGGATAGGAACATGCCTACGTCCGCTGGGCCCGGGTCAGGATTTTTCAGGTAGTCTTGATACTCTGCAGGAGTGAAGTATGTGCTGTAAGGGTCCAGGGCCTCGAGAAGGCCCCGGATTGCACCGTCCGTTACCTTCTTGAGGTTGGGCTCGGTCACATAATCCAGGCGGATGCGGTTCAATACTTCGCTGTAAACTCCCAGGTCGCGGTACGTCTTCTCCGAGGTCGATTCGCTCTTGCCGAGCAATCCTCCGAGGACGACATAAAACACCAGAAGACTGGAAACTGAGATTAACGTAACCCGTATGCGGTTGGTCATTACCGGGGAAGCTCCTTCAGCGTTGGGCCCACGAGGCCCTCACTGTCAAAAGTATAGCACGCCCATACATTCGATGCACCCTGCCGGCCTAACGTCACTACGAGCCTCTGGAAAATGAAGGGTGTCTTTCGGGGAGAGTTGAGAATTTGTGCAACTCCGCTCGGATAGGAATTCCACTGGTCATGAGGATATGAGGCGCTCACGGTTGAACATCCACGAGCAATTGCCGGTCGTTCGAGGCGGCGTGGAGGGATCTTATGGGCAGGCGTATGTCCGCACTTCGACCCGCCATTCGATTTGGCCGGCGTCGGGGACATAACGCTGTTTCCACTTTGCGCCGGGATCATGAGCCATTTGTTGCACATCTTGCAATATGCAATGCTGATCCAGCGACTGCTGCGCATCTTCAGTGGCAGGAGAAACGGCGCTGTAGTGAAGCCCTTTCACAAGAAGCGTTGTCGGACCTTGCGGATGACCGGCGAGAATCCATTGCTGAGGATCAAAGACATTACGGTGCCGAACGGAAGCAGGCAAGAGGCCTGAAAAGCCTGAGCTGCGGGCTGAATCGTCCGGTGGAAGGGCATAGGTCAAGTAGAAGAAGAATGAGGGATTATTCCCGATTACAACGCCGCCTTGGCGAACGACTGTGGCGGCATCCTGAGCCACGGATTGCCACGGTTCGACCCAACGAGGAGCTGCATATAAAGTACGGGAGAAAATGCCATACCAGCCAATGATAGCGATAACGATGAGCGAGGCAAGAAGGGCCCGACGGGTGACTCCCCTTCTGAGCGTGCCGAGCGTCACGCCGATGGGCAGAATCAGCCAGGGAGCGATCATCAGGGTGCGCTTTGTTCCCACGATGCCCAACACTGTCATCAAGATGAGCAGGCTGGCAAAGTAAATGAGGAAAGGCCTCGCCTGAGCCGGGCTTCGCAAGAAGGTTAGGATCAGACACACGGTAATAGCGATTCCCGCAGGGACGCCAAGAAACCAGAACCACGGCGCCACCGACTCGCTCACAAAAATGCAGTTGAGGTTGTAAATTCCAATGAAAAAGGTGGCGAGAGCGGGTCTACTTGTACTGATGCCGCTGTGAAGCACGTCCAGAAATGCCGACAGGAGGGGGAGGTACGAGACAAGCAAGAGGACAGCGACGCCGACAAACGGTCGCCAAGAGAGGGAGTGGTCTCGGCGCCGCCGCAGGGTAAAGTGGAACGCGAGACATGCCAGGATGGCCCAGCCAAAATAATTTGAGTAGACGAGCGCGAGAGACGACAGAAAGACCCAAGCCCAGTTCATCACAACAGGTTCCTCTAAATATTTCAAATACGCGAGCGTGAGCCAGGAAACCGACAGGAAGCAGAAGGAATACCATGCGGCGAGGCGACCGAAATGGAAGCCGAAAGGGGACAATACAACGAGGGTGATTACGTAAAGCTCGCTGCGACTTCCCTCCATGTGCCTAGCTGCTTTTGCCAGGAGCCATGCGCCGAGGACATAGAAGAGAATTGAGGGAAAGCGAAGCAGATGAATTTCTCCACCGGTGAGGCGGAGCCAGCCGTGGAGAACGAGATCGTAAAGGGGCGGGTGTTCGAACTGTCCGGCGCAGCGGAGGAATATCATCAAGGTTTCATGCGCGGGTCTGGCGGCAGCGTTGATGATGGAACATTCATCGTCCACGGCAGGGAACCAGGAATTCGTAGTCAGAAGCGCTGCTCCGAGGGCAAGGAGCAAGAAATAGGAGATGCGCTCGAAGAGGATATCTTGCCGGGAAGAGGAATTTAGGCTCAAAAGTTGTTTGGACACAGTGCGACCTTCCTTTCTTCCGACACCTGTAACCTGGCACATGAAACCTGCCTTCCCGCCCGCACGTACCACCTACTACCTACCTACCTTGAAATTTAGCCCCTTTTCGCGGGAGGCTCCCTTTTTGGGAAAGCGTGTGGCCAAGGCTTCCGGCCGACCAGGCTGGCGAATAGTCGAAAGGCTTGATTTGAGAAGGGCAATCTTGCGGCTGGCCCGCTTGCCGAGTTTCTGGTTCAAGAAGCGTCCTTTGTTCATAGAATGACGAGTGAATGTCGGGAAGGTAGAATTGACGGAATCACTAGGCTTTCGATTCCACACCTTCGCCCGGCGCCTCCTGATTCACGGGAGTTAAGAAAGTCCCAGATATCCGATCATGCCAGGTAAGGCCCTCACCATCCACTAGTGCCCAGAGGAACCCTATCATCAAAGCCGAGATCGACATTAAGTAACCAAAAGCGCGCAAGAGGGATTCCCGGCGTGCGGGTGGCCAACCTTCCATGTTCCGAACTTCAATACCCATCCAGATGAGGCCGGGCGTGGAGAAGGTGAGGGCTGTGAACAACCCAAAATATGCCCAAACGAAAGTGACCGCGATAAGCGCGACGATGGCAAGGTTCAGAGGAACCGGAGTCAGATGGCCGCCGGCCCTCCAAAAAATGAGCGCGAATAGTCCTGCCCCAAGCAGGAGAACCAATCCATCCACCAAGCCTGCCAGGAACCTGCGGCCCAGGGGCGCCACGGGAAGGGCCTGCAGTTCTAGTTGTGAGGCAGCCGCTGAAGCGTCAATTTCCGACGGCCCGACAACGATCTCCAAACGATTGTCTGCCGGCGATGCCGGTTCGATGCCAAATTCATCTGCTTGAGCCAGCGCAGAATCGAGAATCTCCAATCCCTCGTCACCTTTTTCCAGGGTTTCCGCGTCCGAATATTGCACGTCATCCTCAAGCGCCGCAGGGGGGGTAATTTCCGCGTCAACGGTAAGAAGGTTCTGCGGAAATTCCAAAATCTCTTCCACGCCCGGCTCCGGAGGTGCGCTCGCTTCTCTTGATTCGAACTCGAAGTCGAGGGACTCCTCCTGGGCAGGTTCGTTTCGCAGACGGGCGCGGCGCTGGCGAAAGCTCTGGACACGTTCTGAAAGCTCTCGCCTCCAGGGCGCAGGTCCTTTCGCTACGGGGGGGGTTGCTTTCTCTGCCGAGGGTTCGCGAAGATTCCTCACGAATTCAAGTTCGGTGTTATCTGGCATGGTCCGAGGTCCCTTGTCTTGCGGGATTTTCTTGGTGGCTTTGCTCTGAGCTGGATCCATATTGGTGGGCGGTGGACCTATAGCTTTTTCCTCGAGTTGCGGCGCAGGCCCAGGCCGGGCGATGGGCATCGTTTCAGTGGCGACAGATGGCGGCCGCGGCTCGGGCACAAAACTGGTACCGCACTTCTTACATTGTGCGAGTCCGGGGTAGCTGACAAAGCCGCACTTAGGGCACTTCACGGGTGCTTAAAATCCTCCGGGCAGCGTTATACGCTCTCTAACGCATCTTAGCAAATTGATTCGTTCGAGCAAAGCTGCTTCGGGTAAAATAAGGCGTCTGTGCTTGCTCATGAACTTTGTGAACGTTTCCTTCTCCCGCCGGAAAAGTAGCACGCCTGTTCCTTTGGGGTTGTTCGTTGCACTGGGCATGGCCTTGATCTCATCGGCGCAACAGCAACCCTCCGTGCCGCTGGAATTGCAGAATCTCGACAAAATGCTCAGGGTCCGCGCCGATTCCCAGGAGGGAGGCAAGGATATTGACCGTTTTCGCGGGCACGTGGAGGTGACCTACCGCGGCATGAAGCTCACGGCAGACGAGGTTACCTACGACCAAGCGTCAGGAGAAGTCGTGGGCACGGGGCATGTGCTTTTCATCGATCCTCGTAGCCATATTGCGGCCGACGAGGTCCACTACAACGTCCGATCGCAGAAAGGATGGTTTTCAAACGGCCACGGCTTCGTCCATACCAATTCGCATCCCCGGCCTAAAGTGCTTTACACCGAGAATCCCTTTTACATCCAGGGTGACCGGTCTAAGGTGCTTTACACGGAGAATCCCTTTTACATCCAGGGAGAGAAAATTGAGCGCCTGGATGAGAATACGTACACGGTAAAACATGGCAGGTTTACGACTTGCGATTGCGAAGCAAAGGGTTGGTCCTTTTCCGCCAGCGAGGCCAAGTTGGAGTTGGACGACAAGGCCGTAGCGCGTGGTTCTGTCATCCGATTCCTGGGCGTCCCTCTTTTCTACCTCCCCTTCATGGGCACCTCCATCGCCCGCAGGCCTCGCCATACCGGCTTCTTGCTTCCACACATTGGGACTTCTTCACAGAAGGGGACCGTCGTCGGCGCAGGGTTTTTCTGGGCTATCAGTCCCAGCATGGACCTGTTGCTGGGTCTGGAGGATTACAGCCTCCGAGGGGTTGCCCGAAGGGGACATTTCCGGGTGACACCCAGCGATAACACCAAGCTCAGGGTGGACTATTTCGGGGTAAATGACAAGGACAAGGTTCGGGCAAATCGCGCCCCCGGCCAGAGCGTCAAGGCGGTCGGGGACGCTGAGGATTTTCTCTACGGATTTCGCGGCGTCGCGGACGTGGACTACGTTTCCTCGCTGGCTTTCCGCGAAGTTTATTCGCCAAGTTTCACCGAAGCTGTGAATTCCGAGGCCCACCAAATCGGTTTCGTAACCAAGGATTTCGGTGCTTACAGCTTCAACATCTACGCATCGCGATACGAGGACTTCCTCTCCACACAACTGGTGCCAGGGAACGCTGTTATTATTCGGCAAACGCCCGAATTCTCGTTTCGCGGAATGGACAAGCAGGTGGGTGAGAGCCCCTTCTACTTTTCCTTCGGGACTTCTGCCGGCGCCCTCGGGCGCACGGAACCAGGACTTGACCTTCCCTCACTCTCGGAGCGACTGCACTTTCACCCCGAGGTCACACTCCGCGTCAAGGAATTCTGGGGCTTTCACCTCACCCCTTCGGCAGGAGTCGAGGCGACCCGGTACGGGACCAGCCTGGGATCGGACCACGACGACCTTACCAGGCTGCTGGGCGACTTCGCGCTCGATCTCCGGCCTCCTCCCCTCGAAAGAGTCTTCGCGTGGTCACTGTGGGGCCGGCTACTTAAGCATGTTATTGAGCCGGACGTAGTCTATCGTCTGGTCAAATCCAGGGATCCGGAAGAGCTTGCCAACGTTGTTCGATACGATGATCTGGACATCCTCTCCCAAACCAATGAAGTTGAGTACTCGCTGACGAATATTATCCTGGCTCGCAAAAACGTTCCTGATGGGACAGCGAATACACCCCAGGCTCAGGAGCTGATTTCGTGGCGTATCTCGCAGAAGTATTATTTCGACCCCACGTTCGGCGGCGTCCTGGGATCGAACAGACCCATTGTTTGGGAGCCGACGCTCTCGCTCACGGGATTTCACTTCATCCCCGGCGAGCGTTTGTCGCCGGTCGTCTCTGACCTGAAGCTGGCTCCCTTCTCGTTTTACGACACTGAGCTGAAACTTGATTTAAGCCCGAACGGTGGAGGTATCCTTGACGCTGGCATTACCTCTCATGTCAGGCACGGCGTTTATGGGCTGGCCTTTACCGACTTCTTCATCAATAAGAATACGTACTCTAACCTCCTGAGCGGGTCCGCCAGTTCCCCCTCAACAACAACGACTTCTACTTCCTCCTACCACCTTTTGAACCTCCTCGCGACCTATGGGGACTTCAACCGCAAAGGGTTGAGTGGCGCGTTCGGCGTGAACTACAATCTTGTTCAGAAGATTGCGGCCGGCGCAGTCGGCCAACTCAGCTATAATTTTGGATGCTTCGGATTGAATGTTGAGTATCGGCGGTTTTCGTTAGGGACCATTAGGCAAGAAAACGTCTTCCGGGTGGCAATCTCGTTAGCCAACATCGGGACGTTCGGGGATTTTAAACCGCGCGACAGATTGTATTAGCCCGGCTTCCGAAGTTGGAGCTGCCTGTCACCCGGAGCACGCATAGTCGAAGACCGCTATCCGCGATGTCAGAAGGTCGGCGCGAATGCGGCACGCTGTCATGCTGAGCGCAGCGAAGCATCTCTGCAGTTCGTCGTAGGCTACTGAACCCAAAAAGCAACTGCAGAGATCCTTCGCCCCGACAAGTCGGGGCTCAGGATGACATGGATTTCAAGTTCCGTGAAAAACTGACGGCAACGAATTCCAAGCCACGGAGAAGGAGCATGCCATGTCTTTCCCAATCCATCGACCCCGCAGGTTGCGGCGGACCGAGACCCTTCGCAGCCTGGTGCGCGAGAACCAGCTCAACGCCCGGTCTCTTGTGTATCCGCTCTTTGTTTGTCCTGGATCGAAGGTCAAGGATGAAATCAAGTCAATGCCAGGAAACTACCGCTGGTCGGTCGATGGGCTGGTGGACGAATGCAAGTCGGTGCAGGACCTGGGTATTCCTGCCGTAATCCTGTTCGGCATCCCGGAAAGCAAGGACGAAGTGGGCTCAGGCGCCTACGACCCCAATGGGATCGTGCAACGGGCGGTGCGGGCGATCAAGAGAGAATTGCCGGATTTGCTGGTGATATGCGACGTGTGCCTGGACGAATATACCAGTCACGGTCACTGCGGCCTGATTCAGAACGGTGAAGTTGACAACGATTCCACGCTTCCACT
>Ga0187873_1004218_pt1 | contig 9983 bp, 9 predicted proteins | sample June2016WEW_16_1_2_FD_133012 | JGI IMG/M metagenome (GOLD analysis project Ga0187873, IMG submission 133012) | Peatland microbial communities from SPRUCE experiment site at the Marcell Experimental Forest, Minnesota, USA - June2016WEW_16_100 | ecosystem: Environmental > Terrestrial > Soil >... | reverse complement strand
CGTTCGGCCCCTTCGGACGCATGGCAGCCCGCGTCGAACAGGCCGCGAGCATTATTGCGGAAGCGGCAATCTTCTGGACCGGCATCTAAAACCCCGGCAAAAATCCGCAAAGTCGAGCTAAGATTATTCTACTTCGGGATGGACTATCGCGAAGGCGTGACGTTGCAGGGCCTTCAATTCTTCCTCCGCCTCGATCACCTCAGCCTCAGTTAGTACCTTTGGAAACTGAAACATACTCGGCGGCATCCAGTCCGCTGGCCGCTGTTTGGCGACGAGTTCGCGCTTAGTTGCAGCATGGGCGATGGCCGACGATAGGGCATATGTGTGGCCCGCTTCATAGAGTTGGAGGACGCCTGCGCGATCCGTATGGGTGAAATCGGCAAGGACAAATCGGCGTTCTGACATGCTCCGCCTCGCGGAGAGGATTGAGGACGCAACTATACCGCAGGAGAGGCTTTCCAGGAGAGCATTATGTAGGCGAGCTGGCGCGACCATCTCCCTAAAGGCTTGTCGCGGCCTGGCTTCGGCATCAGCGCATTGGACCGGCATTGTGCCGGGTTCTGTTACGATGAGCAGCCCTGGAAGAGTTTTAATTTGGTCCACTGTGCGACCGAACACTTCCAGACTTGTCGGATCGATCCAATGCGCATCTTCGACGATCATCAACACCGGCTGCTGTCTAGCCAATCCCGGGAGTTGTGCCGCCAAGGCGTCCAGCGTTCTTTGCCTGCGGTGCTCTGGGTTCAGATCCAGCGCCGGATAGTGTCCATCATTCGGCAGCGACAGCATCTCGGCAAAGAGTGCGGCGTCCTGCGCAGAAGTCGCAGTCGGCGCGAGCACGGCATCGAGCTTGTCGAGTTTCGCTTGCGCGGTGTCGTCATGCACAAATCCGGCGGCACGTTCCATCTGGCCGATGATGGGATAAAACGCGCTGTCGGTGTGCTGCGGCGAGCAGAAATAGCGCAAGCGTGTGTGCGGCTCAGTGGCGACGCGTTCCAGCAGCGCCGCCGTGAGCCGGGACTTGCCGATCCCGGCCTCGCCGGAGAGGAGCACCACCTGGCCTTCACCAGTCTTTGCCCTCGACCACCGCCGCAGCAGCAATTCGAGTTCTTCTTCCCGCCCTACCAGCTCCGTCAAACCGCTGCCTCGCAGTGGAAAGCGCTCGCGGTGATCAGCCAAGGTTGCGCGTTGGCCCTGACAGGCAATGCTTCGGATGCGGTGCAAATCCTCACCTCCGGGATCGCCGCATTGCGGTCAACGGGGGCAACATGGGGTGTGTCGTTCTACTTATCATGTTTGGCGAGAGCCTACGCGGACCTCGGCCAATTCGATGACGCTTGGCGCTGCATTGGCGAAGCGATGACAGCGGTGGAAACAACCAAGGAAAAATGGTGCGAAGCCGACATCCATCGCATCGCCGGAGAAATCGTGCTGCTGTCACCCGAGCTGAATGCGGCGAAAGCGGAAGCGTATTTCGAGCGCGCGCTTGCGGTCGCGCGTAAGCAGCAGGCAAAGTCCTGGGAACTGCGCGCGGCGATGAGCATGGCGCGGCTTCTCCGCGATCAGGGCAAATGGGCTGAGGCCCGCGATCTCCTCGCTCCAGTCTACGGCTGGTTCACCGAAGGCTTCGATACGCTCGATCTGAAAGAGGCTAAAGCGCTGCTTGGTGAGTTAGCGAAGTTGCATTAGGAAAAAAGGTGAAAATCTGAAACGTTTGTTCCGCTCGGCTCGTGCGGCCCAGGGCCTCACTTTCTCAGGAAATTCAAATTTGTCAGTCGGGCAAGAGATAGAGGGCTACTCAGAGATCATCGAAACCTAATGCATTCCTAAATGTTCGGATGTGTTCTGGGAACTTCCCCCTGTGGGTAGAGTTGTCAGTTAGACCCTCTATCGCCGCTTTCAATAAAAACCTACTTTTTCCTATATTATAAAGGTCTGGATTTTTTATCCGACACATCTGCTGAATGAAATCTTCGAGCCAGTATAGCTCTTTGTCACTGATGTTTATTGAAAATCCTCTTTGTGCTTCTTTTGGCCTCGCTAGGAGATGCAGACACAACACTCCCCTTTCGCCCAGAAGTTTATCAAGTATCGTTACCATGTTCTTATTGTTGAAGACCTCTGTCCTAAAATCCCGTTCGGTCATTCCGACATATTGTGGATTATAGTTTGGTTCATTGCGGAGCGAAAACAAATAGAGGCCCTTTGCCTGCGACAACTGATAATGCGTCTCGTCCTTAGCCTCGCAATCGCTCCAAAATTCTTTCTGATGTTCTCTGTCGGCTACCTTCTGCTTCACAACTTCAAAAGGCCCATAGATTTTAAATGGATTTTCCACGGCGATACCCCACCTCACGGCTGCGACACTTGCGTGTGCCCAATCTTATCTCGCTATCATCGGGATGATGCGGTCCATTAGCAGCTTCCCGCTTCGTTCGCTCATCAGGATACTCCTGCACGATTGCTGCCCGCAAGCGGCGGTCCGGCGGATCGCGAGGAACGTGAAAGTTTGAGGCATTTGTTTCGCTCGGCTTGCATCGGCCTTCGCGGCGTGACTCGCTTTCGCGCATCGTTGTTTGCCGCCTTGTCGGTTGACTCGCGCCAACGCGGTGTCGTGGGTTCTGGAATACTCCTCAAAAAGCGAGGCGGATGGGCTTTTAAATAACGGTGGTTCATTGCCTTTTTGCCCTAACGAGGCCAGGAGTCTGCTTTCCATACTCATCAGTAGGTGGTAAGTTACCCAGCCGAATTCTTTGCGAGTGTTAGAAGAGAGCAGAGACGAAAGACGGCAGGGAAGCCGGTCGACTCCGGGGCCATATTCGAACATCGGTCTGAACATGACTTCGACCGGCGGCGGATGGTTTCACGATCTCAGCATCGAGACCAAGATGCTGGCGATTATCCTTCCGCTTGTTGCGATCCCCATGATCGTTTTGGGGACTGTCGGATATGTGGTGACGGCCGGTCAGGCGACGACCAGCGGTGCTCGCTATCTCAAGGAGCGCGCCAGCGATCTGTATACGATCAGCGAAAATCCGTCGATCAGAGACTATTTCGAAAACCGCTACTATGATCTCCTGGAAGAAGCCGAGGTCTATCGGCAGGAGGTCGAACGTTCGCTGCTGCGGTTTGTCGACCGCATGAACCACAATGAGCTGATCTATTGGCAAGTTCGGTACGTCGATAGTCAAGGCCGGGAAATCGCAAAAGTGGTGAATGGCGCCATCGATCCAAACCGGACCGACGCGTCCAGTGCTCCCTTCTTTCAAGCACTTAAGCAGCTTCCGCGCGGGGCGATGTACGCTTCGCCCGCCAGCCCGGCCATGACTTATGCCTTGCCCGTTTACGATACGGGCAGTGGCGATCGGGCGCCGACATTGCTGGGAGCGATGGTCGTCGATTTTACCTATCCCATCGACGACTTTCAGCGCAGTGCGCGTTTCATCGCAATCAGCTTTTTCATTATCACAGCCCTGAGTCTCGCAGGCGCGTTGCTGCTCACCGCGAATCGTGTGCGACGCCTGACGCGTCCGATCCGCCGCATGGCCGACGCCGCGGACCAGATCGCCGCTGGCCGGCGCGACATTGTCGTCGACGTCGGAACGAAAGACGAGGTGGGACGGCTTGCGCAGTCGTTCAATGACATGGCCGCCGCACTTAAGTGGAACGAAGAAGCCCTGCAGCGAAAAATCACGGAAACGACCGCACTCTACGAGATCGGACAAGAGATCAGTGCCCAGGTCAGCCTTGAACCAACGCTGGACCTGATCGTGAAGCGTGCCTGCAGCCTTCTCAAATCCGACACCAGCATGTTGGCCTTGCGCGAGGACCAACGCGATGAATTCGTAATTAGGGCGCAAACCGGGGAGGGAAGCGCAACGGTGAACGGCACGCGTTTTCGGTCAGGGGAAGGGATTGGCGGACGGGTGGTCGCGAGCGGCGAGCCGCTGCTCGTCGGCGACTACATCGGGGAGTATGCCGATTCGCCGTTCTTGCAGATCATCAAGCAAACCTCGATGAAATCCGTCGTTGCGGTTCCGCTAAAGTCCGAGGACGAGGTGATCGGCGTTCTCTACGTCATGAGCGCAATCCCACACAAATTCCAGCACGAGGACGTGCAACTGCTCAGCGGACTGGCGACGCAGGCAACTATCAGCATAAACAACGCAAAGCTCTACCAGCAGGTGCGCCAACATGCCGAGCAGCTCGAAACCAGGATCACCGAGCGTACCCAACAGCTGAGGCAGCTGAACCAGCAGCTGGAGCAGGCCTCCCAGCACAAGTCGGCGTTCCTGGCGAACATGTCGCATGAGCTGCGAACTCCCATGAACGCCATCATCGGCTTCACCAGGCTGGTGATGCGACGCTCCAAGGAGCAGCTGCCGCCAAAGCAATACGACAACCTGCAAAAGAGCTTGAGCAGCGCGGAGCACCTGCTCACACTGATCAATCAAATTTTGGATCTATCAAAAATCGAGGCCGGACGGCTCGAGGTATATCCAGGACGATTCCGCCTGGAGGCGGTGGTCGAAGAATGCATCCGCACCGTCGAACCGATGATCAAGCCAGAAAATGTCAAGCTGTCGTCGAACGTGGCAAGCGACCTCCCGGAGATCTATTCGGATCGGGACAAGCTGAAGCAGATTGTGCTGAACCTGCTCAGCAACGCGGTCAAATTCACCGAGCGCGGCCAAATCCGCTTAGTGGCGACGGGTGACAAGGAGCGGATTGCCATTGACGTCTCGGACACCGGCCCCGGCATCCCTAGGGATCAGTTCAACTTCATTTTCGAGGAATTTCGGCAGGCAGACGGTGGCGCCACGCGCCAGCACGGCGGCACTGGTTTAGGGCTGTCGATCAGCCGACATCTCGCCCACCTGCTCGGCGGCGATGTCTTCGTCGACAGCATCGTAGGCCAGGGCTCTACCTTCACGATCAGATTGCCGGCAATTTTTCAGGGGAACCGCGTTTCGGAAGGAGAGGGGCCGACGAGGACGCCGGAAACGGCACGGGATGCGGTACCATGAAAAAGATTCTGATCGTCGAGGATGTCGACTTCAACAGGGACCTGCTCACGCAGTTGCTGGAGGAGGAATTCGAGCTGATCGCGGCTGCCGACGGCCAAGCGGGAATTGCAGCGGCGGAGCGGGAGCGGCCGGATCTCATTCTGATGGATCTGTCGCTTCCTGTGATCGATGGATGGGAAGCCGCCCGCCGCCTCAAAGCGCATGCGGACCTCAAGAGCATTCCGATCATAGCGTTGACGGCGCACGCCATGCGCGGTGACGAAGCCAAGGCAAGAGCAAGCGGTTGTGATGACTTTCTCACCAAGCCGATCGACGAGGCTCTGCTGTTTCAGATGTTGAACCGGTACTTGGGAACCAATGTAACGTGATGGCAAAGGGAGGAATCCATGATGTGCGCTCATTTTCCGTGGATGGGCAGGGCAAGCGCAGCCGCACTGCCGGCTCTGTTCCTAGTGAGCCTCGCCCTCGCCGGGGCACCCGCGCCGCGCCCCGAGACAAGCGGTCCGGATACGCCGGAAAATCAGATCGCGTCGCTTGGCAGTTTCCGGTTCGAGAGCGGCGAGATAATCGATGACCTTAAGGTATCATACGTGACGTATGGGAAGCTCAATGCCGCGCGCGATAACGCGGTGCTGTCGCTTCAGCACTTTGCCGGCGACCATCACGACAATGAATTTCTCACCGGCCCCGGCAAAGCACTAGATCCCGAAAAATACTTCGTCATCGCCACCGACTTTCTCGCCAACGCCAAGATGCGGCAGGATCTCACGATGGGTCCCACCAACAGTGGCTTGAAGATGCGCTTCCCGCGGATTACCGCACGGGACTGGGTGAACGCCGATTACAAGCTTGTGAAGGAATATCTTGGGATTGACCACGTATTGGCAGCAATAGGCGGCTCGATCGGAGGCATCAACGCATTTCAACTTGCGGTAAGCCACCCGGATTTTGCGTTGGCGATCATACCAATGGCAGCGAGTCCACAAATTAATCCCCAAGCCCGACTGGTCCTTCGCCATGTCAGGGACGTCATCGCCCTCGATCCGGGTTGGTACAGTGGAATGTATAACGTCAATCCCGTCACTGGCCTTGAGGTCGCATTGATGGAACTGAATTACTGGTTGGGGTCAACGCAATGGTACATGGATACATTGACGACCTCCGACAAGCTCCGCAATTATCAGACAGCCATGCAACACGTCTGGTCGGGGGCGGGGTTGGATGCGCGTGACATCTACTACCAGCTGGAAGGCTGGTCGGAGTTCAACGTCGGCGATACGCCCGGCTTTAATGGCGACCCCAAGGCAGCCCTGGCCGCAATCAAGGCGAAGACCTTATTGATTGGAGTCAAGGAAGATCAGCTATTTAGGCGTGAGGAACTGCAGTTCGCGAAGAACGCAATCCGCAACGCCGCGTATCTTGAGGTTTCGTCACCTGCCGGGCATACCGCAAGTATCGGCGCTGACCCGAAATTCAATGAAACGATCAACGGGGAAATTGCCAAGTTCCTGGCAACGATCAAATGATTTTGGCACCGCGCGAGGGCTGGGGTGGTTTGCTGCTTCGCTGGTTTGCCTTCGGCAGCGCCGCTTGGCTTTGCGTCGCTGCCATCGAGCCGGCGCTGGGCCAGACCGTTCGTTTTTCGCCGGGAGAAGACACGCCGATCGCGCTCAATTCGGCGACAAACACCTACGAGGAGGGAGCAAGCTTCGATCCGCTTGTGTGCGCGGAACAACCTTGTATCGAGCTGCTGCATAACATCTTCGAGCCTCTGGTCACGACCTCGCCCGACCATGAGTTCGAACCTTGCCTGGCCGTAAAGTGGGAGCGGCGCGACGAAACGACCTTCCGCTTCGAGCTTCGCCGCGGCGTCAGGTTTCACAATGGCGAGCGATTTGACGCCGAAGCGGTCCGTTTCTCGTTGGAAAGAGCTGCGAAAGCCTACGGAGGAACGGCTTGGTTCCCGCGACTCGACAGCGTCGTCGTGGTCGATCCCTACACCGTCGATGTGAAGCTATCGGAACCGGACAGCGTGTTCCTGTACCGCCTGTCGAACATTGGTCTGATAGCGGCGCCGCTGGAGTTCCGCCGCGTCGGCGCCCGCGAGTTCGGCCATCACCCGGTCGGCACCGGCGCATTCAAGTTCGTCAGCTGGGACGCTGATAAGCGCCAGGTTATCCTCGACCGCAACGAGGATTATTGGCGAGCGTCCTACCCAAAAATAGAACGTCTCGTTTACGCGTACATGGATCAGGAGCACGCGCTTGACGGCCTCGCCAATGCCCGGCTCGACATCATCCGTCGGCTCAATCCAAGAAGGACCACGACGTTCATGCGTCTCGGCGTCGGCAAGGTCGTCAAGGCCTGGCTGCCCCAGCTCGTGCTCGGCGCCTTCAATCTCCTGAAGCCAGCAACGCCGTTGCTGGACGTGAAGGTCCGGCAGGCGATCAACCTCGCCGTCAATCGCGATCATCTCATCCGCTACGGCGCGATCGGCAACGGTCGACTATTCGGCGGCTATACTGTTCCTGGAGACCCGAACGGCGCAGAGTTGCCTCCAGTTCCGTTCGATCCCGAGCAAAGCCGCCGGCTTCTTGATGAAGCGGGAGTTGGCAGCGGTTTGGCCCTGTCAATGATGGTCGCGACACAGGTCCCACCGCAGATCGAGAAGATCATTGCCGTATCTCTGGGCCGGATCGGCATATCGCTGAACGTGAAGCGAGTGAGCGAGGCTGAGTTTCTCGAACAGCTGTATCTGCCTAAGTTCAAAGGTGGCGTAGCACCATCGTTCGATATCCTGCTGCTCAGCGTTCCGGCGGGGACAATTTTTCACGCCGCAATGATTCCGATGACGTTGCTTTATTCGGGGCAACCCAACGAGTCGGCCGTGCGTGACCAGAAGATCGATGAACTCTATTTGGCAGGAATACACACTTACGACCAGGACAAGGGGCATCAGATTTGGCGGCAGCTTGAGGAATACGTCGCAGCCAATCATCTGCTGTTTTTTGGCTACCAGGAGCGCGCGGTCTTCGGAGCCAACGCCCAGCTGAGATTTACCCCACGGACGCTGATGACGTTCTGGGACGCGTATTACGCCCCCAAAGTGAGTGAGGCGTCGGGGGCGTCGAATTGAGGGGAAGACATGGGGGAGCTGTCGACGATTCTCATCGTGGATGATGAGCCCAAGAACGTCGATTATCTCGAACAGGAATTGGAGGGCTTCGGCTATTCCACCGTCAGCGCCTCGAACGGCGCCGAGGCGCTGGCCATTGTCAAGGCAAATCCTCCCGCTCTCATCCTGCTCGACGTCATGATGCCGGTCATGGATGGGTTTGAGACCTGCAGCATTCTCAAGGCCTCGGATGAAACCCGGTTCATTCCAGTGATCATTATGACGGCGCTCGATGCAGTGGAAGACCGGGTGAAGGGCATCAAGGCCGGGGCCGATGACTTTCTGACCAAACCGGTAGATGAACGAGAGCTTCTGGCCAGGATCGAGACTTCGCTTCGGCTCAAAGAGGCGATGGATCGCAAGGTCGGAGGCCTGCGTCGGCTTAGCGATCACTTCGCCAAATTCGTTCCTTCGGCCGTCAGGGATCTCGTCGCGCAAAATCCCGACGCTCCGGATTTTGCAAAGCAGGAAGGGGACGCATCCATCCTGTTTCTCGACATTACGGGCTATGCCCGATTGAGCGAGCTCTTACCGCCCTCGACCTTGAACGAGCTGATCGAACGATATTTTTCGGCGTTTCTCGACGAGGTCGCCGAACGCGGTGGGAATGTTAATGAAACAATGGGCGACGGATTCATGGCCGTTTTCCAGCAGCCGGACCCGGTCCAAAACGCCGCCTCTGCCACGGAAACGGCGTTGGCACTGCTTGCAGCAACTGACCGGCTCAATCGGGAGAACAGGGAACAGCCGATTGAAGTGCACATCGGGATCTCGTCTGGCGTGGCTTTGGTCGGATCGACCCAGTTGCATGGTCGACTCGGCACCCGATGGGTTTTCTCCGCGAGTGGCCGACACGTCAACGTAGCCGCCCGGTTGGCCGGCATCGCCCAATCCAGTCAGATCCTCGTCAGCCCAGCGACGAGGCATCGGCTCGGGAACCAATATATCGTTGAGAGCGAGGGGGTTCGAAAGCTGAAGAACATCGAAGGAGAGATCGAAACGTTCCGGGTCGTGCGGAGAACCTAACACCTAACGGGCTCACCTCGCCGCCGTCCTCGCCTGCATCTGAAGGGAGCTCGTCCACCTTCTCTGTGCGCTTAGCGCGCGAGGGGACCCGTGCGGCCGCCGATTTCTTGCTGCTTATTCCTTCTGCGGAAATGCCCGCCGCGGCGTCTGAAGCTGGACCAAGCCGCGCCGATCGATCCGGCATTGAAGGCGAACCAAGAGCCTGCGGCTTCCGACAGCGAAGATGTCGCGGCGTCTTGGCCAGAGCGTCAAACGCTTCAGTGCCTAATCTGCGGCTGGTCGTGCAGAACGACATTCAACAATGAACTGTGGACTTCGATGTGGCCGTTGTAATCAATAAGACCCAATTCCCGGAATTTGTTCATGAAGAAACTCACGCGGGATCGCGTCGTTCCGATCATCTCCGCCAGTGTCTCCTGGCTGATTTTCGCTATGATTGGCTCCGGCCGACCTTCCTTGCCAAAATTCGCCAGAAGCAGAAGGATCCGCGCCAGTCGCTTCTCGCTTGAATTGAATAGTTGATCGACTAGGTCCGCCTCGACACGACTGTTGCGAGCCAAGAGGTGCGACATAAATAACTCGGCAAACTCCGGTTCTTCGTGGATCACGCGGGTAATGTCTGCCTTTGCTATTCGCACGATCACGCATTCCGTCATTGCGGAGACGGTTGCTAGACGCAGCGGCTGTCCGGTCAAGCACCCTTCCCCAAAGAAATCGCCGGTTCCCAGAAGTGCGACCACGGCTTCCTTGCCCTG
>Ga0187873_1004212_pt1 | contig 9993 bp, 6 predicted proteins | sample June2016WEW_16_1_2_FD_133012 | JGI IMG/M metagenome (GOLD analysis project Ga0187873, IMG submission 133012) | Peatland microbial communities from SPRUCE experiment site at the Marcell Experimental Forest, Minnesota, USA - June2016WEW_16_100 | ecosystem: Environmental > Terrestrial > Soil >... | reverse complement strand
GCGATGAATTCGCCCGGATCTTTTTCCGTGGACATGGACTCCTGGGCCAAAAACTGGCTGTCCATGCTGGACACCGCCAGGGTGGTCGTAGCCGGTTGAATATCCACACCCACCACCCCGCAGCGTTCGGTATTCAGATGCAGAAAGGTCGGCTTGCGCCCGCGCGGCAAATTAGCGACCGCCCCCTCCTTCAACCAGCGTTCCGCAATCAGCCGCTCGGCGATCGCCGACACGGTGCTGCGTTGCAACCCCGAGTAACGCATCAAATCAGCCCGGGAGACGGGTTGGTGTTTGCGCACCAGATTCAACATGATGCGGCTGTTGATATCGCGGACCGTTTCGCTGGTCGCCACCTGAAAGTTGTTCAGATCAATTTTGCGCACAAAATGCCTTCAAAAAATCGCTCAACAGGATTAGTTCGTATGTCGAACTTAATCCGTTCCTGGCTGGGTGTCAAGGATAAAGTTCGACGTGCGAACAAATTCGTCACAATCAAGCCAATAAATATTAAGAACTTGAAATCAGACCATTATCAGCGATTACTCAACCAAGCTGTTTCCAGCTAGTTAACGCGTTTAATACAGGGTTTTTGCTGCCGTCCACCGGCAGGCAAACTCGGGATATCTGCAGACTTCAACCAAGACAAAGCCGATTGGAGAATCCTCCATGTGAATCGTAATATTGTCCATTCCGCGACAAGCAAGCATGCGGTTTAGTGAACGCGCTTCGGAGCGCAGCGGGAGAAAAAGCAATTGAATTCCATGAGAGTTCTTAAAAATGTCAGGAGCCGGATGATGAAACGGGCGCTGGCCGCAAAAGCCGGCATCGTATTGCTCGTTGCGCTCACTGGCCCGGTTGTTTTCGGCGAGCCGCCGCAACTTCCGCCGAACCATCCCAAGGCGCAATCCGACGAGTCGAAGGCACCTGACCGGAAACAACCCCTCAATTTCGCCGACCGGCATTTTGGCGTGGCCCGAAGCAACGCCAGCGGTACCGGGGCCTTCGCCACCGGCCAATACCGCAATCTGTTCGTCGAAGCCGGGCACACGCAGGAGGAAGTGACCCATAAAATCAATGCCGCCTTCCAGCAATTGTTTCACGGCGCCCCGACCAACCAGGCGGTTTATTATGAAGCCGGGGCCAACTCGAACGGGCCGCTCGCCTATGTCACGGACATCAAACACAACGATGTGCGGACTGAAGGTTTGTCCTACGGCATGATGATCGCGGTGCAAATGAACCGGAAGGCCGAGTTCGACGCGATTTGGAACTGGTCCAAGACGTACCTGTATCATGACTCGCCCGCGCATCCGTCGTACGGTTTTTTTCGTGGCAGGCGCGGACGAACGGCACGGTCATGAGTGAATTCGTGGCGCCGGATGGCGAATCTTATTATGTCATGGCGCTTTACTTTGCCGCGCACCGCTGGGGCAACGGCACGGGAATTTACAATTACCAGGCCGAGGCCGGCCGGTTGTTGACCGACCTGCGGCATCGCGCGCAGATCAAAGGCCGGATTTTCTCGTCCTGGCGCGGGACCAACAACGTGACCACCGTGACCGCCGGGCCGCTGTTCGATGCCGGACATAAAATGGTCGTTTTCTCGCCGAGTTCCGAGCGGCCGCAATTCACCGACCCCTCCTATCATCTGCCGGCATTTTATGAATTGTGGGCGCGATGGGGCCCGGCGGCCGACCGGGATTTCTGGATGGAGGCCGCCGCCGCCAGCCGCGATTTCTTTTCGCGCACGGCCCATCCGGTCACGGGGCTGGCCCCGGACTATGCGAATTTTGACGGAACGGTGGTCAGCAACGGCTGGAACCGGGGCGCGGTCAATTTCCGGTTCGATGCGTTTCGCACGGCGGGGAACTGGTCGGTGGATTGGTCCTGGTGGGACAAGGATGCCCGGGAACGGGAACTGAGCGACCGGTTGCAGGCGTTTTTTGAATTAAAAGGGATGACGAATTACGGATGTCAGTTCACCCTCGACGGCCGGCAACTGGATGACCGGCATGCGCAGGGTTTGGTGGCGGTGAACGCGGTGGCCAGTCTGGCGGCAACGAATCCGCGTTCGAAGAAGTTCGTCGAGGCGTTATGGAACATGCCGGTTCCGGACGGCCTCGAGCGCTATTACGAAGGTTTGCTGTATATGATGGCCCTGCTGCATTGCAGCGGCGAGTTCTGCATCTGGTCTCCGCCCTGAGCATCGCTCCTGGCTCTTGCGTTCCGGCAGCAAACCAACCGACGCCGTCTTACGGCCAGGTGACGCGATAAAACGCCGTGCTCCCGCTGGCGGAATTGTCAACGTTGGTGGTGGTGTATGCCTTGGACGCAGCCGGTATGCCGGTCGCCACCGTCGTCCAACTGGCGTCACTTAACGAGTTCTTTTTTTGCAGCGTGAAAGTCGGCATCGTCAGCGACATCTCCGGCGGTGGCGAATTCCATACGAGCGTAATGGCCGACGGCCCGCTGGGATAAACTTTCTGGATTTGGAATGGATTCACCTTGGCGTAGCTGATGCCGTCATACCACGTGCGGCAGGTATTGCCGACGAGGATGTTCGTTCCGGTTTGGAACGGCCAGTCGTCCACGAGCACGGTGACGGTGAAGTTGTTCGAAACCACGACCCGTCCGACATAAGCTTGATAGAGATAATTATTGGCCGGGCTGGTGTTGGTCAACACGAGAGCGGTATCGTGCGTCCAAGGCTGGACCTGTTCGCATTTCTCCGACCGATATACCTGCAGGTTACCCGTGGTGAGGCCGGCTTGGATTCGCCAGTCCGCCGCCGGGTTTCCCCAGAAATTGACCCACAGATCGTAAGTGCCGGGGCCGGGCACCGTCACCTGCGTCATAAGGTTGGTCGCATTTTCGGCGGCAGAATCGGCCGAACTGATCACCGTGCCGCCGTTGCCGACACCCGTTTGTGAGTGCCATTGGTTGGCCGCAGCACTCAAGACCAGCGCCGTGCCATTGGTAAGGAACGTGTTGTTGGTGGTGGCATCCACGTAGTGCATCTGCCCGGCGACTTCCGAGCGATGCTCCACAATGCCCAAGACGGCCCCATCCACACTCTGCGCGGAGTTATAGGTTCCCCGGAACCAAAGCAAAGCAGAATCATTGTTGTCCCAAGCCGGCATGACCGGACGAAGATTGTCACGATACGAATTTTGCGTGATGGGCGTCCAGGTAAAACTCGCTCCGAGGTTGGTGGTGACCCCCTTCCAAATTTCGTGCGCGGTCGAGTATGCCAGATTGGTGTCCGTGACGCCGGGCTGGACGGCGCGGGGATCGAATTCGGTTGAGATGTAGATGGTATTCGGATCGTTCGGGTTCAGGCATCCCAAACCGACATAGTCACCCTCGGCGGCATACAACTTGTATCCAGCCTGGCACAAATACGTGGGTGTCCAGTTGTTGCCGTCAAAACGGCAAAAGAAGAAGGCGTGATTTGGATTGATGCTCTGGTCGCTGCTGGAAGTAGTCACATTATTGTTGATTCTGGCCGCAATGATGCACTCGATGGTGCCGTCGGGATACCGGCACAGGTCATCGTTCCAGCAACGGTAATTGGTCTGGCCGGGCGGCATGACCGTGCCGGTCTTGAAAACGGGCGTGAAATACTGCGGCTTGGGCATGGTCAGTTGGTCGTAAATATTGGTATCCATCACGGTGCCAAGTGAATTGAAACTCATGCCATTGCTGATATAACCGTGATACATGCTTACCGAGTAGTCGCGCGGATGGTATTCGGTGCAGATAAAATCAATGCGATCCACCCCGTTGCCCCAGTATTTGAAATATCCATTTACATAACCGACGTTATCGTTGGTGGTCAACTCCCCGCTCCAAGTCCAGGTGTTTCCAAAATCGGTTGAAATAATGCAATTCGGACTTCTGTTGTTTCCCCGGGAGTAGTCATAGGTCTTGCCCTCCGCCGACATATACCAGGGATTGGAATAGGTGGTATTAAAGTTGTCGCCACCGGGGACTATGTTGGCCCAGTTGTTGGTCCCTTCCACCGACCAGACGCCGGCAACCGGATCATACGTGCGGTAGAGTGTTAGCATGTCAGAGTTATGTCCGGTGTACATGGCCAGGTATTTGCCGTTTGGCCAGGCCAGCAGCCCGGGCGCGTTGTGATCATCACCGCCACCATCGGAGATAAAGTGGGTGTGGAGCAAGTAACGCGGTCCCATTGCGCCTGGCACATCCCAAATCGTCACGTTAATATTTCCGTCCCGAGGCAGCCCCCCCAGGCCCGCCGCGTTTTCAACGCAACCGACGACCAGTTTGTTGCCGTTGGTGTCAATTACCGCCCGCTCGTCCGAATACCAGGTCCAGATGCCATTGTCATCGAACTGGACAGCGTTGCCGTTGATCATGTCGCGCGTCTGGCCTTGCGCGGAATGCGGCATGACCAGCACCGCCGGCACCGCGAGCCAAACGGTCAAAGCGACAGGAAACAAATAAACTGGGAATGGTGTTTTCATGACCAAAAGAAAAAAACAACACGATTGAAATGAAAATGTGTTTGCAGATTATCTAACCACCATTAGCGGTGATGTCAAGTCCGGGTATTTCTCCCGGAACATAGCATCGTCCATTCCCTGATAACGTATATTGACGCCGCAACTTGAAACCCATTAGACATCGCCAAAAAAATTTGCCGGCTTTCGGCGGTTTGCTGGCACTTTCCATTTTTGCCGCGGTGACCGCCGATGCGGCCACCAACGCGCCGCCGGTTGCCCCTCCCAGTTTTGGCGGCGGAAACAATGCCGCCACGGAACAGGATCATCGGCACATGATGGATTTGCTGCACATCACGTCCATCCGCCGCGGCAAGGACGGCATGAACACCAATTCACCGTACTACGCCAATTATGACGAGGCTGGTGCGAATCCCTTTCCGGATCTGCCGGATCCGCTGGTGTTGAAGAACGGCAAAAAAGTCACGACGGCGGAAATGTGGTGGAAGCAGCGGCGCCCGGAAATCATGGAGGATTTTGACCGGGAAATTTACGGCCGCGTTCCCGCGAACCTGCCCAAAGTAAAATGGGAAGTCACCAGCACGACGACGGAAACCAACGGTACGGTGCCGGTCATCACCAAAAAGCTCGTTGGCCACGTTGACAATTCTTCGGACACGAACATCACCGTCAACATTGACCTGACCTTGAGCACCCCGGCCAACGCAACCGGCCCGGTGCCGGTGATGATGCAATTCGGCTTCAATTTTCCGCCCGGTTTTTTTGCCAGATTTCGCGGCACGAACGTGCCCGGCGGAACCAATGGTCTGGGGCGGGGCGGTTTTGGCGGCGACAACGGCCCGACCTGGCAGCAACAGGTCCTCGCCAAGGGCTGGGGTTATGCCGTCATCACTCCGAACAGCGTGCAAGCCGACAATGGCGCGGGCCTGACCAGCGGCATCATCGGCTTGGTGAACCAAGGACAACCCCGCAAGCCGGATGATTGGGGCGCGTTGCGCGCGTGGGCTTGGGGCGCCAGCCGCGCGCTGGATTATTTTGAAACTGACAAAGCCGTGGACGCAAAGCGGGTGGGGCTGGAAGGCCATTCGCGCTACGGCAAAGCCACCCTTGTCGCGATGGCTTACGACCCGCGCTTCGCCATCGCCTATGTCAGTTCCTCTGGCGAAGGTGGTGCGAAATTGCACCGCCGCAACTGGGGCGAGATCGTGGAAAACGTCGCCGGCAGCGGCGAATATCATTGGATGGCCGGCAACTTCATCAAATACGCCGGCCCGCTGAACTGGAACGACCTGCCGGTGGACGCACATGAATTGATCGCGCTGTGCGCGCCGCGTCCGGTGTTCATCAGCGGAGGCGCAACACGGGGCGACGGTTGGGTGGACGCCAAAGGCATGTTTATGGCCGCCGCCGCCGCCGGCCCGGTCTATACGCTGCTGGGCAAAAAAGATCTGGGCACGACGAATTATCCGCCGATGGGAACCGGCTTGATGGACGGCGACATTGCTTTTCGCCAGCACAACGGCGGACATACGGACGCGCCGAACTGGCCGGTCTTCCTGGAGTTTGCGGCCCGGTATTTTGAACCCGTTTCCACGCCGCCAGCCGGGTGAGTTCCCGCCGGATTTTGACTGGCTTGAGCGCCGCGCCGGTGGTAATCAAGAAACGAACACAATGAGCACAGCCATATTTCCATCCCGGAGCCTGCCATGAAACGAATGCTCAATCCCCTTGCCGGCGCGCTGCTGCTTTGTGTGGTGGCGGGCGGCGCCTCCTCCCGGACGCACGCCGCCGTCACCGGCGAGCGCCGCAACCTGTTCGCTGAAGCCGGTCACCCACCGCAGGAGATTTCCGCCAAAATCAACGCCACTTTCCAGCAATTATTTCACGGCAACCCCGACACGCAGGCGGTTTATTTCCCGGCGGGAACGAACGCAAACGGAGCGCTCGCCTGCATCCGCGACCTGGGCAACCAGGATGTGCGTTCCGAAGGCATGTCCTACGGCATGATGATCGCGGTGCAATTGAACCGGAAGACCGAGTTCGACGCGCTCTGGAACTGGGCCAGGACCTGCATGTATCACGCGTCTTCGAACCATCCCGCTTACGGATACTTCTCGTGGTCCATGACGACCAACGGCGCGGCCAATGACGAAATGCCCGCGCCGGATGGCGAGGAATATTTTGTGACGTCGCTTTATTTCGCCGCCGCGCGCTGGGGCAACGGCACCGGCATCTATAATTACTGCGCCGAGGCTGACCGTTTGCTGGGAGACCTGCGCCACCGTCAACCCATCACCGGTTCAACTGTCAAAGGCACCATGACCGCCGGGGCGCTCTTTGAACCGGATCATAAAATGATCCGCTTCACGCCAGACGTTAAGAACTGGAATCACACCGATCCCTCCTACCACCTTCCGGCTTTCTATGAATTGTGGGCACGATGCGGACCCAAGGCGGATCGTGAATTCTGGGCGCAGGCCGCGGCGGCGAGCCGCGAGTTCTTTCAGCGCGCGGCACACCCCGCCACCGGTCTCGCGCCGGACTATGCCAATTTTGACGGGACGCCGTGGGCTGCACCGTGGAATCCTCACAGCGCCGATTTCCAATATGACTCATGGCGGACGGCCATGAATTGGTCGGTGGATTGGTCCTGGTGGGGCAAGGATGCCCGCGAAAGACAATTGAGCGACCGGCTGCAGGCGTTCTTCGAGTTCAAAGGCTTGTCGTCTTACGGAAATCGCTTCACGCTCGTTGGCAATCAGTTTGGCAACGATCACGCGACCGGCTTGGTGGCGATGAACGCCGTGGCGAGTCTTGCGGCCACGCAGCCGCGCGCGCAACAATTCGTCGAGGCTCTGTGGAACACACCCGTTCCGACCGGACAATGGCGCTACTATGACGGCATGTTGTATATGCTGGCCATGCTACATTGCAGCGGCGAATTCCGCATCTGGTCTCCGCAATGAAAAACGCCACCGGAGGCCAAAGGCCGCTGAAGGTGAGGCCTCGCCAATCGTAGGCTGCTCTTTCCGCGGCTCGTCTTGCCGCGATTGGGGTCTAATGAGGCAAGGGTACGGCGGCCGGCAGCACCGGCCCGGTCAGTGTCAACTTGACCGAATTCAGGTTGAGAGCTTTCCATGTCGCTTTGTCTTTTGCCCGGACTTTCACTACCAGTTCGCCCGGCTGTATGATTTGGAACTGGCCTATGTCCACCGTTTGGAACTTGTCCCAACTGCCGGTCATGGGAGCTTGGGCGCTGAGGATTTCGCTGCCCACTTCGACAACAAAACCGGCTTCAGCATTGGGCGTGGCAACCGTCGCACTGACATTGAACGTGCCGGCCTTGGGAATTTGCGCCGTCCATGACACCCACTCATCACCTTTGTCCCAGTGCCCGATGTCCGGCAATCCACCCTGTGTTTCCAACTGGATCTGGCTGCCATGAAGTTCAGCGTTGGTGGCGGACAGGAACACATCACCCTTCGAGTCAGGATAAATTACCTGGGCGGTTACGGATGGGGTCACCGGCTTCAAGTTGCTGCCGGTAATTTTCAACGAGCAGGTCAGGTCGCTCAATTTTTGTGCGGGTAATTCCACCGTCAAACCCTCGGCCGTCTGCGTAAACTTCAATTTGCCCTTGTAGCCGAGCAGCCCAACGCGTTTTATTTTGTTGACGCTGGAGTCGTCCGTTCTGGCGAGTGACTTGATGACAACTTTACCGTCGTCCGGCCAGCCCAGCGCAATCGCGTAAAGCGTTCTGCCCTTCATGGTGAAGCGGATGTCCTTGGCGGTGTATTGAAAATTTTCCTTGAACGCGCCGCCTTTGGCCAGCACCAGGCCTTCGCCAAAAATCAACCAAGGACGCGTGCCGTAAATCGCCTCGCCGTTGACGGCCGTCCAGTCCGCCATCTGGTGCAGCATGGTTTCAACTTCCGGGTCCAGCGAACCATCCGGGCGCAGCACGACATTGAGCAGCAGATTCCCGTTCTTGCTGGTGATGTCCACCAGCATGTGTACCGTCCAGCTCAACGGCTGATATTTCCAGTGGCGGTTGTAAAACCAGTCGCCAATCGAAGTATCCGTCTGCCACGGATACGGATTGATGCCGCCATTGACACCACGTTCAAAATCCTGCACCCAGCGACCGTCGGAAGGTTGTTTGCAATTATAGACGGCCGTCAGCTTGTCACTGCGTCGCTCCAGTTCGTAGTGATCGCGGAGGCGGGGTGGCAGGCCATTGTAGAAAGCCATAAATTTGGCGTGGTTGTGCTGGACACTGTCGTTGTATAAATCGGCAATCAGGCTCAACCCCACTTCGTTGCCAAACGGTACGCCGCCGTCGCTGTAAAGCAGGTCGGGATGATAATTGTCCACGAGTTCCTTGATTTCATTGAACCATTGCTGCTGCCAGCGGGGGTTTTTGCTGTACCAGGCGACGTCGCCGGGTTCGGCGGGGAAATGGTAGAGGTCCCAGTAATTTGAGTTGGCCCCGTCATATGGCACGCCGGCGAACGGACCGGTATGGTCGGATTTGTGGCTGTCCTGAAACCAGGTGAAACTCGCACCGAGATGTTCGGAAACGCCGAAAGGCAGGCCTTGTTTCTTCGCGGCCTTCTGCCAGTCGGCCACGACGTCACGCTGCGGCCCGTAGTTCACGGCATTCCATTTATGCAACTGGGAATTCCACAGGAAAAAATCGTCGTGATGGGTGCCCATGCTAACAAAATATCTCGCGCCGGCTTTCTTGTAGAGCGCCATCAGCTTTTCCGGCTCCCATCGCTCGGCTTTCCAGAGCGGAATGATGTCCTTCCAGCCGTTGGTGGACGGATGACCGTAGCGCGCCAGATGGTCTTTGTAGTCGGGCGAGCCTTGCTGATACATTTTGCGCGCATACCAATCGCCCTCCATCGGCACGGCCTGAGGCCCCCAATGCGCCCAGATGCCGAATTTGGCGTCGCGAAACCATTCGGGACACGAATAATTTGTCAGCGATTCCATCGTGGGCTGGAACGGGCCGGACGTAACCGGCAGTTCAGCCGCTTGAACACCAACCGCAATAAGCCACGCGAGCAGCGTGACCAGCAACAGGCAGTCAATTTTTGTTTTCATAACGATTAACTAGGGCTGTCCGACAAGCCCGCCAGATTGTGAGGAAACAGGCCCGCCGAATTTTCAAGCGCCCGGGCGCGGTTCCTCAAACTTGCGGCCGGCAATTTGATATCGCAAATCATCGAAGCCGCCATTAAAATCTTTTTTGGCAATGAAATTGAACAAAATCTCTCTGCTGGTTTTCGCCAGCCTTTTGATTTTTGCCAACCACCACCACCTTATAGTGACAACCGTTTTGGCAGATGAAACCACGTCCATTCCACACCTTGAAAAACAGGGAACGGCGGCGCAATTGATTGTAGATGGCAAACCGTTTCTCATCCTCGGCGGGGAGTTGCACAATTCAAGTTCCTCCAGTCTCGACTACATGAAACCGATCTGGACGGAGTTGGCT
>Ga0187873_1004205_pt1 | contig 9998 bp, 8 predicted proteins | sample June2016WEW_16_1_2_FD_133012 | JGI IMG/M metagenome (GOLD analysis project Ga0187873, IMG submission 133012) | Peatland microbial communities from SPRUCE experiment site at the Marcell Experimental Forest, Minnesota, USA - June2016WEW_16_100 | ecosystem: Environmental > Terrestrial > Soil >... | reverse complement strand
TTTTCGACGTTCACCAGCGGCATCTCGCCAGCGTCACACAGCGCCACCCATCCCCGCACCCGCGGCAGATGCGGCGCCAGCTGTTCGACCAGTTTGACGAAAACCGGATCAAAGAAGACGAAGGCGTCTTCCGCATGGTTGATGATGTAGACCAGGTGGTTCTGCGGGAGCCTGAAGTTAACGGTGTGCAACACAGCCCCGGTGCACGGCACGCCGAAGTAGAGCTCAAGGTGCCGGTGGTCGTTCAAGGCCATGCTCGCGACCTTGTCCCCCCGCTTGATGCCCAGCGACTTCAGGGCATGGGCGAGCTGGCACACCCTCTTGTAGTAGTCCCCATAGGTGTACCGGTGCACGCCCTCGGGAAATACCGAGACGACCTCTTTTTTGGGAAAATACCTGGCAGTCCTCATCAGAAACGTCCTGAGCAGAAGGGGAGAATCCATCATGGCAGAAACCTCCAATGCAATATGTATTATTGTATTACAATACTAATATATGCAGAATTTTTCAGGACAAATCAAGCGGGATTTTCGAGGGGAGATACCTCGGGCAATCTCCCGAGTCCCTCTTCTGAGTAAGGTTGTCGTATAAGTCATTCTCCGTCATTCCCGCTTCAAGCGGGAATCCAGTATTTATCATGGTTCCTGGGTCCCCACTCCCCGATAACGTCAGGGACAATTTTCGAATGGGTGGCACGGGCAAAGGCCGCAGGCCTTGCCCGTGGGATGTATGCTTCGGGGGAGTAGGCCGGGAACGACAACCAAAACACCTATGCAACAGTCTCGCAGAAGACAGCGACATGCTGGAACGGTCCAGCCACAACCCCTTTTCTTTGACAATGCTCCTGACTTCCTGATAAAATACAGTCTTATCCCGTGCAGCACAGCCGTGAAATGGATTGACAACAGCCTGCCGCTCTTGAAGGAGGGCCCCATACAACTCCACGAATCCACCCTTCAGGCACGGAGTTTGGGCTATTCAGTTGAAATAACTTACTATCAGGTATTTATGTGTCTATATATCTATAACAGTATAATGCCTTAAACCCAATATCCGGATATACTGCAATAGTGCATCGGATAATTATAGTGATATACAACAAAAGTGCAGTATATTAATTGGGTGGTAAATGTATTCTATAAGGAACTGTTGAGCCATGAAAGTATTTATATCATATAGCCGTCGCGATGAAGCCGTCGCGATGAAGCCGTCGCACACTTCCTCTCTTATGTTCTCAAGACAAATGGGATCACGTGCCTCATTGATCGTCAGCTTAGAGCTGGGTTGGCATTCGATGAAAAACTTAAGAAGATGATCAGGGATGCTGACGTATTCTTGGTATTGCTGACCTCCACATCTGCTAAATCGGCGTGGGTTAATCAGGAAGTCGGCTACGCCCTTGCGCACGAGAAACACATATGGCCTCTCGCCATAGAGAGCGATGTATCACCGATAGGAATGCTGGCTGGTCTTCAAGCTTATTCGTTGTTCGACTGGTCAAGGCCTTTCGAGGCGATTGACCGCCTTGTTTCAGCTCTACACGGTTACGCCTTTGGGTCGAGCATCATCAACGATGTGAACTTCGACCAGGTCGTAACTGGAAAAATCGAGCGAACAAAATTCATCGTTAGAGTCTTCGAGAAACTCCTTGAGGAACGTCCGTCAAACTTGATCATCCGGGTACAAGCAGCCTTCTCTTCCATCGCAACTTCCGGCGATCCGCTATACAGGGTCGATGACTACCACTCTGACGAGTACGTTGGACTGTTGCTTGAGGAGAAGCGGCTGCTCTTAAAAATGGCCGATCTACCAAATGCACGACTAAGTCTTTTGTTGTGGCCAGTACGCGCATATTTGAGTAAGCATCTGGCGCCCCGTTACAGATTCCTTCTAAATTGGATGCAAGAGGCAATTGAACAGAAGAACATTGACTACCTCATCGGTCGTTACCTTGGTCCAAATAAGTACATCATAAGCGAACGCCTTGTTATTGAAGGTTATAAGCTACACCACACGCCTGGTTATGAGATGACCATAGTAAAGTATGATTCAGAGAAAGTTCAGAATGGGATTCGTGACTTTGAGGTGATGTATCGAAAGTCACAGGAAGAAGGATCGACAAAAGCCACGGCCATCGCAGAAATTTCAAGATTGTACACTGCAAACACAACCGTAGGAGACTTGTCCGATTGAGTACCACCTCATCAGTCACTCTAGCCGACGGCCTACGGCGGCTGATGACCGGCATGTTAGGACCAGGTAGATTCACAGTGATAGCATTCGGAGGTTACTAAACCATGTCAGATCTTCATAGCTTGTTGATCGCAGCTGCAAGAAGGAAGAGCTTACCAACGGTTTTGGCTTACAATCGAATCGACGGTCCCGGCTCCAGTTTGGATTTACGAGAATTTCAACAGTCTTTTTGGTCGTTGCCATCAATACCAAATGATTTAACCGCCGATCAAGCAATGGAATGGACCCGTATGTTACCAAGAACTGTGGGTATAACTATAAATATTGGCACCCAAATATACGCAGAACCGTTTAACCCTGAATTGATCGCAGTCCAGTCTATTGAATATGGAACAGAAGTTTTTGCAAAACCCGGTGAAGTCTTGCCAACCAAGCAGAATTGGTTACTGAAAACCCTCGAGTTATTCGGGCTAAGAGGAGTTAAGTTCGTGTTGCATAATCTTCGTCCCGGAATTCAATCATCTGGTCTCGGTGGATCAGCGTCGGCAACAACCGGTGTATGTATACTAGCTAACGAGCTGGCGGGCAGGCCTTTCACTTCTCTTCAGCTCGTTTCAATGGCATCACGACTTGAACAGGATTATGGCGTAAGCATCACCGGAACCCAGGAGCAGTCTAATGTTATATTTGGCGGAGTATGCGACTATGTTTGGTTTCCCTGGGGAATTCCCAAAATCGATAACACTGGGTATGGTACATCGATTCGGAGCGAATTAGTACCCCACGAGCGATATGAGGAATTAGAAAAACGCTTTGCCATCTTTCATTCTGGAATTACGCGAGCCAGTACAGATGTAAATTCTATCTGGGTGAATGCTCTGTATCAACAGGAGGGATACAGACTTCATAAACTAAAACTGGATATTGCCTATCGATTTCGCGAGGGACTGAGGCTAAATCATTGGAATGATGTTCGTGAAACTATTAAAGATTATCAAGAAGTGCGTAGCCTTTTATGTCCTGCATACATGGATGGGGCAAAAGAACTGCAGGGATTTGCTCGCGAAGCAGAATGTGTTGTATTTCCTTTAGGTGCTGGAGGAGGTGGAGGCATACTCGTATTCGGTCATGATCCCGAGTCGTTGGCTGTGTTGCGACAAGAGTTGCGGGGGGTGTATCGTGAGATTCCATTCAAGATTCAACCACATGGACACGAAATAAAAAATCTTCCATTACAGGAGGAAAGGTAATGCTATTCACAGTACTTAATTGGAACATTGGGGGGGCTAAGGTCCTTGAACAAAAGACAAAGGATCAGAGGGAAAAGATACGCAAGGATATCAACCAAGCGCTCGTCACAATATTGACAGATCGTAAAATGGGACCTCAACCTGACGTGGTTGTACTGCAGGAGATTGTTCGCTATAGGGAGCCTTCAGACGATAAAATAAGAGATTTGTTGGATGAAATTCCAGGTTATAATTATTTTCCCTTTCCTCTCATTGATAGCGACATACTTTCCTCTAAGGCGAAGTGGAACAAGATAAAAAAGGATAGTGATTGGCATCCTAAGACTTACTTCGCGCAAGGAAACGCGTTTTTGATTAAGAGTGATGCTCCACATTTTCCTGTTTGGGATTTATCGAAAGCTGATCAGCAACGACCTGGAACCAATGAAGATCATTTTATCGAACTTGTTCATTTGGACTCAGGACTTTATTTCGGTGACCGCAACACTGAGCCGCGTGCAGCATTAGTCGCTCACTTCATTTACGGGCCGGACGGTATGCCTGCAGGAACAGGCAATCCTTGTCAACAGCCGCTTGATGTTTTCGTTATCAATGTGCATCTGACTACTCTAATGATGGAGAGAGAAGGTGTGCCAGAAACTGATGCATTAGCAGTGAGAATCAGAATGAACCAATTGGATGTTATCTTTAACGGAATTGTTTCACGTTACAACTCGTGGCGACAGAGCGGATATCGTGAGCGAGGCGAAAAAAGAAAGGAAGAGGAGGACGAAACGTTTAAACGGCATTCACCTGTTTGGATTATAGCAGGCGATTTTAATTTCACAGAAGAATCTGCAGAATACGAGTATATCAAGAGGATAAATTTTATTGATACTGTTCCAGCGAAAAATAGTCGATATGGGCATGGTACTAAAGCTAAAGGTATAAGTAATGATCCGACATTGACTTTGGACTATATATTTGCGGGGCCCAAATTTCTTTCCCTTGATCCTGCTATAGGACAAGAATTGCATGGTAATCGGGTCATTCATGACCATATAATCAGAGCCTCGGACCATTATCCCGTGTTGTCATCAATGAATTTAATTCATACCTAGACTGGTCTTCCTAGGACGGGGGCCACCATACAAGTTTTTAAGAGATGATAGGGAGAAACTGGGGATGGGTTCATATTTTATAAGTTTGGGGTTAGTTTAATGTGAACCATCCCCGATTTCTCCCTGAAGTGCGCCGTTCGGTATGAAATTTATCGCAAGGTTTCTTCTATTATCCATGAGATGAATACTTTGAGCGTCCTGTGGTGAGGAAAGCTAGGGTCATAATGTGCCAGTGCAACAACAAGAATCATTGCTTTCAATAGCGGAGAGCCTTTGAGATGCCCAATACATTTGTAATCAGTTCAAGTTACCGTGGCCCGTATTACTTGCATGAGGACATTACCACGTCTCTTGAGACACTGGCTCTCCGTCTTTCCATCGAACTGACCGAGTGTGAATCGCATTCATTGCTAGTTGTGCAAAACTTCGACAGTGAGGAGGTGCTAGAAGCAACCGCAATCTATCTGGTCTCTGCAATCGCACAAATTATCGAGGCGAATCTACAAATCCGCAAGGCGCTGTTTGGAGAAGCAGAAATGTCGCGCGAGCTTGAACGTGATGTAATTAATGTCATTGGCGAACACAATGTCGATGATGAGTTCAAGAAGATGGTTCGCGATCCGTGGATTTGGGAGAGCATTAGCCACATGTTGATTCACTTGTCGCGATTTGATCCCGATTTCCACCCAAGCGGTCGCGTGCTGGTGAAAACAAGCATCAAGTATGACGTGCATGATCACGGACTTGATGTCATCGCAATCTATGAGGCTAGCAATCTCGGAATATCCGCTGGAGAATGCAAAGCCTACTTCGACGATCCGTCACGCGGCATCACAGATGCGTCGAACAAACTAGGTGAAATCGACGCAGGCGTCAGGGATATTGAGATCCGGTCGGTAGTAAATCAACTCCGTAGCGCGTTGGATGAAGACGCTAAGGAGAAGTTGTCAGGTGCTTTCTGGCGGGACGAACGCAGTTATCTGCCGTTTGTCTGTTGTGATAGTGAGCACGCATGTAGTTGGACACAAAAACGACAATCGCTTAATCGACTTGCAATTCCTGTATCGCGGAAGTTCCTGTTTCCATTGTCGCTACCGGAAGCACGCAAAATGTTCGATGCAATTAGCTACATAATGAGGTCATACGTTTCCATAAAGGAGTGATCAATTAATGTTTGACGATTACGCGCGATCACTTTTCCAGGATTTCCCAGAGTTTGACGGATTGATTCGTGATAACGCCCTTCGCGCGCTGTCGTCTGCATATCTTGCCATTATCCAGTACCGCGTCAACGGAACGATTGACGGGATTGACGAGTTTGGCAAAGTACAGTCGTTTCTTCGACGCTTAGCCAACACTCTGATCTACCATGTAGTTCTTGACGAAGGACGTAAATATTCTGAGCGTCAGGCAGCAGGATTCGTGGCCGCTGAAGCAATTGCCTTAATGGCAGATTATCTGGCGGCTGTACGCGATGTCAGCGGCGTTGATAAGGTTGATGAAATTCGATCGGCTGAACGAATCGCTAGAGTGGAATCATCACTCCTCTACTTATTCTCGAGATACGATGCCTGCGCTTCCGGTGTACTGAGCTTGGCTCCACCTGTGGCGGACGCTGATGCATTGTTGGTCGATCGGGCGGCAGCGTGGTGTTTCGATCGACTTGAAAGGCTATGTCGTCTTGCGTTGTTTCCGTCGCTGAGCAGCGACTTTGACTACTCGTTCTCATTTGCCAATGAACTTACTCCGCAAGAACTCGAAGCGGACACGGTTAGTAGGCTATTCGTCGAACTTGGTAAGGCGGCGATCATATTCGCTTCATGGCTCGGTGGTGAACAAGACGGACTTTCGTCAGCAACGGGGAGACTCGATGCGATAATCAAAGCGCTCTCCATCGAAGATGCAAACGCCGACAATAGCTTGCTTGGCTACGAATTCAGCCGAATCTTTCATCTGGCTACGCTGATGCAGCTATGCTTCCCGGCAATAGGGGAACGAGCACTCATCCATGTTATGCCACATCCGCCGAATGGCGACTTGCTTTTGTATCGCAGGTACTTGAGGGCAAGAGCAACCGGTGATTCCGACTCACTTGGGCGCCCGGTTCTGTGGCCATCCGCATTTGAATACGTCAGGGAATGTCTACTCGGTGATACAAGGCACGCTGTCGTAGCTATGCCGACAGGGAGTGGTAAATCGTTTGTAGCCGAGTTGGCTGTGTCGCAGGCGGTATACAGTGGATGGGTACTCTATCTAGCTCCGACCAACGTCCTGACTGAGCAAGTACGCGGGGATCTTAGAAAAGCTCTGAAGGATCTGCAGACACAGATATTTGCGTTCATTGGGGATCAGGAATACTCGATCTTCACCGCGGAACGAGTTGATCAGATGCCCACGAATTCGGTCGCCGTAATGACTCCAGAAAAATGTGCCCTCGCTCTTCGGTTGTCACCAGACACATTCAAGGACTGCCGACTTGTTGTGTTTGACGAGTGCCATCTGCTAGGCGACACGGGCTCTTCACGCGGGCCGGTTGCTGAACTTGTAGTGACGCAACTGATGATCCGTGCACCAGATTGTAGGTTTTTACTGATGTCCGCCATCGTTCAGAATCCCGAAGAGTTAGCAGAATGGCTAGCGGACGCGACGGGAAACAGCAGCAAAGCGGTTACGATTCGATGGCGACCCACGCGAACTCTAAGAGCCGTGCTCGGATTAGACAATAACTCTATTCAAAAGCGCGCAGAGGACGCGATAGAGAAGCTGCAAACACGCTCAGAAAAAATCAAAAGGCTTGGTTTTAATTCAGAATGCGCGCTCGCTGTGAGCTTACAAGGAGCTTGGCAGTCAGAGGAAATGCAAGACTACGCCATAACACCAGTCAACTGTGAAGCGCCTCTTAAGCTATTCCGTAAAAAACAGTTGGGCAAGTGGAAATACTTCTGGGAAGGAGACAGTTGGGTCAACGAATGTGCAACTAGCCTAGGGACAACGCTCGCAGAATCTGGAATTCAAACACTGATCTTCACACCGGCAAGCAAGCACTATCCTTTCTCAAACGGCAAGAAAGTAAGGCTCACTGACCAATTGTTAGACACCCTCCCAGCTGGACCTAATCTCGTTTCTGTGTGCCGGACATTGTCAGAATATGAATTGGGTTGTGAGTCTCAGGTTTTCTCGCTTCTCGATTCGGGAGTCGCAGTTCACACATCATTGATGCTTGAACCTGAGAAAATCGCAACCGAGTTGATGTTCCGAGCACGCAGCGTGCCGATTATGTTTGCAACAGGAACTCTTGCACAGGGGCTAAATCTGCCTGCGATTGCAGTCATTATCGCCGGATCAAGGATTGGTGATACGAGAGGCGAAGACCAGACAATCGTACAGCGCAGGAAGTTTTCGCAACTGCTCAACGCGGCAGGGCGCGCTGGGCGCGCTGGATTCGCCAACCAAGGTCTCGTCATTGCGATCCCGGATAAGCCAGTTGCATTTGACGATTTTGAATCTGTCAAACGAGCCCGAGAGCAGGTTGACTACTTGCAGCAGAGCGATGATTCGGTAAGGGTTCAAAGCGGTCTGACCGCGTTTCTCGATTCGGTTTGCCAGAATGCTTTGCGGTCCGACCAAGCAGACGACATCGAACTTCAGGTCGTGTCTCTGTTGGCCGGTGGAGATGACAATCAGATCGAGCCGGCGCAAGTTCTACGTCGAACCTATGCCGCTTATCTCCGGCGCAAGGCGGGTGCCGCTGAGGTAACAGAGGACAACGCAAACCATCTAGTGCGAATGGGGACAGAGTTCATAGCAGAAACGGGCGCGCCGGTTTGGCTGACAGTTGCAGCACAACGCGCAGGACTAGATTTTTTCCTAACACTGGCAATCAGTAAGGCATGGGCGCGAGTGCGTTCGGCGTTACCGGAGGAGTCTAACCGCTGGAGTGTTGTCGAGTGGCGGGAAGAACTTCTGCGACTAATTGTTCACATACCACCCGGGTTGCTTAAGACACAACTCCCTGCAGTGGAACTAAAGTATATTTCTAAACAGTTTAAGAAGATCGTGGAAGATATGGAGGCTCTTTTCAATAATCGTAAACTGGATTGGGAGCCACCTGATTTATGGGCCGAAGCGTGGAAAACCGCTAATGATCCTCTGGATGCTTGGATGGCAGGGAAAAGTTTTCTTGAAATCGGCAGCATAATAACGGGTGATCCAGTTGAGGACATTTCCTATGATAGAACAGCCGGAAAGCCACTCCCCAAGGCGCTTTCCGTATCACAAGGCGCATGGTCATCACTGTCATTGATCGCAGGTGGTTTTTTGGCTATCGCCGAGCAAATCTTAGATGGTGAAGTGCCCCTTGCACTTGCAAGCCTACCTATGTGCATCAAGTACGGTTGCGATTCACCGGAGACGCTTGCTTGGTTCCGTTTTGGCGTGAGGCTGAGGCGTCCATCCCGACTTCTCGCAACACGATTCCCACCGCCTGCACTAGAGACAGACGAACAACTGAAAGAGTGGGTACGTTTGACGAAACGAGAGTGGTTGGCTACGGAGATGGCTGATGATGAGGTCATGACGGCGATTCGGAAATTCATTACAAATGATTAATTCAGCGAGTCTATCTATGTGCGTTGATGACCTCTCAGGGAAATCCGGGGACACCATACTAGTTTTTTAAGAAATGATATGCAGTTGAAATTTATGGGAGGTTGGAATGGCGAGAATAGCAAGAGTGATCGTACCTGGCTATCCTCATCATATCACTCAGCGAGGAAACCGCAGACAGAAGACTTTTTTCTGCAAAAAGGATTATGAGCTTTATAAAGGGCTCATGGCCCAATGGAGCAGGAGAAAAAGGGGACATTTATTTTTCATATTGCGTTCGACAATGCGCAATAAATCTATCCGCTTTTTCCCCGGTCCTCTACTCTACCCGGATTAGAGTTCTTTGGAGTTGTTGATGATTATAAAACGAATAGACTCAAAGCAGAAGCAGGCAGAGGTAGAAGAACTTTCATCATTACTCAATGAGGACCTTACTCCCAAACAACGATTTCTCATTGAAAGGGAGCTGAAAGCAATGAGGGCTGGGACTTATGGTGAGCAGGATTCAGCATACTACATAGACTTCTACTTCGGTAGATCAAAGAACTGGGCTGTCATTCACGATTTAAGAATTGAACATGAAGATAAAGTAGCTCAGATTGATCATATCATAATCAATCGGGCTTTCGATATTTATGTTCTTGAATCTAAGAACTACTCATATGGAATTAAGATCACCCCGGAAGGAGAATTTCAGGCTTACTATGGGAAACAATCCTTTGGAATCGGGACTTCCCCAGAAAAAGTGGACACTAAGACCTAACTAAGGAGGAGGTGTCCAAGTGGGAAAGATGAAGGGTCCGAGGAAGGCACATCGGTATTCAGACGAGTTTAAGGTGAAAGCGGTATG
>Ga0187873_1004204_pt1 | contig 9999 bp, 8 predicted proteins | sample June2016WEW_16_1_2_FD_133012 | JGI IMG/M metagenome (GOLD analysis project Ga0187873, IMG submission 133012) | Peatland microbial communities from SPRUCE experiment site at the Marcell Experimental Forest, Minnesota, USA - June2016WEW_16_100 | ecosystem: Environmental > Terrestrial > Soil >... | reverse complement strand
GCTCTTCTACTGGATCATCGACGTGCTCGGCTATAAGAAGTGGGCCTTCGGATTTATCGTTATCGGCATGAATTCCATTGCGGTTTACGTTGCCACCGAAATCTTTGATTTCCGGCACGTGGGCAACATCTTCGTGGGTCACCTGCTGCCGCTTATCGGCCGTTGGGCGGCATTAGTCGAGGCCAGCGCGGCATTTGCCGTCGTCTGGTTAATACTTTATTGGATGTATCGCAAAAAGGAATTTATCAGGATCTGATGGCCGGGCCCCAGCCCCACGTCCCCTAATCCACGTTCGACCTGAGCAGGTAGCGCACGCCGCGGCAGGCGCCACTCGCTTTATTACGATCCCAGACACGACGAATTCCGACCACGAACCATGTGGAGCCTTTCAAACGCCTTCACATCAGCGTTTAAGCAACTCGACCCGATTCCCCAGTTTAAGGCAACTGCCAAGCTGGGTGCGTTTCTGGGGTCCGTCCAGGTGGGTTGAGCAACCTACCTAAGCATGATTCGGTGGGAGTGGCTTACAGGCTCGGGAAAGAGCCCGTATCGCCCCATCCTGCGACTCCCGCCTTTGGTCACTCCAGGAGCGCGCCAATAAACGCATTCAGGCCGACGAAGCGCACTCTTAGGTCCTGGTAGTTTCGCCTGAATGCTGGCTTCGGTGAACTGGCTTACGGGGTGCGCCATATCCACCGCCAGCACCTTGCTCAACGAGACCGACACGCTGTGCAGTTGTTCGGCTGCAAACGAGGCCGAGTATTTCAATACGCACAGATATTCATCCCTGTGGACTAGCAACTTCTCTAAGGAAATAAAGACAACAGTCAGAAGATCAAAGCAGCCGATGCATCCCCGGAAAGCAGCGCCTCGTCCAACTCGTAACCGAACCCGGGGGTGTCACCGAGCTCAACGTAGCCATTCTTTGGTTGAGCGTCCCCTTTCAAAATGGGCTTCCCACCCTGCGCAAAAATATCCACAAACTCCGCACGTGGACAATTCGGAGTCGCTATCACAAAATGGTAAGTTGGAGCCCCGACCCCGTGCGGGATGACTGGCAGGTTGTACGCACTGGCCATGGCAGCAATCTTCTTCAGCTCGGACAGTCCGCCGGCCCGGTAGATGTCTGGCTGCAAGATGTCGACTGCCCGTTTCTCGATCAAGTCTCTAAACCCAAACCGTGTAAATTCGTGTTCTCCTCCGGCGATTAGAATGTCAGGAACGGCATCCTTGATCCGGCGGTAGGCATCCAGGTGATCTGGAGGAACGGGCTCTTCAAGCCACAGTACTCCAAATTGCTTGACGGACTTAGCTAATTCGATCGTATAGGGAACATCCAGAGCCATATAACAGTCCAGCATGATGTCTCCACTTGGCCCGATCAATTTCCGTGTCTTCTCCACAAGTTCAATATTTTCCCGCAGGCCCTCACCTCCGTCGGCCGGGCCATGAGGCAAAGCAAGTTTGACGTCGCGGAAGCCTTCCTGGATGTGCCGCTCAGTCAGGTTGCCCGTCACATAGACAGGTATCTTGTCTTTGGTCTTACCACCGATAAGGTTGTAGACAGGCTGCCCCATGAATTTCCCTAGCAGGTCCCACAGGGCTAAATCGATGCCGCTGATCACCTCAATCACGATACCTTTGCGACCGTAGAATATAGAGGCCCGGAACATTTGCTCCCAGATCAACTCAATCTCGAAAGGGTTTCTTCCGATAAGAAGATCCCTGAACTGCTCTTCGATGACCGTGGGGGCAAGTTTTCCCTTGGCCCCTCCTACCGTGCCGAGGCCATAAATCCCTTCATCGGTTTCAATTCGCACCACGGCAGAGGTCATCGGACCGTACCAGCTTGAGCGCTTCGCCTTGTACTGAGGATAGATTGACATGGGATTGGCGACCAGGCTTTCATTCAGCCATGAACTCCGCATGGGAATAGGATAGACTTTTACCGCGGTTATGCGCATGGAACGACCTCCGCCCAGATTTGAGCTTCGCCGGGACCGCCCACCGTGCCGTTGCTCAAGTGGATCAATGACTCCCGAAAGTAACCACCGCCACAGCCAAGCCTCTCAGCGTTAGTATGTCGCCCGTAAGACGGATGGAACCTGGTGGTTGTGATCCGGTGGTCTGATCCACGTATTGAACAGTCGCACCTGCTGCATTTGGAAGCGAAACCTCAAAGGCCTTGTCGCGCTTGTTCACCAGCAGAACCTTGTGTTCGCCTTTGGGAGTTATGAAACCGCTGGCGCTAACATAGGGCGCACTTACAGTGGTGTCCGTGATTCTGTCGCCCGGGCCAAAATTGTCGCGCAATAACTTCAACGCCCAATAGCGCGCGTTAGGTTGACCCGTGTTCCAATCCACCATCGTTACGCTTGGGAAGAACAAAGGAAGCTGGGCCAGAGCGGATTCTCCCACACCATCGACCCCCAGCTTCGCGAGCCCTGCGTAGACATAGGCATACTCGGCGGCACACAAGTTCCAGAAGGAATCCGGAATGGGCTTGGTAACGTGTCCAGGTTCTCCCTCTGAGGCGTCGTCAGCGGAGATCGCACCAATCTCATCAATCGTGGTCATTGTCTTCGGAGATAGGCGCTGGCGGATGGAATCGATGTACCGGAGAGAGTCAAGAAAGCGGTCGACTTGTTCAAAGAAAGTGTACTGCTGGATTTCGGGACCCTGGTCGGGTGTCGGTGAGGTGTAAAAATGGTACGAAATCATATCCACCGGAACACCGGGCTTATGATTTTTGGGGTTAAGGAAGTATTCGAAGTATCCCGGTACGTTCTCCGAAAAGGGCGCGCCAGGTGAAGTCCCCGCCAGGGCTAAACCTACAAACTTGATCCCAGGATTCACTTGGTGAATTGAACTCACTATGGCGTCGTAGATGCGGGTATATGTTTCAGGGGACATCTGATGCTCAAAATCGATCTCGTTCAACACTTCCCAGTAGTCGATCTTGAAATGATGGCCAGATTCGTGCCGCTTCCCATACTCGTCCGTGAACCCGCCCGTGGTGTACCAACTCACCAGGCGGGCGTAGTAATCCGCCACCTCTTTCAGGCTCGGGTCGCGTAAATCGGTCCCTTGCTCGTAGGCCCAGGTGACCTGATTGGGATCCGCAGGATACGGGACCGGCTTCGGGGTTTTGTACATCCACTGGGGAATCGTGCTGAAGTTCCAGATGGTCGAGTGTCCCCCGGTAGCCTGCGCAAAGTCTTCGGCGAAGGGATCGATCAGAGTAAAGTCCCAGGATGTCTTGCCCTCCTGCGGGGGTTCGAGCTCGGCCACCGCGAGTTTGGGGTAAGGCAGCCATGGTACGTAGCGGATGTAGTCACATTGGAGGTCTTTGAGAGATTGGAAGACCTTGTCATGAGTTGGCGCATTGCGACTCATCAGCGGGCTCACCACCACCTGCAGCGTAGCGTTCGCGTTGGAGACACGAATCACTTTGCTCCAGTCGACCGTCACGGCGGCCTTTTCCACCGGTGCAACCATGGGAGTTCGGCGGGCGCAACCGGCCATCATTAAAACGGATAGCAAGAGAGAAGTCCCGATAGTTTTCATTGTTAGTTGCCTCCAATTTGAATATCTAATCTCAGCCAAGAAAGCAGAATCTGGTCTTAACTCTGTCGGTCCCATTAGCTGCTGAGCCTGCCAACAAGAGACCGTCGCGGCCCCAGGTGACTGTTCGCCTTCTGAGGAACAACATCGCCCAGCCCTCAGGAACTCAGTCGCGCAAAGTGACCACGGCCACGCTCAGTCCGCTCAGGTTGACGGTGTCGCCGGTCAAGTGGAGCGAAGCGGGAGGATGATCGCCCGTCGTCTGGTCCACGTAATTCTCGTCTGCACCAGCGCTTCCAGGAATCACCAAGTCGAACGGGCGGTCACGCTTGTTGACCAAAAGAATCTTGCGCTTGCCATCGGGCGCGACAAAGCCTTGAGCATAGACATAAGGAACGCCGACGGTGGCCTCCACCAGCTTGTCGCCTGGGCCGAAGTTATCGCGCAGGAGCTTCAGTACCCAGTACCGGGCATTCGGTTGCCCATTGTTCCAGTCGAGCATCGTGACACTTGGGAAAAAGGTTGGAAGCTGTGCCAGCGCAGATTCTCCCGCTCCCTCGATGCCTCGCTTGGCTAGCTCAGCGTAAAGGTAGGCATACAGACCCCCACAGAGATTCCAGAAAGAGTTTGGAATCGGCTTGACGACGTGTCCGGGCTTGTCCTGTTCAAGGTCGTCAGCGGAAATCGAGCCGAGTTCGTCCGTGGTTGTTTGCGTTTCGGGTGACAACCGCGCGCGGATGTTCTGAATGTACTCGACCACTTCCAGGAAATGGTCGGCCTGCTCCCAATAGGTGTATTGCATGATTTCCGGCGTCTGGTCGGGCGTGGGCACGGCATAAAAATGGTAAGAGATCATGTCAATGGGAATACCGGGCTTGTGATTCTTGTGATTCAGGAAGTACTCGAAGTAGTCCTTGGAAGTGCCCCCCAGCGCCAACCCCACGAACTTTATCTGCGGATCGACGCGGTGGACGGCCTCCACGATGGCATCATAGACTCGCGTATAGGTTTGAGGCGTCATCTGATGTTCGCCATTAATCTCGTTGAGCACCTCCCAGTAGTCGATCTTGTAATGATGGCCGGATTCATGGCGCTTCCCGAATTCGTCGGTGAATCCCCCTAGCGTGTACCAACTCACCAGCCGGGCGTAATAGTCCGCCACCTCCTTCATGCTCGGATCGCGCAGTTCGGTCCCTCGCTCGTAGTCCCAGACCACTCGGTCCGGGTCGGCAGGATAGGGTACCGGCTTTTCCGTCTTGAACATCCACTGCGGAATCGTGCTGAAATTCCAAATCGTCGAGTGCCCCTGCGTAGCCTGGGCAAAGTCGATAGCGTACGGGTCGATAAGTGAGAAGTCCCAGGAGGTCTTGCCGTTCTCTGGCGGCTCAAGCTCCGCTACCGCCAGCTTAGGGTAAGGCAGCCAAGGTACATAGCGGATGTAGTCGCATCGGAGGTCTTGTAGAGCCCGAAAGACCTTGTCATGAATCTGTGAGTTGCGATTCATCAAGGGGCTCACTACCACCTGCAACGTGGCGTTCGCCTTGGAAACGCCCATTACTTTATCCCACACAACTTTCATTGTGATCTTTTCTGCGGGTGCGGCTGTAGGGGTTTTGTGAGCACAAGCCGACAAAGAGAGCAAAGAGAGCAAGAGAATGATCCCAACTCTTTTCATAGCATTTTCCCCCATTTTCGAAGATCAGTCATTCGGTAGAAACGACGCACCCGTGTCACGCAAGCCTGCCCGTCGGGTGGCGTTTGAGAACATCAGGATCGTAAAGCGGGAGAAAGATCTTCCCAGCTTGGCGAATCTTATCATAGGTGTGAATGCACTCTTCAAGACTTTCAGTGATGCCCAGCGGGGCGTTGTCTTCCACGTTCTCGTAGTTGAAGAATGAATCGCTGGCCACGACCGTGCCCTTAGGCGCATCAACGCAAACGGCCATTGAGGACCGGTGATGGACGCCGCCCCAAAAGGTTCGAATTCCAGGAACGATCTCTGTCACTTCGTCCGGAAGAAGCCGCACCTTCTCGGCAGCAGTTATGCAAAGATACTCCACGACATCATCCGGGATCCGAAGCCGCCGGGGGATGTGAATCTCCCGCCCCAGCGGGTCATCCAGTAAATCTCCGGACCTGGGACATCGCACTGTCTCATCTTCAACACTCGCACATGATAGCTGGGATTGTTAGCCATCCGCCCTCCTTCCCCCTGAGCGCCATCTCGTGGGTTCTTTGGGCGTGAACCTATCCATCACCACCGAATCACCAGCAGCGCGGCGATTTCGGAGCTTTTCTGACACCCGTGCAAAAGTGCTTAATCGCCTCGATCATCAAAGCCTATTAAGTGCAACATAGGATCGAATCGCCGCCAGCAACGGCCCCTGGCCCCACGGAACCAGTGCTCCTTGGGGCATCATCTTATAGTGCTCCGCGTGCAGGCTCGGATAAGTCTCGTAAGACACCCCGTCGAGCTGCCCATCCTCCCTGACGTTTTGCAGCAAGGCCGCGAACGCACGATCCACGACTGGGCGGTTAGAGTTCGAGAGCCAGCCTCGCCGCAGACCTCGGCTGAAGCCGTCGACTACAAAGGCGGCAATGGAAGATTCCATATAGCTGCTAGGGTCTGTAATCACCGTATGCCAATGGCCAGAGGGGTCTTGCGATGCGGCTAGCGCCAAGCTATGTTGCTGGAAGACTTCCAAAAGTCTGGGTACAGCGGGGTCGTCGTCCGGAAGGTGCTCCAGGGTGTGGAGGATGCCGAGCATAGCCCAACCTTGACCGCGTCCCCAAAAGACCCCGTTTGGGGCGCGCAGGCGTTCGCTCCAGAAATGGTGAAACATGTGGTAGCGCTCATCAAATAGTAGTTGGATGCTGGGCAGAATATTGCTCACTGCCAGGTCACGATAACGACGGGCTTTGGTAACCTGATACAGCTTGGCGAAAAAGGGACCATCGAAATGCATATTGTCGACGAAAACGCAGGGTCCGCCGCTGCTTGTCGCGAATCCGGAGGCAGCGTCAAAGTGGTGTTCGGGCAACTCCGCAGGGAGATCGAATTCAGGATCTTCAAAGCGTACGTAGGCACCATGATCAGTCTGCCGAAATGCTGCCAGATACTCGGCATGATCCCTTGCGGCGCGCAGCAGCGCACCGTCCGAGGTGCGCTCGTAGAGTCGCAGAACCGCGGCGCCCGGGGCTGTATAGTCCAATGCCCGAGGCGGGTGGCGGCGGGCCACCCACGCCTTCGTCATCCCGTAAACAAAAACCTCATACTTGGCCTCCTTCAGCCACTCCGCCGCGTCCAATAAGCCCTCCAGACCGATGCTGTCCCCCCAGAACCAGACCCTCCAGCCATGGCGCATCAGCAGGTCTGCGGCCCGCGCGGCGGCCTCTCGCAGCCGGTGAATGTCAAAGACGTGTCTGTTCACGGCTTCTTTCCTTTTTCTGGCTCATTGCCTCGGGTACGGTATAAGGAGGTCACGCTTCAGTTCGACGCCGTACCCGGCCTTTGCGGGATCCAGCCTGATCTTCCCCTCAACAGGGACCGGCTCACCTTCCAACACATTGAAGATCGGCCGAACCTCAGTCCCGTCGCCCACGCTGATATATTCCGCGTAGGGGGAATTCGCGTTGGACATGACAAAGTGATAGTTGTAAACACCTGCGCAGTGCGGCACTACAGGCATATCATAAGGCTTCGCCATAGCCGCGATGCGTCGCACTGCCGTGAGACCCCCGCACCACTGAAGTTCAGGCTGAATGATATCGGTGGCTTGGTTGAAGATGATGTTATGAAAGGCCTTGTAATGAAACTCCAGATTGCCTGTCGCTAAGAGAATCGGGGAAATCCGTTCCCGCAAGTAACGGTTCTGCCCTGAAGCCCATCCGTTCTGCAACGGGTCTTCGAACCATTTGACATCGTACTCTCGGACTCGCTCGGCCACACGCGCCGCGAATTCGATGTCCCAAGAAAGATAGCAGTCCACCATGATCTCCATGTCGTCCCCGAGATCGCGACGCAGCTTGGCAATGAGCCGCTCCATGTCCCGGATGCCCTGGCGTCCGGACTCGACTCCCCAAGGCGCAGCAATTTTCAATCCCAAGAATCCACGGTTGGTCCAATTTGCGGCGCAATCCGGATGAGTTGTAACATAGCACGGAATCTCCTTCTTGGTTTGGCCGCCGGTCAGTCGGTACACCGGTTGATTCAGGGCCTTTCCCATCAAGTCCCAAAGTGCGAGGTCAACGCCCGACATCGCCATTCCAACCACACCCCCAAGACCGTAAGGCAGAGTGGAGCGGTTCATCTGATCCCAGATCTGCTCAATGTTGAACGGGTCCTGACCGATGAGGAAGCGTCGAAAGTGCTGGTCGATGACTGCGCATGCGAACGGCCCTCCGCCATAGTTTGCGGCAAAGCCAGTCACACCCTCGTCAGCTTCAATCTCAATGACGTAAGGATCTTGCCCGGGACCCATCCAAAGCGTGCGGACCCGTTCATACTTGGGGTAAATCGACATGGGGCATGAAATCAGGGAATTGACCGCCCAGCCTCCGCCCCAGTATTGGGATTCCCCCTCCGATGCTCCGCGTTCGCCAGTTTCGCCAGAACGTACAGTGTAGAGTCTCACTCCGGTGATTTTCACGTTTCTTCCTCTCTGTGGAATCGGAGACTTCCTTGTGTTGCCAGTCAGGACGAGCCTTGGTGCCCGGCGCGCAGCCGCTTCCTGATCCGGTGCGCTGTGTGGCGTTGCTCCCGCGGCGCCTTCCGATCCTCTTCCAGAATGCGGCTGATCACCGCACGGTAGGGCGCCAGCTTGCCTGCCCGGCAATCTACCTTCTTGCGCGGCTGCCGGGTGACGCTGCCGATCGCTTCCCGCACCATCCGCCGATGCACCTTCAGCTTTCCCGCCACCCCTTTGGTCGTTCCCAATCCAAACTCGTATTCCCGACGAATCTCTTCGAATTACTCAAAGCCCGGCGCCCCCCTGGGAATCACCTGCCAAGTTCCGCCACAGACTCCAACACCACTGGCCCCAGCAGGCCGGATGGTAGTAATGGGTAGTCCTTCGTGAACTTCCTCACGTTCGTCTTGCAGAACCATTTCTCGGGGGGTAGCTGGGCATCGCCGATCAGCCGGTTTGGCCAGAGATTAACGATGTCGATCTCGAGGTCGTTCTTACCGCTCTTCAGGGCTGCGCTTACCTCGACTCGGAACGGCTTGCTCCAAAGCACGCCCAGGTCCTTGCCGTTCAGGCGGACCTCGGCGACGTTATTCAATTCACCCAGATCCAAGTAGATTCTGGAGTGCGGATAGCGGCCTGCCTTCGCGTCCAGCTCGAAGGTTGTTACATACGTCGCCTTACCGGAATAGTATTTGATGCCCTCCTCCGACCGCTTCGTCCAGTCGACTAGTTCAGGAAATTCCACGGACTCCGGCCCACCCCACTTTGAGTCGAACTTAACCGTCCACGGTCCCTTGAGCTCCATGACTTGCGCAAGCGCCGGGAAATTGCCGGTCTTGGCGCCGTTCTTAGCCAAAGGGATCGGCTTGCGGAAGATCACGAAGAGCGATCCTCGCGGTTCCAACTCCAGTGGCACCGTGGTCCTACGATCACTTTGCTGGGTGAAGCCTGCCGCGTCCCGGATCTGCCCGTTCAGCGGATCCCACAGCTCAGGTTGCCTGCCGTGGACGCGGAAGGTACAGGCTGCCTTCGCCGCCTCGTCACCATTGTTGCTTACGAAATAGATCTCGGCGCCACCCCTCGACCGGTGGATGAAATCGAAGCGGCTGCCTTCACAGGTGAAGTCCGGCGGGACGCCATTTTCGTGAAGAACCTCTTCAACGGTCTTGCCCCAGATGACCCGGCCCTTCCCATACGAGTGCTCGGAGACTGGCACGCTTGTCCCTGCTTTACTCTCATCCGCGGGGCCCCAGAGTTTGTCCGCCAACGCCTTCACCTCCCTGTCGCAGGCAGGAAAGCCCTTGAGGCTCGGCGACCTTGTCGGTCGGGGACCGACCACAGTCGCGCCCGCCTCCACTAGAGCGGCGATTTTGCTCAACAACTCGGGGGTCATTGTCTCCTGCGGCGGCAGCAATGGCACCCGGTAGCCCAACTGGCTAGACAGCTTGCTCCACGCCTCGGGATTCGTTGTCAGTTGCTGCGGCAGCACCAGCAACCGGTAACTCATTCCGTCCGGCAACACCAAGCGGCCGTCCTTGACCGACAGGCGGGTCATCAATACCTCACCGTTGATCGAGTCGTTGTCATATCCGGCGGGAGTCTTGTTATAGATTTGGCAATAGCTGGGCGCATCTTCCCCCACAAAGTAGCAGACATCGGCTACGAACCGGCCTTCCTGCAATAGGAACTGGCATCGCGACAAGTAATCAAAGAAGGCGTGACTCTGGTCCCACCAAGTGATATTGCG
>Ga0187873_1004198_pt1 | contig 10006 bp, 17 predicted proteins | sample June2016WEW_16_1_2_FD_133012 | JGI IMG/M metagenome (GOLD analysis project Ga0187873, IMG submission 133012) | Peatland microbial communities from SPRUCE experiment site at the Marcell Experimental Forest, Minnesota, USA - June2016WEW_16_100 | ecosystem: Environmental > Terrestrial > Soil >... | reverse complement strand
GCTTGGAATGTATAAGGGAATCCTGGGAATTGTACCACGTTAGAATCGTCAAGAATGATCTTTTCGTTCGAGCCGATCTCAAACTTTGTATCATTCGCTACCCTCTCAAGAAGCTTCTTCATTGCTTCATGCTCTGTACTCATGGTGTTGTTCTCCCTTTCTTTCCTGTGGATTGGTAGTATGCCTGATGATTGGCAGTTGAAATAGTAACGAAACCGATGGTTTCAAGGACAGTGAGAATACGATCAAGTGTTTCTGCACTCATGTGGCGATGAAGACCACGCAGTAATTCTTTACGTGACACTTTACCAACACGTTCGATGAAATCTTCGACACGTGCACACGCAGCACCGTCAACATTTTCACCAGCACCACGAAAAAGGCGTGAAAGATTATCAATAACACCTTCCACTGCCGCAATAGCATTGAACATATCAATTTGATTGATTGTCATACTATTACCACGCGAGGCAGAAAAAACCATTGCAAGTTTTACTACGTTCGCTTTCGCACGTGCACGAGCGTTTGCTACTACTTCTGAGTCCTCTTTTTCAATAGCGAGGCGGTTCTTTTTTAAGAATGTCTCACACATAATTTTCGCAGCTGTATCTGCGACAAATTTACCTTGAACCTGTGCCATGTCACGTAGATCGTTTATCAGCATATCATACGTAGCTTTGGATTTGGCATTGCTTTTCAAAAACGGTGTATCGAGTGAGAGGTCTTTTGAGGCTTTTTCCGCATAGATAAACAAGCACCGCGCGGAGAATCCTCCTGTGATAACCATTTTAGAACTGTATTCTCGCCCTACTTGGCGTAAAAAATCCGGCACAGATGCGGCGAGGAGAGAGAAACACATCTCGTTAATATCAACAGCACCTTTGTTTTTTGTCTTACTCTCGTAAGTAGTCTCCGACCACGCCTCCTCAAGAAACTCTAACATCCAGTCAGACGATCCTAAGAGAGTGCGTATTTCTGTACTAAGACAAAGGCAACTATGGTCTGGTTTTCCTACAACGATTTGCTGGTTTACAAACGAAAGAGGAGTTTGCCAACCGTTAAAGATGTCGATTAGTATTGATTCCGTAGTATTGCGGTATTTGATTGTGTTAATAACTTTGTTTGGCTTCGTCTCGTTGATAAGATCATCAATGATATGCAGAGCCGTTCCCTTACCAACGCCAGGAGGTGCTACAAGAATGACATACAGATTTGGGTACACTGTATACGTACCCATTTCAAAACACGTCTTATTCTTGAGTGTTGCTCCGATAAGAGAGAGTGCGCTCCAGACTATAAAGCTATCTGGAGCGTCCGTATACGGAGACACACACTCGAAAAACACTTCATGCCAAGGTTTTTTCAGCAGACGTGGCATTCTTAACCTTTCTTAATCCTGTAGATGGCTGAAAAAACCGGGCACAACTTCTATCATCAACTTATCAGATTGTTCCAAACAAGAGTCAAGAAAACTGCGCTGTTGAACACTTAGATTTTCTTTTTGCCATGCACGAACTGTACCAAGAGTCAAAAGTGCATAAGTCACTGGCTCTAACCGTTTCTTCTTCCCTTGCTTCATTTCTGTATAGCATTCTGTCATTTCACCTTCTCCTTTAACTTCTCAATCGCCGCCTTGACACCAGTACGGGTAAACTCCTTCACCTTCACCGTTGTATTAAAGTCAAACCCCACTTCCGCTTCTATCGGGATGTTAACTTCAATTCCGTTATAGAACCGTATAGTTCTATCGAAAGCCGCGCACGTTCGCAGCAACACCTTGTATACTGTCTCAACGTCTTCTGGTATGTCTTGGACAATACTGTCATGTCCTTCCTGCACAATATACCGTCCAGCCTCTCCTGGTTGAGAGCAAAGAGAAAGGAGCGCAAAGCCAGTATTGTCTCCGACACATGACTGAGGGATGTAAGCGTATGCTTCTTTGAACAACGTTGCGTTGCTGTCATTGGGACGCGCTCCTAGAAAAGTACGTTCACGACCGAATGGGGTTACGAGAGTGCGAGTGCGGTTTATGGTGTCTTGCACATACTTATGAAAGACACCACGAATGGAAGGGTCAGATGCAGCAGCAGCGGCGATAAGGAGATTGCACTGCGCCTCGGAATACGACTTACCCTCCTGTGCAAGTGCGTCTGTCATACGACTACCTTTCATATCATAGTTAGTCGCATGGCGTACCTTCTTGCCAAGATAACGATACTCGTCATGCTTCGCACTATCCCAGTCGGGTTCGTTCTTACCAGGAATACGCATACCAAAGATAGCACTAGCAAGTTTCGAGTGTCTATCTACCACACCGCCACGAAGCTCCTCAAGTGCTTTGGTGTTACCAGACAGCGCAGAGACAGGCCAATCCTCCGCACTTATCTGGTCTACCATTAGAAAGATGTTTCCACTGCGCGATACGAGACATCTTCTATACATAGCTGCGACATCGCTGTGTTTTGGGACATTTTGTGCATTGTTACCAAATCCAAAAGTATGGCGTCTGCTTGAACGTCTTCCTGTGAGAGTTCCGGCAACGTTATAGTTAGTGAGAAAGAAAGCGCTTTCTTGTCGCACAAGTAATCTAGCACTGAGGTAACTCGAATAGAGCTTGCCAAGTTCTCTGATTTTGAGTATTGACTTAATAGCCGGATCGCCACCGGGATAGCCAAACTGGTTTCGTGATAGCATCTTTTGGAGAGCCAGTTCTCCTGTGCTGTAGTTTTGTTCATAATCTCCCTCACTGTTTTTCTTGGTGATTTTCACAACGTCGTAACCGAGGTTTTTCAGCCCCGTAAGAAGTGCATATTTTCCTTGTGTTGCATTGAGGTTGATAGCTCCAACTCCGATAGCTCCTAGAGCAAGATCATCAGGAGCGTTTGCAGCTCCCACAAAAACTTTACAGCCCCACTGATTTGCGGCAATCGCCAAGTTTCGAGCGATTTCTGCTTTGACGATAACTTTTGCTTCTGCAATGTGTTCGGTATTGACACAAATCCCCCTGTTGCCAATTTCGTAGTAGCACGCCTGTAGTTGATGCTCATAGGAACTTGTTACTTGATTAGTCATCTTATTCTCGCTTTGTCTTTTAATTTTCCACAGGCTCTACAATTCCTAGCACCTCCATAAATTGCAGTGTTTTCTGGTGTAAACTCATGACCTCGTAAGCAATGCGTCTTATTTGCATTATAATTCAAACCATCTCGAACAGCATCTAGTTGATTACTAGAGTTTGTACCCATATACAAATGCTCAGGATTAAAGCACAACTTATTGTTGCACTTGTGACAAACGAAAGCGCTTTCTATGAATTCTGAACGCTTGTATAAATAAAAACTAAGCCTATGCACGGTCCAAGATACACACTGATACGATATTCGACCATAGCCGTTTTGTTCGTGGCCAGTCCACAACCAGCAGCCATTCTCCGCCAACTTACGATTCTTGAGGAGTCTTGCTTTTGGCCTTGTATTACGTGTTAGTACTAACTCCATACTTCCTCCTTGTGCGTGTTCGTAGGTGCTGGTTACGCGGTCAATCACAGTTTCTCCAACATCTTACACGCCGCCTCATTCTTCAGCAGCGCCGCGTCTGCTTCTGTAATAATCTGCTCAAGCCTGTATTGAATTGTCTGTAAATAGCAAACAGGCAACACGTCATGAAGTTCCTGCGCTATTGCTTTGATATTTTCAAGATGTTCTCTCATCACTTCTCCTACCGCAGTTGCGGACGTTGCTTAAATTCTTCTTCTTGCGCTTGCCAAATCTCGTAGGTAACGCACACGTCAAGACAATTGTACCGCCTTAATTTATCCATGTGTTTAATACTCCACCCATGCCCTTCATCTTTATAGTACGGCTCCCGCGTATACTGCCGTGTCATGAATTGGAGTTTGTGTGAAAGTTCCGGCCAGAGGATATGATGGCGGAGTAGTGTATCTTGTGTTTCCCCCAAGTCGATGGAGAATCCAAGAGCGTTAAGAAAAAGTGCATCGAAGTTGAAAAAGTTCTGCCCCAAAATTCCTCTTCTGGTAAGAAGAGAATCCAACGATCTCCAAAGAATCCTATTTTCACTTGGACTGTCACGGAAAAGGTTGAAGGATATGCCGAAGTCAGGAGAGTCTGCAATGCCCACCGTAATCGGGTATCCTGGATGCGGAAGAAAGGCGCTTCCTTTTCGAGGATATACTGTCTCAATATCAACAGATAAGAGTGGTGCTTTCCTGAGGGACTCAAAACATTGCAGTATTTCCGCAAGCTCAAGATTTCCATACTTCAAAACCCTTTCAGGGAGAGGTTTTAATGTATTGTTCTTTCTAAAAAACTCAAGTTCGTCTTTTATTTTCTGCAAATCTATATACGTTGAAATGTTTCGCTCCGTCCAATCTTGTACACACCGCATTGGGTCGTACATTGGAATCATGTAATGTGGATACTGTAGCATATCACAGTGTAGGAGAGAGCCTGCATATTTCTGAAGTTGCCCTGCGCTAGTACCGCGACCTTTGGGTTCACGTAGTTCCGGTAGAAAATAACCTGCTACATCTCCAAGGACGATAATAAGTGGTGGTTTTACTTGATTTAACATACTCTCAAGATTTTGAAAAGCATGAGCATCGTCAGTATTTGGGGCACGCGCAGTGATATAACAATCACTCATACGCAGTCCCGCTTCCGTGAGCATCTTCTCGAAGACGTGTCCGAGGCCACCGCTGAAAAGCATACCTTTGTCAGAAGAGAATGGTTTCTCTACTATGACCCAAAGACGTGCGAGCGGGTTGCCGCGTGGTGAGATAAAAGGCATTAGCTTAGCACCCTATCCTTAATATCCCGTAGCCATAAGAGCATCTTTACACTTACGGGAGCGTTGTCCTGAACTCGTGAAATCATGTCAACCTCGTTACTGCGAAGTTCATCTTGATAATCTTCAAGCATTTTGCAAATGCGAAGTGCCTCCTCTTGACGCTCAGTTGCGTCAAGATTTGAGAATACGGGGTTAAATTGCGACATCACTAGTTCTCCCTTCCTAACCGGAGTATGGACCGGCTCCTAGCATTTAACGGGTGCTGTGCCACCCGCCCCACCTGCTTTATTAGTTACTACGAATCAAGTTCGTAGAGTGCTTGTCAGTACATCCCGGAAGTGCGCACTTAAACTGCCGCACTTCGTTCTTTGCCTTATGATCATCAGTCTCAGGAATCTCCGCAAGCTCAACTTCCATCGTGCGGTTAAGAAGCGGTCCAAGATACTTCCACTGCGAAGGATCATCAGGATTCGCATCATAACCATCCCATACACCAGGAAGTGTAAACTTTTCTTTCTTCGTACCCTCGTTGCCGTCGATAATAACTTCCATCGGCAAACCAACAGCGTGAACAAAATCAGGCCACATGAAGGCCATCTTTGTGTTCAAGCCCACAAAAACACGTCGCCCATCATACTCCGTGTGACCAAAAATAGCAAGCTCCGCGTTGAACGCGACAGACTCCCTGTTCTTCGCAGCGCGGGGCTTGAAATTCTTGATTTGCACAGTGTACCAACCTGCGGGTACTGGCGGAGCACCTGAAAGTTCTTCCTTGCTGAAACCCATTTTAAATGCCATGTTTACTGCTCCTTCTCTCCTACGGAGATTGTTATGGGTTGGAGATCCAACCGTTATTTCTGCGCGGATTACTAAGCCACCTCTGTAAAAGTGGCGTGCTTAATACCTAACTCATTCGGCTCCAGAGCCACAGTAGCTGTAAGATGGAAAGCCTTATCCGCAGGTATAACAACATTATACTCACCAGGGAAAATTTCTTCTAGCTTAGCAAGAATCTCCTCAACAGTTCTGGAATGCTTATACTCAGGACCAAGCGTATGAATTACAGCAACAACCCGATCAGTCATTTAGCACCTCCTAGTGCTGCTCTCTTCGCCTTATGCTTTGCAATCATCTCCATGATATTCGGCTTCTCCATTGGATCGAGAAGCATTGTGGTGGAGGCGTTTATATCAAAGTTTGGACGGCAGGCTACTTGGTAATTGCGATTACCGTCAACTTTGATGCGGTAAACTTCGTTGAAGAGGCTGAGGGTGTTTTGAAGATACTGCGGACTTGCTACTACCTTGCCAGTATACGCAGTACGTTCTACGGTGGATTCAGAGTTGTCTTTTTCATCACGCTCGTGGAAAACAAAAATGAAATTAACATCGAGCGCCGTTAATTCCGCAACAAGATACTCGACATACCGTTGAATACCTACCACAACATCCCAATCTTTTCCTTTGTATACGTTTGTGCTGTTTCCTACACGTATACTCTTAAAAAGCCCAGGAGACTGTCGTCGGATCTCCTCCTCCATTGCCTTGACCATGTAGGTTACGGAGTCGAAAACTACGGTAGTTGGGAGAGGGAGTTTCTTAATCTTGTTCGCTTTCATTACGGACAAGTCAGATTCTACAACTCCCATTGTAGTATTCTTTGAGACGAAGAGGTTTGGCTTTCCCTCAAGCGATTCGGCGCGGTTATCAAAGTCGTAATATCGTACCGGACCCGGCGCTGTAGCAGCAAACCAGCTTTTACCACTCTTTGGTTCTCCTAGAATCGCAATGCGCAGTTTCGCTTCCGCTTGAATTTCTTCAGAGCGAACTCCCTGCATATTAGCGAACGGATTTGGGGGTGTTGACATTCTCCTGCTCCTTCTGTTAGAATGTTACTTCGTTACGGTTGCCGCCTTCACATCAGACGGTGGTGTCTTATCAAAAGCTGGCTGCTCTGGTACAACAGGGATTGTCGTATCTACTACAGCTGTTGTAGCAGCCGCAGCAATATCCGCTTGCAACTCCGCTTGTGCGTGTCTACGACACTTTTGATACGTTGTCCCATCAGGAAGGGTTATTTGAAAATCCGCCGCCTTCCAGCATTGGAGACGATTTTCAAGAATCTCACTACACTTCCCTATAGCTACTCCAGGAAGTGTATTGAGTGCAGTGTATGTTTTTGATTCTGGCATTGTTCCCGCTTTCTCCTGCTCGCGTTAAACATTAGGTGCGACTTCCTCTGTGTTCCAGATAGGCAACTTGAGGAAACCGTTATTAAGGGTTATAAGCTCCGCTTCTTTGGAGGCTTGACGACATACATCACGGTAAGCACAAACTCCCATGTGCCAGTTTGTGCAAGCGGTTGTGTTACGTGGTACACTATTAAAACTTGCTCCAGTGTATACGGCGAGGTCGTCTAAAAGATGTGACGCAGTGCTTATCATTCTAACACGATACGCCTCAAGCTGATACGAACTTTTCCGCACCGGAATCCTCTTGAACCGCGCCGAGGAGTCTTCGTTTGGTTTTTTACTGATAAGGTTCATCAATATCTTTGAGCAATCACGCTTCAAAGCAAGCTCTTCTGGTACAATGGTGGGAAGAATCTTCGTAAGCGCATAGACATATCCAGTTGGCCCCTCGTCTGTTTCGTACTCAAGTCCCGGGTCACTACGAAAATACCCCTTCGTCTTATGATCCATCGGACAGATAAAGTAACCATCATCTACGATAATATCCATGCGACCAGCGAGATATATCTCTACAGCACTGCTGAAAAGCAGAGGCACTTCAAGGTTGCGACCGAAAGAAACCTCTGTTCCTATGACACGGAGTTTCTCATTCTCCGGTCCCATGACTTGTGCGTACTGCAAAAGCAGGGTACAAAATCCCATCATACCACCGATGGATTTATACTCTTTATGCTCCGCGTGTACGTCCATATCCGCTTCGAGCCACTCTGCCTTTGCACGTTCTATGGCCCATTTAATACGATCAAAATCTGGTTCGCGAAAATGTTGGTAGTATACTTCCAGCATCTTATGCAGAAGAATACCAAAATCAAGATACCACACACGTTGTTTACCACCGTCGTGGCTGTCACTCTTCTTCTGATAACCCTCTACATTTGCATAGAAGAAGTGCTGTGGACAATTCCTGTAGGTGCTTAACAGGTGATTATCCACAATAACAATGAGCTTTTGCTTCTGCTCATCCCATCGTACCCACGGAAGCGGAGTACGCTCAAGAAATTCGAGTAACTGACCGCTAGGTTTCATGTTAGTGATCTCCGTATGTCGCTTTAAGAAGCTCACCAATTGCAAAAGCAACACGTGCAATTTGTACCATCCCTGCTTCTGTTTTACGACGACCACTTTCCATGAGTTTATACTCATGTTCCAAATGAGTCAAGGCTTCTTCTCGTAATCGTAGTGTCCGCTCCGCATTACATAATTCAGCATTTAACTGCTTAATGCGTTCCGCTTGCTGTTCATATGTCATTCTCATTCACTTCTCCAATTCTGCAATTTGCCTGTTAAGGTAAAACTGCGCTTTCTTCAAATCTTGCAGCATATTACCTTTATGCTGCGCACGCGCTATGTACTTTCCAACTTGCCATAATAGTGGCAAAGTGGGGAACCAGTCTTGCAGCACGTCGATCACTTCGTACTTACCGAAGGTGTAATATGGAGGATTATTAATCATATCCATCTTCTCACGTGCTTCTGTGATTACCGCGTGTACCAAACAATTTTTGGCACGCCCGACTTTTCCTGGTGGGCAGGTACAATCAAGTGGTACATGATCTCCTGACACAGTATTAACACTCATTTCTTCCCTCCTCCAAGCGCCGCAAGCATATCAGGTGTCATGCCTTTAGCAAGCATTTGCGCTACGAGTGCGGCGAGTTGCTCTTGCGCTTTTGTTTTCGAGACGGTGCGAGTTTTCCTCGTCGTCACAGTAACAATACTTCTGTCCTTAGTAAGCGGCGGCATTGTTACCTTGACACCCGCGTACTTATGAAAATGCGCGTTACGACGAGACTCGTACTCGGTTATCATAAGTGCTAGGATATTACGATGATACTCTACTGCAAGATCAAGCTCAAGATCAGTCAATGTCACTATCTTATGTTGTGCAAACAACCAGTCAAGGCCACTTATCTTAATCTCCCGTGCTTTACGACGATAAAATGTATGTACACCTGTCTCGTCGTTCTTGTGCTCGTATGTCTTTGTTATGATGCTACTTTGTACAGTAATATCAGACATACAGTTTACACAATACTGCGCATCTACTGTAGAAGCGAAGTGGAAACAAAAAGCTTGTCCACAACGCTCACAGTAAACTACGCTTGTAGGATGTGTGAGATTCAATTCAAGGCACACGTCACATACTGTGGCGGTTAAGTGCGGTTCTTCTGGTTCTGTGGGAAGAGGAATATCAGTGATTGCCGCTTCTGCTGGCGTGATTTCCTCTGGTTCATCGGTGGGTATTAAAGGCTCCTCCTCAATAGGAGTACCAAAGACAGCTTCTTCCTCAAGATCAGGCAACTCGTTCTGCATTGTAGCTCCTTACGCCGTAGCGTGGACTGCTGCTAAACTCTTCCCTTAACACCATGACTTATCATAGCTTCGTGAGCGCGTGTAGCTTCCTTCACTGCAAGCTGCTCGACTAGAAGCTTTACTCCTTCGTGTCCGAAGTACAATTTAAGGAGTGCCCTTACTAGGGAAGATACACTCATAGTAAGTGGCAGCCGTTCTAAGCCTTCTTTTTGGGAATGAAGGATTCGGACGGTCATCGCGGTTGTCAGATCGCTCTTTCGGCTCATAAAGTCAATGATAGACCTGTATGCAAGCCCTTGTCAAGTCCCATCAAACCGCCTTAAAGCCCTCATTCAAAAGGCTTTAAGGCGGGCTGACCCGCCCCTTGGGAAGGCGGCTTATCGCCCGCTCTTGCTACCCGTCATGACTTATAGCACGGGTATTTCCCGCACTTTCAAGTACCTCTCGTATTTCCTTCACTTTGTCATAGCGAAAAAGCTCGTACAGCATCTTCGCTTGTGCGATAGACTCTTCAAAGGTAGGCTTCGCCGTAGGAATTACGTTGGCGAAGACTTTCTCGAAGATTGTTTCTGCTATTGCTTGGTTTGTCATACGCCTACTCCGTTGGAATGATCCAGTAATGGATAGTCTCCGTCG
>Ga0187873_1004178_pt1 | contig 10039 bp, 9 predicted proteins | sample June2016WEW_16_1_2_FD_133012 | JGI IMG/M metagenome (GOLD analysis project Ga0187873, IMG submission 133012) | Peatland microbial communities from SPRUCE experiment site at the Marcell Experimental Forest, Minnesota, USA - June2016WEW_16_100 | ecosystem: Environmental > Terrestrial > Soil >... | reverse complement strand
GGCCCATCCTCGTGGTTGAAGGGGGCGACATCTACACCCAGCGGGACATGAACCCGAACGCTCTTCGCGGGGTGCTTGCCGCGCTCACTATCGATATGGGAATCTCTCTCCTCTTTACCCGCGACGAGCAGGACACTGCCCAGATGCTCTTTGTTATTGCAAAACGGGAGGAGGGGGAACGGGGAGAACGGAAGGTCCACCCCCACAAATCGTTTAAGTCTGCAAAAGAGGAGCAGGAATATATCGTCTCCGCGTTTCCCGATATCGGCAAAAAAAACGCCAGGCTCCTCCTCGCACAGTTCGGGTCAGTGCAGGCGATCGTAAACGCGGATCTGGGAGAACTGGTCGCGGTCAAAGGGATCGGGGAGAAAACCGCACAGAAAATTTATGAGATGTGTCGCCGGCCTTACAGCTGACGCAGGTTCACCAGCGCTTCTGTCCCGATCTTCACGGCATCCATGAACGCGAGGCAGCGGTCGGGATCGTCATCGTTTTTCATGCGCTTGCAGAGCACGAGCATCGTCCCGGACAGTTCACGGGAAAGCATCTCCGCCTCGGGAGAAAGGGGATGTGAAGGTGCAGGGATTTTTTGGGGTGCACATACTTCCTGTGCAGATGGAACCCCGGCTGAGGATACAGCGGTCGGGGAAACAGGCTGTGCCGGTGCCGCGGTGGCCGGCTTTTTTTCAGCGCAGACCACGCAAAATGTCTTTTTCTTATACTCAAAGAGCGGGCACCCGCAAGAGGGGCAGGTTTTTTCAAGCATCTTTCCTCCTTTGAGGAGATACTCGGCCATGATCTCGTCGTCTTTTCTCTCGGCCATACCATCACCGTCTGTCGCAATATCCAAACTATATATGCGAGTTCTACGTATTAACTACAGGTATACGGTAGGTGATACCATGCCGAATCCAGAAAAAACAATCGAAAACTGTATCCTGATGTTGCAGCACATACAGGAAGACAGCACAATCCCCAGAAATATCCGGCGCGTTGCTGACGAGACCCGGACGCTGCTCTCCAATAACACCAAGGCCATGGGCCTGCGCGCTGCGGAGGCTATCTCAAAAATCGATGAAATTTCAAACGATCCAAACATGCCCATCCATGCACGGACCCGTATCTGGGAACTGGTCTCCCAGCTTGAAACGATCCCGCTGGACTAGACCGCTGGCGCTCTTTTCATCAGTCTTTTATACTTTTTTAGTCCGGCTCGTATCTTCTCTTGTATCAGAGAGCCGGGCATTCCCGGGCACCCTGGGGACCGGCCTGCAGTCCGGCAAACCTCCATCTGCCCCTTTGCAGGAGGAGAATTACCCGGGTCTTACCGGGAGAAAAAGAAGGATATGCTGATCTCAGGCGACCTTTAACCGGGATAAATGTGGCCCACAGGAAGTGTTTTCCTTGTAAAACACGTCCCGGGAAAAACTACCGGTACCGGGGAGAAAAAATTCTAATGAATGATATCCTCTTTAAAGGGTGACCCGATCAAACCGACTCGGCGATCTTCACAAGCTCGTCAAAGTGCCGGCTCTTCTTAAAAAGCCACCAGGTAAAACGCTCGACCACGGTAAAGGAGAAACTCCCTCCCGCTGCATTCGGGTGACCGCCGCCGCCGAACTCACGGGCAATCAGGTGGCTTACCGGCGGCACCGACCGGAGCGAGAACTTCCCGTCTTTCCCGATGATCACCTCAATATCAGTGTTCTTTTTGCCCCGGATGAAATGCGCCGTCTCGCTCGGGTACCCATAAAGCGGGGCAAACGCGATCCGGTATTTTTTTCCAAGGAATGTGGTGTGCCGCAGGCTCCGCTCCATCATGGCATCCATCTCGGCCTTGATCTCCGCATACTCCGCCTCAATCAGCGCGTCAGAAAAAATTCCCGCAATAAGGCAGTCGCGGACGTGCTCCCGGTTTTTCTTTCTCTGGAGTACCAGCCCGAGGACTGCGGAGCGGGGATCGGCATGCTTCCAGAGATCGTAATCGCAGACGACCCGGGCAACCTCCACTGCCACCGGGTCCCCCGGTGCAAGGTCCCGTGCGACGATCCCGGTTGCGCAGACATCCGTATCGATATGGAGGAGGGAGACCTGTTTTTTAATCCTTTCGACCTCCTCCTCGCGCCAGCGGTGATGATCCCTCCACTCGACCACCCAGCCGTTTGACCGTGCCCTGCCCGCAACTGCTCCCATCTCTCCCTGGCAGCCAAGGTCAGATATCGAGAGCAGGTCGCCTTTCCCGGGGCAGGAGGCAATAAGGGCAAAGAGGCGGGCAAACTTTCCCACAGAACTCCAGACCGTAAACACGCCGTCCTTCCCGAACTTCATCCGGTGGATCGCATCGGCCCCGACGGCATCGAGATCGTTATGCGTCAGGTGGACGACATGGGCGGTGCGCGAGGCAACGGCACGGCTAAAACCGGCGTCATCCTCAAAAGGGGGCGACTGTGGCATCTGGTTAATACTGGCATGGCGGGGCATAAATAAGAGCGGTCAGGGGTCAACACCACGTGACCAAGCATATCATTTATAACTCCCAACTGCCAACAATTGTACTCCTGCCCTAGTAGCTCAGACTGGGAGAGCGCCAGACTGAAGATCTGGTTGTCCCCGGTTCAAATCCGGGATGGGGCATTCGGACAAGGGTTACATTCTAATTTTAATTTCGGGCATAATTTGCCCGTATTTTCCCCTTCCGGCTTTTACGCAAAAAACCTGATCACTGATAAGTCTTTTACTACCACGCGTGTTATTTCCCCCATGTCGGATGTGAAGCGAATCCGGGTATCTGTTCTTCTTTTGGCAGACACTGGAGACGGCACATCCACCCCCTCATTTTTGCTGCCTGCACCTGCCCGTATTTCCTGTACGCGGTAAGCGCTCCTGCGTATTTTTGCCCATTTACCTCAACCCGGGCCCGGTACCTGGCAAGTTACCCAGCGATTTTCCTGCAATGTTGCGTATTTGGTCACTATTTGGATCGTAATATTTATATACAACAAAAAAAGAGCATAACACATACATTGTCATATCCGATGGGGATATGTTAATTGGAGTGAAGAAAATGGTGTTTACAAAAAAGAATGAAGAAGCAGTATCACCGGTTATCGGCGTCATCCTCATGGTCGCGATCACCGTGATCCTCGCAGCGGTCATCGCTGCGTTCGTGTTCGGCATGGCAGGAAACATCCAGAAGTCGCATACGGTTGCGGCGACGGTGTCAAGACCCGATGCATCAGATGTTATCGTAACGTATCAGGGTGGACAGGATGCAGCAACACTTATTGGAGTTAACTTCACTGTAGGAGGATTAGCCCCCACTCTTGTTACACCACCTGCTGGATGCACGTTGACATCTGCTAAGAATGGTTATTTCCCCACTGCTCCTGCTGTGAGTATACCTGTTGGGGCAAGTGTAAATATACCAGGTGCTCCCACAAACAGTCATATTATTGTAACTGGGACATTCACCGATGGAACAACCCAGGTCATTCTTGATACAACTCTCTAATCTTTTTTTATTGTACCTTTCTTTGGCTGCATTATTCTTGTCCGGCCCGTCATTGCCAATATGCCATGACTTTACAGACATAGTTTTCTCCAGCGCAGAGAACCGCTAACAGAAACGCTATCGCGGGGCTCTTTCAGGTGGTTTCCCAGAAGTACTCCCGGCCATTCTTCCCCACCCGGCATATCTGGATGCATGGAACACGTACGGCGTAGGGTTCCCTGCGATCCGGCGCGGCACGTCTGCGATGAGCGTTCCTGCCCCGGAGATGAGCGTTCCGTTCCCGCACTCATCCATCTCGCACAATCCCGTGTGAATGGTGTCTTGCCGGAATCGCAGTGAACGTGGGATATGGAGAGAGGGGGTCGCCCATGATCAACCGGCAGGGAGGTCATGGTGACCGGTATAAAAAAAACCGGGTCGCGATCTGGAGATCCCGGAAAATGGCCGGCTCCGCCATGCGATCCTAGTGGCAGACTTCGTATTCGATGGGGATGTTTATGGAGAGATCAAATGAAAAGAAGGTCGTTTGGTACGCGAGGATGTTGATAAGCGGACGATGTGAAAGACACGTGGGAAAAAGGATTGAACAGGAAGGGTTTTTTTAAAACGTTTCAGGATATTAAAAATCCCGGTATGCCGTTTTACGAGACTCCACTTCGAGAACGTGGATGATCAAAACCTCATCGTGAATCGATACAAAAGCCCTCACACCCCTGTGGATTCTGACCGAGTATATCGGGTGCCTTGGATTCGATGCCTTTATTTTTTTGATAAAGCGGTAGGGATCATTTCGGATTTCATGAATTTTCCGGATAACCTGCCGGGCAATTTCCGGGGGAAGTCTGCCCAGGTCACGATCTGCCCGTGGAGTATACTCGACCCGGTATAGGCTCATTTAACACCATACTTCTTCATAATCTCTTTTTCCGGGATCAGTGTTCCCTCCCGGACTTCTTTGAGGGACTCTTCGAGACCCTGGAGGGTCTCTTCACTGAGGGGTTCATCATCGATTGCGAGAGTTACCAGGCGCTCAATGACATCGTTGTATGACTCTTTTGGATGGTGTTTCAGGGAGTTCAGCTGGGTTTTGAGGTCCTCCCGAATGTAAATTGAACTTGCTGCCTGCATAGTAGAACTACTATGCACCTATAGGTATTATACCTGATGGTTCGGTGGGGGAGGCATCATCATTATGAATGCCGCTTGCCAGTAATCATGAGAATCCAAAAGCAAACCAACGCCGGAATCGCCATTTAAACGGGAATGGGGAGGTTATCGGTGTGCCAGCAGAAACGTACACCAAATTCCCGCAAAGGAGCCCATGCCCCCGCCCCGGAGACGAGCGTCCGTTCCCTGCCGGAATCGCGTTGGTCGCAGGATAGAGAGAGGGGGTCGCCCATGATCAACCGGCAGGGAGGTCATGCTGACAGGTATAAAAAAACCGGGTCGCGAGCCTGAAAATCCCGGAAAATGGCGGGGCTCTCTCAGGTGGTTTCCCAGAAGTACTCCCGGCCATTCTTTCCCGCCCGGCATATCTGGATGCAGCGGCCATCATCACCATGGCACTCACCCCGTTTACCATGAACGTCGCCCCGCCGCTGACGAACCTGTTGTACCGGCTTTTTCCCGACAGGATCAAAAAACCGGATCCCCTGAAAGATAATAAAAGGACCCTCAAAAGAGGAACTCTCCGGAATCCTCCCGGAACCTATAATTATTTTCACGTCGGTAACTGTACACCGCGTTTAGGTCTCGGGGGTGCTTTTCATGGACATCGTGCTTGCCGTCGTTTGTGTCCTCGTTCTGTCCATTATCCTGTTGTACCTCGGCCAGCGATTCAGGCTGCCCAGCATCGTGAGTTTTTTGATCATCGGGATGCTGGTCGGGCCGTTCGGCTTTGCGCTGATTACCGACCAGACCCTCATCGACACGATCGGCCAGATTGGTATCATCCTCCTGCTCTTTACTATCGGTCTTGAATTTTCGTTCCAGACCTTGCTCCGTTCGTGGCGTGCGGTCATTATCGGGGGTCTCGTCCAGGTCTGCACGACGATTGTGGCAATTACCCTGATCACCCTCTATTTCCAGATGCCCTTTAACGAGGCCCTGATCTTCGGCTTTATTGTCTCCCTCTCAAGTACGGCCATCGTCATGAAGATCCTCCAGGAGAAAGGCGAGGTCGATACGATTCAGGGCAGGACACTTCTCGGGATCCTGATCTTCCAGGACCTGGCCATCATTCCGATGATGCTCGTACTGCCGCTTCTTGCCGGAATGGATACCGGTCTGGACCTGTCAGCAGTGCCCTACCAGATAACGAAAATTGCCCTGATCATCCTTGCGATAATCGTTCTTGGGTACTGGGTCATCCCACGGCTGCTCTTCCGGGTGGCAAAGGAGCGGAGCCGCGAGCTCTTCCTCTTTACAATAGCAGGTATCTGCGTCGTTATTGCCTGGCTCACAAGTGAGGCCGGGCTGTCGTTTACGCTGGGCGCGTTCATCGGCGGCCTGATCATCGGGGAGTCCGATTATAATATCGATGCACTGGGCCACATCATCCCGTTCCGCGATGTCTTTGCGGCCATCTTCTTCCTCTCGATCGGGATGCTCTTAAACACCGCAACGGTTTTTGGTAACTATGGCTATGTTGCCCTGATCATCCTGATTATCTTCTGTGTCAAGGTCCTGACCGGTGCCTTCTCGGCAGCGGTGCTCGGGATGCAGACACGGGTCTGTGTCTTCTGTGGCCTTGCACTCGCCCAGATCGGGGAATTCTCATTCGTGCTTGCCAAAAGCGGCCTCGACGCCGGGGTCATACAGACGCCGGTCTACCAGATATTCCTTACCGGGGCGATCGTCACTATGGCATTCACCCCGTTTGCCATGAACGCTTCCCCTCAGGTTGTCGATCTGCTCTACCAGTTTTTCCCGAAGAGGATATCAAGGGTAAATACTGGTGCGCCGGATGAAATCGCCCCCGAAGAAGCGCTCTCGAACCACATTATCATTGCAGGATACGGGCTCACCGGAAAAAGCGTGGCCCGGGCGGCAACACTCGCAGGTATTCCTTATATGGTCATCGAACTCAATCCCGAGATCATACGCGAGGAGCGATCTCAGTACCGGCCCAACTTCATCTTCGGGGATGCTGTGCAGGAGGAAGTGCTCGAACATGCAGGTATCCGGCAGGCACGGACGCTCGTTGTGGCAGTCTCAGAGGAGGCGGCGGTCCCCCGAATCATCCATACGGCCCGGCAGCTCTCCCCCGAGGTGCATATCCTCGCACGGACACGGCACATCAGGAACGCACAATACCTTCTCGATCTCGGCGCAGACGAGGTCATTTCAGAGGAGTTTGAATCAGCTCTCGAAATTTTCACCCGCGCCTTACAACACTACCAGATCCCGAACGACGAGATCGTAAGGATCATCGAACGGTCAAAACGCCTGGGTAATGCCCTGTTTACCCGGTGTACCGACCCGAACCAGCACCAGAAGATACAGAATTTTGAGACGCTCTTTAAGGAGACGCATGTCCACACGGTACAGGTTGAAACCGGGTCTGCGGCAGAAGGAAAGACCATCGCCGACCTGAGCCTGAAAGACAGGTTCGGCATCCGTGAATTCGGGTTCCGCAGGGGAACGACGCGCTTTACCCAGCCCGACCCGGCCCTGCGCCTCAAAGCAGGGGATACGCTGGTCTTCTTTATCACCGATGAGAAGGCGGGAAAAATCATCCCGCTTTTTTCTGCGGGAAAGTAATATCTTATACGGGGTAAAATCGCTCTGCCCGGCCAGAACACCTTTTTTTTAAGAGGGGTTCAGGGTATTTCACGTCCTTGCGCCGCGAGCACCGCCGGGGTAAAATGTGTCCGGGGATCTCCTGCATGCCGGTGGCCGATCCTGCCTTACTTATGCAGCGTTTTTTAGGAGATGCAGGGTAAAGGTGCTCCCGGCACCCGGCGTACTTTCGACCGAAATATCACCGCCATGAATGATCATGATCTTTTTTGCAATGGCAAGCGAGAGCCCGATCCGGTCGAACTTCCGGGACAGGGTCGCCGCATCGGCAAGCTGGAACGGTTCGAAGATCGAACTTTGTGCATCGGCGGGAATCCCTGTTCCGTTATCGGCGACAGAGATATGGTAGAACGGATCGGTGTCACCGGAATGGCAGGCAACAACAACCGTCCGCGGCGTGCTGGAATACCGTATCGCATTTGAGAGGAGCGAATCGACAACGACAAAGATCCGGTTCATATCCGCCACAACGTTAAGATCCTGGGGAATACTCACCGAAATGTCAGCCTGCGCGGCGTACCCGTTGGTATCGATCACGCTCTGTACAAGGTATGAGAGGGAAAAACGGGTGGGGAAAAACCGGAGTTTTCCGGAGTCGAGAACCGAGAGGTCGAGCATACGGTTGATGATCTGGCGTTCGCGGTCTGCACTTGCGAGGCAGCGTTCCAGGATCTTCTGAGTCCCTTCCGTCAGCCCGGCATCTCTTGGGTCATCGAGAAGCAGATTGAGGTACCCTATGAGGGGTTGAAGGGGTGTCCGGAGTTCGTGGGCAACGGTCATCATGATCCCCCGGCGCTGTTCATTGTCGCGTTTGATCTTCTCCTCAAGTCTCTGTTTCTCCTCTTTCTGGGTACTCTCGATCAAAAATGCGATGATACCGGCAATACCCACAAAGAGCACGGCCTGAACGGTAATGGCAGCAAGCCCCACAGGGTCAGGATACCGGAACACGTATCCGGTGACTTCGTATGCACATGCACAGATGGCCGCAACAATGATCCCGCGCCGGGGGAACGCATAGAGCGCATAGATGATAGGGATAAAGAAGAGCTGGGTGGTGAGGATATCTATATCGAGGGTAAACGCGAGGATAGTAGTCAGGGTACAGAGCGCGACCAGCAGCGCGATCGCACCGCCGCGCAACAGGTTTTCCTGTTCAAACGTGAATCCCTGGTGCTGCGGAGATGTACCAGCCATTGACATCCAGATTTTTTCCTTTTGTGTTATATATTCGTTCCTCATTCGAATCAGAAAACAATCTGCGGCCCCGTGTTCTTTCCCGGCATGCTGATTTTCCAGGGAGGGGTATAAAAATCTTAAAAAACAAGATCACTATTCGTATGCGCCCCTCGGTTGTTGTCAACGTGGCGATGAGTGCGGACGGGAAACTGTCGACCCGCGAACGCCGGCAGGTAAAAATTTCCGGTGCAGAGGATTTTGCCCGCGTCGACCGGCTCAAGGCCGACTGCGACGCGGTGATGGTCGGGATCGGGACGGTGCTTGCAGATGACCCCTCGCTCACGGTAAAAAACCCGGACCTGAAGAGCCGGCGGCAGCAGGAGGGAAAACCGGAGCACCCGGCACGGATAGTCATCGACAGTCAGGCCCGGATCTCCCCCGATGCCTCGGTGCTCAACAAAGGCGACGGGCTGCGGGTAGTGGCAGTCTCAAGGCGTGCGGACCCGTCCCGGGTTGACGTGCTCCGGAAAAAGGTGACGGTCATCGTCGCCGGCGAGGAAGAGGTCGACCTCGCCCGGGTGCTCGACGAACTGGGCGCGATGGGGATCCGGCGTCTCATGGTGGAGGGCGGCGGGACGCTGATCGCCGGCCTCGTCCGGGCCCGGCTCGTCGACGAGGTCTATACCTATATCGGAAGCATAGTTATCGGCGGGAAGGATGCGCCGACGCTTGCAGACGGCCCGGGCTGGATAAAGGAAGCAGAATTTGCCCGGCTCACTCTCGTGGACTTTGTCCGAATGGATGATGGGATCCTCCTCCACTGGATGGTAAAACCGCAATAATCCCCTAGGCGGGAGCACATTTTTTTATTTGTTGTTCTGGAGAATTTATCGAGCTCGTGAATTAATGTTCTTGGGGGCTGCGGCATTTTATGCCTCCGCCCCAGCCGCTGTGGCATCCCCCCATTGCGATGATGCTGTATTACCTGTACACAGATCTGCTCCCGTACAGGTAATACCGGGGGCATCGCATTGCGCCCCGTCCCCCTCGGGGGACAAAGCGGCGCAAGAGGGGGGGGCTGCGTATTATTAATGAGGTTTTCTACAATTCCGGTTAAAAAAAAAAAACCGGAGAATCCTTTTTTGCCCGTTTGATGTGGCCCCGTTAAGATCCGGTGCCAAGGCTCATCTGCCTGTATCAGGAAATAATTCACTACGTATATCGCGATCATTGTCCTTGCCGCCGTCTTTTGCCTCATCGCGGTACGGCAGGTTGGAAGATTCACGTGGAGGATCTGGCAGGTCATGCTCGGGGGAGCGGTTGCCGTTCTCCTTCTCGGCCAGATTGCACCTGCCGCAGCTCTCGCCGCGATAAACATCGACGTGATGGTCTTTTTGTTCGGCATGTTTGTCGTGGGGGAGGCGCTCTCCCGGAGCGGGTACCTCGACTGGCTCTCATCCCGGTTCTTCCGGCACGCCCGGACCCCGGGGCAGCTCCTCGCTCTCGTGATCTTCGGCTTCGGTGTGCTCTCGGCGCTTTTGATGAACG
>Ga0187873_1004175_pt1 | contig 10041 bp, 9 predicted proteins | sample June2016WEW_16_1_2_FD_133012 | JGI IMG/M metagenome (GOLD analysis project Ga0187873, IMG submission 133012) | Peatland microbial communities from SPRUCE experiment site at the Marcell Experimental Forest, Minnesota, USA - June2016WEW_16_100 | ecosystem: Environmental > Terrestrial > Soil >... | reverse complement strand
GTCCATATTAACCTGCCGGAACCGTGCGACCTTGTGATCCACGCGCGCTTTCCCGAAAAAGCCGCGCGCGCGGTCAGTCGCCCGCCTTCTTGTCGACCGGCAGGGTTTTGCCGGTCAGGGCCAATCAAATAATTTAGGCGGTCGGATTTTCTGCCGTTTTAAGTAGGCGTCGACTACCGTTTTCGGAAGCGCTAAGGCGAGTCTAGATTGAAAAATGCAGCTATTACAAGCTGTTAGTGTCTGTTCCTTCCACCAAGAGCTCGACCTCATTTTCTACCACTGATCGGTCGAAATGGTCGACAGTCAACATCCGTCGGCTACACCTGCCTTCGCGACCAGTGTCAGTGCTGCGGATGCGGCGATTCTCTTATTGCTGTTCTCGCTGTCGGCGATGCATTTTCCACAATCCCGGCCTACTGTCTGAGCGGATGGGCCAGTGTAGCGCTTACTCTGTGCTTCATCGTCTTCTCAACCGTTGTCGGCTACTACGCCATTACGCGGGTAATAAGAACGACGATTGATCATCGGTAGGTTGATTTCAGTAATTGGCCCTTGGCGACCGATCTTGCGCTGCAACCCAATGTCCGCTTCTGGGGGGATAGTGTTGCAAAACGATTTTGAGCCCCGGAGCGAAGAAAGCTTTTTCCAGATCAAGGCCGAATAGGGAATTTTGATTCAAAAAGTCAACCCTTCGGATTCTAATATTGCCCGTTTTTGGCAATCTGACGAGGTGCCCTCGACTTTTGCAACACAATCGGGTGATAACCAAACCAGAGATTGTAATGAATGATCCGAGGATTTTTTTGGCCGGCACGCTGGCTAGAGGCAAAACCCCGAATGGCGCTGCACCCACCACCCCGCCCTGCGGCGTCCCCGCCGTGCGCTACTCCTTCACCGCTCCGGTCAGCGCCGAGACATAGTATTCGACGAAAAACGAGTAAAGAATTACTACCGGGATCGAGCCAATGAGGGCAGCCGCCATCAGCGAGCCCCAGTGATAGACGTCGCCTTCGACGAGTTCGGTGATGGCGCCGACCGGCACCGTCTTGTTCTCGGACGAGGAAATGAAGGTGAGTGCGTAGATGAACTCATTCCAGGACAGTGTGAAGGCGAAGATGCCGGCCGAAATCAGCCCAGGGATTGAGAGCGGCAGCGTGATCCGCGTCAGAATCTGCCAGCGGCTGGCACCGTCGATGAGCGCGCACTCCTCGAGCTCATAGGGAATGGTGCGAAAGTAGCCCATCAGCAGCCAGGTGCAGAATGGAATGAGGAAGGTCGGATAGGTCACGATGAGCGCGAGGTCGCTGTCGAACAGCCCAAGCCTGAAGACCATAGTGGCGAGCGGGATGAAGAGGATGCTCGGCGGGACGAGATACGCCAGGAAGATCGCCATCCCGACATAGCGCGAGCCGGAAAATCGCAGCCGCTCCACCGCATAGGCGGCAAATACGCTGGAGATCAGCGAGATCACCGTCGAAGATACCGACACGATCACCGTGTTGATCATCCAGTTGGAATAGCTCGTCTCAAACAGCAGTTTGTTGATGTGCTCGAGCGTTGGGTGAATGACCCAGAACGGGTTGAAACGCTCGTAGTCGTAGAGTTCGGCGTCCGGCTTGAACGTCGTCGTCGCCATCCAGTAGAATGGGAACAGCAGCAGGAACAGCATCACGCCGAGCGGCAGGTAGACGGTCACGAGCCGCCGCGGCAGCGTTTCGAGATATTCCATGCCTTCATTGGCGACATTCGCCATCGGTCAATCCCTGCTGCCCTGCTGCCAGCGCCGGCGCTGAAGGCCGAAATAGCTGAACAGGATCGCGGCTAAGAGGAACGGCACCATGGCGTCCGCGATCGCGGCGCCTTCGCCGAGATTGCCACCCGTGATCGCGCGCTGGAACGAGAGCGTCGCCATCAGGTGCGTTGCATTGATGGGGCCGCCGCGGGTCAGAACATAGATGAGCTGGAAGTCCGTGAAGGTGAGCAGAATGGAGAAGGTCATCACCACGGCGATGATTGGCGACAGGACCGGCAGCGTGATGAAGCGAAAGCGCTGCCACGCGGTCGCCCCGTCGAGCATCGCAGCCTCGTAAAGCGATGGAGATATGGTCTGGAGCCCAGCGAGCAGCGTAATGGCGACGAATGGGATTCCGCGCCAGATATTGGCGACGATCACCGACCATCGAGCGTTCCAGGGCTGGCCCAGGAAGTCGATGTAATGATCGAGCAGGCCCGCCTTGATGAGCACCCAGGAAATGATCGAGAACTGCGAATCGTAGATCCACCAAAATGCGATCGCCGAAAGCACGGTCGGGACCACGAAAGGAAGCAGCACGATCGCGCGCAGAATGGCCTTGAACGGCAGCCGGTTGTTGAGCAGCAGCGCGAGGTAGAGCCCGAGCACAAATTTCACCGCGCTCGCCACAACGGTGTAGAGAGTCGTATTGAAGATCGAGAGCCAGAACACCGTGTCGCGCGCGAGCGACACAAAGTTTGCCAAGCCGATGAAGCGGCCGCTCTGGCCGATCTTGGTGTCGGTCGCACCGAGCCAGAACCCGAGCCCGAGAGGATAGGCGAGAAACACGAGCAGGATCACGGCCGCCGGAATCATGAACCCGATCCCAAGCAGGTTGCGGCCGTCGGCGACTCGCGACGCCGCACTTCGTCTTTGGATCGGGGCGGCAACCTGAACTTGTACCGTCATCGATAGACCTCGAGACGACGCCGGAAACCAGGCGCCGCGCCGCCGAGGTTCAGATTTCGTAGTAGCGTTTGGCGCGGTCGGCTGCGCGCTGCGCCGCGGCCTTCGCTGTTTGGTTGCCGGAGCAGACTTCAGCGAACATGTCGACGACGATGAAGTCGCCCATGACGGCCGCCGAAGCGTAGCCGAGCGGACCCGCGTATCCATTCTGGACGGAGCGTCCCGCCGCGTCGCGATACGGGGTGTTCTTCGGATCGACGGTCCAGATCGGGTTGGACGCATAGGCCTTGAGCGGCTGCGAGACATAGCCGTTGGATGCTGCCATCCACGGACCGTACTGCTCCTCCTCCCACATGAAGCGCAGATATTCCTTTGCGGCCTTCGGATATTTCGAATATTTGAACAGGAACGCAACCATCTGGAGATTCTGCTCCATCGGACGACCGACCGGACCGATCGGGTTCGGCGCGTGGTTCATGTCCTTGGCGATCGCCAGCACGGCTGGATCCTTGGAATTCTTCGCCACCGCATAGATTGAGATGCCGTTGCCGGTCAGGGCAATGTCGCTGGAGAGGAACGCCTTGTTGTTGTTGGGATCCTGCCACGACAGCGTGCCGGAGATGAAGGTCTCGGCGAGCTGCTTGGCGTATTCGAGCGCGGCGACGGTCTCGGGCGAATCGAGCACCACCTTACCGTTCTGGTCGACCACCTTGCCGCCGTATGCCCACAGGCACCAATGCGTCCAATTGTTGGCGTCGCCAGTCGCGTGCCCGAGCGCGAAGCCGGCCGGCGTGCCGGCTGCCTTGAGCGCCTGACAAAGCTTCAGCAACCCGGGTAGATCGTTCGGGAACGTCTCGAACCCGGCCTTGCGCACGGCACTGATGCGATAGTTGAAGCAGGAGCCGTTGACGCCCTGCGGCAACGCAATCCAATCGTTGCCGCGGATCCCGTAGGACTTGCAGACATCGTACCAGCCGCCGTATTTGCCGCCGAGATAGTCGGCGAGGTCGTTGAGCGGCACCAGCTTTTCCGGGAATTTGTGCGGGTCGTCGTTGGTCCCGATGATGATGTCGGGGCCGGCGCCGACATTGGCGGCCACCGCGGCCTTCGGCCGCACGTCTTCCCAGCTCTCGGTATCGACGCGGACCTTGATCCCGGTCTCCTCCGTGAACTTCTTGGTGCTCGCGTTGAACGCATCGATGTCGCCTTGGACGAACTGCTTCCAGCGCAGCACCCGGATTTGGGCATTGCTCTCCGGCTGATTGTTCCACGCCGGCGCCGTCCGGGCGACGCCGTTCGGCAGAACGAGACCGGATCCGGCGGCAGCCGCAGTAACGGTGACCCCGGCCTTGAGAACGTCACGTCTGGACAGATCGGTCATTCGCAATTCCTCCCAGTTTGACCGCCGCGGGACGGTCAAGTTGCGATCAGTATAGGGTTCTCAGTATAGGGTTCGGCCGGTCGTCGAGTCGAACACGTGGGTCAGGTTCGGCCGCGGGCGCAGGTGCACGATGTCGCCGCTGCGGAACGTGTGACGCTCGTTAAAGACCGCGCAGACCTTGGTGCCGGCAAAGTTCGCGTAGACGAAGGTATCGGCCCCGGTCGGCTCGACGAACTGCACGCGCGTTGGAAGACCGCCGTCGGCCGCGACATCGAAATGCTCCGGCCGCACACCGTAGACCACCTGCTGGCCGTCCTTGCCCGATTCGCGTACCGAGGCGGGAAGCTGGACGCCGTCGCCGACCTCGACGACCATCGCGGCGCCGTTGTCGCGCCGCAACCTCCCTTGCAGAAAATTCATCGCCGGCGAACCGATGAAGCCGGCGACGAACAGGTTTTCGGGATGATCGTAGAGTTCGAGCGGCGTGCCGATCTGCTCGACTTCACCTTCGTGCATGACCACGATCTTGTCCCCCATGGTCATGGCTTCGATCTGATCGTGGGTGACGTAGATCGTGGTCGTCCCGAGGCGCTGGTGCAGTTCCTTGATCTCGGTGCGCATCTGCACGCGCAGCTTGGCATCGAGGTTCGAGAGCGGCTCGTCGAACAGGAACACCTGCGGATCTCGGACGATGGCTCGACCCATGGCCACGCGCTGGCGCTGGCCGCCGGAAAGCTGCCGCGGATATCGATCGAGAAAGGGTTCGAGTCCGAGAATTGCCGCCGCCCGTTTGACCCGGGTCTCGATCTCCTGCTTGGCGGCGCCGCGAAGCTTCAATGAGAAGCCCATGTTGGTTCTGACGGTCATGTGCGGATAGAGCGCGTAGTTCTGGAACACCATGGCGATGTCGCGCTCTTTGGGGGGCACAGTGTTCACCACACGGTCCCCGATGCGAATTTCGCCCGAACTGATGTTTTCCAGCCCTGCGATCATTCGCAATAGCGTCGTTTTTCCGCAGCCCGAAGGGCCGACCAAGACCACGAACTCGCCATCCGCAATGGCGACGTTCACGCCATGGAGGATCTCGGTTGTGCCGAATGTCTTGCGCACGTTTTCGATTGCGACGAGGGCCATCGAGGATCCTACCGAGGACGTCCCAGCTTGTTCTGGAGCGCGTCAGGCTGGCGTTCTCTTTTCTATCCGGCCGAGATGTTTCTCTGTAGGGCCAAGATCTTTCAGCAAGACCGGCAAAAATCAAGCCCATTCGGCGCGGGGTTAGTCCCCGCGGCGCTGTAGACTTTCGCCACCGCGTTCGAGCGGCGCCAAGCTCTTGGCGCCAGATGCGTGGAATGCGGCCGCCCCGAAGGCATCGTCATTGTCCCGCAGCGCGTATGCTGCTTTCCGGCGGTAAATTTCACATCATCAGCTCCAACGCGTCGGTAAAGAATTCCGCGCCGCCGAAGTTTCCCGACTTCAGCGCCAGCAACATGTCCTTGGCCCCGACGGTCCGCAGCACGGGAACACCGGCGGCGATTTCGGGACCGACGATAAACGCCGGGATACGGAGGCGATCGACCACCGCGCCAGACGTCTCGCCGCCGGCCACTACCAGACGCCGCACGCCGTGGTCCACGAGGCCGGCCGCGATCCTGGCCATCGCCTGCTCGATCGCGCGTCCGCCGGCTTCCCGTCCGTGGCGTGCTTGAAACGCGCCGACTACCTCGGGCGGGGAGCTGCTCGCGATCAGCACCGGGCCGCGGCCGACCCGGTCGAGAGCCCAGGTGAGCGCGTCCTCCGCCTCTGCCGGTCCGGCGACGAGTTTCTCGGGATCGAGTCGCAACAGCGGCATGGTTCGTTGCGCATTCTCGACTTGTGCGAGCGTCGCCCGCGAGCAACTTCCGGCCAGGCACGCCGCTAAGCCGTCAATGCGGTGACGTTCCATCGCAACGGTGCTCGCAGGGTTCACGCGGCCCGATTGCACCAGTGCCCGCCCCAAGCCGAGCCCGAGACCCGACGCTCCGACGGACACTCGATGTTCGAGCGCAACGGTGCCGATGGTCTCGAGGTCGCGCTCGAACACGGCATCGACGATCGCCGCCTGGATTCCGTCGCCAGCAAGCGCCGCGAGGCATTTGCGGACCGCGTCGGCGCCAGCAGCAACCACAGCGAGGTCGACGAGGCCGATTCGGCAGCGGCTCTGGCGCGCGAGCACCCGCACCAGGTTTGCGTCCCGCATCGGATTGAGCGGATGGTCCTTGAGAGGACTCTCGTTGAGCGGCACGGAGCCGACGAACAGATTGCCCTGGTAGACGGTGCGCGCGGTCGCGGGGAATGCCGGCGTGACGAGCACGATCTTGCTGCCGGCGGCGGCTCGCAATGCATCGGTGACCGGGCCGATATTGCCGGCGTCGGTCGAATCGAAGGTCGAGCAGATCTTGAACATCACGTGGCTGGCGCCCCGCGCGCGCAGCCAGTCATCGGCGGCGCGGGCGAGCCCGACCGCCTGCCGAGCCGCAATCGAGCGGCTCTTGAGGGCGACCACGACGGCGTCCACCTCGGGAAGCGCCAGGTCGGCGGCCGGCACGCCGATCGTCTGGATGGTGCGCAGCCCGCATCGGGTCAACGTGTTGGCAAGATCGGAGGCGCCGGTATAGTCGTCGGCGATCGAGCCGAGCGAGAGCGTCATGCGGCACCTCCCGAGGGCGGCATCTTGCCCGCATGCGGCGCGAACCAGGCAAGCCCGTCGACGGTCTTGCCGCGCGGCCGGTACTCGCAGCCGAGGAACCCGTCATAGCCGAGCCGATCCAGCTCCTCAAACAGGAAGGGAAAGTTGAGCTCCTCGCCGTCGGGTTCGTTGCGCGACGGCACGCTCGCGATCTGGACATGGCCGATCATCGAGATGAGCCGGCGCAGCGCCATGGTCACGTCGCCATGCATGACCTGACGATGATAGATGTCGAACTGGAGCTTCAGGTTCGGCAGCGCCAACTCGCGGATCAGCTGCTCCGCGAAGGGAAAGTTGTTGAGGAAATAGCCGGGCATGTCGCGCTCGTTGATGGGCTCGATGACGAGATCGAGCCCCTTTTCGCCAAGCGCCGCCGCGGTGAAGATCACGGCCTTACGAAACGCCCCGGCCGCGCGCGAGTCGCGCCGATCTGCGTTGCCGGACATCAAATGCAAGCGCTTCACGCCAGTCGCTTCGGCATAGATGAGCGCCGTCCTCACCCCTTCCTTCAGTTCTTCGAAGCGTTCCGGCAAGGATGCAAGTCCTCGCTCACCGGCCGCGAAGTTGCCCGGCGGGAAGTTGAACAGCGCCTGCGTCAGGCCGTTGCGCTCCAGGCGTTGGGCGATCGCATAGGGCCCATGCTCATATGGAAACAAATATTCGACGGCGGTGAACCCCGCCTGCGCGGCGGCATCGAAGCGGTCGAGAAAGGACCACTCATTGAACATCAGGGTGAGGTTTGCGGCGAAGCGGGGCATGCGGCTTCCTCGAGATCAGATATCAGTTCGCCGGCGCTCCAGGCAGCGACGTCCCGGTGACACGAGCATAGAGCCTAGCGAGCGAGGCGTCGTCATCGCCGCCCATGCCTGCGCCGGCCGCCATCAGGAACATCTGCAAGGCGGCGGCGGCGAGCGGCACCGGGAATTTCGCCATGCGCGCCATGTCCTGGATGATCCCCAGGTCCTTCACGAAGATATCGACGGCGCTGCGCGGGGTATAATCGCCTGCGAGCACATGGGGCACGCGGTTCTCGAACATCCACGAATTACCGGCTGAGGCGGCGATGACCTCGTAGACTTTGTTGAGATCGAGGCCTTGTCTGGCCGCGAACGTGATCGCCTCGCAAGCTGCGGCGATGTGCACTCCGGCGAGCAGCTGGTTGATCATTTTGAAGGCGGCGCCCCGGCCGGGCTCCTCACCGAGTTCATAGATTTTAGCGGCCATCGCCCCGAGCGCGGGCCTCGCCTTGGCGTACGCCGCGGGACTGCCGGAGGCGAGCACGGTCAGCGTGCCCTCGGCGGCGCGCAGCGCGCCGCCGCTGATCGGCGCATCGAGATAGAGCCGGCCCATGGCCTCGAGCCGATTGGCGAGGCGCCGTGCCATGTCCGGGTCCATGGTGGCCGACGAGACGAAGACCGCGCCCTCGGGCATCGCGGCTGCGGCCCCGTGCTCTGCGAACAGCACGGCTTCGGTCTGGGCTGCATTGACCACGACCGAGACTACGACGTGGGCACCGACAACGGCCTGCGCGGGGGTGGTAGATGCGCCGCGCCCGCCCGCGGCCACGAACCGCTCGACCGCGGCCGGGCTCACGTCGCAGCCACTGACCTCGAAGCCACCACGCATGAGGGAGAGCGCGATGCCCAGACCCATCGAGCCGAGGCCGATAACGGCCGCGCGGGTCCCAGCGGATCGGTCAGCACCATCGGACATCGGTCTATCCTTCCCCTGACGAGTCCCTTGGCGACCTGGGTAGATTGGCGGTGGGCCGAATTAGACTGCAAGCGCCGCCGAGACGCAATTGATCGAATCGAGGTGTCGGAGAGCCCCCGGTGGTAGGTCGCGTGGAGAAGTGCAATGCCGGAGAGCCCAACCTCTCGGCCGTCGTCCCGAGGTCCCCGCGAGGGCTAGCGCTGCGGGGATTCCGTGCGAGCGCGGGCGGGATCCAGGCTCCCGTGTTCGACGTTATGCGGACGGGAGAGTGGTTTTCCGGCTCTCGCGCTTCGCGCTTGCGGAATGTATTACAAAGAACTTGTTCTGCAGGTGAACCCCGAACCGTGCCTGAGGATCGTCCATGACCGAGACGAAGCTTCGCGACGACATCTGCCGCTTCGGGCGCTCCTTGTTCGAGCGCGGCCTAACGCCGGGCTCATCGGGCAACATCAGCGTGCGCCTTGCCGACGGCGGTTGGCTCGTCACCCCGACCAACGCCTCGCTCGGGTTCCTCGACCCGGCGATGATCTCGCGGCTTGATGCCCAGGGGCACCTCGTCTCGGGGGACGCGCCGACGAAAGAGATCCCGCTGCATTCCGCGCTCTACGCAACGCGCAGCAACGCGCGCGCCATCGTGCATCTGCACTCGACGCATGCGGTCGCGCTATCGATGCTCCGCGAAATCGACCCGCGCGCCGTCGTGCCGCCGATGACAGCCTACTACGTGATGCGCGCCGGCCGCACTGCGCTCGTGCCGTATTTCCGTCCCGGCGATCCGGCCGTTGTCGATGCAATCCGCGGTCTTGCCGGCCGCTATTCCTCCGTGCTGCTCGCCAATCACGGGCCGGTGGTCGCAGGCGAAACCCTGGAAGCGGCCGTGTTCGCTACTGAGGAACTCGAGGAGACCGCCAAACTCTATCTGCTGCTGCGCGGCATGAATCCGCGTTACCTTACGCCGCAGCAAGTTGCCGACCTGGTCTCGTTCTTCGGCCTGATATTGCCGCAGGACGACTGATCCCGGAGGATTGAAGCGCGAAAGCCAGACTGCGACACGGTGGGGAGATCACTCGCACGGGCGAGAACCGTTCTCTGGGTGAACACAGCACGCCGCGTTCTCGCGCCGGAAGGATCCGAGCCATCTGTGTCGTCCCTGTCCGCGTAAGGTGGTATCAGTCGAGAGGCGAGTCCAATCGCCTCTCGATCTATTCAGCTCAGCAGCATGAGACACTATTAATAAGTCAGGGCCGACGCTCGCAGCCGGATCACGGCTTCATGGCGCCCTGCACGCTCGTGTAGCACGCATAGAGCGACGTCGAGCCGCAGATGTACAGCCGATTTCTGAAGGTGCCGCCGAAGCACAAATTGGCGACAGTCTCCGGAATGTGGATCTTGCCGAGCAGCTCGCCGCCTGGGGTGTAGCAGCGCACCCCGTCCTCGTTCGGATCGCCCCAACCCACGGAGCACCAGATGCGGCCGTCGGTGTCGGCGCGCATCCCGTCGGTAATGCTGGGCTTGGGCATCTCC
>Ga0187873_1004172_pt1 | contig 10048 bp, 8 predicted proteins | sample June2016WEW_16_1_2_FD_133012 | JGI IMG/M metagenome (GOLD analysis project Ga0187873, IMG submission 133012) | Peatland microbial communities from SPRUCE experiment site at the Marcell Experimental Forest, Minnesota, USA - June2016WEW_16_100 | ecosystem: Environmental > Terrestrial > Soil >... | reverse complement strand
CGTTGTCCACGTCGCCGTTGCGCTCGACGATCTTCCCGAGGGTGGACTGGATCTTGTACGACGGCACCTGGGTAGGGTCCCGCTGGTTGGCCAGGTAGAAGAAGCAGGTGTCGGCGCACAAGGCGCAATGGGAACAGATCTCCAGCCAGGTGCTGAGGCGCGACTTCAGGGTGGCCGCCAAGGTTTTCCTAAGCTTCTCTTGGTCCACGTCGAGACGCGTCATCTCCTCATAATATTTTTTGCCGCTCTTGTCGGCCAGGAGCGCATCTAGATACTCCTTGGCGTCTACGGTATTCTTGTTGCAAAGGGTTCCTTCCGGCATGTCTCTTCACTCCTTAAAATATGTCCCGCTTTGCTGGGGAGGCCACCCGCGCCGGCAATGGCCTTAGGTTCGTGACTTGGTATTCTCAAAAACTTTTCTTCTTAGATTATACCATATTTGTTCCATACCAATCACCAGGCAAAGCCTTTTCCCTTATAGCCGCGTTTGATGCCGAAGTCGGCGCCGATTTGGCCACGGGAGAGGAAGAAGCCCACCACATGGAAAAGCTTGGTGCTGGGAATGGCGATGAGCAGGAGCTCGCCGCTCAGGATGTGGGAGTAAAGCCAGAGTTGATAGTGGGTGGCCTGGTGCACCGCCAGAAATCCGGTAACAAAGGGGGCGACGCTGAGCAGCAGCAGCAAAAAGTCATAGCAGGTGGTAACTATGCGGACCTCGGGCAAGCCGAGGCGGCGGCTGGCGATGCAGACGGCAGTGATCATGACCGCGATGGTCAGGACGTCGGCCAATCCCATGGAGAGCGTGGGAAGGTTCACTCCCCAGCGCTCCTTGAACATGACGGCATGCCCCAGCAGGAACAGGGGGGTGAGCACCAACCCGACATGGAAAATGAAGAAAATCAAGGTATACAAGGGCTTGGCCCGCCAACCCTCGGACCAGAAAGGCACCAGCCAGTGGACGATGGAACGCAGCGCCCCCTTGAGGCCCAGGCCCGGATGGGCACGGTAGGCCACCCGGTCCAACTGCCAGTCAAGGCCCTGGAAATAACGCACCACCCTGAAAGTCAGCCCGACGAAAAAGATTCCGAAGGACAGCCACAGCAGTGGGCCGGTGATGAGCTCATACAATCGCGGCATGCGCAAGTTCTCCCCAAGGCCGCGGTGCGGCCCTTTGTGCTAATGGATCTCCTTGTCCTCGTCCCTGCCGGTGAGGTAGAGCCAGAACCCCAATATGCCCAGGAGCGTCAGCCCCATCAGGATGTAAGCTGCACCCTTGGTGTAGACCAGGAAGTCAAACAGGGTATAAAAATGGTTTTCCATGGCATTATTCCTCAATGCCCAAAGGTTTGGGGGTGGCTATGGAGTTTGTGTTCGACGAATTCCGGCCTTTCTTCTTCCTCACCTTCATGGAGGGCGTGCTGCCGGTAGCGCGGATCTTCGTAGAATATGGGCATCCGGGTGGCGATGAAGCGGAAGACCAGGAGTCCCAGAGTAACCAGGTAGATGGAGATGGCGATCTCCATCCAACTGGGGAAATAGCGGTCCGCCGGCGCCAGCTGCCAGTTGAAGGCCACCAGGGAGGTGTTGAAACGGTTGAGGATGATGCCCAGCACGGTGAGCACCGCAGTCCACTTGGCAAGCTTCAGGTTCTTCTCCCGCACCGCGATGGCGTAGAGGAAGGCGGGCAGGCCCACGAAGCCCAGGAGTTCCACCAGGAACCAGGCGCCGTAGCCGGTCAGCAGATAGCTCCATTTATTGTCGATGGCGATGCCGAGCACCTTGATCATGAAGTAGAGCGCCAGCACCATGGCCGCTCCCTTGGCGAAGCCCAGGATCACGCCGTTGTGCTCGGCCAGGTACGTCGCATCCATCTGGCCATGCAAGTAATGGTGCGACAGGGTCCCCTCGAAGATGACCATGGACAGGCCGGCGGCGATGCTGGAGACGAAGAAAAAGACCGGCAGGTAACCGGAGTACCACAAGGGATGGACCTTGGAGGGCACAAGCAGGAAAAGGGCCCCCAGGGAGCTCTGGTGCATGGTGGAAAGGATGACCCCCAGGATGGTCAGGGCCATGGTCATCCTAATGATGAGGTCCCGGGGTTTCTTAAAGCCGAGCCACTCGAAGCAGGCTGGCAGCCACTCCACGAAGAGGGTGGTCAGGTAGAGCATGACGCACAGACCCACTTCGAAGAGCACCGAAGTGGTGCCGGACCGCACTAAGAACGGATAGGGCAGCCGCCAGGGACGGCCCACGTCGTACAGCAGGGCGACCACCACCATGGAGTAGCCCAGGAAGGCGGTGAGGATCGCCGGCCGCACCGCGGAGTGATAACGCTTCAGGCCAAAGACGTAACAGGCCGCCGAGGTGGTGTAACCGCCGGCAGCCAGGGCCACTCCGCACAGCAGGTCGAAGCCGATCCAGATGCCCCAGGGATTGTTGTCCGACAGGTTGGTGACCGCGCCCAGCCCTTTGGTGAAGCGCAGGATGGTGAGCACCGCGCCGACCAGAAAGATGATGCCGGCCACCACGTTAAAAGGCGTCAACAGGGATTTTTTCATGGCAGGGTTTTCAGTGGCCATGCTATTCGCCCTCCGGGGTCTGAGGCTTGGCGGCTTCTGCCAGGGCCTTCTTGACCTCCCGCTCGATGGCGGCCTTCTTTTCGGCCTCGACCTTGGTCATGGCCGACTTTAGCTTGCCCTCGGCCTCCGCCTGGGCCTGGGCCACAGCCCGGGCCACCGCCTGGGCCGTCTCCTGCTGGGCAATCTTATCCTTGCGCTTGGAAATCGCATAGATGCCGGTCAAGAGCACCGGCCAGGCCGCGGCCACCAGAGGCACCCCAGCCAGCGCCCCGGAGGTGAGTTCCGGGGCCGGCACCACCCCCAGGTCCTCACGCATGCCCAGGGTCCGGAAGGGCACTCCCGAGATGTAGAGCCAGTTGGTGCCTCCCATTTCGTGCTCCCCGTAAATATGGTTCAGGTAATGGCCCGGAATGGCCTGGAAACGCTCACGGGCAATCTGGAGCAGATCCCGGCGTTTGCCGTAAACCAGGGCCTCAACCGGGCAGGCGCCCACGCAGCCCGGCACCGTCAGCTTGCCCGAAGTGATCAGGGGGTAGCACATGGTGCATTTCATGATGCGAGGGGTCAGAGGCTCGTTGTATTCGAAGGTGGGAATATCGAAAGGGCAGGCGATCATGCAGTAACGGCAGCCCACGCACACCGTGCCGTCCCAGATCACCGCCCCCTGGCTGGTCTTGGTGTAGGCCCGCACGAAGCAGGAGTCAGCGCAGGCCGGCTCCAGACAGTGGTTGCACTGCCACTTTTTGAATACCGGGCGGGGGGCGCCCGGGATCTCATACCGGTTGACCACCGTATAGGTCCACCAATGGGTCCGCCGCTTCACCTTAAAGACACTCAGGTCGTCGAAAGGCTCGGGTGGAGGCGGCAGCTCGTTCACCTTATTGCACCCGGCCTCGCAACTGCGGCAACCGATGCAGCGGGTGGCGTCAAACAACACCCCGAAGCTTTCGGGATATCCGGTAAACTCTTGGTTGCCTGCGGCTCGGGCCGGCTTGCCCAAGGCGGCGCCCAGTCCCGCGGCTCCCAGCAGGCCAAGAAAGGTTCTTCGCAACATGAACGTGCTCCTTAACCGGCCCCTGCCGGCTACTTCTGCTTTTCCTTATGACACTCGCTGCACGCCGTGGAGGCGGGCTTTTTCAGGTGCATGTCCGTATGGCAGTTCAGGCACTGCCGGTGCAAAGCGGCCAGCAGCGCCGGGCGGTTCGACTCCCTGGCCTGCAGGCTCTCGCCGCTGTGGCAGTTGCTGCAGCGGGGTGGTTCCTTGGCGGGCGGGCTATGATGGTGGCAACCCTGGCAGAGGGTGCCCGGATCGCTGTGGAAATATTCGGCCAGGGTATCGCCCTTGATTCCCTTCACGGTATCGCCCTTGATTCCCTTCACGGTATCGCCCTTGGATCCCTTCAGGAGCGCCTCAAGGTGCTTCTTGTGGCTGAACTCGGACGGCTGGAACCGGTTCGCCAGGGCACTGATCGTAACCGTCTCCGGGAGCTCCTCCAGGGGGTAGGTCCCCGGGTTCAGGTTGCGAGCCTTGAGCAGGGTCTGGGCCAGTGCGGTTTTCTGCGCCGGCTCCAAGGCGCAGATCTTGCTGGGGCTGGCGCCCCCGGGAATGGCAGTTTCCGCGGCCTGCAGGTGGCACTGCCGGCAACCGGCGTCATCGGGGCGGCAGGACTTGCCGAGGTGGTTGTGGCAGCCGGCGCACTCCGCCGGGGCCTGCAGCCCGTTATGGCAACCCAGGCAGCTCGCCCGGCTCGAAAGAGAGTGCATCGCCTTCTCGAAGGAGACGAACTTTCCATCCTTGGCCCCCATCAGGGTGTGGCACTTCTCGCAGGCATCCATGGAAGAATGGTGGCAAACCCGGCAGGTGTCGTTGAACTTCTCGTGGGCCTGGTGGTCGAAGGCCACCGGATCCATCAAGAAGGGTTTGCCGGCCCTGTCCTCCCCCCACTGGGGGGCGTGGGTGATCAGGACCGCATCCGGCTGTCCCCTTTTGAGCCGCGGCACTTCTTTATTCGGGAGCGTGGCCACCCACTCCTGATTATTTTTGGCATCCAGGGCCTGGGCCTTCGCCCCGTGACAGCCGGCGCAGTCGATGGGGAGGTTCTCCTTCGCCCCCCGTTTAGCCAGGTCGATGTGGCAGAGGATGCACTGCTGGTGGTCGGCCTCTTCCAGACTCCTTACGTCCTTCTCCTCCTTGGCCAGGTGGCAGTCGCGGCAGCCATCCTCCTTGCCCTGGGCGTAAAAGGTCTTTTTGGTCTTAGGGTCGTATTGGTGATGGCAGCGGCCACAATTGTCCTTATAGTTCTGATAGGCGGGTATGGCCTTGGAGGCGATGTGCCGGTAGTGTGATGCCAGGTTGAACCCGGCATCCAGCCTGACCGCGGCGATCTCTGGCTGGGCGTTATGGCAGGAGCGGCATTCCCCGTCCAGGGGGCCGGTCTTCTTGCCCGCCGCGGCATCCTTCATGTGGCAGCCGATGCAGTTGGCGTGGTAGATTTCTCTTGCTCCGGCCCCCGGACCGCGGCTGAAATAAAACCGGCCTGTGAAGGCGGTGGCGGTGAAGGACAGGAGGTGGCAGGTGGTGCAATCCTTCTTTTCCTTGCTAAGCGCCTCGGTATGCTTGTCATGGGAGAAGGTGGCCGGCGGCAGCTCCAGCTTCTGAGAGGCGGCCAGGATGCCGATCTTGATCAGATCCGGGCGCCCCGTCTCGGCGGCCGGGACCGGCTCCTTCTCAACCTGAGCCTGGGTTTTGGCGGGCTGCCGCGGCTCCTTCTCACCCTGGGCCTGGATGCCATAGAAAGAGGCGGCGCCACTCAACAACAGGATCCCCGCCCAGCTTAAGAGTCGTCTTCCTTTCACCATAAATCCAATCCTTGGATAAACCGGAAAATCGGACCCCTCTGCTTGAGAAGGAACCGGTGATTTATGTGAAGATATTCACTAAGAATTAAGCCTTGCGGCGCAAATCTATCCAGTTCGCCTAAAATATTTGTTGGATTTAGCAACAAGCACTATCTTGAGAAAAATATCCCGAACGATTTTCCAACAATGAAGATTATGCTAATTTTCTTCATTTGTCCAAAAAAAATGTCTGCGTTTGGAAGGAAAAACTCCTGCCGCCCTGCCTGACCCATGGCTGATGACACCCTGGCCGGCCATGATTCCCGAGGCTACGGTCAGGTGAAGATCCAAGTAACCGGGGTCACCGGCCGGCCCTTGGGGGTCTAACTGGAGGAAGGAACCCTGGCTGGTCGATAGGAGCCGGATGAGCCGAGAGGTTCACTTCCGGATCTGAGAGGGCGTGAGGGTGTAACTCCCCCACGCTAATCGACTCCGCATATTACCCTCCGGGATAGACCTGCGGGCGTGCTTGGAGACTTCCCAGTCTTTGGTTTCTTGGTCGTGGCCGACGCCGCAGCGGTCAGACGTCTTGTCTTCTTCCGCTATCAGCTAGGGAATGCCGGCGAGCAAACAGGCAAGGGGGACGGTGCTACTCAGTCTTGGTCTTTTCATCAGCGGCACCATGTTCCTGCATGGGTTCGCCGTGGGCCGGTTTCTTGCCGATGAACCAGACCTCGTTCGGGTGGAAGATGACCCAGCAGAATTGCCAGACGACGATGGCCAGCGTAGCCAGCAAAGCTTCGTAGAAATGGATGACTTGAGCCACGTCGACCCAGATGTTCGGCAACATGCGCAGAATGGTTTCGCTGAAGATCAGCATCGCGCCGGTGACGATCATGACGACCGATCCCCCCACCAGCGCCCAATACTCGGCCTTCTGGGCGTAGTTCCAACGGCGTGTCGGTGGCGGGGTCTTGGTCAGGCCGATGTTGTAAAGCAGTTGGCCCACGCCGTCTTTCAGGTCGTGGAACCGGAACCGGAGTTCTTTGACGTGAGCCCGTCCTGGCCGCGTGCAGCACAGCGCCACCAGTTGGACGAAAAACAGCCCGGCAAACGCGCAGCCCGTGATGCGGTGGATCATGCCGCGCATGTATTCGCCATTTTTTAGCAGCTTGAACGGCCAACTGAAAAACGCATCGGGATACTTATGGGCGAAGCCGGTATAAGCGAGTATGATGAACAGGATCGTCACGCCCAGGTGTTGGTACCGCGTCCACCTGGACAGGAGCACTTCGCTGTCAGCCGACTCCCGGACTTTCCGGAGGTGCGCCCGCGTCTTGGCGACGTAGTCCAACGCGTTGAACGCCAACATGCCGCCAATCGTCAGCACGATGATGACATTGAAAAATAGAGCAATAAAGTTCACCAGCCACGGCTTGCCCTTCTCGGCGCCCGGCAGGTTGTGAATTTCACCTCTCGTGAGTGTGCCGACAAGGGCATGACACTTGCCGCAGGTCTCCGGCATGTTCTTCGGGTTCAGCGACGACAGCGGATCGCTCGGCGGCAACACATCATGAAATCCGTGGCACGACGCGCAGTTGGCCACCGTCGTCTCGCCAAACTGCTCCACCAGACCATGAAAACTCTCCATCGTCTCCACGACCTTCGACGACATCTGGTACTGGCTGGCGATGCGTACCGAGCCGTGACAGTGCCCGCACGTCTCCGGAATATGCGCCGCAGAAACTTTGGAACTGGCCACAGTGACTGCCTGAATCGTGTGTTCGCCGTGACAATCCGTGCAGACCGGGGCGTCCCGAACGCCCCTGGCAACCGCCTTGCCGTGCACGCTGCGCTCGTAGATGTTCTTGACGTTCTCGTGACACTTGCCGCACGTGTCGGGAACGTTCTGCCAGTAGAGCTTCGAGGCCGGGTTGGTGGACTTGTGCAGATCGTGCGACCCGTGACAATCCGTGCAGACCGCCGCCGCCGTGATACCGCGTTTCAACGCCAGGCCGTGCACGGTGAGGTCGTACGTCACGACTGGCGCGCTCTGATAGAGATTGAACTTCGCCATCTCCGCGGTATTGCCATGGCAATGACCACAGGTCTGCGGAATGTTCGCGCGGTTGACCGGCGACAGCGGGTTCAGGAAGTTCAACAACGTATGCGAGTGTCCGTGACAATCCTTGCATGAGGCGGCTTCGGATTCGCTGGCGACCGCCTGACCGTGGTCGCTTTTCAGGTAAATTTCCGTCTCCAACCGGTGACAGGCGCTGCAAGCCACCGGCTTGGGCGTGAAACCGTCCGGATGCGGCACCTCGGTGATATCGGTATGGCAACTGGTGCAGCGATTCTTGCCGTGGATGGACGCCTCGTATTCCTTCTCATCCACAAACAGCGACACCACCTGGCCGGCCTTGTCGGTCTTAGTCAGGTCTTTGGCGCTGTGACAGGCGAAACAATCCGAGTTTTCTATCGCGCGCGCCGTACCGGCAACCATCAGCAATAGCGCCAATAAACCAGCCGCTCGCAGCAGCGTTTTCATGGTTTGCTTCCCGGCACGGCGGGTGGAGTGCTAGCGGGGCAGTCATATCCTATCGGGCAAAGCGCGGCAAACAGGCTGAATACGGCCAGCACCAGGCCGAAGATGCCAACCGGCTTGCCTAACAGGGCGGAGACGAATTTGGGACGCGGGGCCTTTTGCCCATTCATGAAGGAGTTCCAAATCGATGCTAAAGGAGCGGATGCAGCCGCTCAGACCCTTTACTTTTTGGCGACGGACCGAAGATACGCGATAACGTCTGCCATTTCTGCATCGCTCAACTTGTATGCCGGCATTTTGGTCGTGGGCCCGATGGTTTTCTTGGGGTCGCTGAGCGATCCCTTGAGGTAGGCGTCATCATGGGTCCCGACCAGCGCATCCATGGGCTTGCCCTGGGTGGAGCCTTCCTTGTGGCACAGGGCGCAGTGTTTAGTCTCGACCAGGGCTTTGCCATTATCCGCGGAACCGCCTTGAGCCCATGCTGACCCCGCAATTCCCAACGACAGCACTAAAAGGATTGTCACTACTGATTTCATTTTTTCTCCTTATGGTTGGGAACGCACAACCGTAAAATTTTACCATAAAAAGATTAGGCTAATTTCATACATTTGTCCAAAAAAATGTCTAGGTCTCGAATTTTTTGGAGGAAAAATCCCTGCCGACATGCCTAACCCGCGGCTAGAGCATCTTTCCTTACCCGTCCTGTTGGATTGAAATTCTCAAGACCCAATATACCATACCATGGTATCCTATTAGCCGTCAACTCAATTTTGCGAGCACCTCGCTCTCCTCCCCTGCTCCGGCCCCGGGTCCGCGGCTTAGACAAAATTGGCCTTCCAGGAGCGCAGGAGGGCTAGTCTTTCCCCGGGGGACGTGGGTGGTATCCCCCGGTTTCGCTTTTGGGCCCGAAAGAGGAAAAATAAACTAGAGCGCCTGGTACGGGGGCGATCAGCGGGGTTGGCGCATCCCCCCATGTGGGCGTTGGTTACTTAATGGTCGGCGGCGGTCACCGCTAGGACGCCAGGTAAAAAAGGTTGCAGGGCCTATGGCCGGGCCTATGATCCCGTAACGCTCGGCCCTTTACTTTTCCTCTTGGTCCCACTGGAAGTTTTATTACCCTCCGGGCTGGACCTGCGGGCGTGCTTTGAGGCTTCACGGTCTTTGGTTTCTTATCCGTTGCAGACGCCCCAGCGGTCAGACGTCTTGTCTTCTTCCGCCAGCAACAAGGGAGTGCCGGCGAGCAAAAGGGCAACGAGGACGGTGTTACCCGGTCTTGATATTTTCATCAGCGGCCCCGTGTTCCTTCCCGGGTTCGCCGTGGGCTGGTTTCTTGCCAATGAGCCAGGCCGGGTTCATCGGGTATACGTTCGGGTCGAAGATGGCCCAGTAGAAATGCCAGACGAGGATGGCCAGCGTGGCCAGCACGGCTTCGTAGAAATGGATGACTTGAGCCACGTCGAGCCAGATGTTCGGCAACATGCGCAGGACGATTTCGGTGAACATCAGCATCGCACCGGTGACGATCATGACGACCGATCCCCACATCAGCGCCCAATACTCGATCTTCTCGGCGTAGTTCCAACGGCGTGCCGGTGGCGGGGTCTTGGTCAGGCCGATGTTGTAAAGCAGTTGGCCGACGGCGTCTTTCAGGTCGTAGAACCGGAACCAGTGTTCTTTGACGTAAGCGCGTCCGCGCGGCGTCCAGAACAGCGCCACCAGCTGGACGAAAAACAGCCCGGTAAACGCCAAGCCCGCGATGCGGTGGATCATGCCGCGAATGCCGCTAATGCCGCCATTTTCCAGCAGCTTGAATGGCCAACTGAAAAACGCATCGGGATACTTGTGGGAGAAGCCGGTATACACAAGTATGATGAACAGGATCATCATGCTCAGGTGTTGGTACCGGACCCACTTGGTCAGGCGCACTTCGCTGTCAGCCGACTCCTGGACTTTCCGGAGGTGCGCCCGCGTCTTGGCGATGTAGTCCATCGCGGTGAACGCCAACATGCCGCCAATCGTCAGCACGATGATGACGATGTAAAATAGACTAATAAAGTTCACCAGCCACGGCTTGCCCTTCTCG
>Ga0187873_1004171_pt1 | contig 10049 bp, 4 predicted proteins | sample June2016WEW_16_1_2_FD_133012 | JGI IMG/M metagenome (GOLD analysis project Ga0187873, IMG submission 133012) | Peatland microbial communities from SPRUCE experiment site at the Marcell Experimental Forest, Minnesota, USA - June2016WEW_16_100 | ecosystem: Environmental > Terrestrial > Soil >... | reverse complement strand
AATTACCAACCTCGTGCGTTTTATGCCTCGCGGTTCCGTTACTGCATTGTCAGAGCGACGACAACCTGCGACGATCCGGATGGTGTCGTTGCCGTGACCTTTAGTTGTGGCGTCTGGCTGCTGCTCGAACTGCCGCCGCCACCGCCGCCGCCGCCGCAGTTCACCATTCCCAGAGCCAGGCACACGACCAACCCCAGCATTAGCAGCCAGCGTCTGCGTCGTCCGGCGAAAATCAAACCGATTCCGCCGAATGGGAGCAGGGTCGCCAACAGGCGTCCTGGTCTTATCAAGTTACTGATGGTTATCGTATTCCCGGAGGGAACACTGACAGTCACGGTGGCCGTAGAAGGCGCTGCCCCGGTGACCGGGTTGGGGCTCGGCTGCGTAACCGTGCACGTCGCCCCTCCCGTCGCCGTACAAGCGAGGGTTACGGTCTGGCTGAACCCGGTGGGAGCGGTCAAGGTGATAGTGACGGTCTCTTGCGCTCCTTTAGCGACCGTTAAGGCCGTCGGCGATGCAGTCAAAGTGAGGGCGGACGGAGTACCGCCGGAACCGCTTACGCTTCCCGAGCCATTACCAACGCCTGTCAAGGAAACTGTTGCCGGGAAGGTATTGCCGTTGCCATTGATGATCAGCGTCCCTATGCGTGATCCCGGGGCGACCGGAGTGAAGGTCACCCCGACGGTGCACGATTGTCCTGGCGCCAGCAGAGAATTGCAGGTATTCGAACTCAGGCTGTAATCGCCGGTAATTACAGGGACGCTGCTGATGATCAGCGTCTGCGCCGTGTCAGTGTTGGTCACTGTAACTGTCTGCGCCGCGCTGGTTGTTCCCAATGTTGTGCTGGCAAACGAAAGACTCAATGGCGAAACCGAGTCCTGCACCAGCACTCCGTTACCTTGCAGCCCCACAGTTTGCGGGCTGTTCGTCGCGTCGTCGGAAATTGTCAACGTGCCTGAGCGCGTACCCACAGCCGACGGCGTAAAGGTCACGGTGATCGTGCAAGTATTCTGACTGCTAGTAGCCGCGGGTAGTTCCGTGCCGCAAGTGTTTACCTGCGTGAAGTCACCCGTGCTCGTTATGCTGTTGATGGTTAGCGGAACCTGTCCGGTGCTCGTCAGGGTTACAGTCTGCGTCGCAACAGACGAAAAACCCACCGCCTGGTTCGCGAAGGTAAGGCTTTGGCTTATCGGCGAGATCGTAACCATCGGGAAGCTTGCCCCCAGGACTTTGGTTACGAAAGCATCACCATTTCCAGCATTAGCGCTTCTTCCAAGCACAGTATTGCCGGGAACGGCAACGGGCACTAACGGGAAATCATACGAGTTGGTGTTGCCCGCCAGGTATATATCCCCGTTTCCGGTCGGGCTGAGAGCCATTGCGTTTGCTTGGTCACCGCCGGAGCCCCCCAGGTAGGCAGACATAATCAACGCCGTCCCGTCAGGAGTAACTTTGGCGAGGTAAGCTTCCTGTTGCGTGCCCTTGAGCTGATTCAGCGAGTTGCCGCTCCCATCGATGATCGCATTGATGACCGGAATGTTCGCCGACTGAGTGCTTCCGGCGATGTAAGCCCAGCCCCCCGCGTCAACCGCTACGGCAAGCCCCTGATCATTCCCCGTGCCGCCCAGATAAGTGGCGTACTCAACCTCGGCGGGGCTCTGCATCTTCAGAATGTACGCATCGGTTGTAGGTGAGGCCCCGAGCGATGACTCATTTAAGCCTGTGGCGGATAGCATGGTTCCCGTCGTAGTACCAACCACGTAGGCGGCGCCCTGGCTGTCAACCGTAACCGCCCTGGCCGCATCCACCTTCCCGGTTTTGTCTGTCATGTTTGTTTCCAGGGCGGTCACATAGACGGGCCAGCCAGCGTTCTTGGAGCCTGTAGATGTGTCATGCCCGTGGAGTTTTATAATCCACGATCCTGTGCCGTCCCAATATGTATCCGCCTGCGGTAGCCAGTCGAAGCTCCCTGGGCTGTACGCCGGTCCGGGAAGCGAAGGATGTAGCTGAGTGGTGCTCGAGCCGCCAACCGCGAATACGTCGCCCTGCGGATCCAGGACCACGCCATAAGCTTCCGTGCTGGCGGAGATCGGCCCTATCCAAGGCGCGAGGGCAAGAACTAACCAATTAAATCCACCGTTATCGGGAATGACTTCGCCTAGGACACCGTTTGCACATAGGTTGTTGGCGACCCAGTTGATGCCTCCCGTTGTCCCTCCGTTCAGCGCGACAATCCTCATAGTGGCATAGGTTGTTGGAGGAGTGGTTGTCGGGCAGGTTGGCGTAACCTCGGTGATCGTACCGTACGCGATCGTGACGCCGCTCTGGTAACTCCATGTCGGCGGAGGCGCCACTAACTGTCCTCCATATACCGCGGAGAAGAAGTAATAAGTGGCAGTGGGGTCAGGTGTGGCCGGACAAGTGGAGCCGCAATGGTCAGTGAGGGACGCCGCCCTGGGCGACATAGGCGAAGCTCCGTTAAGGATCGGAGGCGCAATGTGAAGCCCAAAGTCAAGCTTAGTCACGAACGCCACGTATGCTTCCGTTATCGGCTCGAATCCGTTGTACGCGGGAAAGTTGAACGAACTCGTCTTACCGGCCACGATTACGTTCTGTTGCGGATCTACCGTGATAGCGTAACCAGCGTCAATACCATTTCCACCAAGATAGGTAGTGCGGATCAAGGTGCCGGTCGACGAGTCCAGGATCGCGATAAAGGGATCGCTATCGCCGCCGGGCCAAGTGGGCGAAACACTAGCAGGAACGCTCGCAGTATACCCAACGATCGGCATATCACTGAAGCCCGTGGTGCCAACCACATACACGTTCGGACGCGCGGGAACGTGGATGGGCACAGGGTTAGGGTTGAGTGACAGATTATCCAGCGCGATTCCATTGCCGGACGCAGAGGCATTGCTGGGCGCCGGAGCCGTGCCTGAGATGAAAGTAGTAAAGAGAACCGTAGCTCCGGTGGGGTCTAACTTGGTGACGTAAGCGTTACAAGCCGACGAAACTCCCTCGACGGTGGTGCCGCTGGGGTTAGGAGTCGGAGCCGGGAATACTATGGGGTTTGCATCTTTACCAATCGAACATGTCTGCCCGGTGATGTAAGCGTTGCCGGCTGCGTCCACCGCAATCCCATTCGCGGTGTCACCCTGAGAGCCGCCCAGATAGGTGGAGTAAGACAGAATCGGATCGATCACCAGTTCCAGGTTCTTGTCATAATCGCCGATTTGTAGCTGAGCCCTGCCCGGACCGGCCAGGGCGTATTCCACGCTGACCGCCTTGGCGCTGCCTGCCACTTTCTGGTAGGCGTAAGGCTTGGCAAAGGTGACGGGATGACCGTTGACTTCGGCCACAAGCTCTCCGTCCGCGTTGATGTAGAGCTTGTCCATCCCGGAGAGTGTCAGCGCGATTGCACGCGGGTCCGCCATGGGCGCGACCACAAAATCGAATTCCAGGCGGCGGTTGTCACCGTAATAGATCACGTCCACGCCGGGGTATACGTCTTTCGTGCGCAGTTTGGCGAAATTCCGCACGCCCAGCCGCCATTTGCCCGGGTCCTGACCAATGTAGTAGTTGGTAATTCCCGGCAGTGGCTCGATAGCCTCTATCTGCGCCGCGGCATTCGAGCGATCGAAGGAGAAGCGGAGGGTCCGCGTCGAGCCGGATGTGGCGTCGGTGATCGCAATGGCAGACTCACCAGCCCCAACCAGCACCGCATATCCGCCGCTGCGAGCTAAGAAGTGTCCCTGCTCGGCTGCCGGCTCGAAGCGCAACGGCAGATTGGCGTAGGTCCGCGCGGCATCGCGACTGGCAACGGCCCGTGCCAGGTCACTCTCCGCGGATAGCGATAACGGGATTACCGCGGTGACAAAAGCCAGCAAAGCGACACTGATCTTTAGCTTCATATCGAATACCTCGATTGCATGCAACTGCCACCGTCGGTTTGCTCGCTTTAAATCAGCAGTAAACAGAGGTGGCAGCTCGCAGCATAGCAACAACTCTGGAGCGCCGGGAAGTTACGTTGGTGGTACCACCGATGACGCTAGAGGTACCTGCACGCATAGGCAGAGAGCGTATTTCGAAGAGGCCGGCAGAGTTTGCCGCGGTAGGAATCAGCCGCTTTTATCTAGGAGAAGATCCGGAAAAAGATGAGGGAAATGTCGATAGAATCCTTAGGCAATAAGCCTGAGAAGCTTACGCCTTCGTCGCACACCGCTGTTGTCAAAGTAGGTTCGCCGTGGAAGAGGCGTATGGCCTTACAACAGTTTCAGAGTAAGTGTATCCAGGGGCCAGTGCCTTTAGGGTCATGTTGAGCGAAGTTGAGGCGTTGAGGCGGCGTCTGAGCCGCCTGCCGAAATCCTGAGCGAAGCGAAGGACCTCGGCATTTCGGCACAACGCGAGGCTGAGGTGCCGCCGAAAAATTTTATCAAAATCCTGAAATTGGCCTAACTCCGATGTCTGCGATCAGGGACGAAAGCCCGCACGCGATTCATCTGAACGACCTTCCACCTTTTGTCTTCGACGCGCTCGCCGACGGCGGGGAAGAGCTCTTGCAGGATTCGGCCAACCCGATCCACGCCCTCCAGAACGACCTTTCTATTCTCTTCTGAGTCAGGCAGGTACTCGCTATACATAATCGTTTGCAGAGCGTTGCGGACATGATGATTCAACTGCGCAATCTTCCTGAGATCATCCAGCAGTTTCCGGTGCCGTTCGCGGGCGGCGAGCAGGATTAAAAGAGGAGCGAATGCCGCCGCGAAACCCACAACCGCGGCATCGGTAATCGCTTGCATAGGCAGCGAGACGTCAGCTTGCATGACAGTCGTGTGAATTACGAAGTCAAGCAGCCCGGCAGAGAGGCCAAACAGAACCACCACGAACGCAATTCGCGTAGGCGAACCGGCAAGCGCTTGTATGGATTTCTCGAATTGGCGGCGCACCGGCGGACGGCTCCTCAACAGCGTCTGATTAAATGAGATGCCGCCGCAAGCCCGCCAGAAGCCGCGAGGGGGCAAATTTCACAATATCGGCCACTCTGCCAGCCCCGGAACGCGCCGCCAGTATCCGGGTTGAGGCGCGAGCCGAGGCGCAGGGCCGAGGCCGAAACCTCTTGGCGTCCGGAGCCATGCTGGAGTATCGTGAAACCCAAACAGAGTTCCCTTCACGCACATGCTTCGGGCGCGGTGAGTTTCGCCGGTTGCCGGCGGGCACGCAGGTGCGTTCGCGCTCTTCGCCGCAGTGTTGGTAGTATTTCGCAAGCTGTTATGGACGATCATTGCGTTCCGCAATTCGCAGAATCTCCCGCCATCGAATTGGTGGCAGCCGCCGCTTCCCCGCGCAGCATGATTCCGCTGGCGATTGCCGGTGCCTGCGCATACATGAATCTGTTCGCCACGCAGCCTCTGCTCCCGATGCTGGCGCATGTGTTTCATGCCAGCAAGTTTGCCGTGAGCCTCACGGTCACGGCTCCGCCGGTTGCCATCGCGTTTGCGGCCCCCCTTCTTGGCCGGCTTTCCGATCAGTGGGGCCGCAAGCGAACCATGATCTTTGCGGCCTTCCTGCTCTCGTTCTCGACCATTCTCACCGGAACGTCTTGGACTCTTGGCCAGATCGTCGCTTGGCGCTTTCTGCAAGGCATCTTTACCCCCGGAGTGTTTTCAGTCACTGTCGCCTACATCAATGAAGAATGGGATTCGAGCCGCGTCGGGCACGCCATGGCTGTTTTTGGAACCGGCGGAATCATCGGTGGATGCATGGGCCGAACCCTGGCCGGCATGATCGCCGGACATTACCACTGGCGGTGGACCTTCATCGTGCTGGGCTGCATCAACCTGGTCTGGGCCGTGGCGCTGGCTAAGTCGCTTCCCCAGGAACGCCGGTTCGTGCCCGCCGCGCAGTCCGTCTCGTCGCTGCGTCTGCTGCTCGGCCACTTGCGCAATCGTCCGCTGCTGGCGACCTGTCTGGTGGGATCGTGCATTTTCTTTTCCATGCTGGCGACCTTCACCTATGTAAACTTTCACCTCGCCGCACCGCCGTTTTATATGGGCACGGCGGCGCTCGGCTACGTATTCCTGGTCTACCTCGTGGGTGGAGTGATTACGCCTGTTGCCGGCCGCTGGATCGACAGGTTGGGATATCGCAACGCTCTCGTGGGAGCCACCGCAGTGGGCATCATCGGTGTGCTGCTCACTCTCGCCAACTCGCTGTGGATCGTCGTTGCCGGGCTCGCCGTATTCAGTTCGGCCTGCTTCATCACCCAGGCCAGCGCAAACAGCCACATCGGCAGAGTGGTGGAGCACAGCCACGCCTTGGCCGCCGGCCTGTACGCTTCGTTTTATTATGTGGGCGGCGGCACCGGCAGCTCAGTTCCGGCCTGGCTGTGGGAAGTTGGCGGGTGGAATGGTTGTGTGGCGCTGGTTGTCCTGGTCCAGCTTATCAGTGCCACCATCGCCTGGTTCTTCTGGACTCGCAACGGCCTGCAAACCAAGTCGTGAGTGCTCATGGGCCACTCGCGTAATAACTCTTGAAGTGTCATTCTGAGCGAGCGCAGAGAGCGAAGAATCTGCTTTTTGGGGGAAAGGAGAAAAAGCAGATCCTTCGCTTCGCTCAGGATGACACTCCTAAAGAAATGTGGGGTGGCCCACATTTGCCCGCAGTTGGCTAATGTGGGGTTGTTGGGCGGGTGTTCCGCGCTACGCGCCGCTTTGCCGGTCCACGGGATGCGCCTACTCGGAAACCGCTCTGGCATCGGGGATGACACTCTCGCTGCATTCCCCTTCGCCATACAGTTGCGGCAACGGAAAAGACACCCAATCGGGCGGAAAACTCTTCAAGTTCCAGATCTCGCTGGCATATTCCTGGATGGTGCGATCGCTGCTGAACTTCGGCGAGCGCGCCGTGTTCAGGATCGCTTTGCGGTTCCACAGCGGACGATTCAGAAATTCCTGATCGATGCGCTCATTGATCGCCATGTAGGCCGGCAGGTCGGCCACGTGGAAGAAACGGTCTCCGCGATTGATCAGTTCGTCGAAGATCCAGCGGAATAACCCGGGCTCCTGGGGCGAGAAGCGGTCATGGGTGAAACAGTCCAAAATCCGCTTCACCTCAGGTTCGCTCTCGTAAATCGCGCGCGGACTATAAAGCCCGCGCTGCCGCATCATCTGAATCTCTTCCGCACGCAGCCCGAAAATGTAAATATTCTCCTGTCCCACCTCTTCCATCATCTCGACGTTCGCCCCGTCGTAGGTCGCCACCGTGAGCGCTCCGTTCATCATCAGCTTCATATTGCCGGTGCCGGAGGCCTCCATCCCGGCCGTCGATATCTGCTCGCTGAGATCGGCCGCCGGAATGATCACCTCCGCCAGCGAAACCCGGTAATCGGGTATAAACGCGACCTTCAGCCGGTCTTTCACGCGCGGGTCGCGGTTCACCACATCGGCGACGTTGTGGATGAGCTTGATGATCTGCTTGGCCGCCCAGTAGCCGGGCGCGGCTTTTCCGGCGAAGATCACCGTGCGCGGCACCGCGAGTTCCTGGCCGTCTTCCACCACGTGCAGGTAGTCGCCGATGATGCGCAGCACGTTCAGCAGTTGGCGCTTGTATTCGTGGATGCGCTTGATCTGCACATCGAACATCGAGGCCGGATCGACCATCACCCCTGTCTGTTCCTCGATGACCTTGCCGAGCCGCACCTTGTTGCTGTACTTCACGTCGGCGAAGCGCTGCTGGAATTCGGGCGAGTCCGCATATTGCTCCAGTTTTCGAAGCTCTTCCAGGTCGGTGATCCACTCCTCGCCGATGGTTTCACACAGCAGGTGCGAGAGCTGTGGATTTGCCCGCAGAAGCCAGCGCCGCGGCGCCACGCCGTTCGTTTTGTTGCTGAACTTTTCCGGCCATAGCTGCGCGAATTCCGGGACCAGGGTCGAGCGAAGCAGTTCGCTGTGCAAGGCCGAGACGCCATTCACCGCGTGCGAGCCCACAATCGCCAGGTGCGCCATGCGAACCTGCTTTTCGAAGCCCTCTTCAATGATCGACATCTTCCGCACTTTGTCGCCATCGATCCAGCTAAGGGCTGAGAGTCCGCGCAGAAAGCGGTGATTGATGCCGAAGATGATCTGCGTGTGCCGCGGCAGCACGCGCTCCAGCAGCGACAAGCTCCATTTCTCCAGCGCCTCCGGCAGCAGCGTATGGTTGGTGTAGGCCAGGATTTTCCGCGTCAGCTTCCAAGCCGGCTCCCAATCCATTCCGTGATCGTCGATGAACACCCGCATCAGCTCGGCCACCGCCAGCGCCGGGTGGGTATCGTTCATCTGGATCGCAACTTTTTCCCCCAACTGATCTAGGTTTTCATACTCATTCAGGTAGCGCCGCACGATGTCGCGCACCGCGCAAGCGACCAGAAAATACTCCTGCACGAGCCGCAGCTCGCGGCCCGCCACCACCGAATCGGACGGATACAGAAGACGCGTAATATTCTCCATGCCGATCTTCTGTTCCACCGCCCGGATGTAGTCCCCGCGATTGAAAATCTCGATATCGAAATCTTCCGACGCGCGCGCGCTGAACAGCCGCAGAAAATTTACCGTCTCGCCGTTGTAACCGACCACCGGCATGTCGTTCGGAACTCCGAGCACGATCTTGTAGTCGGTCCAGTTCTGCCGGTAGTCTTCTTCCGCATTGCGCAGATTCTCCACCCGTCCATAGAGCGGAATCACAATCGCCTGCTCGGGACGCGGAATCTCGAACGGGGTTCCGTTAGCTTTCCAGCGGTCGGGCTTCTCCCGCTGAAATCCGTTCACGATCTCCTGCTTGAACAGGCCGTATTCGTAATCGATGCCGTAGCCATAGCCCGGCATGCCCATCGTTGCCATCGACTCCAGAAAACAGGCGGCCAACCTTCCCAGTCCGCCGTTGCCCAGTCCGGCGTCGGTCTCACTTTCCAGCACCTTGTCCAGGTCCTCCCCCATCGGGATCAGAGCCTGCCGGGTTATATCCATCAGACGCAGATTGCACAGCGTGTCGCCCAGCAGTCTGCCCATGAGGAATTCCATCGACAGATAGTAGAGCCGCTTGGCGCCGGCAGCGCGATAGCGAGATTCGGTCTGCAGCATGCGGTCAACCAGTTGGTCGCGCACCGCCAGCGAAACCGGCGTGACGAACTCGCTGGTCGTCAATTCGTCCTCTCGCCTGACAAGCGTCCGCCGCACGTGACGCGAAATCGCCTGCCGCAGGATCTCGGCGGCCTGCACCTGACTCACGGAATTATTGTTCATTCGTAGACGCGCCCTGACTCGTTGAGCGTACGTGCATATCTATACCGATTCTAAACGAAGCCCCAGCCGACTGCTGAAACGCGCTGAAACCTGCGGAATGTGCAAGCCGGATTTGTACAGCCGTTTTTGCCAAGCCTGGTTCTCGTGCGGCTTCAACCATTAGATTCAACGCAGAGCACCTGGGGCTATAAGTATTTGTGATCAGCGGTATCACCGCACCTCTTTATCTTGCCGCTTGCTCATAATATCGGCCGCGCCGGGGTCCCCGGCACGCGCCGTAGTTGCGCGTGTTGGGGTGACGGACCGCCGTTCACAGCATGACCATCTTGAAGGCCTTCCGCTTCGCGCTGTGGGCTGCGCCTGCTGTCGTCCCCTCGCAGTGGTCGATTCAGGTTTATCCTCCATCCTTAACTCGATTCGCATCGGGTGTTCACCTCACTTACTGTAAAGAAAATGCCTCCCCAATATGCCTTTGGCACAAAGTGATAAAGGTTCTTCGCGAATTTGTTTCTTAAGGGGAGTTCTTGCGTGGTTTAATCCAGGTGCAACTCTGAAAAATTTTACTGTTTCCCCAAAGTGCGCGGCAGTGTGGGTTTTTCGCGCCGACAGACTGAGAGAGACCAGCTTCGTAAAAGGTATATCCAGTGAAGAGCCGAGCACGCGGAATCCCGGCAAAAGCTGCCCTCGAAACTGATCGAGAGGAATAGATCGGATCAAGAATGTTTTCCGCCGGTGCCGTTTGATTTCAACGCACGTTCTCAGGAGAGCATT
>Ga0187873_1004169_pt1 | contig 10053 bp, 9 predicted proteins | sample June2016WEW_16_1_2_FD_133012 | JGI IMG/M metagenome (GOLD analysis project Ga0187873, IMG submission 133012) | Peatland microbial communities from SPRUCE experiment site at the Marcell Experimental Forest, Minnesota, USA - June2016WEW_16_100 | ecosystem: Environmental > Terrestrial > Soil >... | reverse complement strand
GAGTCGATGGGAGCGTGGAACGAGAGTTTCGTGGGGCGGATTGCCGCCAGATTTCCGCAATACGAGATCCTCAACGGTGGCGTAGGCGGATACTCGCCGTCGAACTATCTCAACACCGCCCGCATTGCCTTGCATTCCGGATTGGACTTCGACGAAGCCATCGTCTTCATCGACATCTCCGACGTACAGGACGAAGCCGGGCTGGTGCACGACATCGACGACTCGGGCGCAGTTGCGCTGGCGCGGCATCAGTACCATTACCAAACCTGGTATTCGAACCTGCGGTCGTTCGTGAGCAAATATTTCGTACTGACGAACTACATCTGGGAACTGGTCGAGCGCACGCTGGTTCGGTTTGGGTTTTATCATCTCGACCACGGATTCAATGGCAACGTCTTCGACCTGGAGCGGTCGGGCTGGACGTACCGCAAAGTTGTCGAGGACAAACCCTTCGAGATGGGATTTGCTCCGCTGGGAGTGGAAGCCGGGATTGCAAAAGAGAAGATGAAGATGGACCTGCTGTGGCAGGACCTGGCGAAGCGAAATATTCCCATCAGTGTGGTCGTGTATCCGTGGCCGGCGCAACTTATCTACGACAATGTCGATTCACGAGAGGTGCGCATCTGGCAGGATTGGTGCGAAGGCAAATGCAAGCGATTTGTCACTGCGTTTCCGGAGTTCTTTGCAGTGAAGGAACAGTGTCCCAAGTCGGCGCCGGGATGCTGGTATCTGAAGGATTATGTGTTCGGAGACATTCATCTGAGCGCTGAGGGAAATGCCATCGTCGCCGATGTGGTGAGCAAGAGTCTGGAACAGGCGCCGGCGGTAAAACATCCGATGGAGAGTTCGAGCGTGCCGTGAGGAAGGCGCGTACCGCCTGGCGTTTGTAGCATCTCGGCTTCTGAAATTTCGGATCAGCCGCTCGAGCGCCGAAGGCGAGCCGCTCGGCTGGAAGCAGGCGTCAGGCGCGATACCCTCGAACCCAATTCGATCAGGGAGTGCAGCGCCCTGTTCACGGCGGCTGAATTGGGAAACACTGCCGCAATTTCGGGATCCAGCACTACGACATTGGAGCTTCCCTTCACGCGTTCGTAGTACTTGCCGCGCTCAAGCTTCTTGAAGTCGGAGCGTTTGTACTCCGGGCGGAGTTCATCGGATGTAGTCTTAGCCTTCTTCATAAAAAAGTCTTTCAGACTGCATTGCGCGGCGAGCGCTGATGATGTGGATAGCTTCCCCTCGGTCCGTATGAGATACGACGAGGAGCCGACCAGCCGAGGACATGCCGAACGTCACGAATCTTTCCTCGTCTTGCGAATGGTCTGGGTCCGCGCCCGTCGCTGCCAACGGATCGTAGAAAACGCTCACCGCCTCCTCAAACGAAACCCGATGCTTGCGTAGATTCTTGGCAGCCTTGGCGGAGTTCCATTCAAAATGCATACCATCAGGGCGACGATATCACAAATCGAAAAGCAAATGGCTCGCGGATTCAACCGCTGGGTGTCCCACAGGTTCGCGACTTTCGAATGAGTCGCCTTCTTTTGCACTCCGCATCCTGAGCGAGGCCATCACACTGCCGGCAAACCATCAAGAATACTTGTCACTCAGATTACATCAACTCCCCGCGTGCTCTAGAATCAAAGATTCACTCGTTACGGGAATCCGCTGGGTCATGAACCTTTGGGCGCCTCGGTGCGTATTACACAGAGGCGTCAAAAGCAACAACAGCAGCAGTTGAGAAACCGAACTGAAGTGTCAGTTCCAGGAGACAGAAATGTTCGTTTCCATTTTTCTTAGGGGAGCGGTCCGCACGGCGCTCTGGTTGGGATTTGTGGTTCTGCTGGCAGGCGCGAGTTGGGCGCAGGATGCCACGCCGCCGGACACGCAATCGAATACTCCGGCAACCCAGTCAAGTGCTCCGGCAGCGCAAGCGGGTACTCCGGCCGCACCGCCGAGTACTCCTGCACCGCAATCGAGCGGGCCCAGCTTGACGCCGTACCCGCAGGCGCCGGCGCCTCAGCATAATGCGCACTTGTATTCCGGCGACCAGAATTACGCCAAGCCGCTGTCTGGGTTTCCCAATCTCATCGCGCCCTACACCAGACGCCATGTTCCGCAGGCGAACCTCACCAACTCCGCGATGACGGACCAGCTGTTTCACGATGGCCAGATCTTTCTGTCCATCAACGACGCCGTTGCCATGGCGCTGGAAAACAATCTCGACATCACGTTGCAGCGCTATAACCTCTCGATTGCCGATACCGACCTGCTGCTGACGGGCACGGGAGCGTCGGCCCGTGGTGTGAACACCAACGTAGTGCAGGGCACGCAAGGCGGCGCGCTGGGCGCGGTGGCAGCGGGAGGAACGGGCAGCACCACCACGGGAGCAAGCGGTACCGGAGCCGGAGGCACGCAGGTTGGCGTAGGCGGCGCGGGCGCAGGCGCGGCAGGCATTGTATTGTCTACCTTGGGATTCGGTCCGACCATCGACAACTTCGATCCCACGATCGGAGGCACCCTGCAAGGCGAGCGCGCCCTCACCCCGCAGCAAAGCACCATTTTCTATGGCGTTCCCAGCCTGAATCAGAACACCAATACCTACAACTTCAACTACTCGCAGGGATTCTCGACGGGCACGCTGGCGACGTTGACGTTCAACAACAGCTACATCACTACCAACAGCCCGTTCAGTTTCGTGAATCCGCAGCTCACGCCCAGCTTCCGCTTCCAGTTGCGGCAGCACCTGCTGCAAGGTTTTGGATTCGATCCCAATCTGCGCTGGATCCGGATTGCGCGCAACAACCGCGAGATCGCCGACGTGGTCTTCCGCCAGCAGATCATCACCACCGTCTCGCAAATTGAAAATATCTACTGGGACCTGGTGACGGCTTATGAAGCCGTTAAGGTAAACGAGCGGCAGTTGCAACTCGCCAACAAAACGCTGTCCGATGATCAGGAGCAGGTCAAGATCGGAACGCTGGCTCCCATTACCCTGGTGCAGGCGCAGAGTGGAGTAGAGAACGCCAAGCAGAACCTGATCATGGCGCAAACCAACCTTCAACTGGAACAGTTGCTGATGAAGAACGCCATCACCAAGAATATGCAAGACCCGTTGCTGGCGGCAGCGCCCGTCATTCCCACCGATACGCTGAAGCCCAACGAACAATACGAGGTGCGGCCCGTCGAGGAACTGATTCAGGAGGCGTTGCAGGGGCGTCCCGAGATGGCTTCGGCCCGCATCCAGCTTACCAATTATGAGATCACGCGCAAGTCGCTGAAGAATGCGCTGCTGCCCACGCTGGACGTTTATGCCTTCTACGGCTCGTCGGGCCTGGCCGGACCGCAGAACCCTCTGATTCCTACTTGCACGCCAACTACTCCCCCCGACACCGAGTGCTTCCAGCCGGGATCGGTTCCGCCAACTTATAACTCGGCGTTCTCCAATCTGTTCAATAGCTCGGCGCCAGACAAGGGGATCGGCGTGAACCTCAGTGTTCCGATCCGCAATCGCGCGGCGCAGGCCAACCAGGTCCGCGGGGAACTGGAATATCGCCAGCAACAGGTGGCCCTGCAACAGACGGAAAACACGATCACACTGCAAGTACGGCAGGCGCAGTTCACCCTGCAGAATAATTATGCGGCGCTACAGGCTGCTCTGGCGGCGCGCGACTACGCCCAGCAGAATCTCGACGCCGAACAGAAGAAGTTCAGCTATGGGGCATCGACCCCGACCCTGGTATTGCAGGCGTCCAGCAATCTGACGCAGGCAGAATCCAACGTGCTCAACTCGGCTGCCAACTATGAAAAGTCAAAGGTGCTGCTGGATTACTACACGGCAGAGACGCTCACCAAGCTGGGCATCGACGTTGCGGATGCGGAGTCGGGCAAGGTCAAGCACAAGCCGACGGTGCAGGGCGTGGTGCCCGCCGATGTGCAAGACGTTCTGAGTCCGCCGGCCAGTAAGGAGCAGAGCTCGCAACCACAGAGCACAGCGCCAGAAACTGCGGAGCCGCACCGGTAAGGCATATGGATCAAGCTATAGGCGTGTCCCTTCCTGCTGTATAAGGGGAAAGAGCCGGAGCGACGAGTTCCGGCGTTTTCTTGCGTGGATCAGCCGGGGCGGAGCACCGCCTTAGAATCTGCGTGAGAACCCTATCGTCCCCAGGATGCCTGTGTCGTAGCTTGAATCTCAATTATGCGGTGGAACGATCGCTCGGGATTTGCCTCAAACTAGCCGCGCCAGCGGCGGCTATTGAGAAGCGGGCCCGAGCCGCGTAGCGGCGGAAGGGTTCCCACAGGAGGTTTTGTAATCCTGAGCGAGCGCTGGCGCGGCCACCTTTGCGAATGAAGGCCAGCTCTACCCTCTTTTACTTCCCCGGAACCAGCTTCGCCTTCGGCCAGGCTGCGTCCTTCGCCTGCGCCTTGCGCGGTCCGCAGGTGGTGCTGCCGACGAGTTCTGGCGCGTGGTCGTCGTCGCGCTTAAAGATGTAGGCGCGAATTTTGTAGCAGACATCGTCCGAGGGCGCCAGTGCGATATCGTCTGGCGTATCCGCTGGAGTCAATTCGAAAGATTGCGGCTCGCCACTCTCGTTCAGCGATTGGAGATTCTCAGCGGTTGCAACCATCGCCGAAGGTTCGGCGGGTTGTGCTGGTTGGGCTGCGCGGTCAGCAGGCGCTGACAGAACCAGAGACAGCAGAAGAAATAAGGCTAGAGGCATGGTAAGCCCTCCTGTGGCGAATCATACCATCGCAGCCACGCCTCCCATCCGCAATTGGGACGAGTTGCAGCAGCCGGACGTTGCCTTATGCCGCGGGCTTGCGGCGCGATCCCTTGGCCTTCTTCGCTATTGCCTTTACCTCTGACTCCCGCTGCGCTGCCTCCACGCGTTGCGGCGGCTTCTTTGGCAACTGCGCCAGGCTTTCCTTCAGCGCAGCCATCAGGTCCACCACCGGAGCCATCTTCTTCGGCTTCTCCACCGGCGTGACCTCTTCGCCTTCCAGCCGGGCTTTGATCAGCGTCTTGATGTTCTCCTCGAAGCTGTCATGATACTTCTCCGGCTCGAAATCTCCGGCCAGCGCCTCGATGAGCTGGTGCGCCACTTTCACCTCGGCGTCCTTTAGTTCGACATCGGGACGGCCAAAGTTTTCCAGGTCCTTAACCTCATCCTTGTAGTACATGGTGTGCAGCATCATGCCGCCCTTGTACGGACGCAGAAAAACGGTGTATTCGCGGTTATGCATGGTCAGTTTGGCGATGGCCACGTACTTGGTCTCTTCCAGGGCCTTGCACAGCAGCGCATAGGGACGGCGGCCGGCTTCTTCCGGCGTCACAAAGTATGACGACTCGAAGTAGATAGGATCGACATCGTCGGCCTTGACGAATTCCAGAATCTCCATGGCCTTCGCGGTCTTGGGCTCGATCTTCTTGATCTCTTCGGGCTCGATGATGACGTATTCGCCCTTGCGATACTCATAGCCCTTCACAATCTCATTGCGCTCCACCACCCGCTCGTCATGCGGACACCAGAGCTGCTGCTTGATCCGCGTGTTGTCATCGCGGTGCAGCATGTGGAACGAGATGTGGTTGCCACGCGCGCCGGAAAACAGCCGCACCGGCATGGAGATCAATCCAAATGTCAGGTATCCAGACCACACAGAAGATGCCATAAATTCGTCCTCACTTTAGACTTAACTCATGCCCCGATTACGTGCCGACAGCATGAACTCACCACAGAGCACACTGAGCGCACGGAGGAATGAATGAAAATCTACTCCGTGATCCCCCTGTCCTCGGTGGTGAACTCGAGTCCGATCCCGGCCTGTGGAAAACTGGGGCACAATATCATCCGGCGCTTCGCCGGGCTTCGTCAAGAGCTATTCGTCCCATCGGCGGGGGAACCAAACTGCTTACTGCCGGGATCCGGATAAGATAAATTGGATGCCGCCGGCGCCGCCTGTACCGCTTGCCGCAGCGCGCCGACACCTTCCCCCGCAGCCATGCGATACTGAGCTTCGCGTGACCGATCTCATCCATGCAAGGGGTTTGCCAGCGGCTGTTCTGGCCATTGGATTCGCCCTGCTGGCTCGCGTTATGGGCGCGGTCACGGACGGCGGCGCAATGGCGGGCGTGCTGGCGGCCTTCGTCCTGATGCTGGCGGGTGGATTTGCCGGATTCAGTCCGCTGCTCACGCTCTTCCTGCTGACCATGATCTCCACCCGCTGGGGCTACGCACGCAAGCAGCGGTTGGGAGTGGCCGAGCGCAAACGCGGCCGGCGTGCATCGCAGGTGATCGCCAACCTGGCAGCCGCGACTGCCTGCGCGCTGGCGGTGATTTGGTTTCCGGAGTTGGGCGACCTGCTTCTCGTCGGTTCCATGGCTGCGCTGGCCGAGGCCGCAGCCGATACCGTTTCCAGCGAAGTGGGCCAGGCCACCGCCCGCGGAGCCTATATGATCACCGACTTTCGCGACGTGCCCATCGGAACCAACGGCGCCATCAGCGTGGAAGGCACCATCAGCGGATGCGTGGCCGCCTGCATCGTTTCCTGGGTCAGCGCCGCCTCAGGTTTGGTCGATTGGCGCTGGACTCCCGTGATTGCCTTCGCGGGAATCGGCGGCATGTTCCTCGACAGCATCCTGGGCGCAACCTGGGAAAATCGCGGAAAAATCGGCAATGACACGGTGAATTTCGTCAGCACGGTCTTCGCCGCCGACGTCGCGCTGATCGCGACCATCATCGTGGAACGGGTCGGCGGCTAGTCGAGAGCGTTGTCGTGGCCGCTAGTTTTGCGGAGCCGTGCTGCTGGAGCTGCGATGAGAACCCGGCTTCGCTTTAGCCGGTTTTGACTTGGAAGCGCTTGTCGCCCAATCCGAAAGCGCCAGCCATTGCGAACAAGTGCTGCCTGACTGCTGCGCACACACGTCGAAGGCATACACCGGATGGATCTCCCAGCCGGACAGCCGGCTCGGGTTGTCACTGGCTGAGAAGCCCTGCTCGCCGCAAATCTTGTGGTCCGCGTCATACATAAGCTGGCCGGAGACGCGCACCAGCGTGGTGTGACCTATCTTCTGCAGATAGGTTACGTTCCAGCTCGCAGGGCGGTAATGCGGTATCATCTCGGCGCTATTGCTCAAGCATTGGTTGGTAACCCCCGGCTGGGGCGCCAGGGCAATGTGGATGTCATTGGAAGCTTCGTCGTCTTTCACTTCGCAATTGACACTCTCGCCACTGGTAAGATCCGCATAGTGGGCCTCGACTACATAGCCAATAAACTGCACCGCCGTACCTTCACCCAAGCTCACAAAGCCCGCGCGGCTGGTTGGCATATTTTCCTGGTCCCATTGCAGGTATCCCGGAAGCGCTGCTACCTTGGCTTGTTTGGTGAGAATGTCTTGTTGCGTAATAGCCTGATAGGTCGTGCCCGCACAGTAGTTATTCTTTGTCTGGTTCTGCAGCGCCGATCCACCTTTGCCGGTGCCGGTAAGCCCGCACGAGCTATCGATCGGGTGCTGCACCTCAATTGCCTGGAATGGATGGCAAGTCATGGGAAACTTGTCTTGCCCAGCCGTAAACGTGCCAAGCACCATCGTGATTGCCACAAGCCACTGCAACCTCATACACCCTCCTATAGCGCAACGGCCACATCGGACGCGGTAAGCATACCAGTTGCCTCACAACCTCGAGCACAATTCGTGCAAGCCGCACATGCGGAGATCCTACTAAGTTCATAGAGTCTGGTTGGACACATCTCTGCTGTCGAAATGCTGGGGCCGCAAAGCAATCTTCGCGATAGTTAGACTCCGACGTCCGAAAGACGACTTTGGCCGCAATTCTCGCCGCGTTCGTTCCGATCTTCGTTGCCGATTTCAGGTTACAATCTAGCGCAGTATTAGCTTCCAGATGAGGCCCCGCAGATGAAGAAATCGCTCCTGACAGCCCTTGCACTCCTCCTTATAGGCACCTTTTCCGCTTGTGGCGGAAGCAGCAGTACTCCGCCCGCACCTCCCAGCGTTGCTGTATCCCCGGCGACGGCGAATGTGCAGGAGGGCGGGACGCAGCAGTTCACTGCTACCGTTACCAACACCAGCAGCATGACTGTGAGCTGGCAGGTCAACGGTGTTGCCGGTGGCAATGCGACGACAGGAACCATCACCAGCACGGGACTCTACACAGCTCCGGACGTCATTCCCAGTCCCGCCAGCGTAACCATCTCTGCGGTGTTGCAAGCGAATTCGTCCATCTCAGGCAACTCCATCGTCACCATCACGGCCGTGCAGTTCAATAACGCCTCGCTGAAGGGCAACTACGTCCTCAGCCTTAACGGTATCGACTTGAACGGAAATGCCTTTTATGCGGTCGGAGCGATTACCGCCGATGGCAACGGCAACATCACCGCCGGCGAGGAAGACTTGAACGATGTTTCCACGGGATACGTTCTGGGATCCTCGGTCACTGGAACTTATACTGTGACCTCCGACGGGCGCGGCACATTGAACCTGAGCATTCCGGCGATCGCTCCTACCGCCTTTTCCTACGCCTTCGCCATCCAGGCGCTCAACAACGCCGTCCTCAACGAAATCGACAACAATGTAGTGAACGCCTCGGGCAATCTGGAGGGCCAGACCAGCGGTACTCCCCAACCTTCCGGCAACTATGCTTTTGGCTTCGCCGGAAGCAGCGTAAGCTGTGGTCCGCTGAACTCGAACGGCATTTTCAGCATGACCAGCGGCAGCGTCGGCGGAATGCAGGACGCGAACTGCGGCGGCTCCATCTCCCAGAGTCAATCGCTAAGCGGCTCATACGGCAACATCGACAGCCTGGGACGCGGCACCGGCTCGTTGTCCATCACCACCGGCAGATCGAGCGTTGTCTATTACGTGGTATCAGCCAACCGTTATCGTTTCATGTCTCTCGCTGCGACCATATTTTTCCTGGGCAGCGCCGATTTGCAAACCCAATCGTCCTTCGCCGGCACCGACTTCAATGGCAACTACGTCGTTAACAGCTCGGCGAACACCGTGGCAGGAGTCTCTTATTCGCTGATCCAGTTCAACGCCTCGGGAGGAAACATTTCCACGGGCTACTATGACGTGAACAACACCGGCAATGTCGGAAACACTTCGTTGACGGGCGCATACAGTGTCGCGTCAAACGGCCGCGTATCAGGTTCGTTCACCGCAAGTCCGCTGACGCTGCTTTCGCCATGTATATGATTTCGCCGAACCAGGCCTACTACCTGGATGAGCGAACGATCGCCATCGGCGGCGGAATTGTGTACGCGCAGAGTTCGGCGGTGACCACCAACGCGGCTTGGGCCGGCAGCTACGCCACCAGGCAGTTCGGCTATTTCATCGTTGCCGTCGGAATCCTGCCGGGAAACAGCACCAGCGTTAGCGGACAGATTTCCGCCGACGGCAATGGAACGCTGGCTGGAACGCTGGACATCAACGATCCCTCGGGCCCCTTCCCCGGCCTCACGCTGCAAGGCACCTACACCGTGGGCAGTGTGGCGCCGGGCCGTACCACCGTCTCCATCACCACGTCGGAGGGCACGCGCAACTACATTGCCTATGTCGTCAGCCCGGCACAGGTATTGCTGCTGGAGACGGACAGCAACCTGACCGCAGGCGGCAATGCCATCCGCCAGTTCTGAGGAGAGCTGCGCATCTCGCTTTGCGCTTGCCATGAAGCAACCGATACGCATTGTCGGCGCCGGACTTGCCGGCTCGGAAGCGGCCTGGCAATGCGCTCGCCGCGGTATCGCCGTCCAGTTGTTCGAGATGCGGCCGGTACACTCCACTCCTGCTCATCAGACCGCAAACTTCGCCGAACTCGTCTGCTCCAACTCGCTGAAGTCTGACACCGAGAACACCGCGCCCTGGCTGTTGAAACAGGAAATGCGGCGCGCAGGTTCCGCTCTGTTGCGTATTGCGGATGAATGTGCGGTACCTGCCGGCCACGCGCTGGCCGTGGACCGCGTCGAGTTTTCCCGGCGCATTGCGGAAGCGATCGCAGCCGAGCCGCTGATTCGCGTAATCCGCGAAGAAGTGACCTCTCT
>Ga0187873_1004164_pt1 | contig 10057 bp, 13 predicted proteins | sample June2016WEW_16_1_2_FD_133012 | JGI IMG/M metagenome (GOLD analysis project Ga0187873, IMG submission 133012) | Peatland microbial communities from SPRUCE experiment site at the Marcell Experimental Forest, Minnesota, USA - June2016WEW_16_100 | ecosystem: Environmental > Terrestrial > Soil >... | reverse complement strand
CGGATTTCGGGCACCGGATTTCGGGTCCGGGATTTTGTTTCGGGACTCGGCGACGCCGAGCATTGGGGAACTCAAATCGAGGCCGGTGACTGCCGCGCCGCGCCGCGCAAGCGCCAGCGCAAGGTCACCGGTGCCGCAGCACAAATCAAGCGCGCGATTGCCGGATTGAACGGCGGCGAGTTCGACGACGCGGCGTTTCCAGCGCCGGTGCAACCCGAAGCTTTGCAGGTCGTTGAGCAAATCGTAGCGCCGCGCGATGGCGGCGAAAAGGTCATTGACCTTTGCCGCGCGTTGTTCGCCGGGAGTGTAGAAAACGTTGCTCACAAGTCAGTTTAGCACATGGGCAGGCGCAAAAGTCAAAGCGCTTATAATTGCTTTGCCCCAGCAGAAGTGTCTGGTAGGTTGGCATAAAATTGGCTGTTAGAATAAGGAGAATTGTTGTTTAATCGTGGAATTATGAACGCCGAGTCTGCCCCAGCGAGCCAGAAGAAAATCCTGGTGGTTGATGACAACGAAGTCATCCTCAAGACAGTTTCCTTGAAGCTGCAAGCCTGCGGTTATCAAATTTTCACCGCTTTGGACGGTTCCGAGGCGGTCGCCGCCGCGCGCAAGGAAGCTCCCGATTTGATTCTGCTGGACATCAACTTTCCGCCGGAAGTGGACGGCGTGCCTTGGGACGGTTTTCGCATCATGGATTGGTTTCAGCGCTTGGATCCGGCGAAGAAAATTCCCATCATCATCATCACCGGCACTGAAGACGTGAAAATAAAGCAACGCGCCGCGAGTTGCGGCGCAGTGGCGTTTTTCCACAAGCCCATCAACCACGACGACTTGCTCAAGGTGATTCGTGCGACGTTGAGTGGTTCGGACAAGCCAGCCTGAAATCGGGCTTGTAAATCCGGCGAGTTCGCATAGACTGTCTTTTTTCTTGCTGGAAGCGAGCGTAGCTCAGCCTGGTAGAGCATCACGTTGCCAACGTGAGTGTCGAGGGTTCGAATCCCTTCGCTCGCTCCAATTTCATTTGTGCGACCAGTGGCGCCAGACCGAGACAAGCCCCGTCATTTACAAGCGGTTTATCACTTTTATTCCCTTCACTGACTGCGACAGGCTGCGCCACGTTTTGACCGTCTGAGCCTAAAATCTGTGCGCGTATTTGTGTACACTCCATGAGCCTCGGCAGTTTCTTGATCGAATCGTAAATCGGCAACTGCGTGTCATCGGTATAACCGTCCGTTTGTCGGATGGTCTGATGCCGCATTTGTTTGCGTGCAAAATTGTCCGCGATGCCATTCTTCCGCATGAAAGTCGCCCAGGTGTAGCGCAGCGCGTGAAAGTCACCGTAACGGCCCTGCTCATCTTTGTAGGCAACACCAACCCGCTCCGCATCCACCTTGAGCCGTGAAGCACGCGGAATTCCATTCGGAAACACCAAATCCGACGGAGACCGGTACATCGGGCGATGCACTTTCAACACCTCGACGATTTCAGGGACCAGATACACCGGCTCCTGTTTTTTATTTTTTGCCGTTTCCGCACGGACAATAATTTGTGGAATTTGCACCTCAAGCCGAACATCGCCCCATTGAAGTTGTCGCAATTCTTCCTGTCGTAATCCCGTTCGTGCCGCCGTGAAATAAATAATCCCGCGCGGCCCCGACCCCTCGATTAACTTTCGCAATTCCTCATCCGTGAACGCACGACGTACACGCTTCTTTTGGCCACGTTCGTCTACTTTTTGGACAAATTTCAGCGGATTGGCTTTGATGCGCCCGCCCCGCTCCATCCAGTTAAGGAACGAAATCATACCTTGCAGATAATGATTCTGTGTCCGCGCCGCCGCCTTGTGCCGTTTGCGCCACGCCACAAATGAATCTGCCGAAATTTGGGCTGCAAATTTCCAGCCGCATTCTTTCATAAGCCGAACATTGCGCGCCTTAAGCAAACGCGCCCCACGGCCACCGCGACCCGCCCGCCCACGCGTCACCAAATCAGCTTCATAATCGTTCAAATGTTCCAGCAATGGGCGCTGCGCCGCATCCCGCATTGGTTTTGCTTCAACGATGCCCGCCGCTTCACGTTCTTTTTCCTGAATGAATTCCTGTGCCTTTTTATTGGCCACTTGAAGGTCAGTCACGCCAAGCGATTTCCAACGGTCAACCGGCATATCGCCGATACGATAGCGCAGATAATAGCCGCGTGTCGTTTGCAACCCGCCGTTTTTGCGGAAGTGACGTTTTTCAACTTTGAAAATCATGATTGCCTCCATTCATCAACATTTGTACCTGACTCAAACGAAAACGAATTCCACCAAGAATTTTCACACGGGTCAACCGACCGGCATTGACCAACCGATCTACTGTGCGCAACGAGCAGGCCAGCATTTCGGCTACCTGCTTCTTTCGCAGCAATCTTTCCCCGCTGCAATTCTGGTCCGGCGAATTCATATTTTACCATTCATTATTCTTGCGGTTTTTACGATGTTCCCCACGTCCATTTTTTTGTTTTGTGGTTATATACTAAACCTTTCCCAAGACGCTCTCGGTGCTTTTTCCCAAGTTTACTAGGCAGCAATTTGGCGAGGATTTCCTCAACTGCGACCCGGATTCCCGTTTGAATTTCAAACATGATTTCCTCACGCGTCATCCGTTCGCCATAAACCACATCTTTCCGGCCACGATCTTCAGGATCCCGACCAAGGAGCCCATCAATATCAAAATCACCTTCCTTGCGAGCTTCGGCTTCGCCACGCTTCCCCTTGATTTCTTCCGCCCAGGCCTCCAGCTCCGAAACCGGAATCCATACGAATGGAGTGGATTTCGCCTTTCGCACTTTGCCAAAAAAGGTTTTCTCGTCTTTGACAACGTGAAAACAAAACACCGTCAAACGGCCTTCATTCATTCGCTTGTAAAAAGCCGCACGGCTGACAGGCACAAACATGATCACGCCGCCGGGCGAAACAAATGAGTCGTTGAACACCTTGTCCAATGCAACAGCCTGCTCTCCGGCTTCCTGGTATGTGCCTTCGCGCCGATAAATGCGCGTGCCTGGTTGGCGCTTCCCGACCAAGCCTTTCATTTCCGGCGTCACTTTCAAAAAAGGAAACTCGGTAGACATATGTTACACTTATCGCAAACAGTGGAAAGATTGTCAACTATTATTTTATCCCCGCTGGCGTAAAGACTTTTGGGCTGACTCGCTTCACGGTCACACCAAAAGACTTTGCGCCGACCCGATTTTAGCGCGACCGAAGCGGTGTTTCCATCCTCCGAAACACTGGCGCGATTTCTCCGAACAGAAACCCCGCTTCCGTCACGAAGGGCTAGCGCACACCCGCGCCAAAGTTCAGCAACTGTTGTGTAGCCGTTTCCCATTTGGTTTGAAGTTCCGCTAATCGAAAAAACCTGAAAGCTGAAAACTTATCGAGTGCGACAATCTCCGTTCGCGTTACCTCGTAGGAAGTCCGAATGAAGAATCAAGTTTGCTGACTGAAAATTCCGAACTGGCATCGATCAAATCCGCGGCAATATCTGGATGGTGCTTCTTTAGGAATTTGAGCCGTTCAATGAAATCATCCACGAAGGCCGGATCCGGCATCCTCCGAGCCTTGCGCGCGTCCCAAAGCTGGACTATTGCCTCAATTGCAGATGAAAAGTGGTCGGCCTTGGATGTAATCTCTGCAAGTTGACGCATCGACTCAACCAACAGAGCGACGTCCTGTCTGTACGGATACGCCGTAACGTGACTCACTTCACCCCATGCCTCCTGATACAATGTCCGAGCCTGTACCTCCACCCGGAAGGAACGCACACCAACTCGCTTGCGCATCTCGTAGTGAACTGACTGATAACCATGCTTACCAATTTTGACGCTGAGCCCAGCCGCAGTGAATGCAGAGCGGAGTCGGTCGGGAATTGGCTTTTGGATGTAGGCGATTGGTTTGGGGCTTCGCTTAATCGGCAAATTGATCCGGATGAAGTTATCAACGAAAACCCATTGCTCATTAAACAGGTAGATAGCTCTGACACCGATTAGATCCGGCACCTTCTCAACGTAGTTAGACGGGGATGCCCAACGGGAACCCTCCTCAATAGACCTGCGAATGATTTTCTCGACTAATTTTTCCGGGATTTTTGCCCGACTCGTCGCTGCGTGAACCGTAGGACATCGTCGGAGGATAACAGCAATTTTTTCTGCGATCTCTGGAAGATTCTCGTTCTCGTACCACCGCGAGTAATCATTAAAAATCAGTTGGAGATCATGCCACTCCAATCCTGTTTCCTGAAATTCCTGGTCCGAGAACTTGTATCTTGCCAAGAATTCGTCTTTATCGGGCAAGACATAGGATGGAGAGCGACTGGGAGGCATTTTGGTTTACGTGCTAGGACCAGCTTTGTTAGCTGAGTGCCACAAAGACACTATGGCAGCTATTCTCGCAGACAGGCTCAACCGTTGTGCTTTCTTGAGTCCTAAAATAAAGGTATCCGGGGCCTCGATTCGTTCCAACCAGGGTTCACCTTTTAGGACCGATTGAATAGCTTTTTTCATTTCAGGTTTCTGCAACTCTTCCCCAAGTTGCCTTGGATCCCCAATTTGGCAAAACCTTTGATAAAACACTTCAGCGACGTCGGCCATTCCCGAGAAAGCCAACCTTGCTTCGTCGGTTGCTGACGGTTCGGTGCGGGTTTCCAATTTTAGGGTAACAAGACGTCTCCGGAACTGCGCAATATCCGCGTCGAGATCGATGAAGCGGCCAAAGGAGGATTTCTTAGGAACCAGTAAATGTTTCCAAAACTCAAATACCAGAAAATACCGTCTAAAACGCTCCGAAGAAATGCGATCTGAATTTCGGGTCAAAAAAGGCCATATATTTCTGAAATACGAGTCCAAGTCTTCACCATAACAAAAGTACAGGTCGAACATGTCAGCTCCAATTTCCCAAGCGAGCTCTTTCCATTTGAAGTATTCTGGACTTTCTTCGGATGCGGAAGGAACTGCTCGATGTATGAGATTGGAAATCTCTTTACCATCCATGTTGTAAAAACGCTTGTCGAAGAAGGCTGTGTGGCCGATTTCATGGAAGAGGCCGCACCACTGTTCAGGTTTAAAGAGATATTCGAACGGCAGGTTCAGGACTTCGTAATGCGATGAAAAAAACTCGTTATGGTAACCCGCGACTACAAAGCCGTACCACTGCTTGTTAACACGGGCCAGCAATCTCCTCGGTATGGTCTCAACAGCCGTAAGAATACGCTGGATACCACCTTTTGTTGGAGATAGACTGCTTTCGAGGTGTTCCAAAGACAAAAACGCGCCGTGGGCTCGCTCTTCGGTAGCATAAGCCAATAGTTCAACGAGTTCGTAGAGCAGGTCCCTTTGGTCTTCGTCTTTTGGGGCAAACGCTCTCAGGGCCACAGGTAAACGCTGCTCCGCCATCAAACGTAGATCTTCAAAGCAATCTCCAATCAACGGATCTTGCAGTAAATTGGAAAGAGCGAAATACAAGTTTCTGAGGCGATGCTCCAAAGTTGGTCCCCACCTTTTGAAGGCAGGACTGTTCGGTGAAGGCATCTTAAGCAAGCCTCTGGTCGGATTGATGTATGGAACTACCACAAGATTTTTGGGTGCGAACAATATGCTGACAGAAGTGGAGTAAATATTACCGGGTAGATTTTTTCTGAGGTCCAGAACGCTCGCGATGAATTTACCCCAACTGGAGCGATTCGGTTGGAACGAAAAATCAGTAGCGCCAAACACCTCTGCACCCTTTCCAAAATGAGCGCGACCGTACTTCATCACGGCGCTCATTGCGGCAGGAGAACATGTAACATTCAAACGCGGGAACACACCGGTTCCTGGTTTGAAACATTCTTTAAGCTTGGTGGTTAGCGCATGTCGATTGCGCGACCGCGTCAGTTCAAAATCAATCCCCATGATGGACAATGTCTTGGCGGGGAGGAAAGTTTGTCCCTGATCTCGCAAAGCGATCAACTGCTGGCTGATAGAAGAGAGCGCGTGAGCGACCGTTTTAAACTCACTACCTCGGAGGACTAGGAGCAACTCAGCCCATCCGGCTGTACCGAACACATCGAGAACCACGCCAGGCGGTATGTAGCGATGCCACTCGCTTGCGAGTAATAGCTCGATATGAGCACCAGCCTGCCTAACCACTGACTCGTTGAATCTGAAGAAGGAGAGTGCCCAAATGTTCCCTTTAGCCCTTTCAACCGAAAGCCCTGGTTTTTCTCGGGGAGAGAGCCAGTGAAATGCGTTTATTTTGTTTGCGCCGCGAATTCCCGGTATCGGGCCAAATTTGCTGGGGCCATCCAAGTAATCGTTGGTTTTGTAAATTGCGCAAATGTCGAAACGCCCAAAGAGCTTGAGCAAAGCGACGGGTGGCTCGTGACTGTCTTTGAGTATTGAATGTTTGAGTTGATTCGCAACCGCTACTTCCTGCCCGGGCGCGACCCGAAGCAAAGAGACTTTGTACCCAACGGTGTCTGCTACTAGGCCATTATTATTATAAGAACTCATTTGTGAGGCGCGAAGCAAGTCGCGAATTTCACATCAAGGTCAAGCGGTTCGTAATATGCTGGCCTCGATTGATTGCACACCTCGCGAAGACAGATGTGCGTTGGGAGAGCAGCTCTCTTCAGGCGCGGTGCTTTGCGCTCGCTGCTTTCTTCGGTGATTGCTTAAAGCTCTCCCCGAATTCTATCAAATTGTTAAGGAGGTCGGTCCAAGAGGACCGCAGGGTTCCAGTTCGTTGCCCCGAGTGAAACCTCAACGGGTGTTTGCAACGGTTTCGCCCAGCAACTCTGACCAAGCCAATGGGAATTGTGTTGTCAGCCATAACGGTTACCTCATCAGGTTAATTTACATGTGGTTTGAAGACCGGTCAACAACGACAACTTGGGAAAATTCATGACCGGCCTGCTTGCTATGGAACGACATATTATAAGGCTGTTGCCACTCATTTGACCAAGTAATCGGTTGAGCATACATATTCTGGAGTCCGCAGCAAAGGAAAAAAACAGGGAAAAAACAGCAAAAAAGGCCCATTTTTCAAGCTCGCCTGAATTACAGCAATCCCCCGCAATCTTTCCGTGATGATTTCCGCAAACGCGGATGCCAACACTGCCACCGCGTCCGCCAGCCGTTCGGTTCCAGAGCATTTTGAGTTCAGTTGATTTCATGTGAGCAGAATTCTTCTTCAAGCCACCCTGGCGGGCGCGGCGCACGCTCCGCGTGCGCTCGCGCCCGCCAGGGGCCCTTGAATTTCACGTGCGCGTCAGTAACAGTCCGTCATTTTATCCGCGAAACAGCCGAGGATTGTCGAAGTGCTGTTTTCGCATTTGCGACCGAAACGGTGGGGGACAAAGCCCCTCTTGCGCAACGGCCAGCACTACATGCCCTCGATCACGGAGGCCAACTCATCGTCAGCCTGATTTGTCACACGTGCGCGCCGCGCGTCTGTCCCCATACGCTCCAGATCCTCAATCACCAGAATCACAGAACGAGACAGCGTCACGGTGTCGGCCAAGTTGTATTTTCGCAACTCGTATTCATTGGCTCCCCAGGTGCCTTGCGAAAGACACTTGGTCACGTATGCCACTCCAGCGCGGGAGCGGTCATATGCCCGACACTTTGCTATTGCACCCTGTCCGAACAGGCCAAACCAGCGATGTTCAAGCTGGTGCGCCAGCGTGATTGCATTGCGCGCCCGGGTTCCACCCAAAACATAATGAAAATGGAACCTGCCACCCATTTCACCCAACTCCGCGCGCAACGCAATGAGGAGTTGAGAATATGGCCGCTCGACCAGTTCCGCCGCCTGGTGCATGTGTGCCCAAGCCCGGCCATACGCTCTTTTCGGGGACGGGACTGACCTGAAGGTCAGAGTTCCAAAAACATCCCACCGAATGCGTGCCAGGGAATAAGCGTAACTGTCGAGCGAATTTTTCATCGCCTATTGCTTGTCGCCCAACGACAAGATTTCACCGCGCAGATAAGGCCCCCGTTGAGAATGCCCTATTTCATGCACCGCGACCTTGACATATTTCCGCGCCGTCTTGCCCCAAAACTTCCCTTTTTCTTCATCCGTCAGCCGATACGGCACCATGCCGCGGTAGGCATGAGATGCTGGTTCTGTCATGTCAATCAGGTCGAGATCAAATGACTCGCCCGCTGGTTTCCCGTTTTTTGCCGGCCAGTGGCCGAACGTTTCTTTATGCACTTGGAATGTTGCTATCATAATGAACGGCTTTCTCTTTTTGGTTTTCCGTCGTGTTTAATTGGCTCCCCATTGTGGACGGAGGCACAACAGGGAAATTGAATTAGGCTTTCCGGCTCGCTCCGCTCGCCCCCACCGGAAAGCAAAACGGACACCCCACCTCCTTGGCTTACGGTTTCTTTGCGTGGTTCCCCTGGAGGATTAACGTTCATTGCGCGCCCTCCGAGGAATTGACGATGGCGAGAATTGCGGCCTTGAGCGGTTGACTAAGCGAATGCCACGCTGCGACTACTCGCGCCAGTTCAGGCCCAAGCTCGCCTAAAATCTGTGCGCGTATTTGTGTACAGTCGTCTTGAGCCGGTTGCGGAGAAGCTTGATTTTGTGCGCTTTCTGAATTTTGTGTCGAGGGTTCGAATCCCTTCGCTCGCTCCATTTTTCATTCGGTTCGGGGTCATGGGCGGTTAGATTGTGAAAGTCTGTTTTGGGTGGACTCAAAAAAGCTGGAAAACTTGCGCCATTCGGTTGCCCGGTTAGTGTGTTATTGGTTTTTTTGCTGGAAACACACAATGACCAAACAGACGCCAGCACAAGCCAGCAAATTGACCGACCATGCTTGGACTGTGCAGGAATTGATTGACGCCGTTTCCAAACCCGATGCTTGCACAATTTAGTGCAGCATTTCCAATTTTTGGCAGCGGGAATGCTATAAATTGGACGCGGTGCCAGCCTTGGCACCTGCTTCTGACATAAAGGTTCCGCCGGTTACCCGCCTTGGGCTAACCGGCGGTTTTTCTGTTCGACACCTTGCACAATCTGGCAGCCCATTACCCAGTTCTGGCACGAAATCCGCTGGCTTTCACTCAAACATAAACGATTATTTCATCATGGCCCAGCCTACCAAACCCGTCGCCCTGAGCATGGAGCAAATCGGCGAGTTGAACCAAAAACTCTCCGCGTTGCGACACGACCTGAACAACAGTCTTTCGCTGATTGCCGCCACAGTGGCAATGATTCGCCACCGGCCGGCAGTCACCGAACAAATGTGGGACACACTGGCCGAACAACCCCGCAAAATCGGCGAGTCTTTTTCACAATTCTCCCGCGACCTGGAGGCAGTGCTCCACATCACGCGGTCCTGACCGCCTGGATTCAAAACGGCTTTTGACTTTGGCCGGGACCGGTTTTTTGGCAGACTCGCGCGCGATGGAACAAACCGAAGCGGATCTGATTGCCGCAGTGTTGCGAGGCCATGCCGCCAGTTTCGAACCGCTGGTGCAAAGGTATTCGCCGCGTGTCTTTGCCACCGCCCGCCGTTATGCGCGCCGCGAAAGCGAAGTCGAAGACATCTCGCAGGAAGTCTGGCTCAAGGCGTTTGAAAAACTCAAAAGTTTCCGCGGGGAAGCTCCGTTTGAACACTGGCTCATGCGGCTGACGGTGCGGACGTGCTACGATTTTTTGCGCGGCCATCAGCGCAACCGCGAGTCGTCGTTTTCGGATTTGACCGAGCCGGAAAATGACTGGCTGGAGCGGTTCGTGGCGCAGCCGGAAACCGCTTCCGAAAACGCGGATGCGGCAAAGTTGCTCGTCGAGCGCATTCTGGAACAGCTTTCGTCCCCGGCGCGGCTGGTCATCACGTTGCTCGAAATCGAAGACCGTTCGGTCAAGGAAATCGCCCAACTTACCGGCTGGTCAGTGCCGCTGGTAAAAGTCCGTGCGTTCCGGGCACGGGCCGAAATGCGAAAGATTCTGGCCAAGATAGCAATGGACAAGTATCTGTAACCCGGCATTGCAAGACGCCGTCTAAAAAATCGGGGTTTGTATGAACAT
>Ga0187873_1004157_pt1 | contig 10072 bp, 6 predicted proteins | sample June2016WEW_16_1_2_FD_133012 | JGI IMG/M metagenome (GOLD analysis project Ga0187873, IMG submission 133012) | Peatland microbial communities from SPRUCE experiment site at the Marcell Experimental Forest, Minnesota, USA - June2016WEW_16_100 | ecosystem: Environmental > Terrestrial > Soil >... | reverse complement strand
GCTTGCTTACGCCGACGCTCCAATTCCTGGAAATCTCGTCGCGGAGGAAGAACCGTATGCATGGCCACAGTATAGCGACCATGCAGACGATTGTCACCATATTATGCGAGATTCAGTAAGAACATTCCGGGCCTCCTGCCGCAGGAGAATTACCCACACTGGAACCGACGTAACTACTACGTTTTCGGCCTGCGCTACGATGAGGTGCGAGACCGACAATGCTCTGCAAGGCGTTTTGCGGTGGGGCTAAAACCCCGCCCTTCCGGCCGCTTGGTCAAAACCTCAGACTGTGGTGAGAACTCCGGTCTACTCCATTGGCGGCCAAGACCAACGTGCACTAAGGGCCGGTGTGGTTTGGCCCCATGACCACGGGAGGTAAAAGCGAGATCCTGGTCAAAATCGGTCAGGTCCAGCGTCGCTGATTTTGGCAGTGGGAGAAGGATAGGCCTGTGAGATTATTGTTGAAAGTCATCGTCGTTTTGGCAGTGGCGCTTTCGGTGTCCTCTGCGAAAACCAAGCCTGAGATTGAGGCAAGCCAAGGGCCTTCACCGGAGCGTTACAACGTTGTCTGGGACGCGCCGAGCAAGGACTCCTCGGGGTCGATGCCGCTGGGCAATGGCGATATCGGCTTGAACGTCTGGGCGGAGAAGGACGGAGACCTGTTGTTCTACATTAGCAAGACAGACGCCTGGGACGAGATCGTGCGCTTGGTGAAGCTGGGTCGCGTGCGCGTGAAGCTCGAGCCGAATCCTTTTCTCGGCGGCTTGCCATTCATGCAGGCGTTGAAGCTTCGAGAGGGGCAGATCGAGATCCGGGCTGGGAAGCCCGAGTCGGCGGTCGATCTCAAGGTCTGGGTCGATGCTAACCATCCGGTGATTCAGATTGATGCCAGCGGAAAACAGCCCTTTCACGCCCAGGTCAGCCTGGAAGTTTGGCGGACGGAGAAAAGGACGCTGCGGGGAGAGGAGATCGATAGTGCGTACGGACTGCACCGCGACCTGCCCGGCGGAGGGGAGGGAATAGGTCCGATTCCCGTGATCGTCTATCCTGACACCATCCTTCCCCCGCAGAATAATCGCATTGTTTGGTTCCATCGCAACCCAACATCGATCTGGCCCGCGACAATGAAGCTCCAGGGGTTAGAGGGATTCATGCAACATTCTTCAGACCCCCTGTTGAATCGAACTTTTGGAGGGGTGATCGAGGGCGAGGGTCTGGTGAGCAAGGACGCGACGACCCTGGTCTCAGTTCAACCGCGGGACCAGTTCAGATCGTCGATCTATGTGCTGACGAAGCAAACGCCTACGGAGCAAGACTGGGTTCGTGACATTGATCGGGAGATCAAGCCGATCAAGGCGAAAGGGCTACAAGAGGCTTGGAAGGCTCATCGCAAGTGGTGGGAGGATTTCTGGAATCGGAGCTGGATTCAAGTGAGCGGGTCGAAGGAGGCCGATACTGCGACCCGAGGTTACATTCTCCAGCGCTTCATCAATGCCTGTGGAGGACGAGGTGCTTCCCCCATTAGGTTCAACGGCTCGATTTTCACGGTGGATGCGAAGCAGCACGGCGCAAAATACGATGCCGATTATCGTCGATGGGGCGGGGAACAGGCGTTCCAAAACGAACGGCTGATCTACTGGCCAATGCTGTCCACAGGGGACTTCGATCTCATGCAGCCCTTCTTTACGATGTATCACGATAATCTGCCCTTGGCGAAATTCAGGACGCGCCTCTACTTTGGTCATGATGGCGCATTTTTCCCCGAGTCCACATACTTCTGGGGGGCGTACCCCAACACGAACTACGGTTGGGAGCGCAAGGGAAAGCCGATCTCTTATGTGGAAAACACCTATGTCCGCTATCACTGGCAAGGCGGTCTTGAATTAACGGCCATGATGCTGGATTATTACGCCTACACCCAGGATAAGGCATTCGCGAAGGATACGCTACTGCCGCTGGCTGATGCGATAACCGAGTTCTACGCGAAGCATTATCCACGGGATGCGAAAGGTAGGATAGTTTTTAGACCAGCCCAGGCACTGGAGACGTGGCAGGACGTGGTGAATCCCCTGCCCGAAGTCGCGGGACTGCATTATGACCTGCCTCGGCTCATTGACTTACCCTCGAACCTCGTGACGGAGCAGCAGCGTGTGGCGTGGAGGGATTTACTGGGGGCGGTGCCGCCCCTTCCCATGAAAGAGGAGAATGGCCGCAAGATCCTGGCGGCGGCGCAGCAGATTCGGGGCCCGGCTAGGAACGTCGAAAACCCAGAGCTCTACGCGATCTTTCCGTACCGTCTCTACGCGGTGGGCAGACCAGACCTCGACCTGGCGCGTCTGACGTTCGAAAAGAGGCAAATCAAAGGGACTGGCTGTTGGCGTCAAGACGCCATACAAGCCGCACTCTTAGGTCTCACGAGACTTGCCTATAGCGACGTTCTAAGAAATTTTTCAACCCATGATCCAGGGAGCCGCTTTCCCGCCTTCTGGTCTGGCATTCCGCAAGAGAACTGGACACCGGACTGGATTCCGGATGAAGATCACGGCGGGGCCACAATGATGGCGCTTGAGAGCATGCTGATGCAGCCGGAGGGCAAGAAGATACTCCTCTTCCCAGCGTGGCCGAAGGAATGGGATGTCGAGTTCAAGCTGCGCGCGCCTTTGAACACGATTGTCGAGGGAGCGTATCGGGCCGGGAAGGTGGAATGGGTAAAGATAACCCCGAGCGGCCGACGTGAAGACGTAGTAGCGCTCATACCCAATTGAGGCGGCCAGGAGGGTGTTGCAAAAGCCCCCGTGGAACGATCACGAAGCAGGCGACAGGAAAGAACTCTGACGTACCCGAGTGAGATAGTAGTGGGTGACACTCAATGGACTCAGGATCAGCCAGTTGGCTAGACAAAAGGAGATTGTGATGGACCGAAGGGAGTTTATTTGCATTTCTTCGGGCGGCTCGCTCATGCTTCCTGAAATGATGCACGCGCTGCGGGCCCAAGCGACGTCTGGCGGGCCGGTGGACTGCAACTTCATGTTGGGGCCTTCCAGCCGTATCCCGAATGCTTATGAGAAGGTGGAAGATGTCATAGCTGAAATGGACTATTACGGAATCGAGCAGGTACTTGCCTACCATTCCTACTCGCGCTTTATCGACGCAGGGCAAGGAAATGAGTTGATCGCCGGCATCGCACGGCAATCTCATCGTGTTCGTCCTTGCTGGGTAATCTATCCGAGCCCGGCGGAACTACCGAATCCGGAGGAGTTTGTCGAGAGAATGCACGCCCGCGATATCCGGGCCCTGCGCATCTTTCCAGGTCAGAGGGACCCGAACACCTTTGGGTTGCCCGTTCGAAGCTGGAGTTTTGGTTCTCTATTCTCGGCTTTGGAACAGCACCGAGTTCCCCTGTTTGTCGAGCGGCCTTTGCTGAGCTGGGAAGAAATATACGACGTGGCAACCCGATTCAAGCGGCTGCCGTTCGTCATACTGGATGCTCACTTCGGAGAGAGCCGGAACATCTACACACTACTCGAACTCTGTCCGAACCTGTATTTCGGGACAACTTACTTGTTGCTGTTTAACGGGCTCGATGACATGGTTCGCCGCTTCGGAGCGGAACGTTTCCTCTTTGACAGCGGGCTGCCCGAACGCGAGCCGAGCATGGTTCTTCCTATCATCTATTTCTCACGGATTCGAGAGCAACAAAAGCAACTGATCCTTCGAGGTAACTTCGAACGATTGTGGGGAAGTGCATATGGCGGATGATTCCATTTACCAAGCCGTTCGCGGCGGCCGAATTCCCAAGGGCCTTTCAGCGATTGACGTTCACTGCCACTTCGGCAGGTTTTCCAACTACTACATTCCGAACAATGACGTGAATGCCATGATTAGCGCAATGGACCTTTTAGGCATACGTCAGGCTTGGATAAGTTCTATCGTTGCCATCTTTAATGACGTGCGAGGGGGCAACAAAGAAGTGGCGCAGGCTTTGCGCGACCATCCCGACCACTTCCTGGGAACGACCGTAGTCAATCCCAATTTTCCGGAGCAGCTCAAGGATGAGCTGAAGCGCTGCTATGAAGAATTCGGGTTTCGTGCGGTCAAGCTGCATTGTCCGGTTCACCGATATTCGGTGGGTGGAGCGGCGTACGAAGCTGTTTGGAAGTTCGCATCCGAAAAGAAGGTGCCTGTTTTGGCCCACACGCTCGAGGACGATATGAGCCACGTGGAGCGCATCGGAAAAGAATATCCTGATCTCGTTTTGATCGTTGCCCACGCGAATCAGCTTCAGTTCGAGGCTTGTTTCAAGGTGGTCGGGTCATTGCCCAACGTCTATACGGATATTGTATCCTCGGGATTTCCGTACGGCCTCATCGAGAGGATGGTGAAAGCCGTGGGATCCGAAAAAGTCTTGTTTGGGACCGACGTACCTTACCTTGATCCCGTTTCCCAATGGGGCAAACTGGCGTTCGCACGCTTGGATGATGGCGCTAAAGAAAACATCTACTTGCGCAATGCGGAAAAGATCCGAAGTAGGATATAGCGCGGCGGACGGCTCAGGATGACACGTCGTTACGTAGAATTTCCGAAAGGATGCAGGTATGAAGAAAGTAAACGCTGTCTCTCTTTCGCTGCAAAGGGGCGAGACAATTCATGTGGGACGCCGCGAGTTTCTCCAGCTCGGCCTGGGCCTGGCAGCGGCTTCGCAGCTAAAGGGCCAGAAGCTTGATTGGCGGGAGGTTCTCAAGAGTCGCTTGTACAGTCCTCGATCGGTTGTTTCTCTCAACGGGGACTGGCTCTTTATGCCCGCGCATCAGTTGGGTCAAGGCACAGACCCGCATCTGCCCGGCAGCGAAGATCGTTCCTGGCCAAAATTGCCTGTTCCGAACTTTTGGCGGCCTATCGAGTGGGAAATCAATACACCCGCCATGGGCGCGTCAGAACGGTTCCTGATGCTGGAGCAGGAGCGTGTGGCTGCTTATGGATTCGATGCGCTCAATACCAGGGCAGGGTGGTACCGCCGCTGGATTCAGATTCCACCGGGCTTGGAAGGCCTGCGTTTCACAGTCCGGTTTGGAGGGGTTGCCACGATCGCACAAGTCTGGTGGAACGGACAATCGGTAGGCTCGCATGTGGGGATGTTCGGCCCGTTCGAATGTGATGTCACCCCTTACGTCCAGTTTGGGAAGCCCAATCTATTAGCTGTGTTTGTCTCTTCAGGACAGTACCTTGGTTCGGGGAACCCCCGCGAGATCAAGGGCGTTGCCGTGACCGTGGAGATTACCCAGGAGATGCTGAACTCCCTCCCACAGGCAGGTTACGAGATGATGGGAACTGAAGGCGGTGGAGGCATTTGGCAGGGAGTCGATCTGGTCGTTACGGCTCCCACCCGAATCGAGGACGTGTTTCTGAGGCCCCGTTTGGATGGTGGCGCCCTAGAAGTCACCGTCAGCAACAGGGATGAGCGGACCTCAAAACGCAGGGTATGCTGCCGGCTGACTGACCGCCAAACGGGCCTCCTCTTTTACGAGGATCGCGAAGGCGTCGAAATAGAAACGCCCGCAGGAGGCGAAGGCACGATTCAGGTTCAGCTCGGCGGACTGCAACCCAAATTGTGGTGGCCCGAACAGCCAGACTGCTACGACCTTCGCACGACGCTTCACGACGGTAACAGGTTGATCGACGTGGTTCATTCCACGGTAGGATTCCGTACCTTCGAGGTCCGCGGGCAAAAATTTTACCTGAACGGTGAGCCGTATTTTCTCCGCGGTGCAAACACTCCTCCCTACGGTTTAAATCCCAACAGCGAGCCGCTGGCCAAGAAGTTCATTCGCTTTATGCATGAAGGCAACCAGTTCATTACGCGGTTCCACCATACGGCTCCGAACGAGATCTGGCTGGATGCGTGCGACACCATCGGCGTCGGCGCGGCCATTGAGGGCGAATGGCCCTATACGATGAGCGGGAACACCGCAATTCCGGCTCAGGAGATCGTAAACATCTGGCACCGAGATCAGATCGAAAAGTTCAAATCGGTTCGCAATCACCCCTGCGTTCTGCTATGGGACCTAAATAACGAATGGCGGTTCCATGCTTATCCAGAAGGAGAGCTAGGAACACAAACCACGCAAAAAATTGGGTACTTTGATACAGACAGCGCTCGCCGCTTGAAGAAATGGGAAATCGTTTCAGCGATGGTGAAGGACGTGCGCAGGATCGACGGAACCCGGCCGGTGATTTGCAGCTCGGAGTATACCCGCGTTCCACGGGAGTACGAGAACGACCTCAAGCCGCGCGGTCTTGACGACGGGGACATTGACGACATTCACGTCTACAACGGGATTTACGGACCCTCGGTGTTCAACTTGGATGTTCCACGTGACCTGGAAAAGAGGTACGGAAACCCTGATCGGCCGCTCATAAGCCTGGAGCCTTCGACAGGTTACCCGGACAATGATACGGGTTACTGGACCCGGTCCTATATTGACACTTACTTTGTTCCGCAAGCGTGGGTTGGACAGTACGTACGCGATGAAGCGAATCCCATGCTCAAGTACCATGCTGTCATCACGAAGGAGTACATAGAAAAGATTCGCCGCGAACGGGGCATGATTGCCGGATGGATCCTTTTCGGGAACGAGAATTGGTTCCGGCACCCGTACGACCCTGAGCATATCGAGCCCTATCCCACCTATTACGCCGCCAAGCTGGCGTTGTCCCCGGTTTTGATCACTCTTCACCAGATGAATCGCCACTTCGAGACGAGCCAAAAGGCGGCCATGGACGTTCACATCGTGCATGACGATTTCAGGCGCCGCCCGCTGGACGGCCTAAGAATAGAATGGGCAATCCTTGATGGGGGTGGGAAATCACTTTCACACGGCGCTTCTGAAATGCCTGCGGTCGACTATTACGGTCGCGTCAGTAAGCAAGTCACCTTCGAGATGCCGCCGGATTTGCCTTCCCGGCGAAATGAGGCGACCCTTGCGCTCAGCCTTTGGAAGGAAGACGACCTGATTTCCAAGAATGAGTATTCCCTCTTGCTTGCCAAGCCGAGCTGGTACAGATTCGATGATCCTGTCAAAGTTGTGCTTATCGGCCGCGATGCAAAAACCGCGGCCTATCTGGAATCGATTAACCTCAAACCTGACGCAAGGGCTGCGGCAGATTGGAAACAACTCACGACGGAGGTCGTGGTTGTTTCGCCCCAGGCGAGCCAAACCGCATTGGGAAAACGCGAGGAGATGCAAACTTGCATCAAATCAGGAGGCAGAGTGTTTTTTGCGGAAGCGTCTGAGCGAGTCGCCGCTTATCTTCCGCTAGCACCGGCGCTTGTCTCGGCTAAGTACAAGGAATCCTGGGACAGGCCCGCAGAATGGGGCGCCGAATACGTGGATGTCGCCCCGAACACTCCGCTGGCATACCAGATCGTCCCTGTGGACGACGTGAGATGGTGGAACGCAGACGACGGGGTTGGGCCACGTGTCGCAGATCGCATCTTCGACCACCCGGAGGTCTTGCAAGCTAAGAAAAATCAGAACACGAGCCTAAGATCCCTGGCAGACTATCTGGCCCCGCATGGTTACATTTCCGGTTCATCAGATCTGGACAAATTTCGAGGCTCGGCGGTGATTGAGTGGTCGTTGGGCACAGGGAAGCTACTCGCTTCTACGCTACGTCTGGCCGAGGATCCGGCCGCTCGAAAAATACTGGCAAATCAGCTACGCTACTTGATGAAGTTGTAACGCCGGCGTGGGCTGTAGGGGCGCTCTATGAGCGCCGATGTGCTTGAAAATACAAGAGCGGCGGCAGACCTGTCCAATTTACGCTTGTTGCGCTCGGCAGTGACCTGCGGCGCGCCCTCGTGAGCTGCTAATTTGGACAGGCCTGGTCATAGACCGCCGCTGCAGCGCTATGTTTTCGCACCTTCTCCGGCTTTCCGGCGAGCGAGATTCCTCGCTTTGCTCGGAATGACAACGTTGGCGAAGGTTTTTCAGCATCCTGCTGAGAAAGCCGCTCGGCAAGGAGATTGAAGATTCACGTCAGGCCTCCCGAAACGCGACGAAGGATCTCTTTGACAAGTTGCCAAAGCTCGAGGCCTCCAACCGCAGTTTGGTCGAATACTACAATCGATCGATCCTCTGCTTCATTATTAACAAATGGAAGGTCGCTGAGTTCATACTCAACCCGTACTATTCCAACGGGGGTATCAAGGCGGGGTGCGTAGGTCTCTACTTGTGGGATTTTGGCTTTGTCCCCGAACTTATGCCGCTGTACGATCCGGCCGCAACCAAGGAGCACATAAAGGCGTTCCTTAACACGGACGTCACCAAGCACTTTGCCTTTAACCCGATCGACGGCAAAGCCTTTGGTCCGTGGTACCCGGTGAATCAAGAGAAGATTATTCTGGCGATCTACTACTACGTCCGATCGACAGGAGACGTCGGATTCCTTCGCGAAACGGTGAATGGGAAATCCATCTTGGACTGGGTACTCTTCAACGCTAACTTCGGCGATGATCGCAGCAAACCTGCAGTTCTGCTGGACTATGGCACCGGCAACAACCATCTCGAACTGAGGGGAAAGTATCGTTATGACAACTTTATGCCGGACTTGAACGGACGCAGGTACAACACCTACCAAGTGGCCTGGAAATTGGGGAAGCTGTCGGGGGAAAACTGGGACTACCTGCTTGAGCGTGCGGAGAATCTCAAAGTGTTGTTGAAGGAGACTCTGTGGAGTCCGAAGGACCGGTGGTTCTATTTCATGTATGCCAACGGGGTGAAGGAACTAAGGTACATGAACCAGATGTTCAAGCTGGTGGGAAGCAAAGTGCTCGACAAGGAAGAGGAGGAAGGACTGTTGAGCCATCTGAACGATGATGAATTCCTTTCGGCTTACGGAATGCATAGCATGTCAAAGCAGGATCCGGCCTACGATCAGGTTGATATCGACTGCGGAGGCGGCGGCGACTACGTTGCTTTTACCCCCCGGATAGCCAAGCTGTTCTATCAAGCCGGGTACACGGCGCAGGCCGATGAACTCTTGAAGCGAACATTGTGGTGGGGGGAGAGGTTAGCATACTGGGGAGACTCGATGGTCGCCAACCAGATTGAATATCGGAAGGACACTCCTTTGCAGAACTCGATCGCCTCGAGTGAGGGCGCGCAGTGCATAATCTTTGGCATGTTTGGAGTCGATTTGGAGCTTGATGGGACCGTCACAATTAATCCAAAACTACCCAGTTGGGCTCCGGATGCGTCGCTGAAGGGTTTGAAGCTGAGAGGGTCAAATATCGACATTGCCGCGACCGGAAGGGAGTTTACTGTAAAAATCGGCAAGCGCGTGTTTCGGTCCAAGATCGGCACGCCGCTGCGTATCGCGGGCAGCGAGCTCGTGGCTGCGAAGTGGACGGCGACAGGCTGAGACGTTTCCCGCACCAGAAAAACCAAGCCATTAGAACTGTTTGATGCGAATCACTCAACTGCTCCGCCGTCTTATCGACGGATTGAGGGTAAACATGAGCCCCTGTATCACACAACGGCTGCTGTTACCCTCGTGCATTTGAGAAGCTACTTGTCACAACACTGCTCCGGCACTGGAACCACGCCAGGGAGGTATTTTGAGGATGTGCATTGAGGCCGTTGAAAGGGCTGCCGGCAAAACCAAATACATCCTCCGATTTATAATCTTGCTCCAGTTCGTGGTGTGCGTTTCGCGTGCTGTCGAACAATCTGGCGAGGTTCAGACGCTCGAGCTGCAGGCCGGCGAGTTGAAGGTTATTGTCGGCAATGAGGCCGATCATGGATCAAAACGCACCGGTTACATAGGTATCTGGAGCCTAACGAGTCTGCATGAACCGACAAACGTATTTGTGCCTCAGTGCGCAGGCTGCATCTATCTTCGCGAGCGTGCGACAGTAACGCGACTGGGCGATGGCGAAGCTTTTATTCAGCACTTACTGAATCTCGCATAATATGGTGACAATCGTCTGCATGGTCGCTATACTGTGGCCATGCATACGGTTCTTCCTCCGCGACGAGATTTCCAGGAATTGGAGCGTCGGCGTAAGCAAGCG
>Ga0187873_1004135_pt1 | contig 10108 bp, 12 predicted proteins | sample June2016WEW_16_1_2_FD_133012 | JGI IMG/M metagenome (GOLD analysis project Ga0187873, IMG submission 133012) | Peatland microbial communities from SPRUCE experiment site at the Marcell Experimental Forest, Minnesota, USA - June2016WEW_16_100 | ecosystem: Environmental > Terrestrial > Soil >... | reverse complement strand
GGAAATGACGACCTCGCACACGGACATTTCGTGGTGCGAGAAATGTTTGACGAACCCATTCGTATGTTCTTCATGGAGTCATGTCAAGGAAAAGACGGACCAATCTACTGCCTCGACAGGTACACTTGGGAGGACTGGGCTAGAGGTAGTAGGTTCGAACGTGGCTTAAAGGAGAAGCCCAAAGAGAAACACAAAGACTTTCCCGATATCATCCGCTACGTCGCCGTTGCCCTACACGACGGGATGATTGGTTACGAAGCATTACAAGGCGAAATCGAACCACTTGACCTAATGAACGAGGAATTGCGTGGCTCAGGCAACCCCTATACCAACTAACGGGAAAGTTCCCGTTAAAGTCATCGACGAAGGCGCGTTGTACGCGGCGCTAATTCGTCGTGGCAAAAATGGGGGACCGGGCGATATAAAGTTGTCCGACGAAGAAGCCAACGCCCTCGGTCAGTGGATAGAAAACGACTTCGCCGATTCCGAATCAGTTCTACGTCCTTTCAAGACCAATATGCTTGAGATGATGAAGAATTGGCGCGGAACGAAGGAAAATAAAAATTTTCCGTTTGAGGGCGCCAGCAACATCCGCGTTCCCCTCACCTCGTCAATGGTCGAGACGATGAAGGGGCGCATCATCAAAGCAATCTTTGGCGGGGAGAAGATTACCGAAGTATTCAAGATTGACGAGCAACTCGACGCCGAAGCTCTTGGCGAGATGAACCAGTGGTTCGAGTGGGAACTACGCGAGATTGTTCACCTCAAAGAGCATTTTGAAGACATCATCCATAATACGCTCATTACAGGTATTGGCTTGTCCGTGCCTACGTACAAGAACGAAACGCGTTTCTTGCATTCCAAGCGCGATTGGGAAATCCTTAATCTCGACGAGGACAACGAGCCAGCCGGGATTACCGAACTCATCGAGAAGGGCAAGCAAGAGATTCTCGCCGATAAATCGGCGTGGGGTAAGGACGTCCCCATAATCATCGGCGACGAAAAGCGCCCCGGCGTCTATAAACTCGTAGGTCCAAACAACCTCGAAGATGCTCGCATTGTGTTTTCCATTTGTATGGAAGATGGCGAGATGCCGAAGCTCGTGGCGGATATTTGGCGCCGCGAAGTCATCTTCAACGGGGTTAAGAATCATTGCCTCAATCTCGAAGACCTCGCGGTAGTCAACTCAGCTGCAACTGTTGACACCCTTCCGTTCTTTGGTTATCGCCTATGGGCCGATGAACAAATGTACCGCGAAGCTCTTGATGATAAATTCTTCATCGACTACGGCGAAGAAGAAAACAAGCGCATCTTCGGCATGGCCGATGTAAAAGTCGGCGATTACATCGAACGCGAACAAACGCGCGAGCAAGATTCCGAAGAAGGTACGGACTCAACCGATAGCGGTCCCAACAACCCCAAGCGCCGATGGCTCGAAATTTACAAATGGGAAGGTTGGTGGCACGGCGCCAAAACCACCGATGACATTTACGGCATTCAATCCCTTCTTGCCAAAGCTCAACAGTGGGTCGTTTGGTATGCCGTGCGCCCGAAAAAGATACTTCGCGTACAACGCATTGAGGACTTAAACAAAGATGGAAAACGAAGCGCAATCAAATACGACTTTATTAAAGAGCCGGGACGCTTTTTCAGTATGGGACTCGCGGAGTGGGTTCATAATTCCCAAGCTGAAATGGACGCCATTCATAATCAAAGACTCGACGCCGGTTTGCTCACGAACGTACCTTTTGGGTTCTACAAAGCCACCGCTGGATTCAAACAAGGCATCATAAAGATCGAGCCCGGCAAATTGTTCCCCGTAGCCGACCCCCAAGGCGTAAACTTCCCTCAAACAAACTGGCGACCAACATTCAGTTTTCAGGAGGAACAACTTGTCAAACGATATGCAGGAGAACAAGCCGGACTTACCGACCCAGCTATTGGACAGTTTACATCAAAGCGCCAGTCGGCTAGCGAATTCGTCGGGACTGCTTCGGCGCTTGACCTCAGGACAGAGGACATCGTCGAAGGATTTGTTAGGAGTCTCAAGGAAGAACTACACCGAATACTTGGCCTTTATCAGCAATATGGACCACGTGAGCGCATTTTTAGAGCGGGCGGCGCTGGAGGTGTCGAAATCACAAAACGATTTGAAAAAGACCGATTGCAAGGAAAAATCCTCCTCCGTCTAACCGCGAACTTACAGCAAATCAACGAACAACTCCAGCGCCAACTCGCGATGGATATGTTGTCGTTGCTGTTGAATCAATTGCTCATTCAAATGGGGATTGTTGGTCCAGATACCATTAAAATGGCAATGGACAAAATCTTTAAGCTATTTCACTACAACGGCGTTCCGTTGCACGAGCCGGATACCGGCCCGATGAGCGACCCACCCAACGTAGAAAATCATCAAATGGCCGCAGGTCAAAAGCCCAAAGGCCCAACGATGAGTGAGAATCAAGATGAACATTTGCAAGTTCACGCGGTGTTCATGGCAGATACGAAGCTACAAGAGACGTTGACGCCAGAGGCGCGGGCGCTATTGCAAGAGCACGTTCAAGAGACCATTAAGATGCAACAGGCGAAGCAAATTATGCGTCAACAGCAGCAGATACAGGCTGTTGCGATGGCTCAGGAGATGGCGAATAAGGGAATCACGCAAAACAAACCGGCGAATCAACGACCGGGTAGCAATCAAGGGCCGGGAACTAAGGCGGAGGGAGTTAAGGACGCCGGGGCTTCCCCAAGCGCCCCACAACCCGCGAGGCAATAATATGGGAATAGAACTATTAGTAAAATTTCTGATCGAGTGCTTGCTTTGCACGGTCGCATTCATGTTGATGGTCGAGCCAACGCCAGCCCGACCTTTGATAAGAATTGTCCTTGCGGGTGTATTGGTCGCAATGGCGATTACGTTCGTTCCGTTAATCCCGTTTGGTAGGTAACAGGGGTAAATTACCCCTTTAAATGGGCGACTAACATGATGACCGCAAAAGAATACCGCGATACGCCGGAATATCAGTTGTTGCGTCACGAGATTATCAAAGAGCTTGTACGCACGACAGAAATGTGCATTGCGGCGCCGGATATGAACCAGAAAGAGTACAATCGCGGGTATGCCGACGCGCTTCGTAATATGCTCTTACTACCCGATGCCGTACTTCCCAAGAGCGAAGAGCCGGGCGAGAAGTTGCTCGAAGAGGACGACGAGTCAGGGCTTAGCGCAATTTTAATAGCAAATAGACCAAATGAAGGAGTATTCTAATGACAGTCGCGACTGACACTGAGAAGAAAGAGCCTTCCGTAAGGCAACCCGGCGCCGATGACGCACCGTTCTCGTTTCTCGATGACCCGATCAACGAGATGATTAACGAAGGCGACCACGACGAACCGGGCGGCGATAAAAAGGACGAGGACGGAGACAAAAAAGATGACGTGGCGATTTCGCCCGCACTCCAAGCCCGTCTTGATAAGATGGAAGAAGAACGGGCGATTGATCGTCAGACCGTTGAATTCCTCAAAGGGCAAAACTCCATTTTGGAGAATCAGCTTCGAGGGGGAGATAAAAAGGGCGAGGTCAAAGACGAACCCCTTTTAAAACTTCCCGACAAAGCTGCGTTGCAAAAAGCTCTCAGCGACCCCGACACCGCCGTTGATGCGCTTACGGGAATGTTCGAGGATTTTGGTAAAAACATTCTCGCCCGCATCGACAAAGTTGACGAGCAAGGACGTACCGAGCACGCGCGCCGGGACCAGCACGCCCGTTGGCAGGCGTCGATGGCTCAAGACCGTCAAGAAGCAATCGCCGAATACGGCGAGGACGTGCTTAACGACCCGGAGTTCATAAAAGAAGCCGACGCGGAGATGGCAAGGACTATTTCCCGTCACGGTGGTAAGACGCTACAAGACGTCCAACCGGGCGACTTTATGGCGGTGGCTTCGCTCGTGTACGCCCGGCGCCTCAAAGCGGGCAAAATCGGCGAGAACAAAAATGGCAACAACGGTGACACGCGCTCTGACCGCCGTCCTACGCTCCGTGAGATTCATCGTGAGATTGACTCCAGTGACCGCTTAGGTAATGGTGGTCCTCGTGGAGGCGGTGGAAGTGCCAGAACCATGCAAGACCTTTATCCCAATGAAAAAGACTTTCGCATAGCCGACGCTGCTCGCAAACGCATGGGCGTAAGCCCTGAGGCGTGGGTTCGTAGTCGATTGGCAATCCAAGCGGAGGAAGAACAAGGTGGCTGATAAAAAGAAAGATGACAAGTTTGACTTCGTAGGCGACCCAAGCGATAGCGGAGCAGCGGGGCGGGGTGGGGAAGCTGCTTTAGCAGCGGGGGTGGAGACTGCGAAAGCGGCGGAGTCTACGAACATAGCACCAGATAAGATTCCGCCGAAGCCGGATGGGATTAAGGTGAAGTCGATTGAGGTCGCCGGCGTCCATATCGACAGCGAGGGGCATTCGTGGACGATTCCGGAGAAGGACGAAACGGATGTACGCTATAAGTCAATCTTCACAATCCCGAATCCTGACCCGTTGATGGGGTATCAGTTCATTCGCAAGGAAGAACTCTCCGAGATGATGGGCGAGCAGTGGGTTCCCGTTACGCGCAAAGAGATTGGCGTAGCGGAGTTTAAGTCAGAGGCTGGCTCTGAGTACGGTGGTCCGCTCGATGGATACCACGTCGTTGGCACGCAGATTTGCGTAAAGAAGCCCAAAATCCTCATCGAGCGCCAGTACGCTGCTCAGAAGCGCGTATGCGATGCCGCTGTCGCCGCCACCGAACCGCCGCCACCCGGCAGAGACAACAAAGAACAAGAAGCACGCAATGGAGCACAATATCCGCGTGGTCAACGGCGCTACGCACTTGACCGCAAAGTAGAAAAGGTTACGCCAAAAAATGCCGCCAGCGAGCAAGTCACGGCGACAGAATAGGAGAAGAAAATGGCTTACGTTAACGTCTTTCGTGCCTTGGGGTTCAATCCAGCGTTCCCCGTAGGGCGAGCAAAAATGAACGTGGTAACGCGCCCGACTACGGCGCCGCGTCACGCAAGCAGCGGTGGGAATGCATCTACTGACCTCGCAGTCGGTGACGCCTACGCGCTCGACAACGCGGGGTATGCGTATAGAGCGGGTCCGAGCGATACTGTACGCGGTGTTTGCATCGGATTTGTGTTTCAAGCAAACCCCAATGTGATGAACGGACAAGGTCCAGTTAGCATTGATTACCTCACCGGTAGCTCAACGCCCTACCCGACTATACTTGGTGTCGAGGACAACGGCGCCGAGTTCAACGTGCAGGCGGATACGCTTTCGCTCGCACAAGTCGGCGGCGCTGTGAACCTTCTCGACGCCGCTCCTGACCCGCAATATCGTCAATCGCGCCAGTCCATCAACGTAGGTGGCGGCGCCGGAACCCAATTCAGAATCATCGGTCTCGTCAACGACCCGGCGTCGAACGCATACGGCGCAAATGCACGCGCAATTGTCAGAATGCTGACTGTGCTACAGGGATAAGGAGGTTCATTTAAGTGGCAGCAATCACACGAGCGCAATTTCAGCGCCTTTTCTTCCCCGGTATCAGGGAAGTCGTACAGTTTTCTTATCGCGAGAAAAAGCCGCAATTCCAGATGTTCTTCAACACGATGACGAGTACGTCCGCGTTTGAGGAAGATTATGCGATGACCGGCGTCGGCCTCTTGCAGAGAACTGATGAAGAAACAGAAACCCCAACAGATAAGTTTGAACCCGGCTTGTCAATACGTTACGATCACATTGATTACACGCTCGCGGTAGGGTTCTCGCACCAGTTCATCCGCGATGGAAAGATGAACATTTGGAATGACCGCTCAAAGGATATGGGGTATAGCGGGCGCCAAACCGAAGAAGTGCTCCATGCGGACCTGTTTAATAACGGGTTCACCAACACCGGCTACGACACCCCATCTGGTGGTACTGCTGTGTCGTTCTTCTCGGCATCTCATCCACTGATTCGTGGTGGCGGTGCTGCTGGACAGCTTCAGTCGAACGTACTCGCATCGCCGTCAACTCTGAGCGTGACCTCGTATCGCGATATGCTCACGCTCGCTCGCCTGTTGTTCGACGAGACCGGTGTGCGGCGCATTCAGTTGGACATGAAGATGTTGGTGGTCCCACCGCAGCTTGAGTTCGTGGGCGAGGAAATCACCAAATCAGCGGGTCGCCCCGACACCGCCAATCGCGTTGACAACGTAACGCGCGGCAAGACTTCGTGCGAAGTATGGGATTATTTGCTCAACGCCAAATATTGGTTTATGGGCGCCGAGAAATCCCAACACAAAGTCAAGTCGTACCAGCGCGAACGCTTCGCCGTGCGCTCCGATTACGATTGGCGCACACGCACGAACTGGGTCGGATGCGCCGAGGCGTTTAGCTTCGGTTACAGCGATTACAAGGGTTGGTTCGGGACAAACCCTGTATAGGTGAGTCATGCGCCAACTATTAGGTAGTGGGTCACCGGCAGGTACGACCGGCAAGTGGGTCTTTACCGCATCGGGTGGGAAGCGCGTATTCCCGGCGCGGGTTAGCGCCGTTGGCGTGGGTTGGACTGGCGGTGATGTTATCATCGAAGAACTCATCGCCGGTTTGCCCGGTCAAGCAAACTCGCCATACGGTCAAGCCACCGACACCGGCACGGTTGAGGAGCTTGGTCGTATAGGTTTTGGCGGCGGCGACTTGCTTATTGACAAACCCGTCGAGTACCTACGCGCCCGCACGGACACCGCCGCTAACGGCTTCGCCGGAACAGTCTTCGTAGGCATCGAAATGCTTGAATAGGAGAGAATAACTTGTCAAATGCTAATCTTCCCCTTGGACAGAGGGGAATTTGGGTTCCGGCGTCAACGAATGGCTGGTTCTTCGCCAGTGGGACGTGGACCAACACTCGTATAGCGGCGGGTAATTACTATCAACTTAAAACTGCGGGAGCAGCGACTACGATTGCGGTCGTAAATCTCGCACGTGCGGTTCAACGAGCGTTATCGGCGCTTACTGCTATTAGTGTCAACGCACCGATGGGTAGTGAGGTGCAAGCGGGTGGCTTGTTCACAGGATTTGACCTTGTTTATAGCGTTGGAACCGCTGCGCTTACGTCGCTCACTCCACTCGCATACCAAACTTCGTATGTGAACAACGTAGCGGCATCAATTAACGCTTCGCCCGGTGGTGCGATTTCGCTCGTTACGTTGTCAGCGGTTCCCGTTGCAACGCAAACCAATCCGTATAATGTGGCGTGGCAGTTCGCAACGCCGTATTTGATTGGCGCAAATGCTACGGGCGTTGCAGACTTCTTAGAGTTCTCCATCGTTGACCCCGGTACGAGCGTGTTTGGGATTTACGGGATTCTGCTCAAGTTCAATGCGAACAGGTAACGCCATGAAGCGAACACTCGCATTTGTTCTTATTGGCTTGTTCGTCGCTACGGTAGCACGAGCGGCGCCGGTCCCCATTTCGTCTGACGTAACCAAAACCGCCGGGCCAATTACGACGACACCGCCGGTTGTAACAAACTTCGCGTCGATGTCTGGTGTGACAACAGTTGTAACCGGCGCCGGCAGCACGAACCTCGCGTACAAAATCACGAACGAAGACCCCGCGAACCTGATTCGGTGTGAGTTTGGGACGTCAATCAACGGGGCGCCAAAGGTCACGCCGACGACAGTGGTAGGAATGCCAATACTAGCAGGCTCGACGTATGTGGAATTGGTCGCGCCTAACAATCGTCTTGATTGCATTCCGGCTGGTGGGTCGCCGAACATCACAGTGACGGTGTATCCTAAGTAGGTGTCGTATGGGAGCAGGGTCGTACCACGGCAAGGACAAAGTCCACAAAACTATGTCGGAGTTTAAGCGCGGGACGTTGCATTCCGGCTCAAAACGTGGCAAGAGGGTTACTTCGCGTAAACAAGCCATCGCGATTGCTCTAAATCAACAGCGGCGCGCGAAAGGTAAGCGCGGCAAAAGGAGAAAGTAAATGGGCGCCGGAAGTTACCACAAGAAGAAGAAAGATGACAAGGGCTCCAAAGGAATGTTTGGTAAGATGATGAAGGACAAAAAGTTCAAAAAGAAGGGGAAAAAGGGTAGCAAGGCATACAAATAACAGGGGTAAATTACCCCTATAATTTTGGTGGGAGTTTAATGCTTTGCCCTTCATCGACCCGAACAGCATCATCGGCGGTTACGCCCAAGTTATATCCGACTGGCAACTCGGCGACGGACGTGCGTTTAGCGGCGCCGCGCCGGGTCTCGCAGCGGGAGATGACGTCCTTACCGACGCCTACTTTACGCTTAAGTCATCGCCCAATCTCCCGGACGCCGATGCAATAATCCAGAAGCACATTACGACCGTCTCCTCGCCTGCGGGCCAAATTACCGGCTCGCCGGCAAATGTTCTCGCAATCAACGTCTATTCTGCCGACTACGAGGGGTTGGTAAGTGTTGGTCCGATATACTATTGGGACTTTCGTGTAATAACCGCCGGTGGACAAGTCTATACGATTGCCACGGGAACGGTTGTTTACGAGCAGAACGTAACCCAAACCAACAACGCGGGCACTCCTGCTGCGTTTCCCAATAACGGCCAGCCGCGTTTTAGGGGGTTCTTAACGACGCATCCGAAGAACATTGCGAACTTTTCTGGAACGTTTGTGCAAGGAGACTTTTTTAGAAATTCGCTGCCAATTCCCGGCGGACCTAGCGGATGGGTAGCTACGGTTGCGACATACGATGCCGCCGGGTTTGTCACAGACGGGATTGTGGGTAATGATTAAACCGTTGCTCATGGTCGCCGCGCTGTTGGCGTGGTCGTTGCCTGCGTGGGCACAAATCAGCGTTATCAACACATGGTCTTCCCAATTTGATACTCCACCTACTTACACTTCGCCAGTGGCAGTAAATACGAATACCGGCGCACCACAACAAGTAGGAGACGTTGAAATTGGTTCTTGCGATGCTTATTATAATGGTGGGTGCGCAGGTTCTCCGCCGGCAGGATGGACTTCTATTAACCCGTACAGTACCGGATATTCCTGTTCGGTAGAATTTTATAAGGTAGTGCTCTCCGGTGATATAGGTGCTACTACGACTTTTCCCTGTGCTAATCAATCTAGTGCAGGGATAATCGACCTTCGCGGGGTTAATAATTCCACGCCGATTGACACTTATGGACCTAGTTCTGGAATTACGTTAGCACAAAATGGTGAAGCATTACTATACTTCGTCGTTTCTGCATCCAATGCAGCGATCACGCCTCCAAGCGGGTTTTCCTTGGGTTGGAATTATACAGGGGTCTACGGCACGACTCAAGGATATGTTGGTGTTTATGAACTAGGATTGTCGTCTGGTCCTACAGGAGACATTGAAGCGACTCAAGGCGGTAGTGGTATTGGTGGTACACTAATTGCACTTCTACCGGCATCACCGACGCCGAGTCCTACGCCAACCACTACGGCTACTCCCACGGTAACTGCGACCGCGACCACGACTGCAACGGCTACGGCTACGAGCACACCAACTGCAACTGCGACAGCAACCACGACACAAACTGCAACGGCGACACCAACTACTACTGCGACCGCAACACCGTCGCCGTCTCCTTCGCCGTATGTTGATTTAACCTTTCGCTACCTTACGGTAGTAGGGTATTGTCACGGCTGTCCAACATCGGCAAATTGCACGAACACGCCCGCCGCCACTCCGACGCCGGGCGGGGGCGACTACGGGGTTGATGCAACGGTCAATAATCTTACACTTACGGGAACGTGCACGGGATGTTGCACGTTTCCGTTGCCAAACCCGTCGGAGCAACAAAATCATTTGGGGACGGTGTTGACAGATATAACTATTCGCAACCTTACGATTTCGAAGCATTGTTATGGGTGTTATGCTCATTAGGAGATACTTGCTGTGTCTCGCGCTGCTCGCCTTGCTGATTCCGCGTCCGGCGATGGCGCAGCCGGGAATCGACACGAATCAAGGTTGCACCGCGGCCAGCACGCCTCACTCGTGCTGCACCGGAGCGGGAACGGGAACTTGCACGGGCGAGACGACTGGCGGTGGGACGGCATC
>Ga0187873_1004133_pt1 | contig 10109 bp, 7 predicted proteins | sample June2016WEW_16_1_2_FD_133012 | JGI IMG/M metagenome (GOLD analysis project Ga0187873, IMG submission 133012) | Peatland microbial communities from SPRUCE experiment site at the Marcell Experimental Forest, Minnesota, USA - June2016WEW_16_100 | ecosystem: Environmental > Terrestrial > Soil >... | reverse complement strand
TCCCCTGGCTGCCATGAACACTAACGAGATTGTTCAACAGCTCCGGGCAGAGAAAGATAAGCTCGATGCTGCTATACAAGCCTTGGAGGGTGTCGGCGGCGGAGAGTCAGCTCCGACCATGCGCCGTGGCGACCTCCTGGAAGTGCCAACAAACCAGCAGCCGGTGGATCGGGGAAAAAACGCACCATGTCTGCCGCTGCGCGAAGGCGTATATCCGAGATGATGCGGAAGCGCTGGGCGGAACGTAAGAGAGTACAGAATAAGTAACCGGGCCGAATAAGTATTTGCTCCAGCAGGCTGACTTCGGTCAGCCTGTTTTGTCCTTGGAGCGATGTTCTATTCAGCCGGGCGTTACCCACCACATCGCCTAGCTGCTTAGATAAATCCAGAATTCGAACACTGATATTGTCCATTTCGCCTGTGCTCCTCACTAGAACTTAACAAGCACCACGTTTCCCGCTGCTAGAATTCCTGCACGCGGCGGGTTTGCACTTGCCGCCAAAGCAAACTTATCGCGCACGACAAGGACGCGATGAATTGGACACCCACGTAATGCATTGGCATCCGCCCAGCAAGTTAAGGAGTTGAGACTTGGCAGATAACGCGCAGACCGAAGGTTTGAAGCTCATTAGCGAATGGTGCAAGTGGCTCGTAGCGGTCCAGTCGGCAGGGATTGGGCTTATCGCGACCCTTGTTAAAGGAGACGGCAGACCAATCTGCAAGAAGTGCCAGAAATCCTTTGAGCTAGTTCTTACTCTACCCCCGCTTTCAAAGCCTGTCTGAGGAAAGTAAGAACGGCAAATCGCCACATGTGCATTAGCTTTTTTCTGTCGAAATACAGGCGATCAATCCAGGTTCCCTCAGAGGTTTTCATCCCCCCGGCAGACACCAGAATATGCAGGTGCGAATTGAAGTTGAGCCATGCCCCGAAAGTATGCGGTATCACGGTAATCAGGACCTCGACACCAAATTTGATCTTCACCCATTGCTTGATAACCGCAGCACCCAACGCAGGTAGATCATGAAGAAGGTGGCGATTCCGTTGAAAAATTGGCCACAGAACGTCAGGCATCGTAAAAACGATGCCTGCATACCGAATGTCTGGCAGTGAGGCCCATAGCTCCCTCTGCCATAGCAGAGTGGCTCGATGACCGCAACTTGGGCAGGCTCGGGACTTGCAAGTGTGGTAACCCACCTTTTCCTCGGTAGCCGAAGCGTAGATTTCCGCTCCGAGAGCGGAAGTCCTACAGTCGATCATTCGCTGGAAGTTTCCACGGACTGAGGATCGAGTACCGGGATGATCCCAAAAAGGCCGCGCAGCGATCAAAATCTCTTTTATTGGTTCCTTCAACTTCATGGCAGCGCCAATTCCTCTTGTGCCGGCAGGCTATCCAGCAGTTCTTCCGTGATGAAAATCGCCTTTCCAGGAAACTTCAGCACTGCCGCGGCCAGGGCGCTTAGCTCACGAGCATCAAGTTGAGAAAAACGACGAACCAAACCTGCCATTTCGACGGCGGCAACCGGATTGGCCGGAGGTTTCGAAACATGTTTCCTGAGGAGACCTCGTATTGTCTTCCCTACTCCCTTCTCGCCGCGATAAGACAGCAACAGTCGTCGCTGTTCCTGTAACGGCATCGCACGACAAAGCCATGCTCGATGAATCGCTATTTCCCCGTGGCGCAGCGCCTCTAGGATTTCTGGATCTCCAGCCGAGATCAGTTGCTTGACCTTGGTTACATTACCGGTAGACGCTCCTGCAACAGCGGCAATTCTCGACCTTACGTCCAGCCGGTCAGCTTCTGTCAATTTTGCCGAACCCTTGTTCTCGCCCCCGGCCTTCTGGTGTGACCGTGTCTGTTCTGTTAGCCAAGGCTCAAGTTCCAAAGCGAGGAGGATCCGGCAGAAAGCATTGAGATGGTCAGATCGGCCATGCCCCTGGATCAGCCACTGAAGAGCTTCTTCTTCGCTCAGAACGTACTCGATGCACGGGAGCACCGCGCGGCCTTTCCGTCGAGCAAGTTCCCAACGAGCACGCCCGTCGATAATCGTGCCGGCGCTGGTGATAACAAGCGGCTCGCGAAACGCAAACTTCCCAACCTCCAAAAGTGCGGAAAGTTTGGAGGCTGAGATCCCAAGATGATGTCGAACGTAGGCTGGGTGCGGGTGAAGATGGTCAACTCGCCGCTCTGTCATCCGAGATTGGAAAGAGGGTGTGGGCGCAACCTCCTCAGCCGAGTGAATGTCTGCCGTGGCTTCTTCCCAGGGTGCGACGACTCGATAGGAATAGGGGTCTGCGACGCAGAGGGAAGAGTCTCCGCTCATACGGTTCTCACCAAAAAACCGTTGTTTAGACCGTCGCTGGAAAAGAGTATTTTGGGGTGCATATTCGGGTGCATAAATTGGTGCCGAGGCACCTAATTTCACCCGAACAGGAAGGCCTATGCTGCTTCTAAACGACTGATTCCTAGCAACAGGAGCGGGGCGGGTTGAATTTGCTAAACCGTTATACGGTCAAAAGCTGTATCGGGGGTTCGAATCTCCCCTCTCCGCCAGACTTTTCAAGGGCCTGCAACCCGCAGAAATCAAAGCAAATTCTCGTGCCAGCCAAGCGAATTGCCTGCCCGGCACTTCACTGCTCTCCATTTGATTTCACGGGAATTGACCACTCTGTAGTGACAAAACCAGTGACACTGCCCGTTCAGGCCGCATAGCTGCGGCGGCTGTCACTACTAACGGTTTGAGCTGGCTTCCTCATGTCAACGTTCCATTCGACTGCTATTTCGATTCCACTAGTTCCCCGTTCTTGCCAATCGTCACGCGCTGCACGGGCTTCAAAGGCACCGACAAATTGTAGCGCGCGTGTCTGAGCTCGCCCGTTCTCACGAGCGCCCCCTTCTCCATCAGATCCACGAGGTCGCGCGTCGCGGTTGCCGGCGAGGCCCCGGTAATCGTGCTGTACTTACCCGCGCTGAGGCCGCCCTCGAATCCTTCAGGGCCTTCCTTGAACATCCGCAGCAATGCCTTTTGCTGTCTTTCATTGAGCTGGCCCTTGAGCCTGTCAAATAGTTTTGATTTCTCAATCAGAAATTCTACGAGGGCCAGTGTGCGCCGCTGCGCTTCAATCGTTATTCCGGCGAACCACGCCAGCCAGTCGGTAATTTCGTTTCCTTTGCTCGCCGCTTCCAGCGCATTGTAATAACTCGGCCGCCGTGCAAGGATCGTTGCCGCAAGCACGATGAGTGTCGGCTGCCCAAGGTTCTGGGACATGGATTTTTCGGCAATGGCCCTTCCGATTCGGCCATTGCCGTCCTCAAACGGATGGATCGTTTCAAAATACATATGCGCGGCCCCTGCCCTTGTGAGCGCGGGCAGTGGTTCTGTTCCGCGAGGAGCGGTGCGCTGAAACCAGTCGATGAATCCCGCCATCTCGCCGGGAACTTGTGCGAAAGGCGGCGCTTCGAAATGTATCTTCGGCATACGCATGCCCCCTGAGACGACCTGCATGGGCTCATCGCTGGTTCGGTAGCGGCCGACATCCGTGATGTCCGTTCTGCCGCCCATCAACATGCGGTGCCAGCCGAATATCATTCCTTCGGAAAGCGGGGCAGAGAAGGTGCGGTACAGATCGACCATCATTTCAGCGACCCCCTGCTCTCTCGGGGCGACGCGCCGATTGTCTGCGGCGAATCCAAGCTGTCTTTGGATAGAAGACTGCACACTGGCGCGATCGAGAATCTCACCCTCAATCTCGGATGTCGTCAGCGCCTCGGTGCTCATTGCCTCCACGGTAAGCTGATTGCGCTCCTCCTCACCCAGGTGCTTCACTGTGCCCAGAAGAACACCGCCGCCAACGAGTAATTGCTGCTCCGCTAAAGTGAGGCGACCCTCCTCCCAGGTGAAATGCGGCCAGTCGGGTTGTTGCCAATTCCAAGTCATGAGCGATAGGGCATACTTCTATCGCTCATATTGCGCGAGATAGTGAGCGATAGCAAGGGATTATATCGCTCAGCGGGCTCCGCAAGCCCGATTATCGAGACTTTTGACCTCTTTCTCAGGGGAGTCGCCCGGCCCCTATGGCTTCGCCGGCCAGCGGCAGACAACCAGGCAGTGCCCGGTCGGCGGATAGCGGATGATTCTACGTCGTTGCCGGTGGAGATCGGCTTGTTCCCTTAGGTTTTATCGGACGGGTAGGTTGGTGTCTTGCGGACCCGACCTTCCTCCAACTCCAAGCTCTCAAGCGGAAACCCACGAGGCAGGGCTCTGGTTTTTGCGGGCCCGAATCTCTCCGCCGTAAGCCCTCATCCAGGTCCCTTCTCCGGCAGAAAGTCTGTATAAACCTCCGATGAGCCAAACGCCGCCTAGAATCCGCTGTCATTCCCGTGCATACCTATCAATGCTGGCGAAAACCTCTCTCCAACAGCCAAGGAAAAGGGCGGAGCCCAAGAAATGACCTCCAAGAATGTGCGGAATCTGAAAAGCGACCTGGTGAAAAGGGCCGAATCTCGGCGGTGCCTAACCCAGGGCTTAGCCTCTATGGCATATGGCATTCGAACGGCATCTACCTATCCAACTTCCCACAACAAGATTTCTTGGCCCGCGTTGACGGAACTCTGCCCTGGCCCATACATTCAGAGTCGTTGAACTAGGCTCAATTCACGAGAAGCCGATTTCAACTAAGACAAAACTAGGTTCCACCAGCTTCCGAGTAGTTGACGAGTCGGCCTTATAAGGCGCGTGTTGCTGAGGATATGGTGGAGGTTGGTGACTACGAAGTAGAGGCCGCGCATTCTTCCGCAAGCGAGCCCCAGTTGCGCCCGCAAAAACGCTATACCTGAAGCACATCACCTTCGCGGGCAACCATTTGGTACAAAACCGGATTAACAAAGAATCCGATAAAGAGCCGGGAGATCAAACCTGCCACAATGACGATCGCGAAGGGTTTCTGCGTGTCTGAGCCGATTCCGGTTGAGAGCGCGGCTGGGAGCAGTCCCAGACAGGCTACGAGCGCTGTCATCATGATCGGACGAAGCCGTAGCAGCGAGGCCTCCCGCGTTGCGGTGGGAATGTCCATTCCTTCCAGGCGAAGCTTATTGATATAGGAAACCAGAATCACTGCGGTTTCCACCGATACACCTAATAACGCCAGCAATCCTAGAACTGACGAAACACTGAAAGGAGTATGGGTAAGCTTCAAAGCTATGAGCGCGCCTACTGGTTCCGTCATAATGACGCCCAGGGCAATAGTGACGGGAAACTTAAAGTTTCCATAAAGCGCAAACAAAATCATGAAAATAAGTACCACTGCCAGCGGGCCAATTAGAATGAGCTGCGACTTAGCTTCCAGAAATTGGCTGTACTCGCCGCCCCAATTAAGCCGGTAGCCTTGAGGCAAAGTGACAGCTTTATCGACTGCCCTTTGGCCGTCTCTCACGGCGCGCTCCAAGTCTCGCCCTTCAATGCTGTACTGAACCCCGATGTAGCGGGAATTGTTTTCGCGGTAAATGAACGATGCTCCATTTCCCTGTTTGATATCGGCCAGTTGACTGAGCGGGATCTGCTTGCCATCCGGTGTTCCCACCAGTAGGTTGCCAATCTCGTGCGCGCTGCTGCGGAATTGAGGCTGCATGCGGACAACGAGGTCGAATAACTTCTCGCCTTGAATCACCTGGGTCACGGCCTGCCCTCCCACAGCCGCGGAGATCACCGCTTCAACATCGGAGACGTTGATTCCGTAGCGTGCAATCTTGTCACGATCCACATCGATCAGCAGGCTGGGCTGACCCAACTCCCGCACTACCGTCAAGTCGGTGAAGCCGGGTATTTTGGCCAGTGTGTTCTTGATTTGCACAGCCTTGTCCTGAAGAACGGTTAAGTCGTCGCCATAGACCTTCACCGCCAAGGAGCTCTTAAGTCCGGTCAACGCTTCGTCTACGGCGTCTTCCGCGGGTTGGGTGTAGTTAAAGATGATTCCGGGAAAGGCTGTCAGCTTATTGTTGAGAGCTTCAACTAATTTGGCCTTAGTATCGAGGTTGCCGCTCCAGGCCTTGTCCTTATAGGGTCTCAATCCTACATAGAACTCGCAGTTAAAGAACCCGGTGGGATCAGTACCGTCATCTGGACGACCCAACTCAGAGGCGACAGTGGTGACTTGCGGGAACGACATCAGGATGTCGCGAATCTGAGGGGCGATGCGGCTCGCCTCTTCAAAGGAGATGGTATAGGGCATGGTCGCCCGCACCCAGAGCGCGCCTTCGTCAAGATGCGGCATAAATTCCCCGCCAATGAACGGAACCAGCAGTAAGGTCGCACCGAAAATCAACGTGGCGATCAACAGAATAAGTTTGGGGCGCGCCAGTGCCCAATCCAACTGGGTTGCGTATACGCGCTTCATCCAGTCGTAGGCACGATTCTGATGCTCGCGTATTCCCTTCTTGAACCAGTAGGAAGTCAGTACTGGCACCAGAGTAAGAGTGAGGATCAGCGCACCCACCAAGGCGAAGGACATTGTCTCCGCCATGGGATGGAATAGCTTTCCCGAAGGGCCGCTGAGAGCATAGATGGGAAGGTAGCCCGCCAGGATCACTGCGACCGAATAGAAGATAGGCCGATCGACATCCTTTGCGGCCAGGAGAATAACTTCGTGCAGTTTGTAGTTCTTGCCCTGCCGCAAGGCGAGCTCGCGGTAGATATTTTCCACCATCACCACGGTGCCATCGATGATGATGCCGAAGTCGATGGCGCCGATGGAAAGCAGGTTGGCAGCGCCGTCGTGAGCGTGTAATACGATAAACGCGAACAACAGCGACAACGGAATCGTGAGCGCTACGATGATGGCCGCCCGGAAGCTGACCAGGAAAAACATCAGAACGATCAGCACCAATATCATGCCGCGGAACAGGTTGGCTTCCACGGTATCGGTGGTCAGGCTTACCAAGTCGCTGCGATCATAGTAAGGATGGATCTTGACGTCCGGAGGCAGGATCCTCCGGTTCAATTCCTCCGTCTTGGCTTCCACTCCCTTTAGAACATTCTGGGTCTGCTCGCCGCGCAGCATCAGAATGACGCCCTCAACCGCGTCGTCATTCTTTTCGTAACCGAACTCACCCAGCCGGGGCGCGTGGCCAATCGTCACATCGCCGACATCCTTGATTCGTATCGGTACTCCATTATTGCTGCCAACCACGACGTTGCCGATATCGCTGGTGTCGCGCACCAGGCCAATACCGCGCACGTAATAAAACTGCCCTCCCTGCGAGAAAAACCCTCCGCCGGCATTGGCGTTGTTTGCCGCCAGCGCTGCCTCCACTTGCGGGACCGTCAGATGGTAGCCGTAGATCCGGGCAGGATCGAGCAACACCTGGTACTGCATGACCGTGCCACCGAAACCGGAGTCATCGGCAACACCTGGAACGGAGCGGTAGGCCCGCTCGACCACCCAATCCTCAAAGGTCTTCAACTCTTGCGGGCTGCGGTCGGGGCTCTCCAGAACATAGCGGTACACCAGGCCGCTGGGGCTGAACAGCGGAGCCATCGACGGCGTGACTCCGGTGGGCAAGTTGGCTTGCGCTATCCGCTGGAAGACAATCTGCCGCGCAAAGTAGTCGTCCGTCTTTTCGTCAAAGGTAAGGATCACGTCGGAGAGGCCGTAGAGCGAGATGGACCGCATAACCACCATATGCGGCACACCGTTCATTTCCAGCTCGAGAGGAAGCGTGACCAGGCGTTCCACTTCCTCCGCCGCATGGTCCGGCCATTGCGTGATCAGTTCGACCTGGGGAGGAGATAGATCGGGATAAGCGTCCACCGGCATTCGCTGGAACGAGATGATCCCAGCGACCGTCATAAAACCCGTCAGCATCAGCACCAGGAACCGCTGACGAAGGGCCGCTTGTACGATTCGATGAATCATTCGGAGCTGGACAACATGGTCCTGATCACGGTTCCTTAATCGAATATCATTCGCTGCCGGCTAACGCTGCAACGAATTCGCAAACTGCAGGAACAAGCTGCCGTCGCCGATGACGCGATCGCCAGCCTTTAGTCCACTGGTAACTTGAGTTTGTCCCTTCAGGCTCTCACCCAGAGTGACGGGCCGCCTGGCAAACTGATTGGCCGTTGCTTCGACATACACGAAAGGCTGATTTTCACTGTCGCGCAAGACCGCCGAATCGGGTACGGCAATCGCATTTTGAATCGTCCCGGCATCCACGTTCGCCGCAACGAACATGTCCTTCTTCAACTTCTCTCCCGGATTGCTGGTCTCAATGCGCGCCTGCAGAGTACGGGTATTCGGATCCAGGGAAGCGGCCACGTACGCAATGCGGCCCTGAAAGACGTCAGGATAAGCCTCAGTCTGAATGGTGACTGGATCGCCCACCTTCACGTAGGGCAGGTCCTTTTGATAGACGTTGACCAACACCCACACCGTGCTGACGTCGGAAATCAGGAAGCACTGGGTGGTGGTGAGCTGGAGCAGTTGACCAGCCGCAACATCCTGCTCAACCACTTCCCCGCTGATAGGAGCTCTCACCGGGACCTCGAAAGAGGGCGGGGCTTTCACCAGCGCGGCCGGATCGCTGACTCCCAGCACCTTGAGAGCAGCCTCCGCCGCGGCCAAATCTCCGCCCGCCTGCACTTCGGCCGACTCGGCCTGCTCCAGATTCTGTTCGGCAATGGCGTGGTGATCGTACAAGTCTTTCGCTCGCGCGTAAGCCTTTTGCGCAAGCGCATAGGCATCCTTGGCTTTCAAATAATTCGTGCGGCTCTGGGAGTAATCGGGACTTGCCACGTACAACATGGGCTGACCCCGCTCTACCCTCTGGCCGGGAACGACCACAACGCGGCTCACCGGCCCGCTCACCTGAGTGATCACCGGCGTGGTATGAAAGCTGTTGTAGGCGACGGCGCCGGTCAGCCGCAAGGTTCGCGTCAGGCTGGTGGGCTGAACCTGCAGCACCTGCACGTGGGCCATCTGGTCGGGCGGAATCGTGAACAGCTCGGCCGTATTAGCATTGTTCGCTTCTTCCTTGGCGGCGTTGCCGGATCCCCCACTGCTGCAGCCGGCAAGCGCCAACATGATCGCTGACACGACGGTTAACGCAACTCGGTATTGCCGGCGATCGCGCGACATCTTCACGGCAGATTCCTCGTTCCTACGGCTTCCTTGAGCTGTTCCAATGCGGTCATGTAAGAGGACAACGCCTGGCGATAGGCCAGTTGAACTGCGCGATAGCTGCGTTCGGCATCGAGAAAATCCAACAGGCTTGCTGCCCCACGTTTGTAAGCATACTCACTGATGTCGCGCGAGTCCTGTGCCTCTTTCAAGTAGCCAGAAGTATAAAGGTGCACGATTTCGTCGTTGCTGCGCAGCGCCTCATAGGCATCGTTAACGTCGGACAGCACGATATCGCTGGTCGAGGCCTGGGTCTCCTGGGCCTGGGTCAGAGCATATTGGGTGCGAGCGATCTCGCCTTGATTCCGGTTGAAAACGGCGATCGGGAAATTCACAAAAAAGGAAGCGCTGCTCTGGTCTGACGCGTGCGAATAAAGAGCTTCGCCATTTACGTCCACCTTGGCATTCGCTTTAGCCAGCGAGATCTGACTTTGAGCGGCCGTGGTTCCCAATGCGGCGGCACGATAATCGGGACGGTCCTGCAGCGCCTTCGTCTGCAAATCCTCTAGCTTCGCCGGGAGAGGCTCATACGCCAAGTCACCAACCACGTCGTAATTTGCGGGCACCGCATCATAGCCCAGCATCGTGCGCAGGTCGACGAGGGCCTGGACCCTCGCCAGCCGCGCGGACGACACGTCGGTTTGAAACTGCAGCAGCTGCAGTTTGATCTTGAGATAGTCCCCCTCGCTGATGTAGCCCGACTTATATTGCGTCTCGCTGATGTCAACCGTCTGCTGGAAGCTCTCCAGGTTTTGCAGGGCAAAGCGAAGAGTCGATTCGGCCAACAAGACGCTGATGAATTGCTGGCCGACATTGAATGTTAGGGTGCGCTCTGCATCGGTAACCTGGGCGCGGGTAACAGCCGTCTGGTCCTGGGCAGCTTGTAAGCGATGCTGTCGTTTGCGCCCGCGCTCAAACAGGTATCCGAGTCCGGCAT
>Ga0187873_1004131_pt1 | contig 10112 bp, 9 predicted proteins | sample June2016WEW_16_1_2_FD_133012 | JGI IMG/M metagenome (GOLD analysis project Ga0187873, IMG submission 133012) | Peatland microbial communities from SPRUCE experiment site at the Marcell Experimental Forest, Minnesota, USA - June2016WEW_16_100 | ecosystem: Environmental > Terrestrial > Soil >... | reverse complement strand
TTCCGCCGGGCTGCTCGACCAGTCTGTCAGAGTTCCCTGGCTGAAGAATAGGAGCCTGCGCTTCACGACTGGCTAATGTTAATTCAATTTTAGTACTTAAAACCCCGTGGAAATCGAGGCTAGGTTGGGCTGGGGATCCTGGCCTATCCCTGATGAAAGGAAGGATGCCGGTTGATTGTTAAAGAACATGGTGATAAACATGCGCATTGGTCTTAAGTATGGATATTTTTCAGTTGTAACTACTACTTATAATTGGTGAAATTATTTCTATTGAACACTTGATAGATCGCGCGGAGATAATCTACTGGTCTGTGGATCGCGTAAATCTGACTCCCATATCAAACGACCTTTGACAATCCTTTGGGAACTCTTCGGCACGTCTTTTTGCTTTTTCCGCCTCATTGAATCCAGACGCCTCATATTTCGAATAATCGTCAAATTGGTAGGTATCGGTGACAAGCAGCGACTCTGAACTGCCAAACATTCTTTTCAGCGACATTTCCATGCCTTTCAAGTTCTGGTCGATTCCCATCTCCTTTATCCGGCTCTCTGGAGCTCCCATCGTGAAAATGAAGCCTGTAGCCATTCTTTTTTGAAAAAGAGAAGAATGATTCGCATCATAAACAAGGTACGGAAATACCAATCGTTCCAGAAACGATCTCATCTGACCAGTGGCCGACCCCAGGTATACCGGAGAACCCAGGATCATAGCATCAACTTCTGGAATCTGGTGAAGAAACGGCGCCAGATCATCTTGGAGGGCGCACCTGCCATAACTTTTACCACCCTTCAATTTGCAGGAAAAACAGCTCGTGCACCCTTTATAATTTAGGTCATACAGATGAACCAGTTCTGTCTCGGCTCCCTGCGAAGCGGCACCCTCAAGCGCCTTGTTCAGAAGTGTTGCTGTGTTCCAACTCTTTCTCGGACTCCCGTTAAACGCGATCACTTTCATGATTTCCACCTCCGTTGTTATTTTCTTATCAAAATGCACAGCCTGACTAGGGTCAATATAGCTTTCCCTCAACAGTAGTGGCCGCCGGTAAAATTGCTGTGTTTCCTGTCCAAAATGAATATCAACAACCGGCGAAGCTGGAATATTGGGACGATTAACAGGTCACAGTAAAGCTCACGCTCTGATTCTTCGGTCAGACTTTCGTTCACTTACAGAACGCCAGCGATGTGATTCCGATTGTGTAGCTTTTTTCCATTTGTTTATTAACCTTACTCGCATTGCCTGTTCCATTCCGAGGCTTCTATGCGCTGTCCTGTTACCCCGTCGGACTCGTTGCTGGCAAGGTACACAGCAGGAGGCACAATGATCTCAGCCTTAAGCAGGCTGCGGCGGATCTTCTCTGGCGTGCCTTCCGGAATCATTCCGGTATCTGTGGCTCCCCCCGGGAGGATGCGGTTGACGGTTATGCCTGTGCCCCCAAGATCCTGGGCCCAGATCATACTCATTGATTCCAGTGCTGCCTTGGAAGGGCCGTAAGGGGAAAACCCTTTTCGCTTCATCGTTTCGTAGTTCATGGAAACGTTAATAATTCTACCCCAACCCTGCTTGAGCATGTGGGGAACCACGGCCTTGGTCATGAGGAACACGCCCGTGACGTTCGTATCTATGATCATCCGCCAGATTTTCGGGTCTATCTCCCAAAAGCGGGTGGGTTCCACCATAAAACTGGGGTTCACATATTTCATGCCCCGGCCTGCGTTATTGACCAGGATGTCTATGCGACCGTATCTTTGTAAAGCGGCCTGGACCACCATCTGGGCGTCCTCTTCCTTGCTCACATCCGCGAGGATGCCCAAGGCATTTAAAGGCTCTGCCGCTTCGGCAAGTTCCTTTTTTTCACGGGCGGCCGTGAGTACCAAAGAGGCGCCTTCACGGGCATAACCCCCGGCGATGGCGCGGCCAATCCCGCGGCCAGCCCCGGTGATGATTGCCACTTTCCCTTTCAGCTTCATTCCGTACCCCCTATCCTAACCATAATAACCCAGGATGGAGTGTCACGCAAAGGGTTTCTCTCCTGATCCGCGTGTTGATGCAGGGCGAAGAAATTTGTCCTGGGTGGCAACGGCCATCTAGCCAGCAGGCTGGACCGGAACACCGGTTTCAAATGCCCGAGCAAGACGCCCTACCAAGTATGATGCCTTCAACGATGATGCCCCGGGCCGGTCTCTTACCTGAGTATGGGATACATCCGTATGCTTCTTAAATTTCCATGACAAGTCATTTTTTCAGCGAAGAAAAAGGGATGAGCGCTGATTCGTTGAGGGTGCTAAGCGGGGGTAGTTGACCTATTTCTTATATCTTATGGGGCATCTTTATTTTAGCGCTATCAAAAATTTATACTTACGCTAGCTCCTATCCAGTTTGCGATTGTGAACCTAGCTTTCATGTTGTGCTGATGCCATAAAGAAGATACAGTGTGCCACAGATTTTCCCCTCGTGTGTGATCGTCAAGTCGAAACTGATCCGCCGTGCTAATTGAAACCGATCAACCCCTGCGCTATTACCAGCGAAGGGGAGATCGTCACCGCCAAACCAGGAGCCTACGTCCCGCCGCGTGCACTGGCCGGGAGCCCGATGTCGGCTGTGACGGTCGAGGACGCAGTGAATCCTGTCACAGAGAGCCGGGTGGTCGAACCTTAATGTTCCGCATCGACTTTGGCAATGACCTTGAGAATGTTTTGCAGTGATGATAGTAGCAGGCTCAGGTCATCATCAGACAAGTTGGACAATTTCGTCTTGAAGCTGTCCAACTTGGCCTTATACAATGCGTCCAGATGCTCCAGCCCACGGCGGGTGATGGCCACGTTGATCACCCGGCGGTCCTTCTTATCGGGGTGCCTCACGACCAGATCCTCATCGATCAGCTTGTCGATCAGCGGGGTCATGTTGGATGGCGAGATCAGCAGTTGTTTCCCGATCTCGGATATGGGCATCGCCTTCTGCTGCTGTAAAAGTATGAGTATATGCGTTTGCGAGTGGATGATCCCCCTGTTTTCGTCTGTCCCATCTCCCCTGAACAGCTTTTTCTGAAACAGCGGAAACATCGCCAGCAAGACAACGGTAATCTGCTCCAGAGTGTCCGCCCTCATCCCATTCACCCCTTTATACAACCGGAACTTGATTATTATTATATAACAATTCTTTGGACATAAACAATATTAAGGCCGGAAATGACGCACAATCTGATCTGAGAGTATTCCAGCCCGATGTTGACAGAAAATGATTATATAAATATGATATTTATATAATCATAATATATATGCTATAATAATTAACGCGGATGCTCGCAGGCGGGTCAGGGGTCTGTAAGATCGATGGCAGCGCCTGCTTTATCACATGGTCGGGAGCGTGAAGCGCCCTGAAATCCGGCCAGAGCATCCAAGCCATGTTGGTAAACCGGAGTATCTTGCTGTGAGAGAAGGAGAGGCGCCGAATGAGCAATGTCATCGAGGTTAATGATTTGAGAAAGAAATACGGTGATTTCGAGGCTGTGAAGGGAATCAGTTTCGACGTGCAGGAGGGGGAGATCTTCGGCTTCCTGGGCCCCAACGGGGCGGGCAAGACCACGGCCATCAAAATGCTCTGCACCATGTTGAAGCCAACCGGTGGCACGGCAAGGGTAAGCGGCCACGATGTGATCCGTGAGAAGAATGAGGTGCGCAAGAGCATCGGGATCATCTTTCAGGAGAACACACTGGACGAGAAGCTGACCGCTAACGAGAACCTGATGCTACACTGCCGGTTTTACAATGTGCCCAGGTCCGAGCGGGAGAGCCGCATCCAGGAGGTGCTGGAGATCGTCGAGTTGGAGGACCGCCGCCACAAGATCGTGGAGACCTTTTCCGGTGGTATGAAGCGCCGCCTGGAGATTGCCAGAGGCCTGATACACTATCCGAAAGTGCTGTTCCTGGATGAGCCAACTGTAGGGCTCGACCCCCAGACCCGGGTACACATCTGGGAGTACATCCTCAGGCTCAAGAAGAAGGCCGGGATTACCATGTTCCTGACCACCCACTACATGGACGAGGCGGAGATCAGCGACCGCATCGCCATCATCGACCAAGGGCGGATCATCGCCCTGGACACCCCCGACCACATGAGAAACGATGTCGGCGGGGATATCGTGGAACTGGTTACTGTCGACAACCAAGCGGCCAGAGAAGAGATCGTGACCAAGTACGGCAAGGATGCCGGCGAGGCTGAAGGCATCCTGACTTTCAGGGTGGAAAAGGGCAACGAGTTTCTGTCGCGCTTTATCAAGGATTTCGAGACTCCGATCAAGAGCATCAACCTGAGGAGACCGACCCTGAACGACGTCTTTTTGAAGCTGACGGGGCGGCAGATTCGGGACGAGTCGATTTCTGCCAGTGATCTGGCGAAGCAGAGAATGCACAACAGAATGCGTTAGAGGAGGACCAGCCATGGAAAGCATATATGCATTATGGTACCGTGACGTTTTGAGATTCTGGAGAGATAGGGCCAGGCTGCTGGGTTCCTTCGCCATGCCGTTCATGTTCCTGATCATCTTCGGCAGCGGGATGAGCGGCGCCATGAAGTCCTTAATATCAGGACCGGGAGCATCATCGGCGCTGAGTGGCTTCAACTACGTACAGTTCATGTTTCCAGGCATCATCGGCATGACTATTCTCACCACATCGATCTTCTCAGCTCTCAGCGTGGTGCAGGACAGGGAGTTCGGGTACCTGAGAGAGATCCTGGTGTCGCCGGCGTCGCGGTTCTCGGTGGCCATCGGCAAGGTGCTCGGAGGCTCCACGGTGGCTTTTATCCAAGGCCTGTTGATGTTTGTCTTCGTGCCTTTCATCGGCATCAGGCTCAACCTCACCATGCTGGTGGAGTTGATCCCGGTTATGTTTCTGGTGGCCTTCACCCTATCCTCGGTGGGGCTGCTGATCGCCAGCAGTATCAAGACCTCCGCCGGTTTTCAGATGGTGGTGCAGGTTCTGGTGTTCCCCATGTTGTTCCTATCAGGCGCCCTCTTCCCTCTGGCCGGCATGCCGCTCTGGATGAACTTCTTGGTCAAGATCAACCCACTGACCTATGCAGTAGACATGTTTAAGAAGATCATCCTGAAGGTGAGCACGATGAACCCGGCCCTGAAGCAGGCGTTAGGCCTCAATCTGACGGTGTTCAACCACACGGTGACCATCTGGAATGAGCTGCTGTTCATCGCCCTGCTGGCCCTGGTGTTTATAACCCTGGCCACTGTCAGCTTCGGACGGGTTGAATAAGTCAAAATAGGTTACGCCAAGAACTCAGGTATTTATTTTTCGCCTCGGCGGCAAAATATATTTGCGGAAGGGGTGAACAGGTGTGAAGTTTGGCATTGCCGGACCCATCTCCAAGGATCACGTCATTCTTCCGACGGGCGCCAGATTGGAAAAATACGGGGCAGTAGCCTACGCCATCAGCACGATGGCCAAGCTTCTCGAAGACAGTGCAGATGAGGCGATCTGCCTGTCTCATCTGTCATCAGCAGATTTCGAGGTGGTTTCTTCCCTCCTGCATCATCCCAACATCGACCTTTCCGGTCTGACTGCACTCGGGAACGGCACGACGGAGATCGAACTGATCTATAGCAATGAACGCGACCGCCGCAGCCGCCAGATCAATGTCATGCCTCCTTTGACTCCGGCTGGAATGAGTCTGTTGTCCGCATGCGCGGCTGTGCTGCTGATGCCCTTGAATGAAACCGATATCTCCCTGGAATGTGTTAAAAAGCTGAAGAATTCTTCCGATGCGGTGATCTTTCTCGATGCCCACGGCCTGGTAACAGGTGTGAGCGAGGATGGCATCAGGCATGGAAAGGTATGGCCGGATGCGCGGGAATGGTTTGATTACATAGACATCCTGAAAATGAACGAGAGCGAGACCTCCTGGGTGGCCGGCCACCCCATGAAACAATATGAGGAGTTCATCCAATTTGCCGCCGGCATAGTCCAGTTTGGAGTAAACACCTGTTGGATCACTTTCGGGAATCAGTCTTCCCTGATCGCCTGGCGTAGAGAAAACCGTACATACTGGGCAAGTGTACCCGTTGTTACAGACATCGGGCCGGTACTGGACACCACCGGCTGTGGCGACGCCTCGTCCGCCGGGTTTATCTATACCTATACCAAGTTTTATCATAACCCGTTGCAATCTGTGATCATGGGAAATACCCTGGGCTCTTTGAAAGCCACTTTCCAGGAGACTGATGCCTTTCCTTCACGTCCGGAGATCAGGGAGGTGATCGGAGGTCATTACCGGGAGTACCTACACGCCTTACTGGACGATTTTCTGGCCAGGAGCCAACTGATTGTTCACGAAAGCAAAGGAGGCCAGAACATTGAAAGTTTTATGTACCACGCAGATAGGAGCAACAGCCCTGGGACAGACCATGCGCGTGGTGGCGGTGGCCAAGGCGCTCCAGCGCAAGGGGCATGAGGTCAAAATCCTTGCTGGAGATAAACAGATCCCGGTGGTTAAAGACCACTGCCTCGATGTCATCGAGATGGATGATTTGCCTAAAATCGATTTTCCGTTCGGTGCCTTAATGGGAACAGACGACGGGCATCAGGATGAGATTGCGGCTCGCCTGAAAGAAATACTGCAGCAGATGACGGAGGCGGAGAAGAGAGCAGTCAATATCGCAAAGCCAGACGTCATGCTTTGCGGCAGTTTTACGGGTCCGAATACAGCCAGGATGTTGGGGATCCCGCGTGTGATGGTTATCTTGCAACCGCATGGCGAAAAAACGATCAGTTTCATGACAAAACGCCGCGCGGCAATAAAGCTCGGCTTGGACGCCCTGAGCGCAGCAGACCTGATCATCGTGGAGGGTATGCCGGAACTGGACGGCGGGGTGGGGGCGGGCCTCGAAGGGGAACGGGCTGCAGCCCTTGGAGACAAGATGCGTTTTACCGGACCCCTGCTGGTGGAACCGCCGGACAACTTGCCCGGACAGTCAGAGCTAAAAACCCGCCATGCAGGAAATGCAGAGATGCCTCTGATCTACGTCACCATCGGCGGCGGCACCCCGCTGATCGGCGAGGATTTTCTTACCTTGGTTCTTGATGCCTTCCGCAACTTGCCAGGCGTGCAGGGGGTAATTTCCACCGGCCTGGCCATCGGCCCGGAACGGCTTGCAGGCGGTAACCCGCCGGATAACGTGTTCATCCGCGGCTTCGTGCCAGGCACGGAGTTGATCAAAGCCAGCGATGTGACCGTGTTTCATGGCGGGTCATCCACCCTGATGACCTGCATTGCCTGCGGCAGACCGGCGGTGGTGGTCCCTTCCATGGCCGAACAGGAAGACAACGCGGCTGTCCTGGCGAACAACAGAGCCGGTATCGTCCTGGACAAAAGCGGCCTGACCGCGGCTGCCCTGGCCGAGGCGGTGCAAAAGATTTTAAGCGACCGCTCCTTTCGGGACAACGCTCAGAGGCTGAAAGAAATGGGTGAGAGGTATGGTGGCGCCGCGGCAGCCGCTGCCATGGTGGAAGAATTGGTCGGCGGGGGCGGCGTTACTTGAAGGCGCTGATCCTGGCCGCCGGCAGAGGCACACGCCTGCGCCCCATAACCGATTATGTGCCCAAGCCGATGCTGCCCTTGCATGGCAGGCCGCTTATGGAATGGGCGCTGCTGCCGTTGTTAGCCTGCGGGATCAGAGATTACGTGATTGCGGTGAGCTACCTGGCCGAACAGATAGAAAACTATTTTGGCGGGGGCGAGCGGTGGGGAGTGAGCATCAACTACAGCCGCGGGCGCCAGCCTGCCGGAAAGGCGGGGGAGATCTGGCGTGCCCGCGGCTTGCTGCGACCGGAAGGCGAGCCGTTTCTGGTGGTGCCCGGCGACACCATCTGCCACCTGGATTACCATACATTCCTTGATTTTCACCGCCTCCACGGGGGCCCGGTTTCTGTCGCCTGCTCCACCCGTTACCGTCTGGAAGTGGGGCTGGCTGAGATCGAACACGGCAACCGGGTCAGGAGCTTTCGCGAGAAACCCAACCTCGGCCAGCCGGTAAGCACCGGTGCTTATCTTCTGGATGAACGCATCCTCCCCTACATCGCAGAGTTTGACCCTGAAACCAGGGAGGTCGACCTGCCGGGCGACGTCTTTCCACGCCTGCTGGAGGATGATGTGCCGATATACGGGTTTGTGGGCGATTTTCCCTGGTGGGACGTGGGACGTATCAACGATTATGACAGCCTGCTCAGGCTTAACCCTGCCGAGGTAGCCCAGGTTTTAACAGATGACTACCCGCTCTAATCCCCCGCTTCCAAGAAGCGGTTGATAAGAGCGGCTACGTCACTGCATTAACTGGTTCTTGGCTTCAGTGGGGAAAGCAATCCCCACTGAAGCCAAGAACCAGTTGAACCGTGGGGTTTTCAAGATGGGCATTTTTAAGCCATGCGACATCCGGGGCATTTATGACGAGGAATTAACAGATCATGATGCCTACGATCTCGGCCGGTCTGCCGGGACGCTGATCCGGGGAGAGACGGCGCTGGTAGCGGGTGATATCAGGTTGAGCACTCCTGCGCTGAAGGCTGCTCTATGTGACGGCCTGGTAAGCACCGGCTGCCAGGTTGCGGATGCGGGAATCTTAACCACGCCCGCCTTCTATTATGCTGTTCACCGCACGGGCAGCGCCGTGGGAATAATGGTCACCGCTTCGCATAACCCGCCGGAGTATAACGGTTTTAAGCTGCTATTCGGGGGCAGGCCGGTCAATCAGGAGGAGATGACACGTCTGCAGCAAACCATGTCCGAGAAGGATTTTATCACGGGGATGGGCAATTACCGGCAGGACGATACATGGCTGCACGCATATCGCGAGCATGTAATCAGGCACTTCCGGCCGGGAAAGCTCAAAATAGTACTGGACTGCGGCAACGGCGCCTGCTCACTGATCGCCCCGGAGATTTTGTCCAGCCTTGATTACCAAGTGGTCGAGCTCTATTGTACCCCTGACGGGCGGTTTCCCAACCGCTCGCCCAACCCGGCCCTGCCTGAAAACATCCAGGCTCTCTGCCGGCGGGTGATCGAAGAGGGGGCTGCCCTTGGCATTGCCTATGACGGGGACGGTGACCGGGTGGCCTTCGTGGATGAATCCGGCCAGCCCGTTGCCAACGACCGCATGCTGGCCCTGTTCGCCCGGCGCCTGCTGACGCGGCAGCAGGGGGTGGTGGTTTACGACTCCAAGTGTTCGCTGGTGGTGGTGGAGGAGGTGGCTCGATTGGGAGGCACGGCAGTCATGGCCCGCTCTGGCCACACCTTTGTTGAAGCAAAATTTCTAGAAAGCGGCGCTCTGCTGGCGGGGGAGCTGAGCGGCCACTTTTTCTGGCGCGACCTCGGCTTTGACGACGGTGTCTGGTCCTCACTGGAACTGCTGGAGTTGCTCCAGGACAGCGGCGTTTCCCTCTCGCAGTTGGACCGGCTCTTACCACGCTACCTGATTACACCGGATATCCGGTTACATTTTAAAGGAGGTTCTGACGAGGTCATCGAGACAGTCGCCGGTAGGCTCTCCGGCTACCCGGTTGACCGGCTCGACGGCCTCCGGCTGGAGTTTGATGACTGCTGGGGAATGGTTCGCCCCTCGGTAACAGAGCCGATTATCACCTTCAGGTTCGAAGGCAAAAGCGAGGAACGGCTCCGCTACGTGATCGACCTAGTGCTATCCGTATTGCCGGATGGAATCAGATCGGAATTGGCAACAACCCTGCCTGGATGATTCATCACACAATCTATTGCTGGACATTATACTCTGGCAGTGACAGTACAGACCTTTTTGAGACTAGGCCGTTGTAACTCAGTTCGCGTCAGTCTATTATTTTATTATTCCAGCGATAGAAAAGTAAAGCATTCGTCACCCTTACAGTCTAGATAATTATTGTTTTGATTTGCGAAAATAGAAGCCAGTAAAATCAAGATTTTGTTACATTTACAGTCTAAGATATTATTCCAAATCAACAGCAGGCGTCCCGGTTTTATAGATCCTTGCCCCTGAAAACCTACCCCTTCATGGGGTAGGATGAAAGGGGCCGCCTTCCGAGATGCGATTAGTATGTTTACAAACAGTTGTGCCCAT
>Ga0187873_1004127_pt1 | contig 10115 bp, 7 predicted proteins | sample June2016WEW_16_1_2_FD_133012 | JGI IMG/M metagenome (GOLD analysis project Ga0187873, IMG submission 133012) | Peatland microbial communities from SPRUCE experiment site at the Marcell Experimental Forest, Minnesota, USA - June2016WEW_16_100 | ecosystem: Environmental > Terrestrial > Soil >... | reverse complement strand
CTTCCACGATGGGGGCTTTGCCGCCGATCAGGAGCGTGGCGCCTCTTTCTGGTCCCGGCCTCAGGGCCTTGGGCATCAGGTTGATGCAGTGCATGCACCGGGTGCAGTCCTCGTCGTAGATTTTCAATTCCTCCCCATTATAGACCATGCACCTAGTCGGGCAGAGGTTGCAGACTTCCCTCTGTATATCGAGGCCCGAAGCGGCGTATGCTGCCACTTCCTTCTGGTCTATTGGGATATCGCCTTTCCACGTGCCTATAATAGCCAGATCCGACCGGGCAATGGAGGCGACGCAGTCATTGGGACAGGCTGCGACCTTGATCTTGAATTTGTATGGGAACATGGGGCGGTGTATCTCGTCCTGGTAGCTCATTGTGATGTTGTAGCATGTATCGAGGCTGTCGATGCAGGCCCACTCACATCGTCCCGGTCCCACGCAGGCGCTGGGCGTCCGCAGGGCCGAGCCGGAGCCGCCGAGGTCAAAGCCCTTGGCCGAGAGATCGTCGAAGCATTCCTGGAGGTGATCCGTTGTGGTCCCCAGTAGAATGATGTCGCCGGTGGAGCCATGCATGTTCGTCAAACCGCTGCCATGTTTATCCCACACATCACAGAGATTGCGCAGGGCGTCGGTCTTGTAGAACCACCCCGTCGGATGATTTACCCGCAGGGTGTGAAACGCCCGTACATTCGGGAATTTCTCCGGGCAGTCAGAGTACCGGCCGATGACGCCAGATCCGTAGCCCTTGACGCCGACTATGCCGCCGTGCTTCCAGTGACCGATTTTCTCCTTATAGGAAAGCTCAAGTTGACCCAGAAGATCCTTAGCCATAGGCTTTTTCTTGGCAGCCTGCTTCATGTCGTCGATGAAGCTTGGCCATTTTCCCCCTCCCAACTGGTCCAGAAGGGGGGTATCTGATTTTGCCATAATGTTACCTCCTTGTCTTATATCATCCTATTTTCATCCAGTAATCTTTGAAGACAACTGCGGAAAGCACGATGCCCAGCGGGACATTGACGATGACCCCGATGGTGAAGGCCCAGAAGGGCTTCAATCCGAAGTGTGCCAAATCCGCAAAACGGGTCGAGAGGCCGATGCACAGGAAACAGAACACGAAGGCCCAGGAGCGGAGCTTCTTGATCGGCGAGATCACGTTGGGGTTCAACACCCTTTCGAACCAGCTCGAACTGGCAGCAAGTTGATTAAGAACGATCGCCTGCTCCGGCGTGGCATTGGCAGCCAGGGCTTTCAGATCCTGGTCGGAGAGTTCGCCTTTGACAGTGACCTGCCCTTTCGCTGCGTCAACCGTTATTCGATCGGCATACTGTGGAGGTATTTGGTACTGCGAGAAATCCGCCTTGTAGTCATTGTTCTTGAACTTTCCTTCCAGGTTGGCCTTGCCGAGATAAGTCGCCGGCACCATTGATGCGACAAAGCTCATGATGAGGGAAGCTGCAAGGAATCCCAGGACAAACTTGGGGAAACGCTCCCAGATGATACCGCCGCCTACCGTTGCCTTCTTGTCACCTTCACCGGTTTCCCAGTACATGACGGACACAACGGACAGGATGAGAGCCCAGATACCTATCCAGATGTCCCGGCCGATAACCTTCATCAGGGTGAACGTGTGGATCGGCGCCTCCCCGAAACGGGTCGCCAATTCGGCGGCAACGGCGAAACCGGCGGCGTCGGCAAACTCTGATGTGCCGACGATGGCTCCGGCCACCCCGGGGCTGATTGTTGCCGGAACGATCTGCTTCATGACGAAGGTGAGGACAAAGATCATGACGATGGCCCAGACCGTGACGACGGCAATAGAGATCGAGATGTGCTCGTTTCTCGCCTTCACCGCGCCTCCTACCGCAATGGAAGCGGAGACACCGCAGACGGCGCCGCCGGCGCCTAGAACCGCCCCGAACTTAGGCTCAAGTTTGAAAATCTTTGTCGCAGCCAGATAGATCGTAAGCCAGGTGGCGACGGATACAATTGTCGCCTGGAGCATGGCGACGGGCCCTGCCGTGATGATCATGGTCAGGGGGAGGGTCGCACCGAGAAGGACGATACCGGTCTTGATGTAATACTCCGTTCGCAGGGAGACTTTCATCCAGTCAGGGATCTTGATCGCATTGGAGATGATCAGCCCGATGATAAGGGCCAGCAGGGGCGCTTCTACATTGAGATCCTCCATCAGCTTCCAGCCGGCGAGATAAAATATGGCCCATGAGCCGACAAAAAGAATTATGAATCCGGGTATGAACTCTTTCAGTTTATGGCCCATGATAGCCATGGATATGCTGAATACCGAGCCAAAGAGGATAAAGATTGCCAGGTATCCCGTTAAATTCTTCGCCAGGTCCGCCCAGACCTTGCTGAATTCGGTCAGTTTGGCAGGGACGACGACCCATCCCTTGATAGATCCGCCCGCCCAGAAAGCGAAAATCGCGAGGAACACGATGCCCAGACCCAGCCACACGGACCACCAGTCTTCTGTCTTCCACAATTTTTCGAATTCTTTGCCACTCATGACATCCTCCTTTTCATAAAACAACCTGTTTCTTTTTTGTTGTTCGTGCACCCATTATTTCAGGGTTCGGATGGACAAAATATGTAATGTATACTATATTATATCCTAATTGGATTATAAATTATGTCAAGCCTTTCTTTAGAGTTGCACCCGCGTAATTTACAGGTTTTGATTTGCAATCCGGGAATATTATTTAATCGCTCTTTCGTTTTGAAAAGTATCTTAAGAAACATGAAGAGTACGAAAGAGATCACGGCAAGCTTCGAGTGCAGCGCAACGTGCGGCATGTTGTCCGGAAAGTGAAAACAGTTATTCCTCTCACCATCCGGGCAGTGTCATGATGCTTATCCTATTTTCAAGTAACGACAGCAGCAAGAACCTATGGCCTACAAAACGACCGGGACACGGCTCCGGCAAAAAGATGTTTCGAAAAAGGCGTGCGCCCTGCTCTGGGATGAATCGTTTGCCTGGGGACTGATGGCCCGCAAGGCTCTCACGGAGGCCTGTTTGCCTTTCGATTTGCTCCGGTCAGAAGAGATCCTCGGTGTGGCTCCTCTCAACTGAAGGTCTGCCAGCATTTGCTCTCTTAGCTTTCCCATACTACAATCTCCTTTAATTAAAATATCCGCCGGCTAATGCCGACGGTACAACAAAAAAGATTGTAATGGGATTATGCTTGATCAACAAGCGCCATCAAGCCGTCTACGTTGAATATGCAAATAGTTTATCTTGATCAAACAAAGGTGGGCTAACGGGGTCTACCGCGTAGCGGTTTAGTTCTTCAACTGCAATTCAATAAACTGAGATGATGCTTGCCACTTCAGACTTGAAACCCCCATGCCGACCAAGTCCTCTCTCTTCTTAAAGATTTGTTCCAGGACGAAGGAAAGTTTCAAAAAAAATTTAAATATATCCCCCGTCTCAAGAACTCTTGGAAGTAATATTAGAATAAGAAAGCTAATTCACAGAGGAATGTGATGGAGGAGACACAAAGGTTGATAATCTGCCCAGAATCAAGCTCAGGTTATCACCAATTAACTAATTTATTTTAGCACAGCAAGCTTGGGGGTATCAGTCCCTGAGAGAAGAAAAATGGCAACGAGTATAACAAGGTATTTGACACAACAAGAAGTCGCTGATAGATTCAGGGTCAGCCAAGGAACCGTCATAAACTGGAGAAAAAGAGGACTATTGGACTATTTTCAAGCTCCAGGATCAACAAAAATACTCTATCCTGTAACAGCTGTTGAAGAGTTTGAAAAGAAATCAATTCATAAAGTAGAGGTGGTGGCAAACAGAAAAATTACAAGGAAATCGCCTGAGATATCGACCAGACCAGATCAGGTATGGAGGATATAAATGGCGAAGGATAAAGATCATCATTTAATAAAACGTAAAGGCGTTTATTATTTCAAAAAAGTAGTAAAAGGAAAAGTGATAAGAAAAGCTCTTTCTCAATCTATCACAGAAGCACGAGTTATGAGGGATCAGATCCTCTGAGAATTTCAGTTACATCGTGATATTAAAAGGAATGAACCGGATCAATCTTCGAGACTCTTTGGAGAAGTGGCACAGGACTGGGTTAAGATCATGGCCACGGAGATCAAGAGTTCGACACTTCAGGACTACCGTTACACAATGAACAGATACGTGCTCCCTTATTTTGGAAATACACCTGTAGCGAAGATAACACACTTTGATATCAGGAAGTTCATGAGTGGGTTAACCTCTACGAACAAGAGGAAAAATAATATCCTGGTTTCCATGAGGTCTGTAATTAAAATGGCGTTCCTTTCTGACATCATTGATCGCAATCCGATGGATAAAATCAAAAACCTTAAGATTGAGAAACCAGACATTTACCCGCTATCCATGGATGAGGTCGGGTTGTTCCTTAGTAAGTAACGTCAGTTCCAGATACTGCAATTTCTTCACTGTCGCATTTTTTACAGGCATGAGATTTGGAGAAATGGCTGGTCTCAAATGGAAGACTGTCGATTTTAGACTGGGCATAATCAAGGTGAGGGAAACCAGAGTGAGAGGAGAAGAAGGTCGTCCAAAAACAAAGCGATCCTTCAGGGACGTTAAGATGCTCCCTCCAGTTATTGATGCTCTCAGAGATCAAATGAAGCAAACGGTGGGTAAGTCTGATGTGGGGTAGTTTTTCTTAACCAGTATCGCCAGCCGTCACTTCCGTCTGCAATGAATTTTCATGTTTGGAAACCAGCACTGGAGAAAACTGGTCTGGAACCTCGATCCCTTTATCAAACCCGTCATACCTTTGCGACTCTGATGTTGGATGCAGGGGAATTGCCAGGATGGGTTCAACAAATGATGGGGCATGAGTCGCTGCAAATGATCCATGAAAAATACTATTCCCATATCCGCAATTACGAAAGGGCCGAGGGAAGCGCTTTTATGGAGAAAGTCTATAATTCGTCATTGAAAAATGACGAAGAGAAGGATTTTTCACTTCTTCCAAAATCTTTAAAAAAGGCCGCACAAAGTTCCCACTTTCAGGTTATTTCACGGAGTTGGGAGGGAGACATAGGGTGCCGAATGCGGAAGGACAGTGAAAAAAGGTTGGTAAGAAGGAGGAATCGCAGTGTTCCATGAATCTTTAAGGGTGCTGCTCTTGCTCCTGATCGCAGCAGGAGGGGCCTACGCCGTCTTTTCCCTTTTCTGCGTCCAGAGATTCTTCGCATCTCAAAGACCTTCCTCATGGGAAGCAGGGTACCCACCTGTCTCCATTTTGAAGCCAGTGAAAGGCGCCGACCACCAGTCCGGCCAAAATCTGGCAAGCTTCATAGTCCAGGACTATCCGGAATATGAGGTGCTTCTCGGCTTTGCGGACGAAAACGACGAAGGGCTGCCGGCGGCCAGGCAGGTCGAATCAGAAAGCCCTAGGGTCAAGGTAGTGATAAATCGGAAGTGCTTGGGGGTAAATCCGAAGGTATCCAATCTTTACGCACTGTTGGAGATGGCTCGTTATCCCTTGCTTCTCATAAGCGACAGCGATATAAGGGTTACCCCCGGCTATCTGAGGGAGATCGTCGCAGACTATCTGTCAGGTGAAAATGTGGGTGTCGTCACCTCTCTCAAAAGGATCACCTCTGCCCAGTCTCTGGGGGCACTCCTTGAGTCTCTCACCATAGCCGCCGACCTGGTTTCTTCCGTCCTTGTTGCGAGGCGCCTGGAGGGCATAACGTTCGGTTTTGGATCATCCTTGCTGCTTTCAAGACAAGCCCTCGAGGAGATCGGTGGCTTTTCGGCTGTGGCTGACTATCTGGCAGAGGACTACCAGATCGGTAATCGGCTGTGGAAGAAGGGTTACCGCAACATCCTTTCATCATACGTAATCGAGAACGTTATCGGCAAGATGAGCATATCCGACTATGTTCTGCACCAACTTAGATGGGCGAGAACGTACAGGGCATGCAGACCTAAGGGTTTTCTCGGATACGGCATTACCCACATTCTGCCTTTCTCTCTTCTGCTTCTCTTGCTCCAGGGAACCGGAGAGATTTCCCTTTCCCTGCTCGCTGCATCCCTCGCCCTCAGATGGAGCCTTCTTCTTTCCCTCTACAAAAATGGGATGTGTCCAAGGGGGTGGCTCAGATCGACTCTACTTCTTCCAATTAAGGATTTGTTCAGTTTCGGGATATGGATCTGGAGTTTTTTTGGTTCCACGGTCCTTTGGAGAGGCACCTACTACTCCATAATCAGAGGCGGCCTGCTGAAGAAAGTGGGCGAGTGAGGGATTTGTCTCTCCGAACAGCCGTGATCTTAAATATATCCTCTCATAGGCGGAAAATATACCGTAGTGGCGTTAGAACGATACGACACGTTTCTGGAAGAGTGAAAATATTGTAACAAATGTGGAGGCACAACTAAGTATTATAGGGCTAGCGCAAAGAGTATTGCTGTTGCCCCACTGTCTTCGCCGTGCTGAGACGTGCCAGGGTAAATACACCAAACAGGGGTTAGAGTGCAATGAATGTAATCCTGACTGTCCTGCCAACCAACTGCGTCAAGCGTTGACTGGGCGCGAGTGGAGAGGAGACATCATTTCCCCTCGGATGTTCTCGCCGGAGTTACTCCGGGCAATTTCCTCAGCGCCTTTATTTGCGATGCTTTTATAGGTCTTCCTGAATCAAAAGTATATGGCCTGGCTGTTTCTCCTCAGAGGGGGCCGTAACCTCGTTGTTCTTTTTATCCTGAACGACTTGTCGGAGATATACCCTGGAAACCATTAGGCCGAAGGATCCGCAGAAATACCGAAGGGAAAATATAATTTCATATGGCTAAAAAACTTTTCATCATTCAACCGTCACATTACCGAACTCGATCGAATCCAGTAATCCATAAAAGCCGAAAGAGATACCTCGTTCCGCTGACTTTACCGTACCTTGCCGCCCTTGCCTCTCCAGATTGGGATGTCAAACTGATCGACGAACAATTGTCGGACATCGATTTCCAAGCCTCTGTTGATCTGGTGGCCATCACGGTCTGGACCATTAACTCTTTCCGAGCTTACGAGATTGCCGACCGTTTTAGAGAAAGGGGGATCCCGGTAATTATGGGCGGCCCGCATACCTACTTCTACTATGAGGAAGCTGCTGAACATTGTGATGCAGTAGGGATTGGGGAAGGGGAAAGCATTTGGCCGGCGATGCTGGCAGATGCAGTAAATGGGCACCTCAAGAGAGCTTATCGTACCGATACCCTGCCAGCCCTTCAGGGTCTGCCGTTCCCCCGTTATGATCTCCTGGATCTGAGGAAATACAGTTACTTTAAAAGCTTTTCGGTTCAATCTTCCCGGGGATGCCCCTTCCAATGCGAATTTTGCTCCGAGCGTTTCTATCTCGGTGAAAACTATCGTTACCGCCCAGTCCCAGAGGTGATTGAAGAAATCAAGACGAGCAAAGCCAGGAATCTTTTATTTGCGGATAGTAATTTTGCCGGAAAAGTCGATCATACCATGGAACTTATGGAAGCCCTCGTTCCCCTGAAGGTACGCTGGTCCTCCCTCTGGCCCGCTTATATTTGCACCAACCAGAAGTTTATAGATTTGGCCCAAAAGAGCGGTCTTCTGCATGTGAACATAGGAATAGAGAGTATCGACCCCGATACCCTCGATGAAATGAATAAGAAAGCGAATAAAGTCCAGCAATATAAACAGATATTGGCTAACTTGCGAAAAAGAGGGATCAGTTATTCTCTCAATTTTATTTTTGGCTGGGATACAGAAAAGAAAGAGGTTTTTCGCTCAACTCTGGCCTTCTTGCAGCAAAATAGGGTGCCGGTGGCGTACTTCAATATTTTAACCCCTCACAAGGGAACTCGACTTTTCGACCGGATGAAGGCGGAAAATCGGATCATCGATATTCATCATATCGGCAGATGGCCCGGTATCTTTTGTCATATTTGGCCCAAGAATTATTTCCCTGAGGAGCTGGAAGAAAAGGTGAAAAAAATGTGCCTGGACTTTTACAGTTGCTCTTCGATGCTGGCCCGGCTCCCCCTGTCGTTCACCAAGGCCAATATCGCATCCTGGCTGATCAATTGGTCCCAAAGAAAAGTCTCTCGTGTCGGCGAAGGAATGGAAAATTTTGACAATTATTAAACCAGCGGGGAACAAAAAATGATCCTCTCGAACTTTATTCCTTGAAACGCAGAGGGATCGGGAACGGTAAAGAGTCGGAGGATCTGAAAGGATTTCAGTAAAATGGGCAGTAATGTCCACCATGCTCTAATTATCGCTGCGGGAAGGTGTATACGGTTTGGGGCGGCCACGCATTTTCGTCCCAAACCGCTCATCTAGGTAGCCGGGCTTCCCTTAATCTGCTGGACACTTCTGACCGCCCGGAAGGCGGGCATCGATCATTTCACCGTCATGACGGGTTACGAGGCGATGGGCATTGAAGAATTTCTAAACGTGGAAATTCCACCGGACATTAGGGTCCGGTGCCTGCGAAACGACCAGTGGCAACGCCCGAACGGTCTGTCCGTACTGCAGGCGAAAGGACACCTCCGTGGTTCGTTCGCACTTCTCATGGCCGACCATCTTTTTGACGCCCGAATTCTGAAAAATCTTCTCGCCATCCTCCCCCTTCCCGGTCACTGTCGTCTAGCTGTGGATTTTCATCCGGAAAAGATATCGGACCTGGCAGATGCGACGAAGGTGGCCGTCAAGGATGGACGGGTGACGGACATCGGCAAAGGGATCCAAAATTACAATGTGCTATCGATACCGGGAGTTTTCTCTGTTCCCAGGGAATCTTCGGCGCTTTGGAAACGGCGATTTCCGGGGTGAAAGAAAGTCTTTCCAATGGTATCGGGGAACTTGCCCGCTGTCAACGCATGGAAGCCATGGACATCGGAGACCTCTTTTGGCAGGACATAGACGACGAAGCCAGTCGGCTGGAGAGCGAAAAGAGACTCTCCGAGCTCCTGCAAAGCGGAAAGGGCGAGGGATACCTCTGAATACAGCAAACTTTGATGAACTCGTAAAAAGTCGAAAAACTTCTCTTACCAAAGGATTCCCGATAAAGGCATCCGCTATCCACTATTGTGGAGAGGCAGGGTCGGATGGTTCGCCGAACGCAAATAAACATTGCAGAAGGGCGGGTAAAAAGAGAATCGACGCGGCCAGAATGCAGAGGCTGCCAATCGTTGTCAGCAATCCCAGACTGAAGATTCCCTGATGAGTGGATATGCAGAGACTGCAAAAGCCTACTGTTGTGGTAAGACCGGCGAGGATGACCCCCATGGCCGTACTGAACGGAAGGACCACCCCCGCCGCCTTGTCTTTTTCCCTCTGACGCCAGCGATGCAGGATGATGATGCCATATTCCACGCCGGCTCCCACGACAAGGGGCAAAAAGAGGCTGTTGGCTAAATTCAAATCGATGTTAAAGAGATGCATAAAGCCCAATGTCCATACAGTCCCGACAAACAAGGGCGTCAGGGCCAGGAAGGTGATCTTGAAACTGCGGAAAGTAAACAAAAGGAATATAAAAATAAAGGCCACCGCGTAGAGGGCGGCTTTGATACAGCCATCTCGAAAGGCATGGGTGAAAACATACAGAGTAACTGGATCACCGGAGGCATCTGGATCTACCGATTTGAGGTCATTGACAAACCGGCCGAGGAGGTCGGGTTCCCAGATATCTCCCCTGGGAAAAACACGGAGGAGATAAAGACCGTTGTGGCCAACGTATTGATGCAGGAGGTTTTGCGGTAAATCTTCCAGAACCATGGGTCTTGTATTGACGTTGGTGCGTAAAATATCCAGCTTGTCGTTCAGGTCTTGCATCAGGTCCCTTTCGAAAGCACTCAGGGCCTTCCGAATGCGGGACCTGTCCATGGAGTGGATGCGCTGCCGCAGATGGTTGATAAGGGTACGGACCTCGATCATTTGCTTTTCGAGAGGTTTGCTTACACCCCATTGAGAAGAACTGGAATCCAACATCTTGAAGCGGATTCTGCCTAAGATTCCTTCCAATTCTTCAGGGTTGATGGAACCATCGGTTCTCTGGAAGGGTCTCACTCCTCCAAGTAATGGCTTCAGTTTCCGGAGCATGGCGATTT
>Ga0187873_1004123_pt1 | contig 10121 bp, 9 predicted proteins | sample June2016WEW_16_1_2_FD_133012 | JGI IMG/M metagenome (GOLD analysis project Ga0187873, IMG submission 133012) | Peatland microbial communities from SPRUCE experiment site at the Marcell Experimental Forest, Minnesota, USA - June2016WEW_16_100 | ecosystem: Environmental > Terrestrial > Soil >... | reverse complement strand
AGTACCGGGTACGACATAAAGACGGGTCCTGGCGCACTCTGGAATCGACCGCGAGCCCGATCCGAAACGCAGAAGGCCAAACCGACAAACTGGTAATCGTGAACCGCGACATCACCGAACGCAAGCGAGCCGAAGAAATGTTGGTCCACAACGCATTCCACGACGGACTCACCAACCTGCCCAACCGCGCTCTGTTTATGGACCGCTTGCAACACGCGCTAACCCTTTCCAAGAGACACTCGAACTACAAATTCGCGGTATTACTCATTGATGTAGATGAATTCAAAATCATCAATGACAGTCTCGGACACACGGCGGGGGACGAGTTGCTGATTCAAATCGGGCAAAGATTGAAGGATTCTGTGCGGAGAGCCGACACCGTCTCGCGTCCGCGCATGAGCGGCGCCCCTGGAAGGCCTGCCAATGACGACACGTTAGCCAGACTCGGCGGTGATGAATTCGCCATCCTTCTGGACGACATCCGAGGCCCCATTGAAGCCGTACGCGTTGCGGAACGAGTGCAAGCGGAACTGGCGAGCCCCTTTGTAGTCAACCAACAGGAAATAGTAATTTCAGCGAGCATCGGAATCGCCTCAAGCATTACCCCTCACACCCAGGCGGAGGATCTTCTGCGCGACGCGGATATAGCGATGTATCGTGCCAAGCGGGCGGGAAAAGCCCGTTGTGAGGTATCGGACACGGCCATGCATGCAAATGCAGTGAAGCGTTTGAGGCTGGAGACGGACCTGCGCAAGGCCCTCGACCAGGGAGAATTCCGCGTTTACTACCAGCCCATTGTGTCGTTGCAGACCGGCAAGATCACGGGCTTCGAGGCGCTGACACGATGGCAACGTCCGGAGGGCATCCTTCCACCGATTGAGTTCATCGCGGTTGCCGAGGAGACTGGGCTCATCATCCCCATGAATCGGCAACTGTTGCGCGAAGCCTGCCAACATCTCCGATCCTGGCAGTCTGAATTTCCTTCCAGCCCGCCGCTGACCTTGAGCGTGAACGTCACTCCCAGGGAGTTCGCTCAGCCCGATCTAGCCAGCGAGATCCGTAAATCTCTCGATCAGACCGGGGTTGATCCGAGCTGCTTGCAACTCGAAATCATAGAAACCATCGCCATGGGGGATGCAGAAAAATCCGGTCACGTCCTCGCGCAACTGAAGGCACTCGGCGTGCGGTTGAGCATCGATGATTTTGGCACCGGGTATTCCTCACTCAGCCGCTTGCGCCGGATTCCGGTGGACACTTTGAAAATCGACCGTGCCTTCATATCGAACATGGACAGTGACCCGGAAAACCGCGAGATCGTGCGGGCCATCATTATGCTTGCCCACAATCTCGGTTTGAAGGTCGTCGCCGAAGGGACGGAGACGGAAGAGCAGATCAACCTGCTCAAGCAGCTCAATTGCGAGATGGCGCAGGGATACTTTTTCTCTCGACCCGCTGACGACCAGGCTATGTTGAAACTATTGGCAGGCAACCACAGCGCTCGCGCCGCGTCCGTCGGTGGTTAGAGACAGGCGGCCATCTTTTCCCCTCGCGGTTGACTTAGTGCGGTCGGCTTCCGTGAATCGAAATTAGACTGGCCAACTCGCATGTACTTCCACGTGGTTCCGGTCGCTTCCGAGATTCGCTCACAAACGCTGTGGCCCTGGGAATCACTCAATGACTGTAGTAACTAGGGTCACCTTCTTGTTCCGTAGTTAAATTGATCGCGACGATCCTATCTACAGTGGGCTATTCATCAAAAGCGCGCGTATTCGCTCTCCTCGTGCTGACATCCGGGGTTTTGTGCGCTCAGGAATACGATTTCCGCACCTTCGGGACCACAGAAGGCCTCAACAACCTCGCGGTCCGGCAAATCTACCAAGACCGCGTGGGTTTCATTTGGGTGAGCACGGAAGACGGTATTTTCCGGTACGACGGGGAACGCTTTCAGGCTTTCGGACCGGAGCAGGGGATTCCATCCACTTCGGGTGCTGCCTTTGGCGACGCTCCCGATGGCTCTCTTTTGGTTGGAGGGGACTTCGGACTCTACCAACTGTCGGGCAACCGTTTCGAAAAGCTTCCCGTCGCTTTCAAAACGGTCAGTTGGGCACAAGGCATCCAGTCGGATGGGAAAGGGCACACGTTTATTGGCACGGACTCCGGTCTTGTGGAATTCTATTCCGAACCCGGGCAAGATGGGTTCGCGGTGCGGAGGTTTCCACAAGCGCCCGGAACATCCGGGCCGGGTGCGTACGGCGTTTCCGTGGATGGCGACATCTTATGGTACGGATGCGGAGACGAACTTTGCCGCATGGACCGGGATAGGACGACCGTCTTCGGGCAAGACAGCGGACTTCCGGGTCGAAACTGGGTGGCGATCCGGAAAGACCACGACGGTAATCTCTGGGTGCGAGCGAGGAATGCGGGTGTGTTCGTGTTGCCAGTCGGCCAAACCAGATTTCGAAGACCAGACGCGCCCGTTCCAGGCAGCGCGATGGGACATATTAAGACCGATGCTGAAGGGCGGATTCTAATTCCGTCGCCCGATGGGTTGCTAATCCGGGACGAGAAAGGCTGGCAGAAGATCGACCGATCCGTCGGCCTTCGCGGGGTAGTTTACTCAGCCTTCGAGGACCGGCAGCACTCTCTATGGATTGGATTGGCGGGCCGGGGACTCGTCGAGTGGCGAGGGTACCGGGAGTGGGAGAGTTACTCGCCTGCAAGCGGGCTACCAAGCGATATTGTGTACGAGATCTTGCCGCGAGCCGACGGGTCGCTCTGGGTTGCCACCGAAGGAGGGCTGTTTCGCGGGACGCGCCGGCAGTTCGGCATTTCGTGGAAGAAAGTTGCGGGACTGGTTGGTTTCCCGGTGCATAGTCTTCAGACGGCTCCGGGCGGGGATCTCTGGATTGGTACCGAAACGCGTGGGATCGCTCGCATTGATGCACGAACAAGCAGAGTGCGGTGGTTTGGTGAGGAGCAAGGTCTTTCGGGCAAGGCAGCGTACACCTTGCGCTTCGATCGCGAACAAAGGCTCTGGGCGGCCACGGAAGCGGGACTATTTGTAGCCAGTGGTCCGTACCAAAAGTTCTCGCGAATCGCGGAATTGCCGTCGACACGCATGTGGGCGATTGCTGAGGGAACCGATGGAACGATCTGGGCGGGCGGCGCGGGCGGACTTTTCGGATACTCAGCCGGGCGCTGGCAGAATTGGACGCGCGCCGATGGCTTAAGCAATCAGGAAGTGCTTTCGTTGGGCGCCGGTGCGGATGGCACCATGTGGATCGGTTATCGTTTCGGGGGTGGTATCGACCGTATCCATCCGCGGCCTGGCGGCATAAATATCGAGAAAGGCATCCAGAGACGGGGCAGCGACGGACTCGTGTATTTCCTGCAATTCGATGCCTCAGGGCGGCTCTGGGTGGGAACAGAACGGGGCGTGGACACGTGGGATGGTTCCCGCTGGAGCCACTACGATACCAGGGACGGTTTGGCGTGGGACGACTGCAACCTAAACGCGTTCGCCGAGGAGCCCGATGGCACAGTCTGGATCGGAACCAGCGGCGGACTTTCGCGTTTCAAGCCTCGTCCGCAGCGCGCGCCCGAAGCACCGCCCGAGGTCGTTTTTACGAAGCTGGTCATGGGACGGACTGATGTTTCCGGGCAGCGCAACCCATCCTCCGGCAGTCATTCCAACTCTCTCATCGCAAGATACGCCGCACCGAATGCTCCCCGTGAAAACGGGGTTGTTTTTCGTTACCGGTTGGAGGGCGCGAATTCGTCCTGGACCGAGACCACTCAAAGAGAACTGCGGTTTGCGCAATTGGCGCCCGGAGCCTACCGGCTGGTGATAGAAGCCCGAGACAGCGATGGAGTGTGGAGTGATCCCGGGACTGAGTTTCCATTTGAAATCTTGCCTCCGTGGTATTGGACGTGGTGGTTTGTGGCCACCTGCGCACTGACCCCTGGGTCGGTGGCTGTGGCTGTGCTTCGCTGGCGGATGCTGGCGGCACAAAGACGGGAGCGGGAACTCAAGCGGATTGTGGAGGAAAAAACAGCGGATCTGCGGCGGTTGAATGAGGATCTGTTACAGCTGTCGTCAGTCGATTCGCTGACCGGGCTGGCGAACCGGCGGGTCTTTGACCAAACCCTTAAGATGGAATGCGCTCGTCTGAAGAGAACGGGATCTGCAGTCTCACTCCTGATCCTCGATATCGATCACTTTAAGGCGCTGAACGATTCCGAGGGACATCAGCGAGGCGATGAGTACCTTAAGTTGGTGGGATCGGAACTAAAACGGCTTGCCAAGCGTCAAACTGATTTGGCCGCCCGTTATGGCGGTGAAGAGTTCGCCGTGATTCTTCCGGAAACAGACGCCGCCGGGGCCGAACACCTTGCGGAGTCGATGCCGTTGGCAATCGCTGGTCTCAAGTTGCCGCATCCCGCATCGCCGGTTGCCCCGTTCCTGACGGTCAGCGTGGGCGTCGCGACTGCAACGCTGGAATGGCACAGTTCACCTGAAGAATTGGTAGCCGCCGCGGATCAGGCGCTCTACGGGGCAAAAAGGAGTGGACGGAATCGAGTGAACGTGGCTAAACGGGAAGCAGTTCCGCAGAAAATAGCGAATCCCTCGGCCCTCGATCCGGCCTGAAAAATGCCCTCCGACATTGAGAGGCAAGTACATCTTCATGGTATCGTCCACAGGACTCATGAGTGTCGTCTGGGTCCGAGTCTTGTAACGCAGTAACGTCCTCCAGTAAGTGTCCCCAGCTGTATGACGGATTAAGGCGGACGTTCAAGGCGAGGTTCTAGGTTGTGGAGGCTCGAGGAGCTATAAGAGAGACTGGATCGAGCTCCAGGTCGGATGGATAAGGGCCGCGTCTGCTTCTCATAGGACTTGCCGAATTACCGTCCGTTATGCCGAAATATCGGCATGACAAAGATTGCAAATCCCAAATTCAAAATCAATGCTGCGCCTGTGGAATGTTTAACATGGTGTTCTGGTCTCTTGGGGCACTGGTTTGTTGAGGTAGTCATGGAGGGATTCAACTTCCATTCGGATTTCCGGATCTTGGAACAGAAAAACGCACGCGATTGCAGTGCAACTCCTTCAGAATGGATCGACACTACGATCGCATCAAAACGGGTAGGCCCGAGGCCTCTGTTCGGTTTTCGTAACAGGAAATTCGACATCAGTTCGATAAAACAGTTGGCCATATACTTTCGCTGTATCAATGAAATAGAAATGAATCCCAGTGATCCCAAACAGATGGAAGCTCCCGGAAACAAGGAACTCAATAGGGATCGAGACGATCCGGGGGGACGTGCGGTTGATCGCCTCCACTTCCTTTCGACCGGCGATAAAACCTGTGGCTTCAATCGGATAGACAAGAGTCAAGCAAGGGCAGAGGATCGCGGTTTGAGACAATTATATTTTGTCTTCCCGCGTGAAGGGAATTGGCGGGCGTTCTTGTCCTATGAACTAATGCCAACTCCTCGGCGATGTGCATGCGTCCAACTGGGTACTCATTGAGGGCAAGTTGTGGGGCGCTCCAGCTTTCAGAAGCATTCGTTGATTACCGGCGAATGATCCAGGCGCACTACGAGTGCTCCGTGCCGGAGATGATCGTTCTAGGGGCTGCTTAATTATTTGGCATGAATAACATGAATTCACTATCTCCCGCGTTTATCGGAAGAGTTCTGCTCGTGTCCAATGATGCGATCGCGATCGAGCAACTAAGCGAATCAATGCAACGATTCGCGCTGTTCCTAGAGCTATGTCCCGAGGTTTCCTCCGCTCTAGAGCTGTTGAACCGGGCCAAATTTGAAGCTGTAATTGTTGATTTCCGGCTCGGGAGCCAGGCTGGGGCAGTCCTGGAAGGGGTACGCCACTCCGCTTCGAATAAACGTGCAGTTATATTCGCCGTGAACGATAGCGAGGTCGAAGCTACTGGGGCATTTAAGGCTGGTTCAACTTTCGTATTGCGGAGACCTCTCTCTGCAGCTTCGATCGACCACAGCCTAAAGGCGGCCTACGGTTTGATGATACGAGAAAGGCGCCGTTACTTCCGCTGCCCGGTTGAGGTTCCAGTGGCGATTATTAGGGCAGCCATGCAAACAGTTCACGGCCACACCGTCAACGTCAGCGAGGGTGGGATGTCGATCACTACGGCCGCCTCACTAGGACCTGGCGACCCGATACAGTTGCAATTCACTCTGCCGGGTGATGAATTCCAGTTTGTGCTCGAATCGACGGTCCGCTGGGCCAAAGAGCAGCGGATTGGAATGCAGTTCACTTCCTTTTTCATGCATCGAACCTCTAACCTAAAAGAGTGGCTGTCTCGTCGCTTGGCTATTCCGGAGTCTGTGAGGGACAAATTCTCACACTTGCCGCAAGAATAAAGCAAGGCGGGCGGAGGATCACGGCTTGAGACAATTACATTTTTCCTTCCCGAGCGGGAAAGGTTTTCGATCAGTGCCGAATACTATCGGAGTGTAACCGGAGAACTGGATAGAGCGGCCCAGACGTATCAAGAGAGATTGAGAGCTACCCGCGGGATTACTGGGCTATCAACAATTTGGGCCTAGTGTTCGGCCAACAGGGGCAGTATGAGAAAGCCGCGAGATCACGAAGCAAGGCCTGCGCTTTGCACTGGATCAAGTGTACTTGTACGCGACTCACGTCGCTTGTACCCCGCGACGGGAATACGGCTCAATTCTCGTTCTAGTGTGTAGGGGAGGTGGAGAACATCTATGAGACGTGGCGAAAGAGTGCGCGTCAAACTGCCGGCGAAACTTCCGGCAAAACTGCCGGGAAAAGTGGACAAGTCGTTTCAAGGAAGGACTGGGACTGTGAATGCTGATAGCGCTCCCGATGAAGTGGTGCTGGTGTCCCTTGATGGCGAGGCCGTTCTGCAGCAGTTTTTGACCGAAGACTTAGAACGGATCGGTTAAACGCTCGCGGGTGCGGCGATTCCGACTTCCTGGGGAAGGGCCGGTAAACCAAGTATATCCGCCCCCTTTCTCACCTTCGTACAATTCTCGCCTTCCCAAAAATGAGGTTGAGAGGTTAGCCAGTTTCTTGACACTCAAAAATGGGGAAGAATCAGATTCGAGAAAGAGGGAGAATCCTTCTCGATGTGGGCCACTTCGGAGACTGAGCCGACTACTTGAAGTGTTCGTGATTGTTGTGGGTGGCTACTCGCGAGACGAACTTCTGCTGAGGTTCTCATACTGGCTGAATGCGTCTTGGGAAATGGCCTTGCAACCAGCACTTGGCCCGGTCAGCGATTGGCTAACTCCTGTGTAGTCGACAAGCCAGAAGTAATGCGGCGATCGAGTTTCCTGGAGTCACTTCCTGTTTGCCCGTAATCTTTCCAGAATCTCGCCATTCCAGTCGCCCCGTAGTCTGCATTATCGAGAGCCATTATATGATTCCCGCACGCGGTGTTGTCGGCTTAGGTCCTGGCCGGCAGCTTTGCACTGGATGGCTGGTATATGCCTCCTGTTTTACTGGACTGGCAGCGATTTTTCTGTTACGAAAACCGAACAGACGCTTACGGGGACCTGCCCGCTTTGTGCGACCGGCGGTGTCCATCCGGATCCATTCGGAAGGAACTGCACTGCAACCACGCGTTCTTTTCTGTTCCAGAATCCGGAAATCCGGGGTGGAATCTCGTGTTCATTGCGCCACCTGAATCGGTGATAGAATATCTCCGCGGAGGGCAGCGATTGTGCAACTTAATGGAGGGCAGAGGCTGCGGGCGCTGAGAGAAACCCTCGGATATCGTATGAGGGATGTGGAATTGGCCAGTAATCAGATCGCGCAGAGATTTGAGAATGAGGAATTCGCAATTCCGCCCAGCCGCTTGTCCGACATTGAAACCAAAGGCATAATTCCGAGTATTTTTCGGCTCTATTCGTTTGCCGCTATTTATCGGCGAGAATATCGGGAGTTGCTATCCTTCTATGGTCTCGAACTTGACGGCATCTCAGCCGACATTGGCTTTGGGCGCCCGCAGAAGTCTCACGTGTCCGAAGCTTTGAGCAACGTCAGACAAGTGCGGATGCCGACGAGGGTCGATCCCGGATTCTCGCTCCAGAAAACGACCGACTTGAGACGTGCAATCGAGCAATGGGGTACTGTGCCCATGGCTTACCTTGGGCTGTTTGCAGACGACCGATACACCTATGGGTATATTGGCTCGGAAGATTTCATGATGTATCCCATTCTTCCGCCTGGCAGTTTCGTGCAAGTGGACGAGGCCAAGAACAAGGTAGGGGAAGGCTCATGGCGTTCGGAGTACGAGCGTCCTATTTACTTTGTGGAAATGCGCGACGGATATACGTGTTGCTGGTGCTCGACCAAGCGTGACTCCATCGTCTTGCAACCTCATCCCCTGTCTCCCGTGCCGGTTCGAGTTCTTAAACACCCGCAGGAGGCCGAGATTCTTGGGCAGGTTGTGGGGGTTGCAATGCGCCTCGGAGATTGGCATTATTCCGACTTTCAACCAACGCCGAAAGGGCGCTCAGCACTGACCCGAGATGTGCCCGGGCAGCTGGGGAAAGAGGCTTAGGTGAAGATTGCGCCAGCGTAGCCAAGAACTCCCTTTCTGTTAGCTGCTTATTCGAGCAAGACGCTGGCACGTCTTTGAGCAGCACAGCCAAAGGTTGCTTCAAGACCTCGGAAAGTAGTACTCGATGAGACGCACGGATGGCGCATTGTGCGGCATCGTCGCCATACACCTTCGCCAAACCCCAGTGACCGTACGTTCCCTTGCCGTCATGCAATCTGCCAACGTAGGAAAGTCTGCCCAACAACCCAGGGACAGCGCCTAGGGTATTCGCTTCAAAGTCCTCGAGAGCGGATTTCAGTCTCATCGAATTTACGATTTCCGAAAAGACATCGGAGCTTAACTAAATACAGAAAACCCCACTGCCGCCTGCAATGTATCACGGTGCGAACTCTTTCGCAAAGGAGAAATACCGTGAAACGACTCATGCTGGCTTTGGCTGCTCTAGCTCTTTTCCTGACAACGGCCGCGCTTCCGAGTATGGCCGATGGCTTTCCCACACCCCACGGAACGTCTACGGGCACTGGTCACATGGCACTGTGAGAACTATGGCGCTCTGAAATGCTCCCCAATGAAAGAATCGTGGCGGGTTCCTCAGTTGAAAAGGAGCAATTTCAGGGCTATAGTGCTCTGCAATGCTTTCACTGAATTGGCACAGGGCGCTATCGCTTTTCCTGTTGATCTCGCCGCATGTGCTTCTCGGTGTGCTGGCGGTTATTCTTTACAAGCGCCGCTTGTACCGGGAGTTCCCGTGCTTTTTCGCTTATGTACTTTACGAAATTGCTAAGTTCATTCCGCTGTTTGCGTTGTATGCCCTACAAGGCACGGGTGGAAAGCAGTATGCGTATGCTTATTCCGCCACGCTGTTGATTAGCATCGTTCTGCGCTTCGGGGTGATTGCCGAGATTTCCAGGAATTTGTTTCGCGAATCCCAGTTTCTGAAGGTGGCCGCGCGGCGATCGCTGCAATGCGTGACAGGCCTGCTGTTTGTAGTGGGTGTTCTGCTTGCGGTCTATGCGCCCGGGGGCAATAGTGCCAAGTGGTATGCAGGTATATTCGTTGTCAACCGGGGTGCCGCTATGGTTCAATCTGGCTTGCTCCTTTCCTTGCTGCTCTTTTCCCGCTTCCTGGGCCTGTCTTGGCGTCGCTCCGCATTCGGGATCGCGCTGGGTCTTGCGGTTCTGACGAGTCTTGATCTTGCCATGTTTGCTCTTCGCGCGGCATTCACCAGTGAGGCCGCGGCGAATTTTTTGGATTTGCTAATAACCGGCACCTACCTCGTTTGTGTTTTGATCTGGATCGGGTATTTGCTGGTGCCCGAAGTTGAACCTGCGTCCGTCACGGTTGTTCCCCATGATGAGGTGGAGACTTGGAACAGGGAGTTTCAACAATTTCTCAGGCATTGATCGCCGCTTGGATTCTTGTCGCCGTTGGGTTCTTCGCGCTGGCGATCTTGGTCTATGTTGCCATCCGCAGCCGCACGCGTCGGGTTGATTTAGAAAGAGTTGTCCAGGCGTTCCGGTCTCTCGACATTGAGGCTTTCAGAAACCT
>Ga0187873_1004121_pt1 | contig 10125 bp, 9 predicted proteins | sample June2016WEW_16_1_2_FD_133012 | JGI IMG/M metagenome (GOLD analysis project Ga0187873, IMG submission 133012) | Peatland microbial communities from SPRUCE experiment site at the Marcell Experimental Forest, Minnesota, USA - June2016WEW_16_100 | ecosystem: Environmental > Terrestrial > Soil >... | reverse complement strand
GCGATCATCATTGCCGTCTATCGCACGCGTGAAACTTTGAATGTGGACCGGGTAAACCTGCTCAAGCTATGACGCCGAATCCTTATCTCTGGCTCGTCCCGCTGCTTCCGCTCGCCGGGGCGGCGATCAACGGCTTTTTTGGCCGGCGGTCGTCGAGGAAAGCGATCACGGCGGTTGCGCTCGTCTTTTGTGGCCTGGCATTTCTCCTTGCGGTCGTGATTGCTGCCCGCTTCTCTTCGGCATCCGCACCTTACTATTTCAACCTCGCACACTGGCTCCGCTCCGGAAGCTTTCAAGTTGACTTTAGTTTCTATCTCGACCAGTTATCGCTGGTCATGCTCCTCGTGGTCACCGGCGTCGGCTTTCTTATTCACATCTACTCGGTCGGCTATATGTGGGACGACGATGGCTACTATCGCTTCATGTCCTACATGAACCTGTTCATGTTCTTCATGCTGACGCTGGTGCTCGCGAAGAACTACCTGGTCATGTTTATCGGCTGGGAGGGCGTGGGCCTTGCATCCTACCTGCTAATCGGCTACTGGTTCACCAAAGACTCGGCAGCGTCGGCCGGCAAGAAGGCATTCATCGTCAATCGGATCGGTGACTTTGGATTCCTGATTGCGCTCTTCCTGATGATCAAGCATTTCGGATCGCTCGACTTCACGCACGTCTTTGCGGCGGTGCGGCCGCTGTCGCCGGAGACTGCCGGCACCGGGCTGCTCACGGCGATTGGTTTGCTGTTGATGGTCGGCGCGGCCGGCAAGTCGGCCCAGATTCCTCTTTACGTCTGGCTGCCGGACGCCATGGAAGGCCCCACTCCAGTCTCCGCGTTGATCCATGCGGCGACGATGGTGACGGCGGGCGTTTATATGGTGGCGCGCTCGTCCGTGATCTTCGAGCGCGCACCGACGGCGATGATGGTGGTCGCGATCATTGGAACGCTCACCGCTCTGTTTGCAGCGACCATCGGTATTGCCCAGACTGATATCAAGAAAGTGCTGGCTTACTCCACCATTTCGCAGCTCGGCTATATGTTCATGGCTTGCGGCGTGGGGGCGTTTTCAGCGGGCATCTTCCACCTGATGACGCACGCGTTCTTCAAGGGCCTGTTATTCCTCGCGGCAGGTTCGGTAATTCACGGCATCGGCGGCGAGCAGGACATGAGAAAGATGGGCGGACTGCGTCTGTACATGCCTTGGACCTTTGCGACGATGGGGATTGCCACGCTCGCCATCGCAGGCATCCCGCCGTTCGCCGGCTTCTGGTCCAAAGACGAGATTCTCTGGAAGGCCTTCAACGCAAGCTGGGTGTATTGGCTGATTGGCGTGATTACCGCTTTCATCACTTCCTTCTATATGTTCCGGTTGATGTACATGACATTCGGCGGCGAGTATCGGGGCGCCGTGGTGCAGCAAGCGCACGGCCATGACGGTCACGATGCTCACGGTCATGGACAGGGCCACGGGCACGGCGAGCCCCATGAGAGCCCTTGGGTGATGCTCGGTCCGCTGGTGATCCTTGCCGTGCTGTCGGTCGTTGGCGGATTCGTAGGCTACGGAAATCGGTTCGAACATTTTCTGGCTCCCGTTTTTCAGGGGGCGATGGAAGTTGCGCAAGAAACTTCCCACGAAGCCGTTGACCATACGCTCGAGTATCTATTGATGGGCGTTTCCATTAGCGTGGCTGTGCTTGGATGGCTGCTGGCATATTTGCTCTACAGCCGACATCCTCAACTGCCCGCGCGCATCGCCGCCAAGCTCGACGGCCTCTACCAGGCAGTCGCCCACAAGTACTACATCGACGAGCTTTACGACGCCGTTTTCGTCAAGCCGCTTATCGAAGGTTCGACCACGATTCTCTGGCACGACATTGACCAGGGAGTGATCGACGCCGCAGTCAACGACTCGGCCGATGCAGCGCGCCATGTATCTGACAACGTGCGCCACATGCAGTCGGGCAATCTGCGGTCGTATGCCGGCTGGGTGGCGGCTGGAGTCGCGGTTGTGATCGCCTACATGATCTGGATGGGAGTGCGATGAATATGGGATCAGTAAACATGGACAGCCTCGGTCCCATCATTCTTTCGCTGGTGACCGTCATTCCTGCCGTGTGCGGGCTGCTGATTCTGCTGATCCCGCGCCGCGATCGTGACATCAAGTTATTTGCCCTCGTTATTTCCTTGCTGGCATTTGTGGCCTCGCTGCATTTGCCGGTACACCTGCACCGCGGTCAGGGCCTTTTCAAGTTCGAGATCGACAAGGTCTGGATCACGTCCCCGAACATTCATTACCACATGGGCATTGACGGAATTTCGGTCTGGCTGGTGGTGCTGACGACGTTCCTCACGCCTCTGTGCGTGCTGATTTCGTGGCATTCGATTCAGGAGAGGGTGAAGGAATTCTTCATTCTGCTGCTGATCCTGGAGACGGCTCTGATCGGCGTTTTCACCTCGCTCGACTTGTTCCTGTTTTACTTTTTCTGGGAAGCGACGCTGATCCCGATGGCGCTGCTGATCGGCATGTATGGCCACGGACGCCGCATCTACGCCGCGGTGAAGTTTTTCTTGTTCACGATGATTGGCTCGATGTTCATGCTGGCGGCGATTGTGTGGCTGTATGCCAAGACTGGCAGTTTCGATTTTGTCGTTATCCAGAACGCGATTCGCAACGGAAGTGTGCCCGGTTTCGAACAGGCCTCGCTGTGGTTGTTCCTCGGCTTCTTCATCGCCTTTGCCGTGAAGGTCCCAATTTTCCCTCTGCACACCTGGCTGCCCGACGCGCACGTGGAAGCGCCCACTGCTGGATCGGTGCTGCTGGCCGGCGTGCTGCTGAAGATGGGTACCTACGGCTTGCTGCGTTTCGACGTTGGCTTGTTTCCCGAGCAGGCCCACCGCAATGCGCCATGGGTCATGGTTTTGGCGCTGATCGGCATCATCTACGGCGCGCTGGTCTCACTGGTGCAGCCGAATATGAAAAAGCTGATCGCTTACTCCTCGGTCAGTCACCTCGGACTCGTCGTCCTCGGAATCTTCAGTTTCACCACGGCTGGCCTGAACGGAGCCGTCTTCATCATGCTGGCGCACGGAGTCGCCACCGGCGGCCTCTTCATGCTGGCGGGCATTCTCTACGAACGCCGCCACACCTACGAGATCGCGGAGTTTGGCGGACTCGCGACACCCATGCCCAAGTACGCCACCTTCTTTCTATTCACCGTGCTGGCTTCGCTTGGACTGCCGCTGCTGAACGGTTTCATCGGCGAGTTCCTGGTGCTGAGTGGAGCATTCCAGGCGCGCCCGACCTATGGAATCCTGGCCGCAACCGGCGTGATCTGGAGCGCCTGCTATCTGCTGTGGATGTATCAGCGCGTTTTTTTCGGCAAGGTGAAGCACGAAGTCAATAACACGCTGCCTGACTTGAACCTGCGTGAGAAGGCTGCACTTTGGCCGATTGCGGTTGCCGCTCTGGTGATGGGCGTTGCGCCCCTGGTGTGGCTCAGCGCGATTGATCCGGCGGTGCAAGCGGCTCTCGCCCCCTTCACACAATTGGCCAGCAGGGTGGTGGGCCAATGACTGCGCCAATGATTGCGCCAATGATTGGGTCAATAATTGGGCCAACGATAACGATGACGACGCTGTCGCATTCATTACCGGGTCTGCTGGCGCAGGTGCAGACTTTCATGCCGCCGCCAGGCGCCGACTACATGCGCATCCTGCCGGAGCTGGTGCTCTCGATCTTCGGCATGCTGGTAATGGTCATCGACCCGCTGCTCGACGAGGAAAACAGTCACCAGGCGCTCGGCACGATCGCACTGATCGGTACTCTTGCCGCCTTGGGGTCGACGTGCTGGATGGCGCAGTATCCTGGAACCGCGTTCTCGAACATGGTTCGGGTGGAAGGCTTCAGCGTCTTCTTTCACTTCCTCGTCATTGCGATTGCGGCAGTGGTCATCCTCAGTTCTTTCGAATACTTGAAAGTGCAGCGTATCCGAGCCGGGGAGTACTACGGGCTCATCCTGTTCGGCACGGTCGGAATGTGTTTGATGTCCTCCGCGATCGAACTTGTACTTATTTTTATCGCCCTGGAAATCTCGTCGATCTCGACCTACGTGCTGGCAGGTTTCCGGCGGCGCGATGCCTCCAGCAGCGAATCGTCGCTGAAGTACTTTTTGCTGGGATCGTTTGCCACGGCGTTCTTCCTCTATGGCGTCGCACTCGTGTTCGGCGCGACTGGTTCCACCAACATTGACGCGATCAGTCTGGCACTGCATTCCGGCGGCGGACCTGTGCCGGTTCTGGCCTATGTTGCCACGGCGCTCATGTTCGTGGGCTTGGGCTTTAAGGTCGCTTCTGTGCCCTTCCATGTATGGACTCCTGACGTCTACGAAGGGGCCCCGGCTCCGGTCGTCGGTCTGATGTCGACCGGCCCCAAGGCGGCGGCGTTCGCGGTTCTGCTGCGCGTCATGTTCGAAGCGAACGCGCCCGGACGCTTCTGGCTGATCTGGGTCTCGGCCGCGCTGACCATGACGCTGGGAAATGTGTGCGCCCTGGTGCAGAACAACGTCAAGCGCCTGCTCGCGTATTCTTCAATCGCGCACGCCGGATATCTACTCGTCGCGTTTGCCGCACGGCCGGAACTGGGCACATCCGCCGCGATGTTCTACACTGCCGCCTATGCGGCGATGAACGTGGGCGCGTTCGCCGTGGTCACCCACTTCGCGAACGTGGGCGAAAAGTACGTCACGCTCGAAGATTATGCGGGTCTCGGCAGGAAGTCCCCCGTGCTGGCCGCGACTTTCACCTTCTTCCTGATGTCTTTAATCGGCATTCCGATCACGGGCGGCTTCTTTGCGAAGTTCTACGTGTTGAGTGCAGCGCTGAAGTCGAATCTGGTGGGCTTGGCGATCATTCTGGTGCTGAATAGCGCCGTGGGAGCTTATTATTACCTGCGCATTATCGTGATGATGTATATGCGCGAGCCACGGGGCGAGGTTCCGGTCACCCCTGTGCCCGCCGCGGCAGCGCTCGCCATTGCGGTTTGCGTGCTGCTTACGCTTTACCTCGGAGTGCTGCCGGGACGCGTGCTCGACTATGCGGCTCATTCCGCCCACGCCCTGGTGAGTGATACGGCAGCCTCGTCGACAGCGTCAGCTTCTCTGGCGACTGAACCGTAGTTTTTTATTTCAACGACCACCAGGATTTCTGAATCCCCGTAAACCCAACAAGGAATTTAGGTTCTGAGTTCAGCCGTGGACGCGGGTTGCGGTGGAAAAGTCGCTCTCGTAGCGATTGACAATCACCGTCCGAGTCGTCATTATTAGCAACACAAGCAAGCCCGGAAATATCCTCATCGGGCCGGAGGATGTATGGTTCAGTTTTTACGAAGTATTTGCACGGACGAGCGTGGACAAGATATTGCGGAATACGCCGTCATGCTCGCCGTTATTCTGGTATTGGTGATCGGCACCGTGCGTCTGATCGGAGGCAACGCTAACAACGCGTTTTCCAGTGTTGCCAGTTCTCTAGGGACTCAGTGATCTCGGTTCCAGCAGTTTTGCAAGATATCGGTATAAGAAACGTTACGGTTTAACCTCTCTATGACGCGATTTAGCTCCTTCCGCCTATTTGGCCGCTATTGGTTTCCATTTGCAGCGGCGGTGCAGAATCGGAGCCAGTCACCAGAGAAATAGAGACAGCTCAAGGATTCCGCCAAAGCCGCGATAGAATCGCGGCTTTTGTTTTTGGCGGCAAATAGAAAGGTCATCGCCATGATTGTGAACATGTCCGACAACGCCACCGAACAACAGATCGATCACATCATTCAACGCATCCGCGAGGCCGGATTCCAGCCTCACGTCACGCGTGGCACCGAGCGCACCATCGTCGCGGCGGTCGGCAGCGGCGGGCGCCGCCATGAAATCGAGGCGCTTTCGGTCGCGCCCGGAGTGGACAATGTGGTCGCAATTGCCCAACCCTTTAAACTCGTCAGCCGTCAAGCGCGGCCGCAACCGTCGGTGGTCGATGTTGGCGGAGTAAAGATCGGCGGCCCCGAAGTGGTCGTGATTGCCGGTCCCTGCTCGGTTGAGTCGCGCGAGCAATTGCTGGAGACTGCGCAAGCGGTGAAGCGCGCGGGCGCTACCATGCTGCGCGGCGGAGCCTACAAACCGCGTACCTCCCCGTACGAATTCCAGGGCCTGGGAGTTGAAGCGTTGAAGATTTTGCGCGAAGCTCGTGAACTCACTGGCCTGCCGGTCGTGACCGAGGTCATGAGTACGGAAGACGTGGACTTGATCTGTGAGTACGCCGATATGCTCCAGGTCGGCGCGCGCAACATGCAAAACTTTGCGTTGCTGCGAAGGCTCGCGACCGTAAAGAAGCCGATTCTGCTCAAGCGCGGACCGTCGGCCACGGTGAAGGAGTGGCTGCTGGCGGCGGAATACCTGCTTTCCGGCGGAAATAACCAGGTCGTCCTTTGCGAGCGCGGAATCAAGACGTTCGAAACCGCCACTCGCAACACGATGGACCTTGCCGCTGTCGCCCTCGCCAAAGAACTCTCGCACCTGCCGGTGGTGGCCGATCCATCGCATGGTACCGGCAAGCAGAGCCTGATCGGGGCGGTTTCGCGCGCTGCGATTGCCGTCGGAGCGGACGGCATCATCGTGGAGGTGCATCCGTGTCCGGAGCGCGCGCTTTCCGACGGGCCCCAGTCGCTCGACATCCCACAGTTCGAGCGCGTGATGCGCGGATTGTGTGAGCCTTTGCGTCCCGTGCTCGCTCCCGGTTGCGACCCGGCGTAGTCGGCTGCGAGTTCGAGGCAGCGTCGGGCTCTACTTGACGTCTCCGCAGGCGGAGCCGAGGTACTTGGAGCTGAAGGTGAAGTCCATGGTCATGGTGCGACCGCTGCTGGTGTTGCTGACCATGTGGTTCGTTCCCTTGACGCTATCGGAACCGACAGCCTCGATCAGAAACTGTGCGTCGGTCGACGATTGCTTTTCTTCACAATGAACCTTCATCTCCAGTTTGTGACCCGTCGAAGTGATGACGGTCCGAGTGCAATCCCCGCGGTTGTTGCTGAAAGCCAAATTCTTTTCAAGTTTCTCTTTGGTGACGCATTCCTTGCGCACATCGGTGGTAGGCGTACCCTTCATCATGGCTTCTATGCGCGCGCGCTGCTCCGGAGGCATCTTGGCGAGAGCGTCGGGAGGGATGTTCGGCATGGCTGGCATCCCGGTCATTGAATGAGTCACGGTCACTTCCCACAGACCCTCCTTGACGTTGAGGGGCGTGATATTATCGGCAGCCCAGAGGGTTAGCGAGCAAAAAACAATCAGGGCAAGAAGAAGATTGGTTCGCATTAGCACTCTCCCGGCGTTGTTTGATCTGCGTGCGCTGAACAGCATTACATACTGCGAGTTGCGGAGCAAACTAATTGTGCGGCAAATCCTTGCCGGAAGTGGTGCGACGGTCACCGGCACTTGAACGCAATTCTGAGCACCGCCAGCGCAGGCGGCAAGTGCTGTACAAACCGGAGTGATTGCTGTACAAACGGCGAACATTCTACACTCTAGCGTGGCCAGGAACCTCACTCCGGGGACTCAATCGTTGTACATCAAGGCTCCTACATCAAGTCCAGAACACCGGATGAAATAATGTGTTACAAGCATGGAGATGAAGGAGAGTGGAATGCAATCTCGCGACTTCATTTTTTGGGAAGTCGATGTGCAAGCTGATTTTATGCTGCCTGGTGGCAAGCTCTACGTTCCCGGTGCTGAAAAACTTCTGCCCAATATCCGCAAGCTGACAGATGCGGCGCGGCGGGACGAGGTATTTCTGGTTTCGCACGGAGACTTTCATCCCGCGAATGATCCTGAGTTCAAGCAGTTTCCTCCCCATTGCTTGAAAGGATCGCCCGGAGCGGAACTTCTGCCGGAAGCTCTGACAGAGAACTACGTCAGAATTGAGAATGACCCGGCCGTGAAGCTGCCTGAGGATCTCTCCAAATATCAGCAGATCATCCTGGAGAAGCAGACGCTGGATATTTTTGAGACTCAGCATGCGGACCGCTTGGTGGAACGTTTGGGGAATGCCGCCGAATTTGTGGTGTTTGGAGTGGTGACGGAATATTGCGTCAGTTGCGCGGTGAAGGGGTTGCTGGAGCGAAAGCGGCGCGTGGCGGTGGTCCGCGATGCGATTGAAACCTTGGCGCCGGAGGTTGGGAACAAAACGCTTACCGAATTGCAGAGTCTGGGAGCAACGCTGGTTACAACTGACGAAATCCTCCACAAACTAGAAGCCAGCTCATCATAAACAGTAAGCAGCAAACTGCCGCATTCCTCAGGGGCTAAAGCCCGCGTCTTTGCTGGCTCTGCGCGCATGGCCGGAGCCATGCCCTACCCAAACCGATCTCCGCAGCAGAAGCGCCCCTACAGAAGCATGCCGGCAATCGAAGCCGACATCAGGTTGGCCATGGTTCCGGCCAGCATGGCTCGAATGCCGAGACGGGCCAGTTCGCCTCGCTTGTTGGGAGCGAGCGCGCCGATGCCGCCCAACTGAATTCCGATCGAGCTCAAATTTGCGAAACCGCAGAGCGCGAAGGTCGCGATCGTAAACGAGCGGGGGTCAAGCACCGCCTTCTGCGGTCCGAGCATGGAGAAGGCTACGAGTTCGTTCAACACCATGCGCGTGCCGAGAAGATTGCCGATGGCGCGACAGTCATGCCATGGAATTCCGATGACCCACGCGATGGGGGCAAACAATGTGCCGAAGATTTGCTGCAGACTGGAGGGAAACCATGCCATCCCGAGCGTGTTGTGAATGCCGCCCAGGATGCCGTTGACAAGGGCGATCAGCGCGAGGAATGCAATCAGCATGGCGGCGATATTGAGCGCGAGGCCTAAACCGTCTGTGGTGCCGCGCGCAATCGCGCCCAGCAGGTTTTCACTTTTTTCGGCGCCCACTTCTTCCTCGCTCATGACAACCCGACCGGCAGTCTTCGGAACCTCGGTCTCAGGCACAAGCATTTTTGATATCAAGATGGTGCCGGGGGCGGTCATAATCACTGCGCTCAAAAGATGCTTGGGCTCAATGCCGAAGGCGATATATGCGGCCATAATCCCGCCTGACACGTGGGCCATGCCGGCAGTCATCACGGTCATCAGTTCGGAGCGAGTGAGGTCGGGGAGGAACGGGCGGATGGTGAGCGGAGCTTCGGTCTGTCCCATGAAGATACTCGCTGCCACGTCCAGCGACTCGGCGCCGCTGGCGCCCATAAATCTGGTCATCACCTTCGCCGCGAGATTGATGATGAACTGCATGATCCCGTAGTGGTAAAGCACGGCGAAAAAGGCGGCGATGAAAATGACAGTCGGCAGCACCTGGAATGCGAAAAAGAATCCCAACGGCTTTTCTTTCGCGCCGAGAGCACCGAAAACAAAGCTCGATCCCTCAAATGAATAACTGAGCAACCGGTTGACCGCGTCGCCAGCTCTCTGGAAGAGCACTTGGCCGACGTGAATTCTAAGCACAAAGATGGCGAACACAACTTGCAGACCCAGGCCCCAGACAACCGTTTTCCTGTTGATCGCGCGGCGGTTGGTGGAGAAGGCGTAGGCGAGGCCCAACATGGTGAGCAGACCGAGAATGCCAGTGAAACGTCCCATCTTTATCCCCTTTATAAATCAGCGTTCCCCTTTATAAATCACGCGATGAACCAAAGATTGTTTGTGCGCGGGCGGAGCGGCTGCAATCAGATAGCTCTCTTCCAGCAATGTTTTTGCGCGCGCGGCCTGCGCGTCGGAGTGGCAGTGAATGGTGCACAGCGGCTCGCCGGCGGAAACTTTGTCGCCGATCTTCTTATGAACCTCGACACCGACAGAAGGATCGACGGAATCTTCTTTGCGTTCGCGGCCTCCGCCGAGAATGACGCAAGCGGTGCCGACCTGCTCGCACGCGATCGCAGTCACGAATCCGGCTTGGGGACTGGGCACATCGACGCGGTGATCGGTGCCCGGGAGACGGGTCGGATCGTCGATCACGCTGATGTCGCCGCCCTGCAACTCGACCATCTGGCGGAAGCGCTCGAAGGCTTTGCCGGAGGTAATGATTTGCTCGGAGAGTTGTTTGCCATG
>Ga0187873_1004113_pt1 | contig 10136 bp, 9 predicted proteins | sample June2016WEW_16_1_2_FD_133012 | JGI IMG/M metagenome (GOLD analysis project Ga0187873, IMG submission 133012) | Peatland microbial communities from SPRUCE experiment site at the Marcell Experimental Forest, Minnesota, USA - June2016WEW_16_100 | ecosystem: Environmental > Terrestrial > Soil >... | reverse complement strand
GAAAACCGCACGCTCATCGCAATAAGGCCGCGATGAACGTGGCACAGCTTCTAATTGCGCATGGTGATTCTTCCGGGTTGTTGAGAGGGCCACATGCCTGATTTACATCCTAGGTTGTGGTATAGGCCCGGAAGGTGGTGTGATGTCTTTCTCTTTGTAGTCCTGAGGAATCTGAAACAGGTTTTTATCTTGAGGCCCACTTGAAATATTTGAAAGCCGCATTTTGAAGTTGCCAAAAACGGGATCCTTGCCATCAATTTCCACGACGATGTTCATCTCTGGATTGCTCCATACGTCTCTGCTCACGATAATTTCATTCGGTGCTCCCAGAGATGCGCCGGGTATTGTTTCCTTGTATCGCGTCCCCTTCACTCGAATTCCCTCAACGTCTCGCTCCCCAAGAGGCTCAGTGACACACTCAACTCCATCCTCCCGACAGTTATATAGAGAGGAGCGAGAAAAATTGAATACTTTCGGGACAGCCATGTTTTCGAAAAAGTGATTCGAGCCATTCAAATTTGTACTACGGAAAGAGACTACGTTCGTAGTCCCATTCTTCCAACTAAGCATTGTCCCATTCGACGCCAAAAACAGAACATTGAAAGTAGGAGGCTGAACCGGAGTACGCCCATTGCGCGTCCTTGCGCCTTCCACCCTCACATCGCCGGCTGCGTCTCGCCAGACGTTTCCCCTTTCCTCGGTGCCAAATGCCTTTCCACCCGGCTCAGATAGATTCCAATCAGCCGTGACGGTCGCGTGGAAGGGGTGGCCGGGCACTCCGATAGTGATTTCTGGCGGCTGCATAAAGAAGAGGGGAACATTTGAGTTCTGCGGTTTTACAGGGTTCTCCGAGCGCACATGCGGTAGTACGGCGAACAGCACTAGAGACAGAGCAGAAATAATGACAGTTACTTTACTTCGCGTTTTCATTACAAGTCTCCTTCAGGGCAGGGTGATCAGATCGTGGAAGCCAGCACCGGGGTTGGTGCCGGTGTCGTTGCCCACAATCGTGCCCTGGTTGTTCATCCAGTGATAGTTGGAGTAGCTGTCGATTTTGTACTGCGAGCCGCTGACCGGATCGATGACGTCAGTGGTGCCCAGGATGGCGTTTTCGCGCCTGCGGGATATTTCGTCGTAGACCTGTGTGCGCTGCTCGTAACCCTTGACGATCATCTCGCTGGTTTGCCGCTGGTTCTCCTGAATGGCCGCGCGGGCACGGGCCTGAATCTGCTGGGAGCGGGCATTGTCCGCCGCAACGGCATTGTCGGAGATCTGTTTTGCGCGCTGCTGCCACTGCGGATCGACGCGGAAGGATTGCATTACCTTCTGCGCGATGCTATCCGCGGCCTGCTGGCTTTGGGGCGCGGCGATATAACCGTTGAGACGGTAGACATACCAAATTGTGGATTGGCCGGGCAAGGGAAGCAGGGTAGCGGCAATGACATGCCCCTGCAACTGCCCGCTCTTGGTCGCACAACTGAAGACGGCGTCGCCTGCGGTAAGCTGCGCATTGGTCATGCCTTCCGCGCGGGCCGACTGTAAGAAAGTGGCCGTCAAATCCTGGCGGTCGCCGCCGGATTGCACCTGCACAGCAGAGCACTGCGAAGCAAACCGGTTTTGCGCGTAGTTGCGCGCGAATTGCGCGCCGGTTATAAGGCGGCGAATCTCCAGCTTGCTGCCGTCGCCCAGGCCGTAATAGCCGCCTTCGCGCATTCCCGCGTAAGCGAGCATCTGCGTGGGCCCGATGAAGGCGCCGATATTCGCGTCTCCAAAGAAGATGCGCATTTGCCCGTCGGGCGAGATCATGGTGACGCTGCTGCGAACATCGGTGGCGGTCAAGTGATAAGCGCCTCCCGCCACCTTCCATCCCTGCGGAACCTGAACTGTAAATGCACCTTCCTGCGGATCCTTCCAGTTGACATAGGTGACCGGCCCAGTGCTGGCGTGCCCTCCGGTTTGGCGGGGCGCATTGTCCGGCGATCCGCGGAAACTCTGGAGTATGCGGGTAAAAGTGTCCGCCGAGGAGCGATAAACATCCGGCGGAGCTACCAACTCATAGAGCATGACGGCCGCGCCGTTGGGGGTGTTGGACCAAGTGAGCAGGGTGGCTCCGCTGCGCGACGCTCCCTTGGCAACTACGCGTGTTGCATTGCCTGAAGCATTGGCGGAAGTCCAGGAGAGGCTGTTATCCAAGCGACGCGCCAGTTGCATCACCAGCCGGGCCGCCCCAGAGGCGTTCAGTTGCTTCTGTTCGATGAAGATGGGCCAAATCACGACCTGCTCGCCGCGTGTTCCGCGCATCTTGATGCGCCCTTGCGTGGAGTCGGCGGTCACACTCCAGCCAGCAGGCATGTCGACCGAAAAGCCAGCCGGGTCGTTGTGCGTCGTCCATCCTCCGGACGAGATCAAGGAAGTAGCCGAGCGGCAGGAGACGGCAAAAGGCAGTAAAAGGTAGGCTGAAAACAGAATACAGCGGATTGGAAGACGCATAGAAAACTCCTTCGGGGAAACACGCTCCCCGCTAATCTTTACCGGCACAGTATACCCATTTGCCGCGGTGTTTTCACAGGATTTGAATGAGCGGCGCGAGTGTTTTTTCTTACCGGGGCGGAAGATAGCCGAATCTGCCAGCCTTACTGAGGTTTCCCGCAGCCTGTATAATCGCCGCGAACCATTGTGAGGTTTCCGATGAGACGATTTTTTGTGATTTCGGCTGTGGCTTTGCTGGTGTTGGGACTGGCGCAGGCGCAAACAGAGCCCTGTGCCGTGGCGGGCACTAACAATGACTTTCTGGGCATCCAGACCATCCGCCTGTGGCCGGGAGACGCTCCCCAGGCCATTGGCAAGGCCTGTGAGGATACGCCTACACTGACCATCTTTGAGCCCGCGCACGGCCAGGGCAACGGCTCCGCGGTGGTGATTCTGCCGGGCGGCTCTTATCTTCATCTGGCGGCCAACCATGAGGGCCGGCAGGTGGCGGATTGGTTCACCACGCGCGGCTTTCGCGCCTTCGTTTTGAGCTACCGGCTGGCCTCGCACGGCTACTTGCTACCAGTTCCACTGCTGGATGCGCGGCGGGCCGTGCAGATGGTAAGGGCGCGAGCCCAGGACTACCAAATCGACCCTAACCGCATTGTTATCATTGGTTTCTCGGCCGGTGGACATCTGGCGGCGCTGGCTAGTACGCAGTTTGTGGCCGGAAAACCGGATGCCGAGGACCCCATAGAGCGCGTCTCCAGCCGCCCGGATTACCTGGTGCTGGGCTATCCCTGGATTGCCGCCGTTTCTGGTCCCAGTGCCCTCTACGTGGAGCGCTGCAAGCAGACCTACGCAGCCGACAAGTGCGAGGCGTTGCGTAACGCTTACTCCCCGGAGCTGTCGGTCACCAAGGAGACGCCGCCGACCTTCTGGTACCACACCTTCAATGACAAGGGGGTTCCGGTGGAGCAGGGGCTGCGGTTTTACGAGGCACTGGTCAAGGCGGGCGTTCCCTCCGAAGCGCACATCTTCCCCAACGGACCGCACGGTGTGGGCCTGGGCAAGGGAGACGCCGTTCTGGACCAGTGGCCCAACCTGCTGGAGAACTGGCTGCGCGCGCAGGGGCTGCTGACGGCGGAGAAACCGGCCGCCAAACCGTAGGGGATCGGCGGCGGAAGTAAACGGCTTGCGGGGAAGAAATAGGGCCTTAAAAAATGAAGAAGCGGGAGACCGACTTCGGGAGTGGAAGGACTTCCCGCAGCCGGCCGCCCGCTGGACCCTGGACCGGGTCTAGGTGATAACCTCAGTCTAGGCTTGTTTTAGACAAAAGCAAGTTCTTTTTTGAACACACGTCCCAAATAGTGACCGCCGTCACGAAAGTCCCGAAATAGGGGCCAGATTCGTTGACTTGACGGTTCGCTCTTGATACAAAAAAGTGTTCACCCGCGCGCGAGAGACCCATTAGACCGCCTGGACAAGCTGAATCAGCATGCAAGAAATCATTCAACAACTCGGGACGCTTCTGCTTGGCGCCATACCCACAATTCTGCTTTTCACTTTGCTGGTTCTGGCCTACCAGTTTCTGGTGCAGGGGCCACTGACAGCCACATTGCAAGAGCGCCGCGCCCGCACCGAGGGCGCGCAGGCGAAGGCGCAGCAAGCCATTGCCCAAGCCGAGGATCTGACAGCTGAGTATGCCGAGAAGCTACGCCAGGCCCGCGGCGAGGTCTTCAAGGCGCACGAGGCGCGCCTGAAGCAATGGAATGCGGAGCGCGACGCGGCCCTAGATGCCGCCCGCAAGGCAGCCGGGCAGAAGGTAAGCCAAGCCAAGGCGGCATTGGATGCCGAGGCCGCGCAGGCCAGGCTGGCGATTCAGGCCTCCGCCGGAGATTTGGCGCGCCAGGTGGTACGCGCCGTGCTGCCTGTGGCCGCCGGGGGTTCCCGTTGAGAGATTTCATGCAGCCAGTGAAGTTCTATGCAAAGACGATTCGAATTCTGAGGTTTCCCACCCATTTCGCTAAGAACGCGAAATGGATGGGGCAGGGAGTTTTATCGGTTCTGATTTTTACGATGTTCGTCGCCGGATTGATTACGCCCATCCGCGTCGCATCACAGACCATCTCCACCTCGGCCCAGCCAGCAGCGGCTACCGTTACCCGAGACGCGGCCAAGCCCGAGGCTGCCAAGGCTGAAGAGGCTCCCAAGTCCGAGGCAGAGACGAATGACGTTTACCTGCACTCCCCCATGGTGCAGACGATGGCGCGGATGCTGCATCTGGATGTAGATATCGCGGCACGCATTTTTGCAGGGATCAACTTCGGCATTGTCGTGCTGGCGATTGGCTTTTTTCTTTTTCGTTGGCTGCCCAAGACGCTTCGCAGCCGCTCAGTGAAGGTGCGCACGGATATTGAATCGGCCCGCAAGGCAACCGAGGATGCTTACGCGCGGTTGAGCGCCATTGAAGCCAAGCTCTCGGGACTGGACAGCGAGATTGCGCAGATTCGCGCTCATGTGGAAGTGGAAAGCCGCGAGGATGAGAAGCGCATCAAGTCCACGATCAAGGAAGAGAGCGCCCGCATCGTGGCCGCCGCCGAGCAGGAGATGGAAGCCTCGGCGGCCCTGGCGAGGCGCTCATTGCGCCACTTTGCCGCGGAGTTGGCCATCGAACAGGCCGCCAAGCAAATGGAGATCACTGCAGAGACGGATCGTGCGCTTATTGCCGAGTTTTTGGGCGATACGGCGGTGAAGACCGCGCCGAGGGGGGGACGGAAGTAGATGGCAGCCTTTGTCGCACGTTACGCCCGCGCCTTTGCCGATGTGGTAACCGCACAGAAGCTGGACACCGCGGCGCTGGACCGGCAGCTGAATGATTTTCTTGCCATTTGGGAAGCGAGCGCCGAGTTGAGAGAGCTTTTTGCCAACCCGGCCGTTGCCGGACTGCAAAAGGTGGCAGTTCTGGACAAGATGAACGCGAAGCTCAAGCTGCAGAAGGAACTGCGCAATCTGCTGGCTGTGCTGATCAAGAACGACCGCATCGGAGAGGTGAGAGAGGTAGCCGCGGCTTATCGCACGGAGATGCAGGAGCGGCAGGGGATTCGTCCGGTGGAGATTGTGACCGCGCGTGACATCAGCGAAAAGGATCGCGCCGGGTTGGCGGCCGGGGTGGGCAAACTGGCCGGAGCGCGGATTCAGGCGAGTTTTAAGCTGGATAAGTCGATCCTCGGCGGAACTGTGGTGCGCATCGGCTCCACAGTCTATGACGGCTCGGTGCGCGGACGGCTGGACAGGTTAAAAGCAGTGATCAGTGGTCAGTGATCAGTTGTCAGTGATCGCTACCAGTTGAGAATTGTGAGTTCTTGGGATTCTAATTTGGAGAGTGGACAAGGAGGCAGGAGATCGTGGATCGCAGATCGGCAGACCGCTCACGAGCGGACTACTGACCACTGTTCACTGATCACTGTTCACTGTTAATGGCGCAAATCAAGGCAGACGAGATTACGCAAATACTTCGCGAGCAGATCGCGAACTACGACTCCAAGGTCCAGGTGGACGAAGTCGGAACCATTACGTCGCTGGGCGACGGCATTGCCCGGCTGCATGGACTGGACAAGGTGATGGCCGGCGAGCTGCTCAGTTTTCCGCACGGCATTGCCGGGTTGGCATTGAGCCTCGAAGAGGATTCGGTGGGCGCGGTGATTCTGGGCGAGTACACCGAGCTGAGCGAAGGCGACGAGGTGAAGCGCACGGGGACGATTCTGAGCGTTCCTGTTGGCGAGGGCATGATCGGCCGCGTGGTAAACGCGCTGGGACAGCCTATCGACGACAAGGGCCCCATCGCGTCGAAGTCCTCGCTGCCCATCGAGCGGCTGGCGCCCGGCATCATCGACCGGCAGCCGGTGCGCGAGCCTATGGCCACGGGACTGAAGGCCATCGACGCCATGATTCCCATCGGGCGCGGACAGCGCGAGCTGATTATCGGCGACCGGCAGACGGGCAAGACCGCCGTGTTGCTGGACACTATTATCAACAACGCAAAAAACGATCTGGTCTGCATCTACTGCGCCGTCGGGCAGAAGCGGTCATCGATTGCTCAGGTCGTCCAGACGCTGACTGAAGCGGGAGCGATGAGGCACACGGTCATCGTGGCCGCCTCGGCCTCGGAGCCCGCGCCGATGCTCTACATTGCGCCTTACGCGGCCTGCGCCATCGGCGAGTACTTCCGCGACAACGGCAAACACGCGCTGGTGATGTACGACGATCTCTCCAAGCACGCCATGGCCTACCGCGAGATTTCGCTGCTGCTTCGCCGCCCGCCGGGCCGCGAAGCCTATCCCGGCGACGTCTTCTATCTGCACTCCCGGCTGCTGGAGCGCGCCTCCAAGCTCAGCGACAAGCGGGGCGGCGGATCGCTGACCGCGCTGCCGGTGATCGAGACGCAGGCGGGCGACGTTTCAGCCTATATTCCGACCAACGTGATTTCGATTACCGACGGGCAGATTTTTTTGGAGACGGATTTGTTCAACTCCGGCGTGCGGCCGGCGGTGAACGTCGGCCTGTCGGTGTCGCGCGTAGGATTTTCTGCGGCCATCAAGGCAGTGAAGCAGGTGGGCGCGACGCTCAAGCTGGACCTGGCGCAGTATCGCGAACTGGCGGCCTTTGCGCAGTTCGGCTCGGATCTCGACCCGCTGACGCAGAAGCAATTGAATCGCGGCCAACGGCTGACGGAGCTTTTGAAGCAGCCGCAGTTCCAGCCGCTAACCTGGCAGCAGCAGGTGGTGGTGCTGTTCGCCGGCACGCAGGGCTACCTGGACGATTTGCAGGTCGCCGACATTCGCGCTTTTGAGGTTGGACTCTACAGGTACTTCGAGAGCGCGCAGACGGGGCTGCTCGCAGACCTGACCAAGAAAAAGGCGCTGGATGACGACCTGCGCAACAAGCTGCACGCGGCGCTGAAGGAATACGCGGCGAATTTCAAGGCGGAGCTGGCAGTAAAGTAGCTGTCAGCCGTCAGCGGTCAGCTTTCAGTAGAACCGCTTACGGCATGGAGACCTTCGCAGATGGCTGAAAGCTGTTTGCTGGATTCTGACAACGGTTAGCTGATCGCTGATGGCTGACTACTGAAAGCTGATTATGGCAAACGTACTCGATCTACGGCGGCGGATTCGCAGCGTGAAGAACACGCGGCAGATTACCAAGGCCATGAAGATGGTCTCGGCGGCCAAGCTGCGGCGCGCGCAAGAGCGGGCGCTTTCGGCGAGGCCCTACGCCAAGATGATCACAAGCGTGCTGGAATCGCTGACGCGGAGAACGGAGATCTTCGATCCGGAAACCGGCAACCTGCGCCATCCGCTCTTTATCACGCGCCCGGAAAGGCGGGTGCTGCTGATTGTGGTCAGCGGCGACAAGGGCTTTGCCGGAGCCTTCAACGCCAACATTCTCAAGACGGCCTTTCAGTTCATCAAATTAAACGATGGCAGCACCGGCAAAGAGATTGACATTGAGGCAGTGGGGCGCAAGGGCCGCGATCAGATGCGGAGGCGCTATCCGGCAGCCGTCTACTCCGAGCAGACTGACGCAAATGGAAATACTGTCAGAACCCGCGAGCGCAAAGCGGATGTCGAAGTTACCGGCGACCATCCGGGAATGCTGTTGAAGCTGGAAGTCAGCCGTGTGCTGGCGCTGGCGGAGAACGTGATCTCCCGCTATGTGCACGAGGAGATTGACGCCGCCTACATTGTCTACAACGAGTTCAAGTCGGTAATCGCACAGCGGCTGGTAGTGGAGAAGCTGTTGCCGCTGATGAAGATCGGCATTCCACAGATTGCCGGCGTGGTTGAGCCGACTGAAGCCGAGCGCGAGCGCGCCGCTGAGGCCGCTCTGACGGCAGGAATCTTACTAGAGCCGGTGGACACCGCCGAAGCCGACGAGGAAGCGCGCAAGTTCGGCACCGCACAGGTGGACTATATCTACGAGCAGCCGGCTGAGGAACTGTTCAACGGCCTGCTGCCACAATACATTTCGTCCATGCTGTATCACGCCATGACGGAGTCGGTGGCCGCAGAACACGCGGCGCGCATGACGGCGATGGATTCGGCAACCAATAACGCCTCGGATATGATCGACGCGCTCACGCTGCACATGAATCGTGTGCGCCAGGCGGCCATTACCAAGGAGATCATCGAGATTGTTTCCGGCGCTGCGGCGCAGTAAAGAGAAACGAGCGAATGTACATTTGGCTCAAATTGGCGATTGAAATTTCTATTGGACTAATCCTCTGGTACATTGGCACTTGCCTTTGGACGATCCGTTTCACTCGCTTGCGTTTTATCCGAATGTTAGATAAACCGATGGAAATCCAAAGCGCATTAGACCTTGCCAATATGACCCGTTCAACCGAAGAAGTCACAGAGCGCCTAAATATGATTTTAGAAAAGCGGCAGGTGCCGACCAGACCGAAGCAGGGCGACGAAGAGATGGCAGAAACGGAATTTGATAGCGTGCTGCCGATGATGCAGCTCGCAGCGATTGTCCCCGCTACTTTCCGAGCTTGGCAGACTGTCCGAAACCGATTGCTAGTCTTGGCGTGCGTACTTCTAGTAGTGAGCTTCTTCTTATCGCCCTATCTTGTGTTCGTTGATGTCTTTATCCTTCTTCTGCTGGCTAGATACCTTGGGTTGCATGGCAGAGCATATTCCGATGCACTGAGTGCCTTTCTACCGATCGTTAAGATCATTGTGCGTTGGATTCATGGCGATCCTGATGGATGCAGAAAGTGGTGCACTGAAAACTGTCCCAGATTCAGTACTGTGTTTGGAGTTGTTAGCTCCGATGATACCGTAAAACGGTACATCGCAGGGAATTCAAAAGCTCACATGTGAGCTCAGGAAGAGAAAAATGGCAGAGAACATCGGCAAGGTCATCAAGGTATCGGGTCCGGCGGTGGACGTGCAGTTTGAAGAAGCGACGATGCCGCCCATTTACCAGGCGCTGCGCGTCACGAGTGACGGATTTACGGTGCCCACGCCCATCAGCGTGATTCTTGAAGTCCAGCAGCACCTGGGCGAGGGGCGCGTGCGCACGGTCGCCATGCGGGCTACCGACGGCATGGTACGCGGCATGAAGGCCATCGACACCGGCGGCCCTATCAGCATGCCAGTGGGCAAGCAGACGCTGGGGCGGGTGATCAATGTGATCGGCGAGCCAGTTGATGAGCTGGGCCCTGTCGGCGAAACGCAGCGCATGCCTATTCACCGACCCGCGCCGCTTTTCGACGAGCAGTCGACCCACGAGGAGATGTTCGAGACGGGGATCAAGGTCATCGACCTGATTCAGCCGTTTTTGAAGGGCGGCAAGATCGGCCTATTCGGCGGCGCGGGCGTGGGCAAGACGGTCATCATTCAGGAACTGATCAACAACGTGGCCCAGCAACACGGCGGCTACTCGGTCTTCGGCGGCGTGGGCGAGCGCACGCGCGAGGGCAACGACCTGTGGCTGGAGATGACCGAGCCGCCGGGCGCGCGTCTGCGCGTGGCGCTCACCGGCCTCACCGTCGCCGAGTATTTCCGCGACGAACAGAATCAGGACGTGCTGCTGTTCATCGACAACATATTCCGCTTTACGCAGGCCGGGTCTGAGGTTTCGGCGCTGCTGGGGCGCAT
>Ga0187873_1004112_pt1 | contig 10139 bp, 7 predicted proteins | sample June2016WEW_16_1_2_FD_133012 | JGI IMG/M metagenome (GOLD analysis project Ga0187873, IMG submission 133012) | Peatland microbial communities from SPRUCE experiment site at the Marcell Experimental Forest, Minnesota, USA - June2016WEW_16_100 | ecosystem: Environmental > Terrestrial > Soil >... | reverse complement strand
TGGCCGGCACGGAGTGGATTCCCCCTTTGGCCGGGCCGCACGTCATCATCTGCAACGCCCATGGCGCGCACAACGTCTCCACTTCCGAGTGGATTCTCGGCGCTATTCTGGCCATGTTGAAGTACTTCCCGCTTTATCTCGACGTGCAGCGCTCCGGCGTGTGGAAGCGTCGCTTTGAGGCCGGCGCTCACTACGCCCGCATCACCGGCGATGCACGCCCGCATTATCCGCCCGTCATGCTGGAAGAACTTACCGGCAAGACCGTGTTGCTGGTGGGCTACGGCGCCATCGGCAAGGAGATCGAGCGCATGCTCGCGCCCTTTCATGTGGAGCTGGTGCGCATCGCCCGCAACGCGCGAACCAAACCGCCGGTTCACGCCGCCAGCGAACTCGACAGCCTCTTGCCGCAAGCGGAAGTTGTGATCCTGATCCTGCCCCACACCGCCGAGTCGCATCATCTGATAGGCCGCCGCCAACTCGCTCTGATGCGGCAGGGCGCGCTGCTGGTCAATGCCGCTCGTGGTCCCATCGTGGACACAGACGCATTGGTTGACGCGCTCAACGCCGGCCACATTCGCGCCGCTCTCGACGTCACCGATCCCGAGCCGCTGCCCGCAGGCCATCCGTTGTGGAGTTGCCCCAACCTGCTGCTCACGCCTCACGTAGCCGGATCGAGCCTGCAGTTTGCGCCCCGTTCACTCAAGACCGCCGCCGATGAGTTGCACCGCTATATCAATGGCGAGCCGCTGCGCAACGTCGTTCAGGCCGCGGTTTGAGTCCTCTCCGCCCTCCGCCAATCGCGTAAGCCCAGCACTGCCAGTGCGACGAAGGTCGCATAGAGTAAGGCGGTTAATTGCAGGTTCTTGTAGAGAAACTCTCCCACATAGACCACGTCCACCACAATCCACAGCCACCAGTTGGCGATATGCTTGCGCGCTTGCCACCAGCCGCCCAGCACGCTATAACTCGCAAGCAGCGCATCCACAAAAGGCAGCGCCGCATGGTAGTGCTTCATCCATACGCCCAGCGCGATGCCTCCCAATGCTCCGGCGGCCACGCCCACCATCAATTCTGGCAGAGGCAGACGAACCACGCGCACCTCGCCCTCCTCGCGCGCGCCCTGCGCCCAATGCCACCATCCATAGAACGACAGCGGCAGACCGCCCACAAGCAGCAGCGCAAAAGAGAAAAGCTGCGCATGATAGGAAATCGCCAGATAAGCAAAGTCGGATATGATCCCAATCGGCCAGCACACAATCTTTCGCTTGGTCGTAAGCCAAATGCTCAGAATGGCTGTTACGGCGCCGATGATCTCCAGCCAATGACTGAAGATGTAATTATCCATTGCCGCCAGGTTCATTGCTTCCCAACTCTCGTTCGTGCTGTCGCCCAGCGACTAATCGCATCCAGCAGCTTCTGCCCGCCCGCGCCGCGAAACCAGCGCGCATGACCTGCGAGGTAATCCATCGAGGCCAGCCTCGCTTTTTCCTTCGAGTGCAGCACGCTCAGAAAGTAATCCGCTTCCGTCAGCGCAAACTCCGCGTGGCACAGTGCCGTCATCGGAGCCAGGGCCGCGGTCTCTTCCTCCGATAATGGCCGCACCTGCTCGTAGCCGTCGAGCAGCGCCTCCAGATGATCGACATGCACGCGCACTCCTTCGCCTTGCGTAGTGTCTTCGATCAGATCAAGCCACTCCACAATGTTGCGCTCGATGGCCTGCGCCAGGTCGTGTACGGCGTTAGTGCGATCGGCGAGCCCGAAATCGATCACTGCCACTGCCCGCGCATCGTCGCTTGCATCGCTCCACAGAAGGTTCGATGCATGCAGATCGTTGTGCGTCCACATCGGCTTTAGCGCAGGCAACAACGGTCTCAGTTCCGCATGAAACGGCGCCAGCAATTCGAGTGCTTCGACGCTGCCTTCGCGCACATCCGCATCCTCGGCCAACGCCGGACGCGCCGCCAGGTAGCGCTTCATCCCCGCGCGCGGATTCTCTGCCGCAAAGATCGTAAAGCCCGCCACCAGTGGTTGCGTTTTACGCCGCGACTCATCGAATCCATGCGATGCCAAATGCAGTCGTGCCAGCGCCTCTCCCGCGGAGCTCGCGTGCGCCGCCGAGCGAAACGGCGTCCACGAAAGCGCGTCTTCATAAAGGTCCACGCCTGCCGGCGCTTCATGCACTTCATAAGTCCACTCGCCGCGCTCAATTGCCGTCTCGCCCGAAGAAGCCGCAAGCACGTCCGGCACCGGCGCGCCGTGCTTGCGAAGATGTTTCATGAATCGATGCTCCTCGAGCAATCCCTCCCGGTCGCGCACCGATCTATGATGGCGTTTGACAAACACTCGCCCGCCCTTCGTCGCCACTACGCTCGCCGCGGAAAATGGCCGCGGGCTCACGGACAGAATCTCAACAGGTTCGCCGCAGCCGGGAAACAGAGCGAGCAACTCGCGCACTTCGCTCAGCGTGAGCGGCGGCCAGTCGGGGTCCACCAGCCTGCCGTCCAATCCATGCGCCCATGCCGTCGTGTTCATCGCCGGTGCGTCCTCTGCCCTCATTCGCAAACCTAGAAAGTGTAATGCGCCGAGAGCCTCACCGTCGCCGGTGCGCCCAGGTGGATGAAGGTGTCGCCGTAATTCGCGCCGGTATCCTTCCAGTAGCGCTTGTCGGTGATGTTATCGGCATAAAGGCGCAGAGTGATGTGGCCTTTCTCGCCGCCCGGAGTGTAGCGCGCTCCCAGGTTGAATAAGTTGTAGCCGGAGACGCTAACCGCATCGTCGCGCGTAGCTTCCTTGCGGCCGGTGTAACTCCAGCCCGGCATCAGGTGTAATCCGCGCGCATGGGGCAGCGCAAGATCAGCAAAGAATGTCGTGCGCAGATGGGGCACATTCAAAACCTGCTTGTTATCGTAGGCGGGCGTGCCGGTATCGCTCGAAGTTGCTCTCATGGCCGTGATTGACCCGCTCAGTTGCATCCATTTCGCCGCTTTGCCCTGCGCATTCAACTCGATCCCGTCGTGCGTTTCGTGCCCCTCGGATTCAAAGCACAGATCTCCGGCATTCACACCACTTGCGCAAAAGCTGTCAGCCGCCTGAATCACTTTGGGATAGAAAAACGGCTGGCGCATCCGGAACAGTGCAGCGGTCAGCAGGATTATGCGCTCGTACTTCACGCCAATCTCGGACTGCCTTGTGAAAAACGGTTCCAGAAACTGGTTCGAATTATCCACCCACCACGGCGCCTGTGGCCCCAGCGAGAGCAGCACACCATAGTTGGCATAAAAGGTGAGCGGATGGGTCGGACCGGCTGGCTTTTGCGGCGTGTAGGTAATGGCAAACTGCGGAAGCCAGATCTTGCGCGGAGTGGCATAGTTGAAGTCGCTCACATCCACAAAACGTCCGCCTGCTTGCAACACTACGCCTCCGGGCAAGTGCGCGCGGTCCTGCACCAAAGCCGCAGTTTGGTGGTTGAAGTCGGCAAGTTGCGATGGACCCGCGTGTTGATAGGGACTCTCCGGCGCGTAGGCGATATTCGGCTGAAAGATATTCTCGACCCCCAGCGCCGTGTAGACGATGCTCGGCGACAGGTCCACAGTGCGATGAAAGAGCGTTCCACCGGCAACAAAGTCGTGTGCAACTTTGCCGGTTTTGAAGTGGCCCTGCATGAGCGCCTCGCCCACCGCATTGATGCGCAATTCTCCCGGGCTGCGGTAGTCGTAGATCTCATAGCTGCCATTCGGGCAGAAAAAATAAACCGGTGAGTTGGGACAAAGCGAGTTGCCGCTCGCGTCCAGCGCAGCGCCATAGGGCCAGATCACGTTGTCGTCGATCAACGAATGGCTATAGGAGCCAGCCAGGCGAGCATACCAATTCGCATTGATCTTATGCAGCATCCGTGAACTGGCATTGAATACGTCAAAGGTATTCGGCTTTGACCAGGATTGGTCTCCCAGCATGACGGAAGGAAATGCCCGCGCAGGCACTGTGCTGCCGCCCAGCAGTTGAAAACCGGCCTCGGAGCGCTGAACTTTATGCTGGTATTCGAAGTCAGTCCACAGCATCGTAACCGGATTCACTTGCCATATGCCTTCCGCTGCTCCCATTCCCCGCCAGCCGTTCGCGCTTTCCACATAGGTGTGCATGTTTTCACCTGCCAGGCTGATGCGAAGGCCATCCTTCATGAATCTGCGCGGAAAGTTGAGGTCAATCGCGCCGTATGAACTTCCGCGATGGTCCGTAGCCAGGTCGAGAGTCCGGGGTTCGCCCCAATATTGCTCCTTGGTCACGTAGTTGATCACTCCGCCCGCTGAGGCCACCCCGCTCTCCACCCCGGCAATGCCTTTGACGAATTCGACACGCTCCTTGTTTTCCAGCGGCACATCCTGTTCGCCGGCAACGGTCATTCCGTTGATCTGGATTCCTGAGCCAAGGTCGATTGGGAAGCCCCGAATCGAAAAGTCGCCATAGTAGCCCACCGGCGCGTAATCCTCGCCAATGGAAGCATCATTTTTTACCGCGTCAGAAAGCACCCGCGCCATCTGGTCGTCGAGTAGCGCTTTGGTTGCCACCGTCAGCGACAGCGGTATGTCCTTCGCCAACACGAATGCGCCATCCAGCGTGCCAAAATCCACCCCGATTGTGCTGTAGTCATTCTTCACCTCGGCGTGCACTTCGACCGTGGTAATCACCCGTGGTATTTTCTGCGTGGTTGGGGCCGGCTTGGGTGTCTCGGCAGGAGGAGCCTGCCCGTCCTGCGCAGGTGTTGGGCTCTGTGCGGTGGCTCCCAGTGCTACCAGGCAGCAAAGCAGAAATCCTGCCGCCCAGAACGCGCGTGCTCGGCGGCAGGCAGCCGCCCGGCCAGGAAGCGGACCAGGAATCCTGAGCGTATGCGGTTGAAATGCAATATGGGCCGAATCGGCTCCAGCAGTAATGAACATAAATTCCCCTTGTTTCCAACTCCATGAAACAAGTGTGTTCAACTGCGATTTGAGGAAGAGGGCCGTTCGGCTGCGAAAGCTTCCCACGCCGGTATTATCCGGATCGGGTTCGAGGGTATTTCTCAGCCCCACCTCGTGGAGCACCCCTGTTTCAATATCCTGATTGAAACACTTCCGGCGCGGTTTTGCAAGCCTCCTCCGTGCTGTCTTGCCCAACTTTAAACACGCCCACCAGGCTGGTCAGTTCGTTTGCCAATGAGGCTAGTTGCTGGCAAGCCTCCACCGATTGCTGCGAACCGGCCGCCGTTCGCTGAATGATCAAGGCGATCTCGGCCACGTTGGTGCTTACTGATTGCGTGGAATATGACTGTTCTGTCGCCGCGGCGGCTATATGTGTCACCATCTTCTGCACCGACTCCGAACCGTGAATGATGCTGGTGAGCGCCTCGCCCGCCGAACGCGCCGAGCCCACGCCGCTTTGCACATGGCGCATGCTGGAGCGCATCGCCTCGACGGCCTCTGTCGTGCCCTGCTGAATCGCCCGCACCGTCTGGTCAATCTCCTTGGTGGCTTCGCTGGTCCGCTCGGCCAGACGCCGCACCTCGCCGGCCACCACCGCAAAGCCGCGCCCATGCTCGCCAGCCCGCGCCGCCTCGATCGATGCGTTCAACGCAAGCAGGTTGGTCTGGCCGGCAATTTCATCAATAACATTGATGATCTTCCCGATGGCGTCGCTGGACCGGCCCAACTCCTCAATCCGGGATGAAGTCTCCTGGTTCGATATAAGCAAATCCCCAATGGTTTGAACCGTGGTATTAATCGTCTGTCCGCCGGTGTGCGCGCTCTTTTCTGCGTTGCTAGCATCCACGGCTGCTCTCTGGGTAGTCTGGCTGATCTCATGGATAGCAGAGGACATTTCACTCATGGTTGCGCTGATGCGGGCCGCTTGCTCCTGCTGCTGTTGAGCTTGTATGGCGGTGTCACGCGCGGTTGCAGCCAGTTCCGTGACGGCCGTGCCCAGGGTGCGCGCGTGCTCGACTACGCGACGTACAATGTCTTCCATTCGGCCTATGAAGACATTGAACCAGATGCCCACCTCGTCGATTTCATCATTCCCCTTCACCTCGACGCGGCGGGTCAGATCACCCTCCCCCTGGGCAATATCCTGCATACGCAGCGCCAGGGAACGGAGTGGAAGTACAATCTTTAACTGGACCAGCCACCAGGTAAAGGCGCATGCGCCCAATGCGAGCACGGACAATACCAGTCCCGATATCCGGCTGCGCACGGAGTAGGAATCGACTGTATCCAGCTGTGTTTGGAAATTGGCGGAGATAGCCTTGTCAAACTGGTTCATGGAGTCGGTTAGCGCCTTGTTGTCCTTGCCCAGCGCGCCCACTTGCGCCATCATTTCGTCGCTGGGCCCGCCCGTGGCCGCCAAGAACGTCGTATACGTATCGTGATCGCGCGACCGGATCGAAGAGAACTGGGCCAGCAAAGCATCGGCTTGCCTGCCCAGCTCCGGCGAAGAGGATAGCAACGCTTTCACTTGCCCCAGCGCCTCAGTCGTGGCTTCAGCATCTTTCTCGGCGCTCTCCAGCGACCTGGAATCCAGCAGCACTACGGCATCCCCGTAGTGCTTTTTCATCCGCTCGAGGGCCGCCTCTGCCTCCTGCATGCGCAGCGCGGCAGGGAACAGAGAGGAGGATATCTGCGACATTCGGCTATGCGTGGCGGTGGACGAAAGCTGCACCATCCCCAGCAAAAGCACATAGCCGCCGGCCAGCACGGCCAGGATGCGCAGAATTTTCGTCTTGATCTTCGAGTTCTTAAACATGGCAATTACCTGACTACGAGCACTCTCACGCCTTCGTGTGGGGTTGCCTTGCCGATGTAGCCGATGGCGCCAGCGTTATGCGCCACAAACTCCACAACGGCCGCGTCCGTGTCCAGGCTTTTGGGCATGGATGCCTGCCCGGAAAACACCAGGCTGCGCCAGACCGCCCTGTAGGAGGTGTCATTTTTGCCGATGTATGTCCGCAAGAACTCCTCATGCACCGTGCCGCCCTTGAGCAGAATGGGCGCCACGCTGCCTCCGCCCGGCAAAGCCGTCGCCGCGCCCGTGAACACATCGCGCAAATCACTTTTGCTGATTTCGGTCGCCTTCACGCCGGGATTGGCGATCACAATCACCTGGGCTTGCACGTGAGCGGCAAGAATCGTCGCGACGGCCAGGAGCAGAATTACAAACAGTAGCTTTCTCATTTCAATCTTCTCCTTTCGTCCGCGTTAGAAGCTCACGCCCAGTTTGAGTACCGTCAATTTGAAGTTAGTCTGTTTTCCATTCGGGTTCATCGCATCATCGATGTTCAGACCGGTGCCCTGGATGATGTGCTGCTCCGCCTTGGCATAGAGGAAAGAGTTGAAATCGTAGCGCCCGCTGATGGCCCAATCCTTCGAGTAGCGTGCAGGCCACAGAACCGCCTGATGATCGATATTCTGGCTGTCGTATACGCCGGCCGTGAGCTTGCTGGATACTTTATAACTGAACATTCCATACCAGGATCGCTGATCGGTGTAAATGACCTCGGTGATCGGTCCGGTCAGCGTGCTGGTCAAATAAATCGGGACTGTGGCCGGTAGCCTGTTGTACTCGGCTGCAAACATGATTTTGTTCTTCTCGTACTGGCCGAAAATGTGATACACATTCGTGGGCTTGATCGTCAATGTTCCCGTCAGGGGAATACTCAGGCCCATATAGGAGTACGAACTCGTTGCCGGGGCGCTCCATTGCTCGTCTTTGGCGTCGGAAGCGCCGATCATGAGTCCGGCAAGAGGAGTCTTCCAGTGCAAAGCTCCGCCCATAGTCACGCCGTTGATCCCGTTGGGCAGCTCGAGGCCTTCTTCCGTAGTGGGCAGTAAGTAGCCGTCGTCGCCCGCAAGAACCCGCTCACCGCCAAAGCCGCGATACTCGAGTTTGCCCATCTTTTGGCCCAGCTTGAGTGTGCCGTAGACCACGCCGCCGTAATGCGTAAGCAGCGAGTTGCGGCTCTCGATGGGATACACGCCCTGCGGCAGCAGCGCCCAGATAAATCCTGGATCGATGTCCTGAATCTCATTGAACAGACCAATAGGAGTCTTGACTTTGCCGAAACGCACACCGAAGCGATCACTCAACTTGTAGTCGGCCGAGGCCCAGTCCAGTGTGATGGCATTGTCCAGGTTACCCAGCAGTTCGTAGCGCGCCTGTACACCGATGCGCAGCTTTGGGTTGGGCTGCGCGGTCAGGTTCACCACCGCTTCGGTCCATGCCGGACTGCCGTTGCTCGAACTGGTGGTGAAAAGGTTATTTGCACTAGAGTAGAGGAACCCTTGGGTAGCATAACCGTGGATCTGAATGTTCAGATCTTCCAGGCTCTGGGCTGCTGCGGGGACTGCCCCCAGCGCCAGCGCCATTGCGCCAATCAACAGCCGTTTCATCGTTTGTCTCCTTCGCTGTTATTCCGGGGAATCTCACCGGCCGCATACATCCGCCAGCCCATTCGCGACGGGCTTGACAACCGCGCGATTCGCGCGGATGACCTCCGTAATTTGTGGCTAAGGCCGAGGTCTGTTTGAACCCCTTCCCGTCCTATCGGCGGCAGCCCATGTGACTTTAGTTTGGGTATGGATGGGAGGCGCTGGAGCGCGCAAGGAGCAATCCTGGACATCCAGCAATGGTAGTGTTCGATTATGGGAAACTGCGTGGCCCAAATTGAATTCCTGCCGGAATTTCGAAACGCGGAGACTGTGCATAATTCCCTTTGACTTTGATCTACCGAAGCGCCAGTTTAAGATCATTGCGAGGTGCGGGATGGCAGTTGTGTGAATGAAAGCACTTTAACCCTGTCTGGCGTCCGTGATACGATGATTCGGCAGTAGCGATATGATTCTCGGAAAGGAGAGCCCAGAATGAGAGTTATTGAGTGCCCAATCTGTAAAGAGACAATTGACGCCTCGTCGCAGCGCTGCCGTTTCTGCTCCGCTTCAATCGACCCTCGTGCGGCTGAAGCGGCCGCGGATGCCATGGACAGAGTGAACCAGGCCTGTAACGACGCCAGCTATATGAAGATTGCGGCCGGCACCATGCCTGTCTTTTTCGCCTTGTTGTTTGTCCCATTCTTTTCCAGGATTGGCGAAATAGGCTTCCTGTTCGTCCTCTTTGCTGTCCCGGTGATGGCGATTCGCTGGTGGGCAAAATTTTCGGCCATTGTGACGGACGACCCCGATTTTCGTCGCGCCAGGCGGACTGTATCTGTCGTAGGGATTGCGGTCGCACTCTTTATTCCTGTCGGGTTGATCTTGTTATTCCTCGCGGAGGGTTTCATCAAGTCCTTACAATAAATGCGAGTCGCATTCACTCCGCTATACTAATGGTGGCTACACCGGAGACACTCCGAACGGCTTTTGAGGAGCGCCATGCCTCTCTTTCCTGCTGTCGATCCGATTCCCTTGCCGGCGCCGATATGGCTGTTGAAACTGCTCCATATCGTCACGTTGGCTTTGCACTTTGTCGCCGTGGAAATGCTTCTGGGCGGGCTGCTGCTGGCGGTTCTGCTCAGTCTCCTCCGCGGCTCGCCGGCCGCTTTGGTCACCGCCCGGGCAGTGGCCCGCCGGCTCACCGTTGTCATGACCTATGTCATCAACCTGGCCGTGCCGCCGCTCCTCTTTGCCCAGGTGCTCTATGGCCGCGCGCTTTACACCAGCAGCATTCTCATTGGCCTTTACTGGATCGCGATCATCTTCATCCTCATGCTGACCTACTGGCTGCTTTACCGTTTCACGGGGCGGCTTGAGGCGGGCAAATCGGCCTGGTGGGTCGGTCTGATCGCCTGGATGCTGGCTGGTTTCGTTGCTCGCCTGCTCTCCACCAACATGACGCTGATGCTGCGTCCCGAGGTCTGGCGCAAGATGTACTTCGCCTCCGCCATGGGCACGTATCTGCCTACAGGCGATCCCACCCTCACACCGCGCTGGCTGCTGATGATGTCCGGCGGCCTGTTCATCGGCGGATTGTGGCTCGTCTATCTCTCCGGCCGCTCCACCTTCACCGCCAAGGAGAAAAGCTTTGTCGCCGTTCTCGGCAGCCAGGTAGCCGCGGTCTTCGGCATTATCCTTTTTGTGGGAGGGCTATGGGTCGCCATCGCGCCGCCGGGGTTCGTCAAG
>Ga0187873_1004109_pt1 | contig 10142 bp, 9 predicted proteins | sample June2016WEW_16_1_2_FD_133012 | JGI IMG/M metagenome (GOLD analysis project Ga0187873, IMG submission 133012) | Peatland microbial communities from SPRUCE experiment site at the Marcell Experimental Forest, Minnesota, USA - June2016WEW_16_100 | ecosystem: Environmental > Terrestrial > Soil >... | reverse complement strand
TTCTCGAACGGTTTACAGCACAAGACTCTAGGGATGATATTTGAAAAACCCTCGACTCGAACGCGAACGGCGTTTGAGGTTGCTGCGGTCGAGTTGGGCGGGTACCCTATCTACTTGAACTGGAATGATCTTCAGTTGGGACGAGGGGAGACGACTGCGGATACGGCGCGCGTGCTCTCGAGGTATCTGAGCTGTATCATCATGCGGGCGAACAGCCATTCAACGGTCATTGACATGGCCAAAAACGCCTCAGTCCCTGTAATTAACGCCCTTTCGGATATCGAGCACCCTTGTCAGCTACTCGCAGACCTAATGACGATTTATGAAAAGAAGGGGGCGCTCAGCGGTATGAAACTCGCGTGGATTGGAGACGGAAATAATGTCTGCAATTCAGCAATACTGTCGTGCGCGCTGATGGGTATGAGCATTGACGTCGCGTGCCCCCCGGGTTATGAACCGGACGACGAGATTCTGCGCAGAGGTCAGCAGCTATCCGCCGTGAGAATCCTTCGCGATCCGCTGGAAGCAGCCTCCGCTGCAGATATTTTATATACGGACGCTTGGGTTTCTATGGGAGATGAAGCAGCCTCTGCACTGCGCGCGCGCGCGTTCTCTGAGTACCGCATTGACCGCAAGGTGCTCGACGCAGCAAAGAGCGACGCCGTCGTTCTCCACTGTCTTCCTGCTCACCGGGGACAGGAGATCACTGACGAAGTGATGGATGGACCACATTCAGCCGTTTTTGATCAAGCAGAAAACCGATTGCACGCCCAAAAGGCCTTGCTGTCAAAGCTGCTCTGTTAGTTACCACGGCTCCTTTTTCTTGCCAAGCTTGAACCCAATGATGTTGACGGCGAGATGTAAGAGCGGACTTAAGATCAGGACGACGACTATTACAGGCAGGGTAAAGTTGAGGGTGAACCAACCGCTAAAAAAAGCATAGGTGAGCACCCACGCGCCGATGACAAAGTCCAGCTGATCGACGATAGGTAGCGGGTCCCCCCGATCCATCCCCAGCCTCCTTTTAAAGAAGCTCTTAGTGAGGTCTCCGAGCATCGCCCCTAATGATAACGCGGCTATCACAGAAAGAGGTTCAAATGAGGGCACGCCAATGTGTGTGCTGTTCTTGATGAGTTGTAGCAGCAGGCCCACTGCGATTCCCGACAACGTCCCGCCGATTAACCCTCTGAACGTCTTGCCCGATCCAAAAACCCTTTTTCCGTCGACAAAGTTCCGACCGAGATCGAAAGGAGTTTTTCCCGCGAATAGGACGGCACTCGAGTTAGGCACGTATGCGGGGAGCATCAGCCAGAGAGCATCAATAATGAGCGCAAGCATTCCGTTGCGAAAGGCGCATCATACATATTAAATCTGTCTCCAAGCCGGTCGAATTGGTCCGTAATCGCGCAAAGCACGACATAACTGCCGCTCTGTGCCCGGCACTATGAAAGCGCAAAATAATAATAGTAACAAAATAAAAGATTTGTTAGGAAACACTGGAGAACTGCATGTCAATTTATGAAGCGCCTGTCACATTACCTAAGCGGACGACCTCCTTGTGCCACGAATGCCTGAAGCCTATAGAAGCTACCATCTACGAGAAGGACGGCCAAGTGTGGATGGCCAAGAGATGTCCTGATCACGGCGTGTTCGACGAGTTGTACTGGTCTAGCGCCGAGATGTACCACAAGGCTGAGCGCTTTTCGTACGCTGGAAAAGGGGTTGAGAACCCACAACTGACGCTCCACGACGCCTGCCCACTCGAATGTGGCCTCTGTGATGCCCATCTGACGTCCACGTGTCTCGCAAACGTGGATGTCACCAACCGGTGCAACTTGCGCTGCGAATGGTGTTTTGCTAACGCCCACGCACAGGGTTACGTCTATGAGCCTACTTTCGAGCAACTCACCGATATGCTTACAACGCTGCGCGAGGAACGGCCCGTCCCGACGCTTGCGGTGCAGTTTTCGGGCGGCGAACCAACGCTGAGGGACGATCTCCCCGAGATCATTAGGAAAGCGGTTGATCTGGGTTTTATTCAGACCCAAATTGCTACTAATGGCATCAGGCTTGCAAAAGATGAGACCCTCGCAGGCACACTTAGACGCGCCGGGCTGAGCACAGTATATCTTCAATTCAACGGCGTATCCAAGCAGACCGACAGGTTCATCGAGCTAAAAAAGAAAGCCATCGAGAACTGCAGAGACGTCGGCCAAGGCGTAGTGCTGGTTCCTACGATCGGTCGCGGGCTGAATGAACACGAAGTCGGCAAAATAATCCTTTTTGCAGCTCAAAACGTGGACGTAATCAGAGGAGTCAACTTCCAACCAATGGCTTTCGCTGGCGCTGCGAGCGATTTAGCACCGGCAGTAAGAAACGCACAGAGGTTTACATTACCTGATCTCGCATTTAACATAGAACAGCAGACGGGCGGACAAGTAAAGGCTGACGACTTTTATCCCGTGCCGTGTGTCGTTTCGATCTCAAAACTCATTGAGGCTTACACGGGAGCTCCGCAGATCGAGTTTAGCGCCCATCCGCACTGTGGCATCGCCACCTACTTGTTCGTTGAGGAGGGGAAGCTCATCCCGATAAATAGATTCGTGGACGTTGAAAAATTCTTTGAGCTTACCCAGAAGCTTGCAAACAACCTGGATCACGGCGGTGTGCTGCGCAAGCCGACAGCGCTTATGCGAGGACTGCTAGCACTAAATTCGCTCGTCGACGAGGAGAATCAGCCGAAGTCCATTCAGTTTAAGGAGATGATTAAGACGGTCTTGCTGCATCACGACTACACTGCGCTCGGAGACTTTCATAAGCATACGCTTTTTATCGGCGGCATGCATTTCATGGACGCCTACAACTACGATGTGGAACGGGTCAAGCGTTGCGCCATCCACTACGCAGTCCCTGGCGGACTGATCATCCCATTTTGCGCGTACAATAGTGGCCCCTGCTACCGAGATGCCATCGAAAAGAAGTACAGCATCCCTCTCGAGGAGTGGGAGCGTACGCACGGCAAGCTGCGACTCGAGCCGCTCACTTAAAAACAGATAGCCCGGCACGGATTCGAACCGTGGTCGTGAGATCCAGAGTCTCACATGATTGACCGCTACACTACCGGGCTATAACCACCGTCTATACGAGCGCAAAACTGCTCATCCGAGCGGCGCACGCTACTACGTACAGTCACGCACGACCATATATTTACTTAACGAAAGCGCTGCTAACACCGTGGTGTCGTGAAAGCTCTAACACACTCGATTTTCGCTTTCGTTTTCTGCATCGTCGTTAGCGAGATCGCGCTCTCCCCAACCGCGACAAACAAATTGTTCTTGCTGCTTTCTGCCACAGTTTCGCTGCTGCTAGCGTCACTTCCTGACTTCGACGCGCGCCTGCCGCTACGACTCATCGGTCACAGAAGTGGATTTTCGCACTCGATCTTCACCGTGGCAGCGTGCACAGGCCTTTCCTACGTCCTGTTCTCGCCATATCCGCCACTCGATCTAATCGTTGTACCCGCTGTCACAGCGGCCATTACAAGCCATATCCTTCTCGATTCGCTGACGGTGTCGGGTTGTCCGCTGCTCTGGCCGCTCAGCCGTCACCGTTTTTCGGCGCACCTATGCAAGTACGACAGCCTTGTAGTCAATACATCAATCATTTTGTTCTCCTGTGCCGCAGTCGTCGTCTTCGTGCTTTACGGGTAGCAAGACTCCTTCTTCCCGAGCTAATACGTGAGATGTAGGACGTGGTATGGCTACAATGTAGACTTGAATTATCAGCGACTGAAGCATTGTGGAGCACTTCTCGGCGAACTAAGACGAACAAAATATTAAAGTATTCGAAAAGCCACTTTCATATGAGGATTTAAATTGTTCCCGTCAAAGAAGGTTCAAAATCTGGTTGGTTCGAAGATCCAAGTCGAGATGAAGGGCGAAAAATGCGTGCTCGAAGGACTGTTGATGAGTGCAGATGACTATTTAAACTTGCATCTTACAAACACCACTGAAGTTGTTGACGGACAAAAGTCCCGCGTTCTAGGATCGGTCGTACTTCGTGGCAACAACATCATTCTGCTAAACCCTGTAAACGACTAGTCCGGATTAACTGAACCAGCTTCGCGAGAACAACCGATACTCCAGTGGCATATTGTCTATCCTCCCCTGTCATCGCAGCTGGGTTGCTCGACCCTAAGAAGGTGCTATACAGTGAACGTAACACAAAGCAAAAAGAGCAAGCACGACCTACTCTTAGCGCAAGGCAAGATAGCTCCGTGTATAGGATGCCACGAAGTATGTAATCCAGAGTACTGTTCGCTGCTCGATGAGTGGCTAGAACTACTCATGTGATACGCACGAGGTTTTAACGTCTTTCGTCGACTGACGCACGAAGCGGCAGCAGTCTCTATTTTTGGCGCGTTCTCGCTAGGAGCCACGCACTCTTTGCTTGAGAGCAAACCGGGCTCTATTGTGACGATCGCCAACGTGAAAGCGTGGCCTCCCCCAAGGTACGAACCAAACTGTGTTCGATTTTAATCCTCGATTAGCAGACACGTTTTTCTAGAAAAACGCGACTCACAGTTGTTAAATACGAAAAACTCGCGTCGGCTGCGACTTATTACACAACGTTGAAATACTTTAATCGCAAATATTGATGTGGGACTTATTTTTGGGAAAACGCGACCGAGAGCTGGCCAAAAACGTGGCGAAATGCTATTATAGCTTAGCTGATGGAGATTGTGAAGTGGAAGTCATTGAGAGTCTTGATAGCAAGATGCCAAATGTCAGCTTCATAAACGACATAAGAAAAGAGCTGCAAGTATGGTGGCCTCGCAACATCGGCATGGAATCTAAGGTCGCGCGCTTATCTGAGTCAGATTTTGTATATTGCATCAACGAGCTTCGCGCGAGAAACGGATCACCCCCCATTTCCGCAGATGGGACGCTGCATAAGAAATGGATGGAATGCATGGCATCAAATGAGCCGCACGTTTATCTGGTCGCTATCCGAGGAGAGAGAACGAAGTTCGTTTTGGTGAACACGATGGTTCACTCGCGCAGCAAAGCCTAACTTTTTTTTGAATATGTGCGTTCTTCCCTCTGCATTCGCTGAAGACGTTGATGACTGTGAGACGATCAGGAAATCGCGTGACTAGCACAGAAGAGCAAATCAGCGAAATAGAAACGGAGATACGCGATACACCCTACAACAAAGCGACACAACTCCACATCGGTCGTCTAAAAGCGAAACTTGCGCGGCTGAAGGAGAAGCGAGAGTCCAGGGGTTCGCACAAGGGAACCGGATTTGCTCCACGAAAATCCGGTGACGCAACCTGTGTGTTAGTCGGATATCCGTCAGCGGGAAAGTCAACCCTGCTAAACGCGCTCACTAATGCAAAATCACCAGTTGGAGCTTACGATTTCACGACGCTGAACGTCATCCCTGGCTCTATGGTGCACAAAGGAGCGCATATACAAATCTTGGACATCCCGGGACTGATAGGCGGCGCAGCAGTCGGAAAAGGCAGAGGAAAAGAGATAATTTCAGTTGTGAGAAGCGCGGACCTAATATTGATCGTGGTCGACGTTTTCAGCGAATATCAAGTTGAAGTAGTCAAAAAAGAATTGTATGACGCAGGAATCAGGATAAACCAAAGCCCTCCAAACGTAGCGATAATCAAGAAACCTCGCGGGGGGGTTACGATCAGCGGGACACCCAATGCTGCCGAAATCGACGAAGCTACGATAAAAGCGATTTTACACGACTTCAAGATCCACAACGCCGACGTCATTCTTAAAGAAAACGTCGGTGTCGATCGATTTGTTGATGCCCTAATACCGAGCAGACTTTTCGTACCTGCAATAACGGTTGTAAACAAGATAGATCAGTCTTCTGGGTCAGCAAGTTTCGGGGACGTGCACATTTCTGCGGAGCATGGCACCAACATCGAAGGTCTAAAAGAGCTGATCTTTGAAAAACTGAGATTCATTCGGGTGTACCTGAAACCCCCGGGCAAAGCGGCAGATAGGGAAAACCCACTGATTTTGCGCCGCAACTCCACGATCGAAGAGGTCTGTAACCTCATGCACGCACGTATCTCCAGACGATTCAGATACGCTCAAGTGTGGGGTGCGAGTGCGAGACACGCGGGGCAGCGCGTCGGGCTAACCCACGTGCTCTTGGATAACGATACAGTGACCCTGATAGCTTCCCGCAAGTAATCGCACGACCAGCTTCCCACAACTCGATTCTACTCGCGCGCAAAGATTGTAGCAGTCCAGTTTGGCGTCAAAAAGGTCTTTGATGGATTTTGTCGCATTACACTAAGCTTATATCGGACAAATAAGTCATGTTGAACCAATGGAGCTCCACATCGGAGAGACGTTCAGCATTGACCCGGGGTACCTTGTTACTGAACGAAGCGCCGTTATCGGCCAGAGCGGAAGCGGCAAAAGCTATCTCGTGAGTGTGATCTGCGAAGAACTTGCCGCAAATGATCTCGGATTCGTCGTGATTGATACGGAAGGAGAATACGCAGGGCTCTCCGGTCACAAGAACATAGCAGTAATTGATGACATTGATGACCTTGAAGACATTTCGACCGACAAAGAGCGGGTCCGAAAAATCATCGAGGAGTCACAAAGAATAGTCCTCGACGTTTCCGAGACTGAACTAAAGCTCATAAAGGATTTCTTGGAAATCGTTTATCAGGTCGCGACCGACATGTTCCGGGAGGGTTGCGACCGGCAGAATCCTTTCTTAGTCATCGTCGAAGAGGCCGACATCTATATTCCGCAGAGAGGGCGCGTACTCGAGATCTTGCAGACAATGAGCAGAAGAGGCAGGAAACGGGGCCTTGGTATTCTTTTTGCTACGCAGAGGCCTGCTTTGGTCAACAAGAACGTTTTGAGCCAGTGCAACAACGTATTCATCGGAAAGCTGACGTTAAAAAACGATATCGATTCGGTGCGTATATTTTTCTCCTCGATGGATGATGCACGCCAGCTGACAGCACTTGAACCGGGACAGTTTTACGTCCAAGGGGCTATCGCTGATCCTTCGTTCATCAAAGTGCGGCGGCGGAACACGCCTCACGGAGGGGCGACCCCCACAATTCAACGCCGAACCGAGGACGCATCAGATCTCACACCACGCCGTGGCGTTGGCGCGGCACAGGATTTGGACAAGACCGAACACATGAGGGCGCGAGTCGCTCTTGATACGACGACAGGAAATAAGAAGGTTGATTATATTCCATTCGACGAAACCAGGGTCATCAGGGCCTTAGATAACAACAAGAAGCGCAAGTACTACTTATTCGGCAAGAGAGAGACCGTCGATGACTTGCAACTGCTAATGATGCCAATATTCTCCGTTTGCGTTCGAGAGATGAAGAAACGACTCACGGGCACGAGGTTCAAAGACTACATCGTCTTGATTGATGCCATTACCGGGGATATCTTAAGCCCTAATGGGGTGCGGCGGCGATCTAAGAATCTGGAGCTTCTCGCAGACCTGAACCAAACTCAACTGAACGTGATGGATTTCATATTGGATACAGGTGGCGCCACCTATGCGAAATTGCGCGAAGCTCTCCCCGATAAGCGCCAAATTAGATCGAGCTTGAAAAAGCTCGAAGAACTGGGTCTAATCGGGATAAAGGATGAGCTCTATTTCTCCCTGTATGACATAAGCTATCCAAAATCCCTCGTGTCGGAGAGCGCTAAAGGTTTAAAGTTTTTAGAGGGTCGCGCAGAAAACGAAAACGTCATAAAGCCCAGATTAAAAAAAGAAACACTCAAAGGACTAATAAGAGGGCTATATCCTGGGTGCGAGGTGACCGATGCAAATACCATATACTCGCCAGTTCTTGAGGTCGTGTACGCGGACGAGTCTTCAAAAAGACGTGCGAGAATAGACGCGTTGACTGGAGAGGAGATTCTGGGCGAAACAGCTGTTTTGGCAGAAGCTAAAGGTGTCAAGCTCAAAGACAGGAAGTAAAACGTCAGATCTCACGCCATACCTGGCGTTCGCGCGGCACAGGATTTAAACAAGGCCGAACACATGCGGGCGCGACTCGCACTTGATACAACGACAGGCAGCAAGAAGGTCCGCTATATACCATTCGACAAAACCAAGGTTCTCAGCGCCTTAAATAGCAACAAGCGCAAGCAGTTCAGGTTCTTTGGAAGGAGTGAGAGCGTCAATGACTTCAAACTGCTCATGTTGCCACTGTTCTCCGTTTGCGTACGAGAGATGGAAAAACGACTTATAGGCACTAAGTTCAACGACTACACCGTCTTGATTGATGCCATTACCGGGGATATCCTAAGCCCTGACGGCGGGCGGCGGCGATCTAAGAACCTGCGCCTTCTCGCAGACCTGAACCCAACTCAACTGAAAGTGATGGATTTCATATTGGACAGCAGCAGCACCACCTATGCGAAATTGCGCGAAGCTCTGCCCGATAAGAACGTCAAATCGAACTTGAAGAAGAACGGCGCCTGATTGGCATAAAGGATGGGCTCTATTTCTCCCTCTATGACATAAGCTATCCAAAATCCCTCGCGTCAGAGAGCACTGATGGTTTGAAGCTTAGAGAGGGTCGCGCAGAAGACGTCATAAAGCCTCGGCTATCAAAGCAACAACTCAAAGGACTGATACGAGGACTGTATCCTGGCTGTGAGGTGACCGATGCAAATATTATATATTCGCCGGTTCTTGAGGTCTTGTATGCGGGCGAGTCTTCAAAAAGACGTGCGAAAATAGACGCGTTGACTGGAAAGATTTTGCATAGCGCGTAGAGCTACTTATTCGATGCTCTGCCCGATTATGCGAATAGAACTGTTCTTCATGCGGTTTCGCGCTGATACGTTTATTAAAAGAGGAGTTATCGACTCGACCATATATGACGCTTCAAGCGGTCCGGCATCGAAGGGAGTAAGCCCATCTATATCCTTAATTAGCTCCATAACGGTTTGCTTTGGCTTTTCAGAGCCACACACGAGAACGTCGAGGTCGAGCGTATCTTTAAGGTCAATCAGGCGTGCCGCAGGCGTTGTGTGAAACGCTGAAACGACATCATTGTTCGAAAGAATGGCTTGTATCTCGATAGCAGCGCTTCCGTACTTGTCGGCCGGCACGTAGCGCAAGAACCCATCTTTCGTCATTGGAACGACCGGAGAGACTACTATAACGTTGCCCTGTAGTTGATCCTTGATCGCAACCGCCGTGGGGATTGCAAATTGATACTGCAATGCAATCACTACTACATCGCTATGTTTTATTGCTTGAGCGTTTTCTCCTCCGTTCAGCACACACGTAATGCCTTCCTTCGATAGTCGCGCTTCGCAGGAAATTGCCGCTTCCTCAGCTTTTTCAGCGTTTCGTGATCCTATGACCACGTCGTGTTTTGGAGCCCAGCGAAGCGCCAGCCCCTCTCCTATGTTTCCCGTACCACCAAGCAAGGTTATACGCATTGAAAAACCCGTTTGGATAGATTAGCAAAGATGCGTTTATAAACCTTTGTCCACTTGACCATCGTATCCACAAAGCTGCGCATCGCCTCGAATGCACCTGACGTGACAAAAACATCAAAAACCGCAGCGATTCGATGCAAACGCCTTTATAATGACGAGGTTTTGAAGCTCTGACGCCTTACCTTAAATAAGAAAAAGAAGGATCCCGCGAAGGGATCAAAGACGCCTGATCAGCAGGTATATCGACCCAGCGACAAGTGCCGGTATTCCGAGCCCAAGCAGCGAGAATTCTAGAACGGGCTGCGGCGGTGAACTTGCAACGCTGCTCGTTTGAGCTGCTGGAACAGACATTCCAGGCACCGAGGCATTGTCTGCCATTTCAGACGCACTTTTCGTAGCTGTCAGGGAATTCGAGCCTGAGGTACTTGATTGACCGGATGCCTGGTTGGAAGCTGCTACAAGACGGGGCGTCGAGGTGGCCTTGGCCTTCGTGGAGGCTGTTTTTGCCAGCGATGGTGTCGCCGTTGCTTGTTTTACCGTTGCGGTAGCTTTTACCGTTGGCGTTGCTTGTTTTACCGTTGCGGTAGCTTTTACCGTTGGCGTTGCTTGTTTTACCGTTGCGGTAGCTTTTACCGTTGGCGTTGCTTGTTTTACCGTTGT